>JRYI01002759.1_pt1 | contig 12703 bp, 14 predicted proteins | sample 235361 | NCBI WGS metagenome assembly JRYI01 (sample SAMN03074212, study PRJNA261471) | activated sludge metagenome | biome: Common Effluent Treatment Plant; feature: Wastewater; material: Activated sludge; isolation source: activated biomass in a lab-scale reactor treating industrial wastewater at...
GATCGACGATATCAAGCTCTACGTTAGAGCGAACAATATACCTATCGACTCCTTCGAATTCCAGATGCTATTCGGCATTCGTCGTGACCTGCAAGTCGCTCTGGCCGAAGAGGGGTACCGTGTTCGGGTCTACGTACCATATGGCACAGCCTGGTATCCATATTTTGTTCGACGATTGGCCGAGCGTCCGGCAAACATCTGGTTCTTTATCAGCAATTTTGTGAAAGCGTAAGAAATATCTATCTTATGTCGTTATTGACCGAATCGACTCTCATCTCGGGGGTCATCAATGTCCAGTTGCACCCATTCACCGATGAACGCGGCCGCTTTACCGAACTTTTCCGCAAGGAGTGGTTCCCCCAGAGAGAATGGACAAACATTCAGTCGAACCGCTCCGAATCCAGGGCCGGAGTCCTGCGGGGCCTTCATTACCACTTCAACCAGGTCGACTACTGGTACGTCGTCAGCGGCCGCATCCGTGTGGGGCTGGCTGATTTGCGTCGCTCTTCAGCATCTTATCGCGTCACGGAAACAATAGAACTGGACGCGGCCGACAACAGGGGATTGTTCATTCCTGTGGGTGTGGCGCATGGCTTTCTGGCGCTAACCGATGTGACGCTGATCTATACCGTCGATAACTATTATGACGGCCGCGATGAATTTGGTCTCGCCTGGAATGACCCCGATCTGATCGTGCCCTGGAACTTCGACGGCATACCCACCCTATCCGATCGCGATCTCGAAAACCCTCTGTTCAACGCAATCCCTACGGAATCGCTGCCTATTTGATCCACCTTAAAACTACGATTGGAATAGTCGTGCCCACAGAGCCGGCCCCATGACCAAGAAGCCGATAACCACCGCACCGATGGCCCCAACCAGCACGGCCGCGGCGGCAACATCCTTGGCCACTTTAGCCAGAGGATGAAATTCCGGCGTGGCTATATCGACCATCGCTTCGATGGCGGTATTGAAGAACTCTGCCATCCAGACAGCCGTAATCGTCAAGACTAATATGGACCATTCGAGGCGAGAGAGGTGCAACCAAACAGCGAGCGCGAATACGGCAATGCTGATTGCGGCATGAATCCAGGCGTTATGCTGCGTGCGCACTACATGCCGGCATCCTTCCAGGGCGAAGGAAAAGCTCTTTAGACGATGCCGCCAAATGAAACGCTCCCGTGATTCAGTCGTCATGATCATCCTCGGTAGGCTGAATGTTATCCAGACCGAGGTGCATCAGGATGGCGCGTTGCACGCTCCACATCTTTTCCTTTTCATCTCCCCCGAGGTGATCATAACCAACGAGGTGCAGCACCCCATGAACTGCCAACAATTGCAGTTCGGCAACCAAAGGATGTCCTTTCTCGGACGCCTGTCTTTCGGCAACTGGTACAGCGATGGCGATGTCGCCCAAATATTCCAGCAGGCTTTCATTTCCGGGCATGGGATCGCCCGCCGGGAAGCTGAGCACATCTGTGGGTCGATCTTCACCTCGAAACTGTCGGTTCAGCTCCTGAATATAATCATCATCCGTCAATAGAATGGTCAGGGCAGCACCTTCGGAGACCTGCTGGTGGGTCATAGCTTCATTGGCGGCCGACGCCACCGTGCGAATAAAGTCCGCGGGATAACGCTGCGTGCTCTGTACATCGACCGTATAAGCCATTATCAATTCCTTGTTTGCGGTTCGGGCAAAGCCGCGCGATTAGTAGGGCGCGGCAATTGTTCGAGTGGCCGGGCTTGTGGTGCCGGCAAGGCAAACTCGGGCAAATTCTCAGCCATCATCAACTCATTGCCGGGATATTGAACCCGAACATGGAACCGTCCCTTAAGCGTTTCAATAAATGACGCGCGCAACTGCTCAATGTCGCCCATGCTCAATTCACACTCATTGAGTTGCCCTTCGAGGATGTCCTCTTCGATGATGGTATTCACAAGCTTCTCAATCGCCTTCTCGGTGTTGGGCCTTAGGGCGGTTGACGTGGCATCAATCGCGTCCGCCAACATGACGATAGCTGCTTCGCGCGAGCGGGGGCGCGGCCCCGGGTATCGAAAAGCCCGGATATCGATCTCCGCCCCCTCACCTGCCGCTTCCTGCGCCTTACGATAGAAGCTCTTTACCGGGCGCGTCCCGTGATGCTCGGCGATTATGTCCTGCACTCGGAACGGCAGATGGTGTTGCCGCGCCAGCGCAATCCCGTCGGCCACGTGATTGATCACGATTCGGGCGCTGGTATAAGGGTCGAGCGTAGCATGTGGATCCATCCCTTCCTGATTCTCGACGAAGAATGGCGGCCGCGCTGTCTTGCCCACGTCGTGGTAGAACGCGCTGACCCGCACCAGGGTGCTGTTGGCCCCGATTCGCTCGGCCGCCTGCTCGGCCAGATTGGCCACCATGATGCTGTGATGATAGGTTCCCGGCGCCAAGCGCAGCAATTCACGCAGAAGCGGGTGGTCCAGACGTGACAGGTCCTGGAGTTGCAGTATCGTAACTATCCCGAATAATCCGCCCAAAACATAGAATCCGGCTAATGTAAGTGCCGACGAGATCAAGCCGTTTCCAAGAGCAGAAACGGCCGGCATCGCGAGATCCGCTGGATTCTTCTCCAACCCCGCAAGAAGCCAGAAGAAGATGATGACGAAGAAATAGCCACCCGCAGCCAGTAGACCGGCCTGGAAAAAGGCAGTCATCCTCTGGGTATCTTTCAGCGTCAATACGCTGAGGATACCACCGGATGCCAGATATATGGTCATCTCTAACGAGTTTGGGCTAATGATACCGATCAGTCCCGCCATAAGCGCGGTGATCAGGATCGAGAAGCGAAAGTCATAGACCACAGCCAGCAGAAGAGACAAAGCCGCTAGTGGAAACCAATGGGCCAACGCGTCGCTGGCAGTCATGATCTTGCCCACCAGGGTGAAAATGAGAATGAATCCACCCAATACGCCGAGGTAACGCCCATTCGAGAATTGTTGTCGTTGGAACCGAACCCAGTAGAGCGAAATTAAGGTCGCCATCCCCAGAGAGACCAAGCCCATACTCAAAGCACGAGGCCAGTTAGTCTCTCGTTGCAGAAGCCCAAGCTCATTTAGCAGTTCATAGTCGAGTTCGGTCACGATCTCACCGGCTCGGACGATACGTTGATCACGAGCAACGGTGCGAGAAACCGGCTGGACAGCGGCTGCTGCTTCCTCGCGCGCAATAGCCGTGGCTTCCTCGTCGGGAAATACCGTTGCAATAATAAATTGAGGAGCCAATTCCGTTACAACGGAGGTCTGGACGGCCGAGAGTTCGAGGCTGGCGAGCCGGCGAGCAGTGCGCTGGAAATCATTCAACTGGGTTGGACGGATCTCCTGGCGCATGAGATCCTCAATAATGGCGAAAATATTCACCCGAACCTCATCGAAATCAGCCTGGCTCAGATCGAGAAGAGCCTGCCCGCCTTCATCGCTAATTGTCAATCCCTCGATGGCCTTCAAATATTCCAGTTTTCGCTCAATTGTCGCGGATGAGTCGGCGCGGACCGCATCGATGAATGTGAATGCTTCTCTGGCCAGCGTGAGTTGGGAGCGGCCGATCGCCAGATCAAGCGGCGTAAAGACCTCGCTAACCGTCCGGCTGGTCTGCTCGCGCGTTTGACTGGTGAGCAAATCGCTCGTATAGGTCATCAAACGCGGAGAAAAGATGTCGTTCTGCGCGGGTTGGCCGACGACAGCGATGACCTGATTCGATCCTGGCAGATCGAAAGACAGGATAAGGGTCAATCCAATCGTCAGCGCGATGAAAAATATTGATAACGCATGACGACGGACCCAAAGTTGGGCGCTCTCAGCCCACTGGGAAACGGCATAATGCTTCATTTTAGCGGCGCAAGACGCACGGGTGGGTATTTATTGCAACAGGCCACGGACGACCTCGTTTACAACGCGGCCATCAGCCTTCCCCTTGACGTGAGGCATCAGGCGCCCCATCACCTGCCCCATGCTCTTGGTATCGGTGACGCCAAGCTCATCAATTATACTTTTAGCAATCTGCTCGACTTCCTCACGGGACATCATCTGGGGAAGATAGCTCTCAATAATGACGCATTCAGCTCTTTCCCGCTCGACATCGGCTGGACGTCCCGCTTTCTCAAAGTCCGCGATGCTCTCTTGCCGCTGTTTCACCTGCTTGCGTAGGACTTCCACAACACCTGCGTCATCAAGGGTCTTGCGATCATCGATCTCGACCTGCTTGATGGCAGCCAACATCATGCGCAAAACATCACGACGCTGGGTATTGCCATCACGCATCGCAGTTGTAAGATCAGCGTGGAGTCTTTCTTTTACGTCCATAATCAGCCAATAAATGCTTAAAAGATTGTATCATTGCCCAATCGGGTGTCAACCTGCCAGAATCGTATAGAGGTTTAGAGTTCCCTCGCGTCCGTCACTGGTGAACTGATTCACCAGGTGTAATTCAGCGAGTTTTGTCATCTCTTCAGTAGTCTTATCATCCAGGTGAGCCACATAGCGAACGCCGTTCCCGCCTCTTTCCCATGACAGCAAAAAGTCATGCGGCTCAAGTTGCGCCTGCTCAATACCAACCAACGACCAGGGACGGATTTTCCGACGTTGACGCGAGCTGTTCAGGAATTGCCAGTTGCTGAGCACGAGAAGCCCCGTTGGTTCCAAATGCGTAGCCAGTTCATGCACCAGCCGCAACCGGTTCGATTGTCCGGGGATGTGCTGGAGGGTTGCCAGGCAAACGACAAGGTCAAATTTTCCCAATCCCTGCAAACTGTCGGGAAGACTGATATCCCTGACATATAATTCTCCCTCAAACTCGACGATCTTTGCCATTAGCGCCGGCGTCACATCTACACCGACATATGAGCGAAGGAGTCCGGCATCATGGAGAAATCGACCAAATCGCCCATTACCACAACCGACATCAAGCACAGAAAAAGGGGTATTGGGTAAATACTCGAGGAGTCGTGCGAATCCGGGCTGAGGTGTGGACCGGCTCGCTGCAAACGGGTCTGCGAATCTGGCATAAAACTCAGTGTTCAGTTCGACAAGTTTACGAACTAACGAGTCGTCCATGCCTCAGGGCGCACTACCGGTGATCGTCAGATTGTCGAATGCCACTTGCAGGTTGCTGCCACCAAAAGTCCCGGCACCCAGGCCAATCAGACCATCCGCATAGGTGGCGTCATTTACCTGGGTCAGCAACACATCATTGGCATAAAACGTGAGTGATTGCCCGGAGGCCAACACCCGCAACCGATTGGTAACATTAAGGCTCTGATTAAGCGCCGACGCGGGAGTCCACTCCTGAACGAGCCGAGTCCACGTGCCGTCACTATTATGGCGTTCGATGATATACAACCCGTTGCCGGTAATATCAAATCGATAAAATTGCTGCCCATCCTCCATCCGAAACAACACTCCGTAACTGCTTTCAGGAGGCCCGGCGATTTGGGTTACATCGACTTCAAGGGCAAAATCGCCGTAGACCTTCTCCTGCAAAGTCGAGTATTGAACGGTATTGGGCGCAGCCACCGTGATGAGCAACTGTTCATTGACGATGGCCGTGGAGCCGATTGTGTCCTGTTCAATGAGCCATTTCCCGGTTTGCCCCGCGACAAAAGCTTCGGCAAAGTTCGCGCCGGCGTTTTGCTCGCCAAGCGCTCCTTGGCCTTGTGGCAGCAGCGGCCGGCCTCCACAGCCCATCAAGAGCCATGCCGCCACAAGAGACAAAAAGATCGTTACCCTACGGCGCAGAAACTTGGACATTGTCGAATTCGATGACTCCCGTTTCCGCTTGCAATGTGCTGGCGGCCAAACCGATATCCCCGGTCACAAAGGTCGGATCGGTCACGGTTAACAAAGGCGCGCCATTGACCTCCATGCTCAGTTGGTTCCCGATACATGAGACCAATAATTCATTTGAAGCAATGCCCGTATGAATCTCTTCGGACGGCTGAAACTGCCCATTCTCCGTGAGATAGATAACATTCTCGCTGCCGCTCTGGTACTTGGCAATCGCATAGTATCCATCGCCACTGATCAGGAAGGCATAAAAGTTTTCCGGGTTTTGATAACGACAAATCAGCCCGTAAGCATTATCATCGCTGCCGGACACTTGGCGAGCTTCCGTCCGGATAACTACATCATCGAAATTTCGCGTCGGATTCGTCCACCAAATCTGCCCCGGCTGGCTAACCGTTAGCTGCATTGAGGCATTCTCGATAGCGGCAACTCCCCCGCCCCGATTGTATGTTGCCCAGCCGCAATCCTGTTCGCCGTTAAAATCATCGAAAAAGAGAATCTCTGGCGGATCATCGCAAGCATCCAGCCCAGTCTCGGCCGACCCGCAAGCCGTCGTCAAAACGACAAAAATTCCCAGAAATAACCACCAGAAAGTGTAAGATCTCCCCATGACTGAATCACCGTCCCGACTGCTTTTCGACGCCGTCCAACCTTTCTTCAATCTCCTTGATTTGCACCTGAACATCAGGTTGTCGTCGGGAAATAGTCAGGAATATTCCAATAATAACCACCCACAGGATAATGACAATCAACGCCGCGATCATCAAATTTCCAAACATCAAATCACCTCTGCAAGTCCTGAATGAAGTAACAAGTTCGATCAGAACCTGCACTTAATAAATTAAACACACCATTACAAAAGTATCCTTGGCTTGTAGTCAGCAACTTTAATTGCGTTCTTCAAAACGGCGCTAAAGCGCCTAACTGCGAGCAAGTTGTAATTTTCAATGCAACAGTGCGTTGAAGTAACCGATGAATTGTAATCCGATCGACCAGTTCAGGCCATGCTATTCCACAGGGGCTCAGCCACGCCACGGAAATGGTTCTCATATCTCGCCATGACAAACAACGCATCCGACAGACGATTGAGATATTGAACGACATAAGGCCCAATCGCTTCTTCCTGAGCCAGGGTTATAACATCCCGCTCGGCGCGCCGGCAGATCGTTCGGGCGACGTGGAGCAAAGCCGAGCCTGAGGATCCGCCCGGGAGAATAAAATTCTGTAAAGGCCCCACGACGGCCGTCATTTCATCGATCAATGTTTCCAATTGAGCGACGTGATCAGCCTTGATTTGCGGGATCGAATATTTGGCCTTGTCCTCCTCCAAAAAACTGAGGTCAGACCCTAAATGGAATAGTTCATTCTGAATTGTCGGCAGAACCGTAGCCAATCTCTCACACAGACCAAAGGACAAAGCCACGCCAATAGCGGAATTCAGTTCGTCCACCGTCCCATAAGCGGAAACGCGCAGGGAGTCCTTGGGCACACGCTGCCCTCCAGAGAGGCTGGTCAACCCCTTGTCACCACTTCGGGTATATATCTTTGTCAATCGAGGCATGATATTTCTCCAGACATCAGTTCGACAAATAAGCAAGGGCATCCGCGGCCGTCAGCAGGCCCTTTCCCGGTAAAAGTCTTGAAATTTGCGGCGAAAAGTTCGGTGTGTTACCCAGCACCTCGCGCGTCGGGCCGGAAGCGATCACTTCACCCTGGCTCATCACCACCGTCCGGTCGGCGATCTCCGCCGCCAGTTCCACGTCGTGGGTCACGAGCAGAATTGCCGCCCCATCAGCCAGCCATCTCTGCCACAGAGCCACCAGACCTGCCTTTAGTGAAGGATCTAACCCTCGCGTCGGCTCATCCAATAACAGTAGCGGCGGCCTTGTCACAGTCACGGCACCCATCGCCACTCGCTGACGTTGCCCAACGGACAGATCGCGCGGATAGGCCTCAGTCACCTCAGCCAGCCCCAGCACGTGCAGGAATTCATAAATTTCATCCGACGTTTGGGCGAGGCGATGGTTGTTCAAAGTTACCTTGAGTTCATCAGCCACGGTTTCGGCAAACAAGAGATCGTCAGGATTTTGCGGCAGATAGGCCACTTCCCGGCAAATCTCGGCGACCGAACGCCCCTTAACAGACCGCCCCGCAACGAGAATGTCCCCGCTCCTGGGGCGTGCCAGGCCGACTATGCATTTGAGTAGAGTCGACTTCCCCGCGCCGTTGCGCCCCACAAGGGCAACTGCTTCGCCACTTCTAACAGTCAATGCTACATTTTTTAGTGTCGGACGACCATTATATGCGAAATGGACATTCTTCACCTCGAGCGCGATATTATTTGTTTGTATCGGCGGGCTTGGTTGTGGTTCATTCGCTATGGATGTGGATAAGTGCGGCAGGAATTGCCTCGCCTCATTTACCGTGAGTGGAAGCGGTCTCCAGCCCAATGTGCGCCCGACCTGGACGATCGGAAACCCCAAATCAATTCGTTCCAACCCTTCGCGTACAGGGCCGTCGTAATGAATTCGTCCCTCCTCGATCCAGGTTAAGCGATCGGCATAGCAAGCAATTCGCTCCAGACGATGTTCAGCGAGGACGATTGTTAGACCCAGGTCTCCATTCAGCCGGACGAGTGCCCGCAAGACCTCTTCGGCCGATTGTGGGTCGAGTTGGCTGGTCGGTTCATCCAGCACCAATACCTTAGGCCCCTGAACCAGGGCGGCGGCGATAGCCAATCGCTGGCGTTCACCGCCCGATAACGTTCGCACAGCGCGGTCGCGCAAGGGTGCCAGTTCCAGCAGATCGAGCATTTCTTCCACTCGGACGCGCATCTCCTCCCGGGGCACGGCGGCGTTTTCCAGCGAAAAGGCAATTTCACTTTCTACCCGGTCGAGGACGACCTGAGATTCCGGGTTTTGGGCAACGAAACCGACAGTCCGGCTAAGCACATGCGGCCCGGCAGTAATCACGTTTAACCCGTGAACTTCTACCTCTCCCTTGATCATTCCCCCACTAAAATGCGGCACCAATCCGTTCAAACAGCGAAGGAGAGTTGATTTTCCAGAACCGGACGGGCCGGCCACAAGGGCAAATTCCCCATCGGCCACCTCCCAATCGAGATCGCGCAGGGCAGGATTCGTGCCTTGCGGATAAGTGTAAGTGAGGTGATTTATCTTAATCATCCGGGAGCCTCAGTCGCAGGCTTTCCAGCAAGAATAATCACGGCAGGAACGGCCAATCCCAGGATAGCCACCCCGATTCGGACATCAAAGGATGGTAAAGATAAATCGGGATAGGGTGAATAGCTCAGCGAGACTGGCGTCACGCGCAGCACCGGCAGCAATACACTAAGCGCAACCAGCGCCCCAACAACCATCAACGTATCCGATAAGGTCCAGCGCCGGTGATGATATTGCGTGCGTGGCACCAGACGGCTCAGATCGAGGTATGCTCCCGCGATGATCAGCCCTCCAATAGAGAGCAAGATCCAGCCATCGAAGCTACCCCAAACTAATCGGAGTGCTCCAGCCAGCGCCAACAATAACCCCATGAGCATTATCACCCGCGAACGTACCGGCACCGAGACACTGGTCGTCGAGCCATAGCCACGCGCCACCATTGTCTCGGACAGGTTCAGCGCTCGCTCAAGTCCAGAGATAAGCAGCGGAATCAGGATCGGATGCCAGGTTCGCCATCCCCGCACCTGGTGGCCGCGTATCGCCTGCGCATCACGGATGCGTTGATATTGGCCGATCGTTTCCGGGATATAGGTGATGGCGATCAACAGCACCAACCCTATCTCGTGCAAGGCACGCGGGGTCAACCCAGCCAGTTGACTGACCGGAACAATCGAATTGAAAGCCAGGAAGAAAGACAGAAGCGTAATCAGCCTCAACCCATTCAGGAATCCAAAGACGGCCGCCTCTAAAGTGACGGGACCTCCAATCAAGGGCCATTGAGCGGGTAATTCAAATAAAACCGTTTGTCCGAAGTGAGCAGTTAATGCGTTGAAAAGCGTGGAGAAGAAGAGAATGAGAACGGCAATACGCCAAAACGGCAGACGCCAAAGACCTGGCGTGCGGGGGGCGCACGAGTACTCCACTAGCCGGGAAATAATCAGGAGCAGAATTAGATAGAACGGATTGCTGGACAGTATCGCCAACAACCCACCGGCGAAGAGCCAGGCGACCCAGGCACGAACGTCCATGGTCATTGCGCTTGCCATGCCTGATACTGCATCCGCCCGTGAAATCGGGTCAGCGCGCGTACCGTCGGCAACCCAAAAGCGGCCATCAGGACGACATTGCCCAATGCAGCGGCCGAGTCCCAGACAAGCGAGGTTGTGAGATAAAACGCGGCATAGCGGCGAATGGAATCGCCAACCCCAACGCCGACCGCCCAGGACGTGGCGGGGTCCCCGGCAAGATAGGGCCACGTGTAAAGGTTCATAATAGCCCCATAGGCGAATCCCCAGAAAAAAGCAAAACCGATTAACAATAAAATCTCAATCTTGCTGCGCGACAGGTGAGGCAGCAGGCCGGCTGTCAGGCCGATCCACCCCGCGGTGAACATCTGATAAGGCAGCCAAGGCCCTACACCGGCTGTGATAATCCCTGAAACCAGCATCGTCATGGCTCCCAGGAGAAAGCCAAAACGCGCGCCAAACACGTACCCCCCCAGGATGATCGGAGCAAAGATCGGCGAGAACCCACCCGGGCCGGGAATGCCAACCTCGATAAAGCGTAAAGTCGCTGTCGCGGCAACCATGATCCCAAGCGCCGCAACCGTCTTGGCCCCGGCCGCCTGACCCTGGAGTTCCACCAGCAAGACGGCCAGACAGAGCGAGACGAGCAGGGTCGTCAGCAAGGGGGTCGCATTGGTCAGCGGCGAGCCTTCCCCAAGACTTGGCGAAGAGATGGACGCCAACAAAAATGGGTAGCCGAGGGCAAGGATACCGATAGCCGCGGCAACCGCATAGAGCGCGATTGAGAGAGCTTTGTTCCTCACTAATTGTTCTCGCCTGAATAGTTCGCGCGCCGCCGATAGATAAGCAGTCCCAGCGCGGCCAACAATAGTAATATTCCGACAAAACCCGCGTAGGAAATCCAGGGTGGCGATTCTTCGAGTTGCGACGCCAATGGGACGGCGGAAGGTTCATCAATAGTCGCACCCATCCCTACAACGGCCACCGCGGCAACAGGCGTAAGCGTAGGCGTTGCGGCCGTTTCTGTTTGAATGTTATCAACCAGCCCATCGGCAACTCCAGTCTCAGCGATTTCTTGCGACGTCGACAGAACCCCTGCCTCGTCGTCTCCAGCTTGTGACAACGCCGGAGTTGACGCATCAACTATGGGCAAGGAAGTCGATGGATCGTCATCTCCCGACTGGCCTGGATAAGACTCAATGCCTCGTTGGCTTGCCGTCGTTGGGGAGACGAGAGTCTCGCTCGTATCGAAAATCGTCTCCGGGATAGGTGTCTCTGTTTGGCTACCCTCGGCCACGGGCAGCGCCGTTGAACCGGCACTCTCGGTCGTCACCGCAGTCGGCGCGACAGACACCGAAACAGTTTCCGTCGCCGTGATCATAAGCGTGGTCGCGGTCGGAATTGGAGCGCTCTCGGTCGGCGCGCGGGTGGGCAAAATCATCGGGGTCGATGTGGGCTTGGGCGTAACCGTAGCTGTCGGGGAAGCCGCATTCTCGTCGACACATATCTGGTTGAATGAAAGCGCGGGCGGGGGTTTGGCCGTGTCCACAGACCCCAAACCCCATACCCAGCCATCGACTGCGCCATCTCGCAATTGATAAATACCCGACCCGGCGATGGAGTAATTCCACGCGTTATTGACAAAATGCCAATAGGACCAGTATTTGCATTCGCCGCCTCCGCGACATGCACAGAAGCAATCATCCGCGGGGCAACCCTGCCCGTCAATACGGCAGATGGCAGCGCCACCGGTTTGATAATCCGTATCGACGGGCAGGCCCGACCGTTGCAAGGCCTCGAACCCCGTGATGCTGTCTTCGGGGAAGCTGACGCATTTGGCAGCGACTCGGCCATTGCCAAAATCGACCACCACCCCGACCTGATTCTCGTCGCCTGCCGAGGAAGGATCAACGGCCACGAGGATCAGGATCAGGCCGGTTAGGCATAGAAGGAGCAATGACCACACGCTCTTCAACGAAACAACATCCTCACGATAAAAATCGTCCTGATTTCGATCGCGCTAATTCTCCGTCATGATAACGGGCAACTGCACCGAAGAGATTCCCCATCCGGGTTGTGCAACCAACATCAGGATAGCATCAGTGGTGGAGTAAGGATCATCGCCCGGACCAAAAGTGTTCGGCCAGCAACCATTTTCCGCCTGTTGACTCATCACCACATCGGCGGCATTCGTTAGACGGCCGTTCATCACCTGGCTCCATTGCGGGCCGTATGGGTTTTGGTCGACTCCGGTCAGGCCTTGCACCACCTCGGAGGTTGCGCTCGGATTCGAAGCACCGCCAAAACCCCAACTCCCATCCGCAAGTTGCTCTGAATGGAGAACAGCCAGCGTGGCCAGGGGTGCACGAAAATCCAGCTCCCCAAGAACCTGGAGAGCAATTCCATTGGCGTCCGAGTCCCCCCAATCGCCGTTGGTTTGGGAGGCCAACAACAGATCAATCGCTGTAGGATCCACCTCTTCGTCCGCCCTCAAAAGACCCAACATCGCTTCGGCATGGGCAAAAATCCCAAAGGCGGTGGAGTCATATTCACCGGATGGCTGAAGGTGTCCCGCCATTACTTCCGGCAGATTCATAGCAGCGAAATCCGTCACATCAAATGGTGACCCACCAGCGACCACGCCTTGCATGACAATCCCAACTCGGCCACCGGCTCCGG
>JRYI01001740.1_pt1 | contig 12696 bp, 7 predicted proteins | sample 235361 | NCBI WGS metagenome assembly JRYI01 (sample SAMN03074212, study PRJNA261471) | activated sludge metagenome | biome: Common Effluent Treatment Plant; feature: Wastewater; material: Activated sludge; isolation source: activated biomass in a lab-scale reactor treating industrial wastewater at...
GTAAGTAAAGTTAACTTACAAAGTATATTATAGATGGTTGCCGTGCCCCATGTCAATAGGCCGGCCGGGCGATTGAGCAAAATTCATCTCGTAATCGGTCGGATAAGCAGTAAAATTGCGGGAATTAAATTCCGATCAGGCCCCGCGTCGCGAGAGAATCTTTTTGGGCTTGAAGAGCGGGCAGGATAGAGGATAAAAGGAATAACAGAATGCGAGACACACAATCTACTTCGCGAATCGGCGTGTATGTGGACACGGCGAATATGTATCGCAACGGCGGCTTTCGTATGCGCTATGATGTGCTGCGCGACTTTGCCTGCCGGGACGGAGCGGAACCGGTGCGGCTCAATGCCTATGTCAGCTTTGACGCGGACCGCGGCCGTATGGATTCTGTCTACGAAAAAAGCACCCAGCGTTTCTATTCCCTGCTGCGCGATTTCGGCTTCAAAGTCATGATCAAGGAAGTGCGCTGGTATGAGGATGAGAACGGCAAACGGTATGGCAAGGCCAACGCCGATCTCGACCTGGCCGTGGATATGTTGTTGCAATCGGAGAATCTGGATCGCGTCATGCTCGTCACCGGCGACGGCGATTTCACCCGTGTGGTGAGCGCCGTGCAGAACCGGGGCTGCCGGGTGGAGGTGGTCGCGCTTGATAATGCCTCGGCCGACCTGCGTCGCGAGTCTGACCTGTTTATCTCGGGCTATCTGGTACCCGATCTGGTGCCCACGTTCACAAACGGCGGCTCATTCGACGATGAAAAGCCGTGGGGGGAGATCGGCTCTACGGTGCGCGGCACGTGTTACTTCCACAAGCAGAATTATGGCTTCATGCGCTTCCTGCGCGATCCCGGCCCAAAGCTGTGGCTCACCGACACGCAGAACCCGGACTCGCCCTATGAGACGGCCTACTTCAATGACGCCGGCCTGCCCGATAATGTCGATCCCACGAATCTGCCCAGCTATAACCACATTTTCCAGTTTGAGCTGGTCGAATCGCGTCACCCCACAGGGAAATATGAGGCGCGCAATATCCAGTTTCTCAGTTGGGTGCCAACCTGATATGGAGGATAAAAATACCCGCAAAAATGACGTCGCGAGATGTTGACAGCCATTGGCACATCTGATAATATCCTGATTCACGCATGGGGGCGTGGTGTAGCGGTTAACACGTCGGCCTGTCAAGCCGAAGATCGCGGGTTCGATCCCCGTCGCTCCCGTAGCCTATAGCGAATTTATATAGGACAAGAGGACCTCAGCCAAAGAGGTCCTTTTTTGTTACCTGTTGCGGTTAAATTCTATGGCAGGAAGCGACAAGGTCATGAAATAGCAACCGGCTCCTCGATATCGGTGGAACCTTTTGCTTTGCGTGAGCGTTACATTGGTGTGCATGGCCGACCGGTTATACTATCTCCAATCGGGCGGTCACAACCGATATTAGCGAAAGGAGTAAAAAACGATGTCGCATACAAAGTCGATTTTGGTGATATTTGTGCTGTTGAGCGCCTTGCTGGTGGCCTGTGGCGGGACTGCGGAAGTGCCGGGAACCGCCACACCGCTGCCCGAAACCACGGAGCAGCCAACGCCGGATGACTCTGAAGTTCCTGAAGGGGCAGAAGGCTCTGACGCTATTACCGCCGCTGTGGTGGCATTTCTCGCGCAGGAATTGGGTGTTGCCGAAGACCAGATCGAGGCCACCGAGGTGGTGGACGTTGAATTCAGCGATTCCTGTCTGGGACTGGGTGGGCCGGCCGAGAGCTGCCTCCAGGCGATCACGCCCGGCTGGCTGGTTTTGCTGGATGTCAACGGCGAGTCTTATGAAGTTCACACTGACGAGACGGGCGAGCAGATTCGCGTTGCCCCCATGTTGCCCGAAGAAGGCGATGCCCCGACCAACCCGGCCGATGCGCCCGTAGCCGCGGCCCAGGAGTTCCTGGCGAGCGAACTGAATGTGGCCTTGGGCGACGTTCAGGTTGTGTCGGCCGAGCCGACCGAGTTCAATGACGGGTGCCTTGGGTTCGGGCGGCCGGACGAAAGCTGCATTCAAGTCATCACGCCGGGCTGGATCGTCATCCTCGACGTCGGCGGCCAGACCTATGAGGCGCATACGGACGAGACCGGGCAGGTGGTGCGATTGGCCCCCTCCATGTAGNNCCCAACCCAAACCCGCGAAGCGTATGCCGAACGCCTGACCCGGCTGGGGCTGCCGACGCCGGCGAGCGACGTCGTCAATTCATCGCTGGTCATGGTCGATTTCCTGAGCGAACGCATGCCCGGCGTGCGGCTGTTTGTGGTCGGCGAGGCGTCGCTAGAGCGCGAGCTGGCCGCGGCCGGGTTCGATCTGGCCGACAGCGCCGAGGGCGTGGCGGCGGTCATCGCCAGCTTCGATCGGGCGTTCAATTACCACAAGCTCCAGGTGGCCTTCGACGCCATCCGCGCCGGGGCGCGCTTCTTCGCCACCAACGCCGACCGCTTTTGCCCCGTGCCGGGCGGCGGCCAGCCCGACGCGGCGGCGATGATCGCCGCCATCGAAGCCTCGACCGGGGTGAGCGTCGAGGCGGTGGTCGGCAAGCCGTCGCGCTACATGGCCGACGCGATCCTGCATCTTCTCGGCCTGCCGCCGGAGCGCTGCATCATGATCGGCGACCGGCTGGAGACGGACGTGCTGATGGGGTTGAACGCGGGCATGGCCGGGGCGCTCGTGCTGACGGGGGCGACGGATGAGGGGGTGCTGGAGTGGTCGGAGGTGCGGCCGATGTTTGTGTTGCGGAGTTTGGGGGAGTTGATACCGTAAGCGTCTCATTCCGGGTCTTCCTCGAAGCTTGTGGCTTTATTCACAATATTGACATTGATTTCAAAGGGATCAATACTGGATCAGGTTTTTGAGCTTGGCCGGCAGGCTGAGGCTGGCCTGATTTCTCCACCGACTATTTGGTACATTACGAATCGGTAATATTCTGTATCTGCCCACGTCTGATTGAAATCCGGCATTCGGTAATCGATGACGCAACGGACCACGTCTGCTTAATTGGCCCGTGGTTATCGAACTACGGTTGTCGGACAAGTAGTTGCCCCTGACATAAACGACTTCCGGGCACACCTGTGTGCCCGAATCCTTCGTAGCTAGCGAGGTGCACCTATGGCTATTCGGTTCGAACTCATTCGGCCGGACGATCTCCTCAATTTGCTCGTTTGCGGGGAAAATCTGCGTCTGAACAGCAACGATCCAAAGCTTCCCGTTCTGGAAGTCGAAAACGCTGAGAAGCCGGCATATCTAATCCTGACCTTTCCCCCACAGACGATCGCCGAGCGTGCCTACTTCGAGGCTCCCGTTGTCGTGATTGGGCAAGACCCGACGAGCGGCGTGCCACAGGACACGGATACGTTCCCTTCCAATGGGACTCCGCCGGCGAACACCCCCCCGCTGGACGCGCCGGGTTATGTTGACGGCCAGCGACCGATCGTTGCCATGCTGGGGCGGGAGAGTCGACTCGTCTTCAAGGTGCTGCTCGACCATGCTATCCCGTTTACCGTGGCGGGTATCCTCGACTGGGCGGGGCTGGAACTCAGCGTGAACCCTATCGCCGCCATCAGCCGCAACCCCACGGACGGGGAGATCACCAACGCCCCGGCCATCAGCGAGCCGAAGCCGACCGAGACGTCGCTGGAGTTGCCCTATCGCCTGGTGATCTCGCCGTCCGCCGAGGTGGCCTGGAATCACCGCACCGCACCGTTCACCCACCGCGGTCGGACGGAGATGTGGCACACGCGGATGCAGTTGCGCACTGTCGGGCCAAACGGCAAGCCGGTGATCGAGGAGCTGACGCGGACCAATACAGCCTCGATGCGCGCCATCTGGTCACCCGATTACAACACCAGGCGGGGCCGCGACACTACCGCCGACGACCCGGAGTTGCAGCGGACGGCAATGGCCCCCAATGACCGTCACCAGATAGTCATCCTCACGTCGGCTTTCCACGGCTATCTGGTCAAGAAGAAGATCAGCTTCCCGCTGATCCAGGCCGAGGGTTTCAATGCCATTGGCCCGGCGGCCGACCGCTCGGCGGCCGATATTGACCGAGCTCGCAAGATCCCGACTGCTTACCTGCCGAAGGGTAGCTATGAAATCACCGTGCCCTATGTGCCGGAGCCGTTCGAGGCGCACCAGGTCATGCTTAGCCCCTTGGGTGGGTGGTTGAAATCGCGGGGGTATTGGGATCCGCCTTTTGCCGCCCCACCGCCGGACCGGCCCTCGGCCGATGACGTTTTCGACGATATTTTTGATGACATCGGCGATATCGTTGGGCCGGGCATTCCCGACAGGCCACGTCGGCCGCGCCCCCGGCCGCGCCTGTTTAGTCCGGTGGAGCATATCGATTTCAATGACCTGATTCTGCCCGATGTCGTCTTCCAACGTTCGGAACAACTGGATTTGTCGGAGTGGGTCCATATCGCCACCCAGGGGCGCGACCATTACGTGCGCATCGTCTACGAGGGGGAATTGTGGCCCTTCCGCCACCGGGCGGCACTGGTAAAGATCACCGAACGCAAATTCAGAGAAGTGAACGGTATCGTCGGCGCATACATGATTCAGAGAATGTTTATCGTTGTGCGCGAGCCGGAAAAGTCTTTCAACGACCGACACATGCCTTACTCCCGGGTACGCCTGACGACCCTCGTCACGCCCGACATCGCTGAGCCGGAAATCAAAGCCGGCACCGCGCGCTCTTTTTGGGTCGAGGTGATGACCGGCACCGGCGAGGTGTATTTCCCCTTTCACGGGATTGCTATAGACCATGACGGGAAGGAGTCGGACTTCGCCATCCCGATGATGTTCGTTTCCATCTCCGATTTGCCGAAAAACGCCGCGGCGGTGGCCAAATACTATAATGCCAAGGACATGATCGTCCCACGGCAAGCTAACGTCCCGGGCCAGAAGATCACCTTTGCGCTCAAGAATAAAGCCGGCGACAAAACCAACGACAATACCGAGCTGGTTACCGAGTCGATCAACTTCGTCGTCGATCCAATCGAGATTGCGCCACAGATGTTGATGGCCGTCGTCAAAGTCCCGCAGGTCAACGAGTTATTAGGCACAGATAACCCCACCACCATCCGCTATTCACCAGACTATCTGGCCAACAATTTTGACGGCGCCAATGGCGTCTTTGCTGAGATTGCCAAGCTGGATAATGGGACGTACACGGATGGCAATCCGTTCGCCGGGATTTTGGCCGACACATTGAAGGCGACGTTTGATTCCAGGCAGGCCGGCGGTATTGCCACGCCCAACATGTCTCTTTCGACGCTGACGCGCGAACTGGGGCCGATAGCCGGGAAGGCGGCCGACGCCCTCATCGACTCCTTCGACCCGGTCGACTTTTTCGGCGACGGATTGGCCTTCCTCTTCGGCACATTCGATCTGGCCAAGCTTATCCCCGCCGGGCCGTTGGGCCAGAATGCACCGCAGATGAAGATCACCACCGAGGATATCCCCGGGGGCAAGAAGATCACTGCCTGCCTCAGCTGGAACCCGCCGCTTAATAACGTTAATCTGGTCGTGGCCGAGTTCATCAAGAATTACAAGCAGGATTCAACGTTTACGATCGTCGGCTGCATCGAGAAGGAGTTAAAGCTGGACGGCACGCTTCTGAGCGAGCCGACATTCGACATGACCGGCACGCTGACCAACTTTCAGGTCATCATCCTGAAATCGGTGACGGTCAACTTCCTCGAATTTGGCTTCGAGAGCCACAGTGGGGATAAGACCGACGTCAAGGTCAAGCTGGACCCGGCGCAACCGCTGGCCTTCGGCGGCGATCTGGAGTTCGTCGAGGAGTTGCGCAACGCCATCCCGCCCGACCTGTTCGGCGATGGGCCGTTCCTCGATATCAGCCCTATAGGCATCACCGCCGGATTCTCGTTTGCCTTGCCCCCCATCGCTGTCGGCGTGTTTGCCTTAAAGGACGTGAGTCTGGGCGCAGCTTTGACGCTGCCGTTCACCGACGGCAAGCCGGTGTTCGACNNTTGGTGTCACCTGCGCTCTCGATCTGGGCGTCGCCAGCGGCGAAGTCCATGTTATGGCCGGCATCTACTTCTCTCTGCAGCGCAAGGAAGGCAGCACCGAAATGTCGGCTGTGCTTTCCGGCTACCTGCGCATGGGCGGCTCGCTCGAAGTGTTGGGCATTATCAAGGTTTCGGTCGAGTTTAACCTGAGCTTTACCTATGACAGCAACACGGATAAGGCCTATGGCCGGGCAACGTTGACGGTCGAAGTGGAGGTGTTGTTCTTCAGCGCCTCAGTCGAGTTGACTGTTGAGCGCGCCTTCGGTGGCGAGAGCGGCGACCCGAAATTCGGTGAGATGTACGACACGGCCGACAAATGGAGCCGGTACGCGCTGGCTTTCGCGTAGGCGGGAGGTAAGGATTAATATGACTCCGCAACAAACTATCCTGTTCACCATCATGCCGCGTGGTATCAGCACTGAGGTCGGCCCTTCGCCGGTATCGATTAGCGTTTCGCCCCGGTTAAGCGGCGATAAGCGGTTGGGTTCTTTTCCTGATTTGGTTTCGTGGACCCACGACCTGAAGGAGCGCGGCCTGACGCTGACTATCAGTTGCGGGGGGGCCACTCACCGCGCCGCTATCGACCAGGAAGTGCTGCAACCGAAGCTGTGGAAGCAACTTTTCAATGAAGATACCTTCGTCCGTCCATTTGAGTACCCCGATTATGCTGAGCGCGGCTTGCAAACCTTCTCGGTGCGCGAGACGCTGAGCGCTATCAAGACAGTCTACCAGAAGGCGGCCGTCGAATTGGCCCTGCCGTCGGAACTAGGCCAGGGTGATGATGGGCATGGCGGCGGCAATCGCAACAAATTGGCCGCGATGCTGGACGGGCTGGACGTACATTGGGATGGGCGGCTGGCGTCGCGCTGGCGGGCGGTCATGCGAGACCGGGGCGGCTTCCGGCCCAGGAGCGTAGACAGGCGAACGAATCGGGTGCTGGACAGTGAAGGGCTATATTTGACTACAGGCCAGCATGACCCAGCCGACTACAAGACCACCGCTCTACCTTTTGCTGTGTTTCATCATATGCCGACGCCCCCGCAGAAAGACAATCCGGTTACCATCGACACCACCGAGGTCATCGATTTTCATCGGGCGTTGACGTCATTGAATAGCTATCCGGCATTGCTGCGCGCTCTGGGTCTGGTTTTCGATCTGGAATTGCCGGCTGAGTTTGTGGCCACCACGACGCCGGCTACTTTTGGTACGCTTGCGGTGGTCGATACGTCCCGGGAGTGGCAGGTGGCGACGAAAGTGCCGAAGCTGGAAACGGCTTATGTCAATTTGTCGCTGGGCAATAATCGGTTGTTCCTCACCGCGCCGCACTTTCTATGTAAATCCACCCTGCCGCCGGGAGAGTGCCAACCAGCGCCGCCGGTATTGGCCATCGGCCTCATCAATCTCGACCCGGCCGACTTTGGTCTGGCCCAGGTCGATGTGGACGGGGCGATGCACAAGACAATGACTGTGGCCGAGACGTTCAATAACCCCGACCCAGGAGCCAACGAAGCCAAGAATGTGCAACCGCAGGCGGCCGCCCATCCGGAAATCTACGACCGGGACGCGACGCTGCCCGCGCTGCGTTCCGGCGGCTTCTCGCTCTTTGCCGACGAGCGCGGCATGCGTCTGATGAGCCAGATGTCCCAATCGCAAACGTTCAATGAAACGATGGAGAGCGGCGGGACACAGAAGCGGCCGTTTTTCGCCGAGGACTTGCTGCGCGGCTATCGGCTGGACGTGTGGGACTCTCACACCGACGGCTGGCACTCATTGCACCGTCGTGTGGGATCCTACCAGATTGGCGAGTTAAGCTTCGAGCCGGGCGAGGAAGAAGGTTTCGTGCAGACGGCGGCCATGCAGCCCGCGCCCGGCGCGGCCGAGGGGCCGGATGGCACTGATCTCTATCTCCACGAAGCCATCGCTCGCTGGGCTGGTTGGAGCCTCAGCGTGCCCATGCCGGGCAAGCATCTGAGCCGTTATGGCGATCCCGATAAGGCTGTTGCCCCTGACGATGATCCGATGGGTGAGTATCTGGAAGATCAACCCGAGACGCCGTTCAAGATGACGGTCAACTATCAGATTGTTCAGGGATCGCTGCCGCGGTTGGTCTTTGGTCGCCGCTATCGACTCCGGGCGCGGGCCGTAGACCTGGCCGGCAACAGCCTGAATCATGATTCGCCGCTGGCCGCGGCGCTGTCGCTGGTGATGGGTCTGCCACGCAATCTCAATGGCCGGCCCTATCTGCGCTATGAGCCGGTAGACTCGCCGATGGTCGTCATCCGCGACCCGTTGGCCGTCACCGGCAATGGCTCGACCGTCGACCGGTTGGTGATTCGCACTTTCAATGACGGCATTGAGCAGGATGAAGCAGCGGCTGACTTGACGGCCAATGATCGTCACCTGTTGCCGCCACGCACCAGTGTGGAGATGGGCGAGCGGCTGGGCATGTTCGACGACGCTGCCGGCAAGATCAAGGCTGACGCCGCGACTTACAAGCTCATCGTTGACCGCGACGCCGGCGAACTGAGCGTGCAAACGATTGCCATCGCCGGGCAAGAGCCGCGCGAATTCCCGGTGGAACCGGCTGATCGTATCGATGCGCTGGTCTATCTGCCCGACGTGCTGGCCGAAGGGGCGGCATTGCGCTGGTTGCCTGGCGCACCCGACGGCGCGTTGGCCTACGTCGAACCGGGTAGCGGCGCGGCGGCTCCTGTCGACTATGCGCCGCTGGCTGACCCGAACCCGCGGCCTGGCTCAGCCACGCTGATCAGCTTTGACGGCGACGGCGACTGGCAGAGCCGGGTTGGCCTTCGTCTGGCGCTGGTCGAGCCGGCGGCCGGGCAGACGGATGCGCGGCCGCAGTGGGACCCCGCCGGGCGGATGCTGACCGTGTACCTGGCCAAGGGACAAACGGCCGTCGCGCCGCTGAGCAGTTATCTGAGCGCCGGCGGCCTGAAGCTGATGGGCCAATGGGAATGGCTGCGGCAATACATCGAACTAATCACGTTGTTGAAGCCGCAACCGCAATATTTGCAGCCTGGGGCGGCCGTCGATCGCGTCAACCATGTCCTGCAACTGGCCGTGGAGGGCGGGCACTGGATGCTCAACCCGCCGACGCTGTTGACCCTGATCCACGCCGTGCAACAGCCGCTTGGCCGGCCGCGCTTCATGCCCCTCAATGTTGACCACGATGATGATTGCAACGGTTATGACCCGCTGCATACCGCGCCGGTGCGCAACCGGCAAGACCCGGTGGAGTTGGCTCCCATTACTGCCTGGCGGCGGCTGGGCAAGACCGAAGCCTACCTGATGGGCGCGCTGGCGGTTCATGGGGCCGGCAGCGCGCAGATCGAGCTTCACTCTGCCTGGTCCGAACCACTCGATGATCCCGAAAAATCTGACTGGCAAATGGTCGATCGGACGGCCCATGTCGACACAATTCCACTGCCGACTGCCCAAGAGGGGTATCTCTACACGGCGGAGGCCGAGCAACGAATGGTAGGCTACTATGATCTCGAGCACGACCAGATCGTGTTCACCCGCCTGGGGGATCGCGGCGGCCCGCTGGATCAGGCGTATGGCAATTACTTCTCGCAGGCCGCGCCGCGCCAGATATTCAGCGATACCAAACGCCGCAAAGTGGCCTACACCGCTATCGCAACTTCGCGTTACCGGGAATACTTCCCGACCGACGCACAGCAGGAAGCGGCGGGCTTGCCCCCGCTCGATTTCACCCGACGCAGTGAGCCGGTGGTCGTTGACGTGCCCGCCAGCGAGCGGCCGTTGGCGCCGTCGGTAGCTTACGTCTTGCCCACCTTCGGCTGGCAGCGCCAAACGGAGACCAACATGAAGCGCAGCGTTCGCTTCGGCGGCGGGTTGCGAGTCTACCTGGAGCGACCGTGGTTCTCATCGGGTGAGGGGGAACTGCTTGGGGTGGCACTCTGGAGCGGCAGCAACGGCGCGCTGAATGAGAGCACCCGCGACAAGTACAAGCCCTACTTCACTCAATGGGGCATGGACCCGATCTGGAAGACAGCCGATCTGAGCTATGCGCCCGGCGTCTCCAGCTTTCCCGATCGGGTGGCCTACGATTATGGTGTCTCGCTGGAAGAGAGTTCGGCACGGCTGGACGACGGTCGACCGGGTCGAATGGATGTTGCCGGCTTCCCGGTTGAATTCGATCCGGAGCGCAAGCTATGGTTTGCTGACCTGACGATCAAGACCGACAATGCAACCTACACGCCGTTTGTGCGGCTGGCGCTGGTGCGCTATCAGCCGCATGCTCTTGTGGATGCGCAGATCTCGCGCGTGGTGCTGGCCGACTTCGCCCAGATCACGCCTGATCGCTCGGTGCTGATCACCGTCGATCCCAATGTGCCGCGGCAGTTGCGGCTGGTCGTGTCAGGCGTGGCTCCGATTGGGCCGCGGGCGGTGGTTGTAGGCCAACAGCCGGCACAGCTCGCCCCGCGGCCGACGCAGATTCGCGTGCGCGTGCAGTCGCATGCGGGCCAGATAGAGAGCGACCTGGCGTGGCAGGACGTCGACGACGCGCAGATCGCCGTGGCGACGCCTCTATTCGACGCGCCTTATCCGGGCAAGCCGAATCTGGAGATGTGGGCGGGCGTGGTCACCTTCGGGCAGGCCGCCGCCGCAGGGCGCTACCGATTGCTCATCGAAGAGCGCGAGTATATTTCGGCCGACTACACTGTTGTGAACGGTCGAACGATCGAGCAGGCGGGGCGATTGATCTACGCTGAGACGGTGGAACTGGATGAGGTGCTGTTGTCGTTGGGGTGACGGCCGACGGTGAGGTTAGCATAAAGACGCACGATATACGCTGTCTCGGTTGCTTGCGGTACAACAGCCGAACAAGCGCGGAGTTCATGGCTGGAGTTGCCGGGTGAATCGAGCTTCGCGTTCATCGTGGGCATCTTCGCGCCGCCACTGGTTGGGAGCGCCGCCGGCCGCGAGGTCGCGGCGGCTATTTGCAAAAGCGACTACCGTAATAAAAACCCGTCCCGTAACGGATCCCCCGGATCAATCACCCACTCATTCCGNNTCGCCGGTGAACGTCGTGCCCAGGATGCTCTCCACGACGAACGGCTCGTTGAGGCCGATCTCTCCCTTCGCGTAGTGCAATGCTGCCCGGCCGCTGACGCCCGTCCCCGTTGGGCTGCGATCCACCTCGCCGTCGGCGAAGACGCACACCTCGCGGCTGTGGTTGGCCGGGTCCTGGGCCGGGCCGACGAAGATCACCCCGTAGAGCAAGCTCAGGTCCGGCTCGAACGGGTGCCGGGGAATGCCGGTGGCGATGATGGCTTGCTTGATGCGCGTGCCCAAATCGATGATTTGGCGAAAGCTGTCGGGCGTCAGGCTCACGCCGACCTCTTCGGCCGGCACGTAGGCGTAGAACGCGCCGCCGAAGGCCAGATCATAGCGCACGCGGCCGAAGCCGGGCACGTCCACGACTTGATCGAGGGCGTAGACAAACGACGGCACGTTGTGGAACGAGACGTGGGTGACTTTGCCCGCCGCGTCGTAATGGGGGTAGGCGGTGACGCGACCGGCGGGGGTGTCGAGGCGCACGACGGGGTCGGCCGCCAGCAGCCCCGTCTCGATGCCGACTTTCACCAGCCCGATCACGCCGTGGCCGCACATGGTGCTGAACCCCTCGTTATGCAGGAAGAGGACGCCGAGCGTGCCGTCAGGGGGCACCGGGTCGGTCAGGATGCAGCCGTACATGTCAGCGTGGCCGCGCGGTTCCCACATGAGAGCCGTGCGCAGATGATCGAGATGCTCGCGGGCATAGCGCCGCTTGGCCAGTATCGTATCGCCGGGGACGGGCGGCAGCCCGCCGGTGATGATGCGTAGCGGTTCGCCGGCGGTGTGGGCGTCGATGGAAGTGATGCAAGTCCAGTCGTTGGGTGGTTGCCAGTTGATGCTCATGGGTTATCTCCTGAGAGAGAATTTAACGCAAAGGCGCAAACAGGGGATTCTTTCTTCATGATTACATATGTAACGCAAACATTGCGCCAACATAAATCTTACGCCGATTCTGTAAGGTATAGAAAGTCTAAAGAAAGAATTAACCGGAAGGTCGTCGGTGCGCGTGATCGACTGATCACCGACTACCGACCACCGACCACTGGAAGGGAAACATGAGCAAAATCCTGGGAATCGACCTGGGCACCACTAACTCGGTGGTCGCGGTGATGGAAGGCGGTGAGCCGGTCGTCATCACGACAGCCGAGGGCGGACGCCTGACCCCGTCAATCGTCGCCTTCACGAAAAGCGGCGAGCGACTGGTTGGCCAGACTGCCAAACGCCAGGCGACAATTAACCCCGAAAACACGATTTTTTCCGTGAAGCGGTTCATCGGCCGCCATTTCGATGATCCTGAGACCATGGAAGACCGCAACCGTCTGCCGTACCCCATTGAGAAGGGGCCGCAGGGCGATGTGCGTATCCGCGTCCCGGTGAAGAACCAGACCTATACGCCGCAGGAGATTTCGGCGATGGTGCTGGCCAAGATGAAGAAGGACGCGGAAGATTACCTGGGCCAGCCGGTGACGAAAGCGGTCATCACGGTGCCGGCCTACTTCAACGACAGCCAGCGCCAGGCGACCAAGGA
>JRYI01002322.1_pt1 | contig 12673 bp, 9 predicted proteins | sample 235361 | NCBI WGS metagenome assembly JRYI01 (sample SAMN03074212, study PRJNA261471) | activated sludge metagenome | biome: Common Effluent Treatment Plant; feature: Wastewater; material: Activated sludge; isolation source: activated biomass in a lab-scale reactor treating industrial wastewater at...
GGCGGAGAGCTGGTCGCCGGTGTGGACGAAGAAGCGCGGCCAGCTCGCCGGATCCTTGAGCTTGCCCAGCCACTGCTCGCCGAAGGCTTCCAGCATGTCCGGACCCGGAACCTCGCCTTTCGGGCCGCTGTCGTTCGGCCACTTCCGGCACGAGCCGTGGGCGAAGCGGAATGTGTCGCTCTTGCGCGGCATCGTGCGCAGAAAAAGCCAGGGCGACGCGTCGAACGCGACCGCCGCGAGCGCACCATCGGGCCGCGCCCGGCGCGGGAAAACCGCTTCGGTGAACTTGGCCTCGTGCTGCGGCAGCGAACCCGCGACCGGTTGTGCGCCGAGTTCGATCCGGTACTGGACGAAGCTGTCGGCGTCGAGTCCGTCGAGCGTGATCATTGCAAAATGGCGGCCGCCGACGCGCACGCTGCAGGCGTGGCGGGCAGCGGTCGTTGCCGGCGCATCGGTCTTGAGCGGCAGCCGCGCCTGGTTGGGCGCCTTGCCGAAGATCACCCGCACCAGCGCCGGCGTCTTCAGCTCGAGCCAGATCCGCGCCTGGTGGTCGTCGGTGTAGCGCACCATCGGGCCGAGGCGCACCGCCGGTTCGCGCGCCTCGAACACCGCGATCATCGAGGTCATCCTGACCGGGCGCCGCACGATGTGATCCTGCTGCAGGAAGTGCAGCGCCCCCACCTCGTCGGCGCGGCGCCGCACCTCCTCGTACTCCTTCCAGAACGCGCCGCGTACCCGCGCGTCGCCATCGCCGGCGAGCTTCCAGTCGAAGAACGAGCCGCCGTACTCGACCTCGGGCTGGTCGACGAGCAGCATCGCGCCGCTCACGATGGTGCACACCATGCCGGGCACGTGCAGCTTGAAGGGCTGCGCGCGGTCGAAGGGCAGGGCGGCGGTGCCCAGCCCGGCCGTCTCGCCATTGCTGTCGAAGCTGCCGTTGAGCGTGCCTCGGCCCTGCACCAGCGTGAAGCGGAAGTTGGCCAGCGGGCGCCCATCGGGACCGACGAGCCGAAGCTTGGGCTGGGCCGCGGTGGGCGGAAGCCGCGCCGGCTTCGGCTCGGGCATCACCTGTTCGGTGGATGGACCGAGGATCTCCTCGCTCAGGAACGGCGAGGTCAGCGGGGACGGCGTCAGCACGGCGGTCTCCGGCGTCGTCAGCTCGAGGTGGTGACCTTGCGCGACTTGACGTCGACGCCGCGGATCGCGGTCCAGTTCATGATGATCTCGCGCATCGCCGCTTCCGGACTGCCGGTGCTCGGGTTCACCGGCGTGTACAGCGCGGGCACCGCCGAGGGCGTGTTGTAGTCGCCCATCTCGATCTGGATCAGGATGCGGGAGATCGGATCGGCAATCTCGAAGAAGTGCTTGGCCAGGCCGTGCGCCGGCAGCTTCACGCGCTCGGCCACCTTGAACAGGCGCTGTTCGGTGCCGGTCGCGTCCGCGCGCAGCGAGACCACGATCGGCGAGTCGAACTCGAGCGTGAGGTGGAACCACGACATCACGCACACGGCGGCGAACTCCTCGCGCGACAGGTTCCCGTTCTGGCGCCGCGACCGCAGCATGTCGTGCAGCTTCTCGGCGAGGCTGGCGATCTTCGCGGGGTCGGTCGGGTTGGAGCTGCTCGTCGCGGTGACGTAGGTCATGCCGATCCACACCTCGCGCAGCAGTTCCTCGAAGGTGGCGACGAAGTCGCCGTTGGCCGTGGCGGCCTTGGTGTAGGGGTAGGGCTTGCCGTCGTCGCCCCCATGGTTGAGCTCCATGCCGAACAGGATCTCGTACCAGGTGCGCCGGCTCGCGGCTTGGTTCGGCCGCAGCAGACTCTGTACCGAGCCGACCAGAAAGGGCGCGCCGTCGCGGAAGAAAAGCTCTTCGGTCGTGCGCACCCAGCGCTGGGCGTCGGCGGACGGCGTGCCGATCCGTTCGCCATGCAGGAGCTCGGTCATCACGCGCCTGAAAATCTCATAGACGCGGGTGTTCTCCACCATGTAGGCATAGATCAGGTGGTCCCAGCGCAGCGGGGGAGGGAACTCGCCGTCGAACAGCGGATCCGGGTTCGGAATCGGCAGCCACGGGGGCAGTTCGTTGATGTTGCTGCGGTTGTCGGGGTGGCCCAGCGGCACGTTGGCGGTCGGCCGGCGGCCCCAGACGCGCTCGAGGGTGGAGACGATCTCCACCGGATGCAGATTGAACAGATCCACGGCCGGGATGCGGGTGGCGAGCTGTCTGAACATGACGGGGTCCTCCTCGGGCGGGGGGCTCAGGCCGGCGCGGCGCTCCCGCCGCTGGCCTTGCCCTTGCTGGCGCTGAAAGGAACGACATCGAGGGCGGCCGAGATGGCCCGAAACCGCTCCACCGCGGCGAGCGCCTCCCTGCTGAGCTCCGGCGCAGGCCGCGCGGCCTGGCGATCGACGCTGCGCAGTATCTCGAGCAGCGCCGCCGCGACCTCGTTGGTCGTGGCCGTCGCCGCGCGGCGGCTGGTGTCGTCCTCGCTCGTTGTGGCGTTCTTCTTTTCCATTGCGGATCTCCATGCGGTCAGGTGGTTTGCAGCGCCCCCCCGAGCCGGAGCATGGCCTGCCGCTGCTGTTCGAGGATGGGGTGGAAGTCGCGCGGCCGCAGTGCCAGCTCGAGGCCGGTGAGGCCGATGATGCGCAGCGGCTCGCTCCACAGCCAGTGCGCCGAGGTAAACAGCGCCGGACCCAGGCGCGCAGCCATTTCGCGCAGCGCGGCGGGGCTGACGCGATCGGTCGATACGATCGAGCGCAAGGAGCGGCCGCCGAAGCACTGCATGGGCCGGTCGAGGCAAAGCCGCACGATGAGCGGCAGCAGCGGCAGCGAGTCGCGCACCAGGTCGCGGACGTCATTGCTCGCGAGTTCGAGCGGATGGAGCGCGCGCCACGCCCTGCCCAGCTCGTCCCACGGGCCGTCGCCCCAGGCGTGGCGGCACAGCTGCACGCCGAACAGCACCCGCAGATAGCTCACCGGGTGGGGGTCGCCGCCGACCATGCGAAACGCGGACGGCGCCTCGGTGGCGAGCACGTCGTGCAGGCCGACGACGCTGGCATATCCGGTGTGCACGAAGGCGAAGCAGTCGGCCGCGATCTCGGAGGCCCAACCCGACCAGGTCTGCGACAGATCGACCGCCGAACCGCCTTCCTGCAGCAGCCCCTCGGCGAGCACCGCGGCGAGCTCCGCGTTCCAGCCCGCGATGTGCGCCACCTGGTGACCCGCCTCGTGCGCGAGCGCAGTGGCGCGCAGCAGGTTGTGCCGGGTGACCTTGATCACCGCCACCGGGCACACCTCACCGCCGTCCCACAGGCGCAGGCCGGCCTTCAGGATGGCGGCGCCGCGTCCCTTGTCGAGGTAGGTCAGCGCGACCGGGGTCGGCTTGCCGATGACGTCGAGCAGCGCGGCCATGCTGCGCTGGGCGAGGGTGTCGCAGGCGCGAAGCAAGCCCGCGATCTCGTTGTTGGTGCGCACGTTGATCGCATCGGCGAAGAAGTCCAGGGTGGTCTCGGCACGCAGGTAGCGGCGCTGGAAGGCGAGCAGGTGGCGATGCACCTCGCCCAGCGCCGCTTCGTCGGACGCCGCCGCCTGCAGCGTTTGCAGGGCACGCGCGTCGGCGGAGAGGCGGTCGATGACGCCCTGAAGATGACGACGCACGGAGATGCCGAGGTAACGCTCCATGCGGCCCCAGGCCTCGCTCGATGCGAGATCGTCGAGCCTCAGGCGCGAAGCCGCGACCACCCAGTGCGCGACCTGCCGCGCGACCTGGGCCTCGATCGCGTTGACGAGCTCAGCCACAGCCGTGCCCCGAGGCGACCTCGACGCGAATGCCTGCCGGGGCGGCGTTCGCGCTGGCCGGGAGCGGTGCCGACCCCGCGCCCGCCGCGGCCGCGGTCAAGGCCTTGAGCCCTGGCGGCCGCGCGATGACGAAACGCAGCGTGATGCCATCGGCGGCATTCTCGGTCGCGGCGATGATCTGTTGCGCCTGCGTTTTCAAGGCCTCCGCGAACCCTTGCAGGAGCCAGCCCCGCAGGCGTTCGCCAAAGGCGTGCGCCATAGTGGGGGCGAGGCGGCGCACCCGTGCGGCGGCGGGCTGCCCCGGCGCCGCGGCGGCATCGACGATACGCAAGCGGTGGCGCGCGTGACCGCTCAGCAAGTGCGTCAGGCGCGGCGCGATCCAGTCATGAAAAGCCGTCGCGAGCGACCCCGGGTGCGTCTGCTGGCGCAGCTTGACCGCCAGCTTCTGCGCCTTGGCCTCGCTCAGAAAAACGCATATGCGCGCCTCGTCGCGCACCGCATCGAGCGTCATCCGCAAATGCATCTGGCGCCGCCGCTGGTAGTGACGGCGTGGGCTGTTCGCCCAGCGCAGGGCATAGAAGCGCTGGCCGCCGGGCTGCGGCGCGTGGCGGGTGCCCGGCGACCAGGGCCGGCCGAGTCCCGGTCGGCCGAGGAGCACGGCGGCCGCCTGGGGCGTGAGCGGATGGAGCTGCTCGGCGTTCACCTCGTCCGCGGTCGCGGCGCCCAGCAGCTCGCGCTCGCCGCGCGCAATGTCGGTCAGGCTCGTTCCCGGCAGCGTCTCGAAGAGGTGGACTTCGGCTTCGAGCTCGCCTTCCTCGGCGAAGCCGAGCTGGTCCTCGACGAAGTCGGCGAGCGGAGCGCCTTCGTAGGTCTCGACCTCGCGCAGCATGTAAGGCGATACGCGCACCGGGAAGGCGCGGGTGCAGCGCTTGTAGCGGCGCGGACGGCGTGTCAGCGGCAGCATCACCCAGGCAGCCTCGACGCCGCCTTCGAGCAAGTCGGGACGGCGTCGGTAGATCTCCGCCGAGAACAGGGTCGGCAGGTTGGCGGCCGCGGCGTGCTCGAAGGCCTCCAGCGCAAACGCCTCGAGCAGGACCTCGTCCTCGAAGACAGCGGCGGGCGCCTCGGCGACGCGTGCGACGGTCTCCTCGATGGTCGCCGCGATCGCGGGCGCCGCGAGCCGCTGTTCCTCGCCTTCGTCGATCTCCATGCCGAGCAGCTTGAGCCCGGCGTCGGCGATCGCGCGCGACAAGGGCCCGGCGTGCTCGGGGCCGATCATGCGGCCGATCAGCGGCGAAGCCACGCGGGCGATGACGTCGACGAGGCGGTTGTGCCCGATCACCTTCGACGCCAGCTTCAGCGCGGGCATGATGGCGGGCAGGAACTGCTCGAGCGCGGGCTGCGGGCTTTCGCCTTCCTTGAGCGTTTCGAGCGCGCCGATGAATCGCTCGCGCGCATCCTCCAGATCGGCATACACCGGTTGTGCGCCGGGCGCGGCCTCGGCCATCGCCAGCTCGTGTTCGAGCTCGCCCTCGTCGCGCGCCAGCACTGCGCCCGCGAGCTGCTCGTCGAGCATCTGTTCGGTGAGCGCGCTCGCCTCGCCCGCATCGGCCGCCGTCTCGCTCTCGAGCTGCAGCCCCAGCCTGGCCGCCAGTTGACGTGCGGCCGGCTGCACGGGCGGGGGCAAGCGGCCGATCACGCGCTGCACCGCCGCCTTGATGAAGCCGAGCACATGTCGTTTGACGAGCGCGAGCATCGGGCCGAGGCCAAGCGTGGTGAGCCCCTTCAGCGCCTTGCCGGCGACCGACGACACCACCTTGCCCACCTTCTTGAAGACCTTCTTGAAAAGGTTTTCGAACGCCGGCGCGAGCGGCTCGCTCGGCGCATAGCCCTCGTCGACAAAGGCGTCGACCTCGCCTTCGGCGATGCCAGCCGCCTCCTGGGGCACGAAGCGCGCAGCCATGGCATCGACCATCCCGGCACTGGCACGCATCAGGGGCTCGAAGTGCTGGCGCAGGCGCTGATCGGCGAGCTCGCGCGCGACACCGGCGGCGATCTGCGCGTCGTGGAACGCGCGCCCCTCGGCGTGCACCGCGGCGAGCGCCTCGTCAAATTCGTCGTCGTGCAAGCGGTCGACAAGCTCGGCGTAGGCCTCGCGCAGGGGCAGCGACGTGGTGGCGCCATCTTCCGTCTCGTAGATGGAAACGAACGGGGTACGCAGTGACGGCAACAGCGGTGGCGGCAAGGGAGCCGTTTCGGCCTCGAGACGGAAACTGTCGACGTTCACGAAGGAAAGGTTCGTCGTGTTCACGGCCGACCTCCATCGCTCGCGAAATCGATTCAAGCATAGGAAGCCAAAGCAAAAAGGGAAGCGACTTTTTGGCCGGGCAGGCCTCTGCGCGGTGCCGGTCTTGCCCAGCCCCCGGCGGCGTTCGCGGCGCCACCCCCCGTCGCGCCCGACCCGCGCCGAGAACTAGGTCTCGCTTGGCATGAAACGCGCATGTCCGCGACTCCCGGCTCGGGGATAATCGCGGCATGAGGATAATCGCGACATGACTCGTCGTTACCGCAAGTCCAGGCGAGAACCCGGCCTGATCGAGATCGCGGCCACCTCCAACTGGAAGGTGGCCGCCGGCATGTCCCTCGTGAGCGTGGTGGGAGCCGCCTTCGTCATCCCCGCCCTGTTCGGCAGCAGCAGGGTGCTCGGGGCCTTGGTGCCGATGTTGAGCGCATTCGCGTGGCTGTTCGCCTGCGTCTTTGGCGCCATCTCGCTGTTCCGGTTCATGAAGGAGCAGGCAGCCGGTTCCGTCCCCTCGTCGGAGGAGAAGCCCACGAAATGGTCGCGCGAAGTCATCGATCGCATCGAGTGGAAGCGCTTTGAGGATCTCTGCTGCGAGTTCTACAAGGTGCTGGGCATCCGGGCGGAGACCACCGCCCTCGGCGCGGACGGCGGGGTGGATGTGCGTCTGTTCCAGAACGAAACCGATCCACAAGCTGTTTCTCGCCATGCTCGAGCGATTGCCAGAAGCGTCGGCCCAGCATTTGCTGCGCTTCGCGACTGCAGGCGACTGGACGATCCCAACCTGCCCGAGTTGCGGCGTCAAGATGGCCGCGCGCGACGGCAAGCGCGGACGGTTCTGGGGGTGTATTCGTTATCCGAAGTGCCGGGCGACGATGCCGATGCGGGCGTCGGCATTCTGACAGAGGCTATGTTCGAAGATCGTCTCGCGTACCAATAACGTCCTTGTTCGTTTCGAGCAACTGTCCGTGAAGTCTCTCGGCCTACCGAAGGGCGAGTGGCTCAATGCGATTCTCATTATTCGTCCTGCAAAGAGCACGTCGTAGCTTCGGGCAGAAATCGTATATCTTGACTCTGGAGTTACTGAATGATTGGAAGTTTCCTCGAAGGTTTGCTGAGGAGTGCGACGGCACACTCTGTGACCGAGCTGTTCATCTGGATTATGGCGTCGATTTTTGTGGTGGCCGTACTCCAAGGGAAAAAGGGGGCGCATGGGCAGTTTCTTGAACATGCTCCGGCAGTGCTGGTCTCCCTGGGCATTCTGGGAACCTTCATCGGCATCGTAATCGGCCTGCTGGATTTCAATGCACAGGACATCAAAAACAGCATTGAGGGATTGCTCGATGGCTTGAAGACGGCGTTCATCACGAGTCTTGTGGGGATGTCTCTCTCACTCGTCCTGAAGGCGCTTGATGCTTGGTGGTTCGCGCCGGCACGAAGCAAGGCAGAGGTCGTACCCGACACCGTCACACCGGAACACATCTATGGCGCGATGAATCGCCAGGTTCAGCTGCTCGAGACCCTGAACCAGTCGCTGGCGGGCAACGAGGAAGGATCGGTGTCCGGGCAGCTCAAGCTGTTGCGCACCGACATGAACGACTTCCGCCAAGCGCTGGCGAGGGATCAGCAGGAGTTTAGACAGGCCCTGTTTACCCAGCTCACGCAGTTTGCCGAGATGCTGTCGCGCTCGGCTACCGAGGTCGTGATCGAGGCCTTGCGGCAGGTGATCCAGGATTTCAACCGGAACCTGGTGGAGCAGTTTGGCGACAACTTCAAGGCGCTCAATGAGTCGGTCGTGAAGATGATCGACTGGCAGGAGCAGTACAAACAGCACGTCGAGACGCTGGAGGCCCGCATCGAGACGGCGGTGCGCGAGCTCGAGCGCACTGCGACGGCCAACGAGGCCATCAGCAAGTCGCTTGCCACCTCCGAGCAGTCCATCGGCTCGATCGAGAACCACTGCCAGAGCATTCCGTCAGCCATCGGGCAGCTGACGCCCGTCTTGCAGACCAATCAGCACCAGATTCAGGAACTGCAGCGGCACTTGGAAGCCTTTGTCGCGCTGCGCGACCAGGCCGTGCGCGCCGTGCCCGAGATGCAACAGCACATGGACGCGATCACGAAACAGCTCTCGGAAAAGATGCACGAAGTTGCAGCCAAGATGCACGAGGGCGCGCAGGAGTTTGGCCGCTCGGTCGACCACACGAATACGGCGCTCACCGAAGCTTCTCACGTGATCAGCTCTCACACAGAGCAGATCGGCGTGAATATGAAGGACGCCTCCGAGGAATTCGCCACCTCGGTCCGCGACACGATGGAGGTCATGCTGAAGAACGCTAAGGCGATTGAACAGCAGATGGGGCAGGCTGTGGAGCAGACCACGCTTGCGCTGACCAACGAGTTCAAACGCGTCGCCGAGCACATTCACAGCAGCTTCACCGCGTCGGTCGATGCAACCCTGACGTCGCTGAAGAACTCGGTCGAGGCGAGTCTGAGCCACACAGAGACGCAGCTTCAGGGCTCGGCGAATCGGACTCTCGGCGCTGTTGAAGCGCAGGTGCGCGAGGCGACCGATCGCGCAAGCGCGTCCCTGCAGGCGCAGCTTGGCGCAATGGACAAGGCGATCGAGCGCGAACTGGAGAAGGTGTTCAGGGAAATGGGTTCGGCGCTCGCCACGATTTCGCGGCGCATTGCCGATGACCATGCCGAGCTGACCCAGAGGATGCGTGTGCAATGAGTGCGTTGAACAGCTTGTTCCGGTCTCGGCGCACGAACAAGGAGGATGCCGAACACTGGATCGGCATCTCCGACATGATGTCCGGCCTGATGATGGTCTTCCTCTTCATGGCCGTGGCGTACATGTACTACGTGCAGATCGAGCGCGAGAATATCAAAACGATCGCTGTGGCATACAAGGAGACGCAGGTCGCGATCTACAAGGATCTGATGGAGGAATTCCGGGAGGACCTGCCGCGCTGGAATGCCGAGATCGAGCGCAATACGCTCGAGATTACCTTCAACAACCCGGAAGTCCTGTTCCGCGCCGGTTCGCCCGAGCTGAACGGGCAGTTCAAGAACATCCTTTCGGACTTCTTCCCGCGCTATGTGGCGGTGCTTTCCCGCTATCGCAGTGCCATCGAGGAGATCCGCATCGAAGGACACACCAGCAGTGACTGGGGCAGCTTGCATGGTGAGAAGGCCTACTTCCCCAATATGGCGCTGTCTCAGGATCGCACCCGATCGGTGCTGGAGTACGTGATGGGATTGTTGCCGGAAGCGTCGGAGCGGGATTGGGTGCGCTCGAACTTCGCGGCGGTGGGCTACTCCTCGTCACGTCGTGTGATGGACTCCGAAAAGCAAGTCGAGAATGCGGCTCGCTCGCGGCGTGTGAATTTTCGGGTCATCACCAATTCCGAGCTGCAGATCCGCAACATCATTGAGAGGCTCGATGGAAATCAAGTTTGATTTTTCCGGGCTGTGGGCGCAAGCAAAACGGATCGGTGCCGAGAAGGTTGAGACGATCGACTGGACCGCTGCAGCCCAGTTGGATCCGGTCGACATCGAACTGCTCCAAGGTCGGGAGGTCAAGCTCGAAGACCTGGATGTCATCAACGGCTTGTTGAGCGTTGATGGTCGCCAAGTCCTGCTGTACATCCCGGATCAATACAAGCCGGTTGAGGTCGTTCAAAGGACGCCCGAGGAGGGCAAGCGTTTTCACGTTGCAGACTGCAAGACGCTGGCCGATATGCGGGCGAAGGGGCGCTTCGATCGCTACGTGGTCACGAACAACCTGAGCGGGGTTTTTCCGATTAGCGGGAAGAACGCTAGAGGTCAGCCGGCGGAGCTCGATTCACGATTACTCGTTTGCAAGAACTGTCTCGAGAAGCTGAACTACCAGAACTATTGCCATGAGACTCGACGCGCATCGATATGGAAGGCGTTCGAGATTGGCAAGTTCTTTGAGACGTACAGCACTAGTTTTCGCTACCTGCCGCGCACCCTCTCGAACCGGTCGCTGGCCAACGAGTACACGCAGGACTGGCCGGAGATATCCGCCAACGTACGGCGTCGCTGTGGCTTTGTCTGCAACGAGTGTGGTGTGAGCCTCTCGGAGCACCGGCATCTGCTTCATGTTCACCATGTCAACGGCGTGAAGTCCGACAACGCGGTGAGCAACCTAAGAGCCTTGTGCGCCGACTGTCATCGAAAGCAGCCCCTGCACGACTGGATGTTCATCTCATCGGCTGACATGCAGGTGCTGACGCGCCTGCGTCGCGAGCAGAGCATTGTTGCAGGCGACTGGGAACAGGCCATCGCGCTGGCCGACCTGTCCGTGCATGGAGCTCTGATGCACGCAAAGCACAAGTGCTTCGAGGTCCCAGTGGTAGGGTACGAGTTCACCAACGCGAAGGGCTTGGTGGTCGCCGAAGTGGAGCTCGCTTGGCCCTCCCAACGGCTGGCGGTCGATATTTCGGAAGGGATCGACTTTCCTGGATGGAAGATCATGACTCCAATTGAGTTTATCGAGCGGTATTAGTTTTCAAGGATGGAAACGCTGCAGCGGCTTGTCGATGCTCAATAAGTTCTCAATGCACGTCCATCCTACTTCTCGGCACGTGTTGAAGCCGCTTCTGAGGTCTCTATATGCCCTTGCCGGACGGTCTCTACGACCAGCTACTTACTGAGGCGCTTCGCGATTCTGTCGCGAGGACGACCGACGAGCGCGCCCACAGCCTCAGATCCCTCACCGCCGACGACGCTCCCGAGCGCCTGGCCGACGCGCTCGCCTCCCAGCTCGTCCGCATCCTCGACGACCTGCACGGCGACGGCGCCGAGAAGCTCCGACAGCAACTCGACCTCGTCAATTTCCTCCTCGTCAGCCTGAAGCAGCGCCTCGGCAAGCGCGCAGGCGACGCCGAGACCCTGTCCGTTCCGCCACAGATTCTCCAGGCCATCCACCGCCAATCGCCCAAGCCCGCGATCCCGGAGACCGGCTTGGCCTTCCCTTGGCTCTTCACCGCGGGGAAGGGCTCTCCGTCGCTACTGACCGAGTTGCGCCGCGAGCTTGCGGCCTGCGATCAGGTGGACATCCTGGTCAGCTTCATCACCCATTCCGGCGTGCGCAAGCTGCTCGACATCCTGCAGTCGATCACTGCGATCGGGCCGGAAGGCGAGCCGCGCACCCGGCTGCGCGTGTTGACCACCACCTACACTGGCGCGACCGAGATCCGCGCCCTGGATGAGCTTGCCCGGCTGCCGGGATGTGAGATCCGCGTGTCGCTGGATGGGCGGCGCACGCGGCTGCATGCGAAGGCCTGGTTGTTCCGTCGCCGGACCGGTTTCGGCTCTGCCTACGTGGGCAGCGCGAACCTGTCAGGCGCGGCTTTGATGGGCGGGTTGGAATGGACGGTGAAGTTCACCGAGCGCGGCCAACTCGATCTTTTCGAGCGCGCCAGCGCGCACTTCGAGACGCTCTGGGAAGACAAGGAGTTTCAGGCCTACGACCCGGCCAACCCTTCGCATCGCAAGGCGTTGAACGAGGCGCTCAAGCGCGAGTCGGGCGACGAGCTGATCGCGCGCCCGACCTATTTCGACCTCGAGCCGAAGACCTACCAGCAGGAGATGCTCGACCAGCTGCAGTTCGAGCGCGATCACGGCCGCTGGCGCAACCTGGTCGTGGCCGCGACCGGCACCGGCAAGACGGTGGTCGCGGCCTTCGATTACAAGCGGCTCTGCCAGCAGGCGGGCGGGCGGCCGCGGCTGCTGTTCGTGGCGCACCGCGAGGAGATCCTGAAGCAGGCGCTGCGCACCTATCGTGAGGTGCTGCGCGACCACGCCTTCGGCGAGGTGCTGGTCGGTGGCGCGCAGCCCGAGCGCTTCGACCATTTGTTCGCCACCATCGATAGCGTGTCCGCTCGCGCGCTGGTGTCGCGCTGTGGCGCGGCGCACTGGCACACCGTGGTGATCGACGAGTGCCATCGCCTGGCGGCGGATCGCTTCGATGCCTTTGTCGGCGCGGTGCGTTCGCGTGTACTGCTAGGCCTGACGGCAACGCCGGAGCGCAGCGATGGCAAACCGATCCTGGGCTACTTCGACAACCGGCCCGATGGGTCGCCGGCGGTCGAGCTCCGGCTCTGGCATGCGCTCGACCAGCAGTTGTTGTGCCCCTTCGAGTACTACGCCTGCGACGATGAGACGGATTTCTCCGCCGTCCCCTGGCAGCAGGCGGGGGAGGTGGCGGCGATCGAGAGGCTGGTTACCGGGAACGACGTCCGCGCGCGGCTGGTGCTCGACGAGTGGCGGCGCCTGGCAGGCGACCCGGCGCGTGGGCGCGCGCTGGTTTTCTGCGTCTCGGTGGCGCATGCACAGGACATGACCGCACGCCTGAACCGGGCCGGCATCAAGGCGCTGTGCGTGGTCGGTGACACGCCGACGGATGAACGAAGGCGGGCGCCCGAGCTGCTGGCGCGCGGCGAGGTGGCCGCGCTGGTGACCTGCGATCTGTACAACGAAGGCGTCGACCTGCCGTTGGTCGATACGCTGCTGCTGCTCCGCCCGACGCAGAGCCCGGTG
>JRYI01004568.1_pt1 | contig 12641 bp, 12 predicted proteins | sample 235361 | NCBI WGS metagenome assembly JRYI01 (sample SAMN03074212, study PRJNA261471) | activated sludge metagenome | biome: Common Effluent Treatment Plant; feature: Wastewater; material: Activated sludge; isolation source: activated biomass in a lab-scale reactor treating industrial wastewater at...
GCTCCTACAGTGCCTGCGATGGGCACCGCCCCGTGTAGGAGCCCTGCCCCCAGGGCGATAGCAGCCGTCATCACCCGCACAACCGCCGCGATCGCGCACAGGGGTGCGCTCCTACAGCGCCTGCGACGACCGCCTTCCCGTGTAGGAGCCCTGCCCCGAGGGCGATAGCAGCCGTCAGCGCCGCTCGGCGATGCCGCCGGGGCGCAGCAGCACCACAGCGACGATCACCGCGCCGAACAGCAGCGCCTCGAGGCCGGCGGCGCGTGCCCAGTCGCCCGGCAGCAGGTCGCGCAGCACCGCGATGCCCTGGGGGATGGCGACGATCACCAGCGCGCCCCAGGCCGCACCGGCGAGCCGGCGGGCGCCGCCGATGAAGGCGAGCATCAGCAGCTCGAAGGAGAACATCAGCCCGAACTGCTCGGGGCTGATGAAGCCGATCCAGTGCGCGTAGAGCGCGCCCGCCAGCCCCGACAGCGCGCCGCCGACCGCGAAGGCGAGGGTCTTCGCCCGCGCCGCGTCGATGCCGCAGGCCTCGGCGGCCACCTCGTCCTCGCGCACCGCGCGCCAGGCGCGACCGAGGCGCGAGGCGAGCAGGCGACGGCAGCAGAACAGCGCGCACAGCAGCAGGGCGAAGCTGGCGACCGCCTGGGCGAGCGGCGCGTGGAGGCGGACGCCGGCGATCTCGAGCGCGGGCAGCGCGAGCCCGGCAGAGCCGTGGGTCAGGGCCTCCCAGCGCACCAGCGCCTCCTCGACGATCAGCGCGAAGGCGAGCGTGCTCATGCCGAAATAGAGCCCGCCGAGCCGGCGCGCCGGCAGGCTGGCGAGCGCGCCGCCGGCCGCGCCGAGCGCCACCGCCGCCGGCAGCGAGACGAGCGCCGGCACGCCGGCAGCGGCGAGCAGCGCTTGCGCGTACGCGCCGAGCGCCACCAGCGCGCCCTGGCCGAGGGTGATCTGGCCCGCCTGGCCGACCACGATCACTACGCCGAGGCCGGCGATCGCGTAGGTGGCGACCATCGTCGCCTGGCCGAGCGCGTAGTCCGGCCCCAGCCAGGCGCCGGCGACGAGCACCAGCAGCAGCCAGGGCACGGTCTGGCGCAGCGCGCCCGGCAGACTCACCGCCGGTTCCGCACGCCGCCGCCGGCGAGGCCGCCGGGAAACAACAGCAGCACCAGCAGCAGCAGCGCATAGGGCACGGCGTCCTTCACCCCCTCGGGCAGGAGCAGGCCGGCCACCGCCTCCACCACGCCGAGGAAGACGCCGCCGGCGAGCGCCCCGGGCAGGCTGGCAAGGCCGCCGAGCACCGCGGCGGGGAAGGCCTTCAGCGCGACCAGGCCCATGTTCAAATGGACGAAGGTGATCGGCGCCAGCAGCAGCCCGGCCACCGCGGCCAGTGCCGCACCGAGCGACCAGGCGAGGGTGTGCATGCGATCGACCGGCACCCCCATCAGCGCCGCCACCCGGGCGTCCTCCGAGCAGGCGCGCAGCGCCAGGCCGGCACGGGTGAAGCGGAAAAACAGCGCGAGCAGGCCGGCGAGGAGCACGGTGGCGCCGATCACCGTCAGGTGGCCCGCGGCGAGGGTCAGCGGGCCGAGTTGCACGCTGCCGTCGGCGAAGGGCAGGCGGTACATCCCCTGGGTGGCGGCGGGCACCGCGGCCACCCCGCCGCGCAGCATGAGACCCAGGCCGAAGGTGAGCAGCACCGCCACCAGATGCGGCTGGCCGATCGCGCGGCGCAGCACCGCGCGCTCCAGCCCGGCGCCGAGCAGGGCCATCGCCGCCACCGCACAAACGGCGGCGAGCGCGAGCGGCAGGCCGGTGCCGAGATGCAGGCCGAGCGCGGCGAAGGCGCCGAGCATCAGCAGCTCGCCCTGCATGAAGCTGACCGTCTCGGTGGCCTTGTAGATCAGGACGAAGGAGAGCGCGACCAGGCCGTAGACGCAGCCGATGGCGATACCGCTGGCGAGGACCTGGACGAGGGCGAGCATGATGGAGGCGAAGCATAGCCGATCCGGCTCCGCCCGCCGCCTCGGGGGCGGCGTGAAAAATGTCGCGGGACTTGGCAAGGAGAGCGCTTGAGGCAAGAATGGCATCGACCGTAGCGCGGTGCATCAGGCATCGCGAGACGCATCGCCGCATAAGCCGTTTCAATAATCTCGCCGGAGAAAGATCATGAGCTTCATCCAGGAATTCAAGGAATTCGCGATGCGCGGCAACGTCATCGATCTCGCCGTCGGCGTGGTCATCGGCACCGCCTTCGGCAAGATCGTCGATTCGCTGGTCAAGGACGTGATCATGCCCGCGGTCGGACTGCTAGTGGGCGGGGTGGACTTCAGCAACCTCTACATCAACCTCAGCTCGACCGCCTACGAGACCCTGGAAGCCGCCGAGAAGGCCGGCGCACCGCTGATCAAGTACGGGGTGTTCATCAACAACATCATCAACTTCCTGATCATCGCCTTCGCGATCTTCGTCGCCATCAAGGCGATCAACAAGCTCCAGCGCCCGAAGCCGGCCGCGCCCGAAGCCCCGGTCGAACCGGAAGACGTGAAACTGCTGCGCGAGATCCGCGACACGCTCAAGCAGCGCTGAGCGCGCCCGCCAGCGGCCCCATGCCGCCCCGCCGCCGAGCGCGGCGCGGCGGCATTTTTTCAGCCGTGCGGGCCGCCGACGAAGGGGTTGTGCGCGCGCTCCTCGCCGAACGTCGAGGTCGGGCCGTGGCCGGGGATGAAGACGATGTCGTCGCCGAGCGGGAACAGCTTGTTGCGGATCGAATCGATCAGGGTCTGATAGTCGCCGCGCGGGAAGTCGGTGCGCCCGATCGAGCCGGCGAACAGCACGTCGCCGACGATCGCCAGCCGCGCCTGCGGGTGCACGAAGACCACATGGCCCGGGGTGTGGCCGGGGGCGTGGATGACGTCGAAGCTCTCCTCGCCCACCGTCACCTTGTCGCCGTCGTGCAGCCAGCGGTCGGGCTCGAAGGACTCCACATCGGGAAAGCCGAAGCGCTGGCTCTGCTGCGGCATGCCCTCGATCCAGAAGCGGTCGTCCTCGTGCGGCCCCTCCACCGGCACGCCGAGCTGGCGCGCCAGGCGGGCGGTCCCGCCGGCGTGGTCGATGTGGCCGTGGGTGATCAGGATCTTCTCCACGGTGACGCCGAGCTTGGCGACCGCGGCGAGGATGCGGTCGAGATCGCCCCCCGGGTCGACCACCGCGGCACGCTTGCTGCGCTCGCACCACAGGATGCTGCAGTTCTGCTCGAACGGGGTGACCGGGACGATGCTGGCCTTGATCATGTACGAAACCTCCTCGGCACGCCTGGATCGCGCCGGAGCGAAAGCGGTGCCGGGCCCGGGCGCGGCAAGCCGCAGCCGGGCCCGGCCGGAAGCGGGCTGCCGCGGCACGGTGGCTGCCGTGCCGCGGCGCGGACTCAGATCACGCCCTGGGCGAGCATCGCCTCGGCGACCTTGACGAAGCCGGCGATGTTGGCGCCGTCGGCGTAGCTCACCGTGCCGTCCTCGCGCTTGCCGTACTTGAGGCAGGCGGCGTGGATGCCGAGCATGATCTCGTGCAGGCGGGCATCGACCTCTTCGCGGGTCCACGACATCCGCATCGCGTTCTGGCTCATCTCGAGGCCGGAGGTGGCCACGCCGCCGGCGTTGCTCGCCTTGCCCGGGGCGTAGAGCACGCCGTTGTGCTCGAACAGCTTCACCGCTTCGGCGGTGCTCGGCATGTTGGCGCCCTCGGCGACCGCGACCACGCCGTTCTTGACCAGGGTGGCGGCGTCGCTGGCGTCGAGCTCGTTCTGCGTCGCGCACGGCAGCGCGACCTCCACCGGCACGTCCCACGGGCGGACGCCGGCGACGAAGCGGGCGCCGACGCGCTCGGCGTATTCGGAGACGCGACCGTAGAGGTGGTTCTTCACCTCCATCAGGATCGCGAGCTTCTCGGGGGTGAAGCCGTCCTCGTCGATCACGGTGCCGCTGGAGTCGGAGCAGGTCACGACCTTGGCGCCGAGCTCCATCAGCTTCTCGATCGCGTACTGGGCGACGTTGCCCGAACCCGACACCGCGACGCGCATGCCGGCGATGTCGCGGCCGGCGTGCTCGAGCATCGCCTTGGCGAAGTACACCGTGCCGTAGCCGGTGGATTCCGGACGGATCAGCGAGCCGCCGAAGGACAGGCCCTTGCCGGTGAACACGCAGGCGGCGTTGTTCGACAGCTTCTTCATCATGCCGGCCATGTAGCCGACCTCGCGGCCGCCGACGCCGATGTCACCGGCCGGCACGTCGGTGTCGGGGCCGACGTGGCGATACAGCTCGCTGATGAAGGCCTGGCAGAAGCGCATCACCTCGCCGGGGCTGCGTCCCTTCGGGTCGAAGTCCGAGCCGCCCTTGCCGCCGCCCATCGGCAGGGTGGTGAGCGCGTTCTTGAAGGTCTGCTCGAAGGCGAGGAACTTCAGGATCGACAGGTTCACCGAGGGATGGAAGCGCAGGCCGCCCTTGAAGGGCCCGATCGCCGAGTTGTGCTGGATGCGATAGCCGCGGTTGACCTGGACCTCGCCCTTGTCGTCCACCCACGAGACGCGGAACATGATCACCCGCTCGGGCTCCACCAGACGATCGAGGACCGCATGCTGGGCGTAGCGCGGATTGGCAGAAATGAACGGCCACAGGCTCTCCATGACCTCGGTGACAGCCTGAAGGAACTCCGGCTGGCCAGGGTTGCGCTGTTCGACGTAGGCGAGAAACTGCTCGAGCGACTCGTATTTCATTGCGGTAGGCCTTGTTTGAGCGGACACGGAAACGCCGCGAGCGAATCGGATAACCGGTGCACGCGGCGAAAACGGGCGATATTGTGCCCCAATTGGTCCAGGCCGTGAGCTTTTTTTGCTGCGCCGCGACAAAATCGGCGCCGGCGCTCGACCCGGTTGAGAACGGCGCCCGGAGCGGCCGTCGGCCGGCGCCGGGCACCCGCTTACTTACTGGACGCGCACCTCGACGCGGCGCGCCTCGGCGGCGTCCCCCCCGCCGAGGGTCACCGCCGGCCGGCGCATCAGCACCCGCTCGGCGGGAACGCCGGCCGCGAGCAGCGCATCGCGCACGGCGAGCGCGCGCTTGCGCGCCACTTCGGCATTGACCGCGGCGGTGCCGGTCTCGTCGTGGAAGCCCGACAGCAGCGCGCGCTTGCCGGGCGCGGCCTCGAGGGCGGCGAGCACGGCGGCGATCTCGTCGGCATCGTCCGCGCCGAGCGCGGTCTGCCCGACGGCGAAATGGAACTTCACCAGCGGCTCGCCGACTTCGACCACGTCCGCGTAGCCCTCGCCGCCGGCCGCCACCGCCGCGACGGCCGCATCGCCCGCGGTGCCGGCGCCGCGCGCCTTGAACACGCCGAGGCCGATGACGAAGGCGATCAGCGGGATCAGAATCGCCAGCAACAGGACGGTCACCACGCGGAGTTCTTTGTTTTCCTGATCGGACATCTCACGCTCCAGACATTCGGGTTGTCCCGCATCCACGGGCTCGCCGCGGAGTCTAGCCGAAAGCCGCCCGCGCCGCATGCGCTTCGCGTCCATTGCGGCGTCGGCCGGCCGCCGGCCGCACGAGGACTGTCACATTTATGCAAATAGACCACCCTGGTGGACTGGTCTATGCTGGTCGCCCGGGGTGAAGCCGCTCCGAGGACGCGTTCCAACTCACCATCAGGAGGCAACATGGGCTTGTTCAACTTCATCAAGGAAGCCGGCGAGAAACTGTTCGGAGGTGGCGAAGCGCAAGCGGCGGCGGCACCCGCCGATGCCGGCGCGGCGAACGCGAAGGCCGCCGACGCCATCCGCAACTACATCGAGAAGCTGCAGATCGCCCCGTCCGACCTGGCGGTGGCCTTCGACGGCGGCAGCGCGACCGTCACCGTCTCCGGCACCGCGCCGGACCAGGCCACCAAGGAGAAGATCCTGCTCGCCGCCGGCAACGTTGCCGGCGTCACCCAGGTCGAGGACAAGATGACGGTGACCGCGGCCGCCGCCGAGGCGCGCTTCCACACCGTGGCGCGCGGCGACACCCTGTCGGCCATCGCCAAGACCTATTACGGCGACGCCGGCAAGTACATGGCGATCTTCGAGGCCAACAAGCCGATGCTGAGCCACCCGGACAAGATCTATCCGGGCCAGGTGTTGCGTATTCCGGCCGAAGCCTGAGCGCGATCGCCGGGCCGCGCGCCCGGCGCCTCCCCTCGCCAAGATCGAAGGCACCGCAGGCGTGCAGCCCTCTGCGCGATCCGCAGCGGCCTGGCCATCGACAACGCCCGTCTCGTGGGCAGGGCCGTAAGCGCCCTGGGGGCAGGGCGCCTACGAGGGGGCGGAAACGGGCGCGGGCGCCTATACTGGCGCCCCCGTCGGCTTCCGCCGCCTTTCTTTCAGCTTCCGCCCCCCTGACCCGCCGCAACCCCGCCATGCCCCGCATCCAGATCGACCTGCCCGACGCCCTGCCCTTCGCCACCGAGATCCCGCTCTACCAGCTCCACATGAACGCGGCCGGCCATCTCGACAACGCGCTGCTGCTGAGCGTGGTGTCGGAGGCGCGCATGCGCTGGTTCCAGTCCCTCGGCTTTCCGTCCGAGCTCGACGTCGACGGGCGCGGCGTGATCGTTAGCGACGCCGCCCTGCAATACCGCTCCGAAGGCCATCCGGGCGAGACCATGGTGGTGGAGATGGGCGCCAGCGCGTTCAACAAGTACGGCTGCGACCTGCCCTGGCGCATGAGCGACAAGGCCAGCGGCCGCGAGGTCGCGCGCGGCAAGACCGGGATCGTGTTCTTCGACTATGCCGCGCGCCGCATCGCGCCGACGCCGGACGCCTTCCGCCGCCTGTTCCCTGCCTGAGGCCATGCCCGCCATGCCGCCTGGCTCGCCCGCAGGCGCCGCGCCGCGCATCGCGATCGTCGGCGGCGGGCCGGCCGGGCTGATCGCCGCCGAAACCCTCGCCGCCGATGGCTTCGCGGTCACCGTGCTCGACGCCATGCCCTCGGTCGGGCGCAAGCTGCTGCTGGCCGGCCGCGGCGGCCTCAACCTGACCCACGGCGAGCCGCTCGCGCCCTTCCTCGAGCGCTACGGCGCGCGTCGCGAGCGGCTGGCGCCGATGATCGCGGCCTTCGGCCCTGCGGCGCTGCGCGAATGGGCCGACCGCCTCGGGGTGGAGACCTTCGTCGGCAGCTCCGGCCGGGTGTTCCCGAAGGAGATGAAGGCCGCGCCGCTGCTGCGCGCCTGGCTCGCCCGCCTGCGCGCGGCCGGGGTGCGCTTCGCGGTCCGTCATCGCTGGCTGGGCTGGGCCGACGAGACGGCCGGACCGCTTCAGCGCCTGCGCTTCGCCACCCCGACGGGCGAGCGCGTGGTGGCGGCCGAGGCGGTGCTGCTCGCCCTCGGCGGCGGCAGCTGGGCGAAGCTCGGCTCGGACGGCGCCTGGGTGCCGCTGCTGCGCGCAGCCGGCGTCGAGGTCGCCGACCTGCTGCCGGCAAACTGCGGCTTCGACGTGGCCGCCGGCGGCGGGGGCGGCGCCGGCTGGAGCGCGCACTTCCTCGCGCGCTTCCGCGGCCAGCCGCTGAAGTCGGTCGTCGCCCGCCTCACCGACGCCGACGGCCGCCGCCACGAACGCGCGGGCGAGTGCCTGATCTCGGCCAGCGGCATCGAGGGCGGCCTGATCTATGCGCTGTCGGCGCCGCTGCGCGACACGATCGCCGCGCGCGGACGCGCCACCCTGTACCTCGATCTCGCGCCCGGGCGCAGCGAGGCGCGGCTCGCCGGCGAGCTCGCCCGCCCGCGCGGCAGCCGCTCGATGGCGAGCCACCTGCAGAGCCAGGCCGGCATCAAGGGGGTCAAGGCCGGCCTGCTGCGCGAATGCCTGCCCGGGATGGACTTCGAGGATCCGGCGCGGCTCGCGGCCGCGATCAAGGCCCTGCCGCTCGCGCTGGTCGCCCCGCGCCCGCTCGACGAGGCGATCAGCAGCGCCGGCGGGGTGCGCTTCGAGTCGCTCGACGACGCGCTGATGCTGCGCGCCCGCCCCGGCGTCTTCGTCGCCGGCGAGATGCTCGACTGGGAGGCGCCGACCGGCGGCTACCTGCTCACCGCCTGCTTCGCCACCGGCGTCGCCGCCGCACGCGGCGCGGCGCGCTGGCTGGCGGGCCGCGGCGGCGATTCAGTCGCGGACACAGGCGGCGGCGCCTGACTTCAGCTCGACGATCAGGACGTGGGTCGGCGTCTCGCCGGTATTGGTACCGACATGGACCTGCGCCTCGGACCACATCGCGTCGCCCGCCTCGAAGCTGCGCGCCAGCACCCGGCCATCGGGCAGCGCGAGGCTGCGCCTGAAGGCGGACAGCGCGTAGAGGACGAAGGGCGGGTGCGCGTGCTGGCCGGTGGCGTCACCGGGACGGTCGCGGTACTCCAGGACCCGCACGCAGTCGTTCTCGAGGATGGACCGGTATTTGTCGGGGTCGGTGTCGAGCGGATCCCGGGCGAGCGCAGCCGCGCTCAGGGACAGGATGGCGACAAGGGCAATTGCGCGACGCATACGACCTCCTGCACGGCGTTGGAGGAGCGGGATCGGCGCCCCGCCACCTCGCCCGGCGCCGTCGCCGGGAGGGCGTCACGCCCCCGCCGGCCACCGCCCCGGACGGGGGGCGCCGCTCCTGTATTTATAGGCGTCCACCGCCGCGCCGTCCTGCAGCGACCTGCCCCTCGTCGTGGCGGACTGCCAGGTGCCGGATACGCAGGCGAGGACGTGGGCGTTGGGCCCGCCGGGGGCGAGCGTCCCATGGACGAAGCGTCGATCGGTCGTGATCCCCTGCTCGCGCCGCTCAGGTGTGCGGGGCGGTCCGATAGAATGCCGGCCTCTGCCGCCCCCGACCGCCCCGATGCCTACCGCCCTCCGCCGCCCCGAACTGCTCGCCCCCGCCGGCACCCTCGACATGATGCGCACCGCCTTCGCCTATGGCGCGGACGCGGTGTATGCGGGCCAGCCGCGCTACTCGCTGCGGGTGCGCAACAACAGCTTCGGCCAGCTCGACACGCTCGCCGCCGGCATCGCCGAGGCCCACGCCGCCGGCAAGCTGTTCTACCTGGTCGCCAACATCACCCCGCACAACGCCAAGCTGCGCACCTTCGAGGAGGACATGGCGCCGATCGTCGCGATGCGGCCCGACGCGCTGATCATGGCCGACCCGGGGCTGATCATGATGGTGCGCGAGCGCTGGCCCGAGGTGGACATCCACCTGTCGGTGCAGGCCAACACCACGAACTACGCCGCGGTGCGCTTCTGGCAGTCGGTGGGCCTCAAGCGCATCATCCTGTCGCGCGAGCTGTCGCTCGACGAGGTCGCCGAGATCCGCGACGCCTGCCCGGACATGGAGCTGGAGGTGTTCGTTCATGGCGCCCTGTGCATCGCCTACTCCGGCCGCTGCCTGCTGTCGGGCTACTTCAACCACCGCGACCCCAACCAGGGCACGTGCACCAACGCCTGCCGCTGGGACTACAAGCTGCACGAGGCTGTCGACAACCCTGCCGGCGACGTGCAGGCCTGCGGCAGCACGCCGATCGGCAACCCGAAGGACGCCGGCGCGGTGGGCACCGCCACCCGCAGCACGCTCGACACCGCGCGGGGCCTGGCGCTCGGCGCCGGCCCGCGCCACATCGGCGGCAGCAAGGTGTGGCTGCTGGAGGAAGGCACCCGCCCCGGCGAGCTGATGCCGATCGAGGAGGACGAGCACGGCACCTACATCCTCAACTCGAAGGATCTGCGCGCGATCGAGCATGTGCAGCGGCTGGTCGAGATCGGCGTCGATTCGCTGAAGATCGAGGGCCGGACCAAGAGCCCCTACTACGTCGCCCGCGCCGCCCAGGGCTACCGGCGCGCGATCGACGACGCGCTCGCCGGCCGCCCCTTCGATCCGCGCCTGCTCGGCGAGCTCGAAGGGCTGGCCAGCCGTGGCTACACCGACGGCTTCTACCAGCGCCACTCCACCCCGGAGCAGCAGAACTACCTGCGCGGCCACTCCGAATCGGGCCGCAGCCTGCTGGTGGGCGAGGTGGTGGGCTTCGACGCGGCGCGCGGGCTGGCCGAGGTCGAGGTGAAGAACCGCTTCGCGCCGGGCGACCGGCTGGAGTTCGTGCTGCCTGGGCGCAATCTCGCGGCGGAGGCCAAGCGCATCGAGGACGCCGAGGGCCGACCGCTGGCGCTGGTGCCGGGCAGCGGGCGCCGGGTGTGGCTGCCGCTGCCGGCGGGGGCGTCGGCGGGCGAGCCCTGCTTCGTCGCACGCTTCGTGTGAGCCTGGGCCGGGGGCGGGCGAGGACCGTCCGATCCGCGCGCCCCTCGAATCCGCCTCCCCGCTGCGCTATAATGCCGCGTTTCATTTTCCTTCCAAAACAGGATCTTCCGTGCTCGTCGCAGCCAACATCACCATGCAGTTCGGGGCCAAGCCCCTGTTCGAGAACGTCTCCGTCAAGTTCGGCGACGGCAACCGCTACGGCCTGATCGGCGCCAACGGCGCGGGCAAGTCGACCTTCATGAAGATCCTGTGCGGCATCCTCGAACCCAGCGCCGGCAACGTCTCGAAGGACCCGCACGAACGCATGGCCTATCTGCGCCAGGACCAGTTCGGTTTCGAGGACAAGCGCGTGCTCGACGTGGTGATGATGGGCCACGCCGAGATGTGGGCCTGCATGCAGGAAAAGGACGCGATCTACGCCAACCCCGAGGCCACCGAAGACGACTACATGCACGCGGCCGAGCTCGAGGCGAAGTTCGCCGAGTACGACGGCTACACCGCGGAAGCGCGCGCCGGCGAGCTGCTGCTCGGCGTGGGCATCGACTCGGCCCTGCACGACGGCCCGATGAGCGAGGTCGCCCCGGGCTGGAAGCTGCGCGTGCTGCTGTGCCAGGCGCTGTTCGCCAACCCCGAGATCCTGCTCCTCGACGAGCCGACCAACAACCTCGACATCAACACCATCCGCTGGCTCGAGGACGTGCTCAACAACCGTGACTGCACGATGGTCATCATCTCGCACGACCGCCACTTCCTGAACCAGGTGTGCACCCACATGGCCGACCTGGACTACGGCACGATCACCATCTACCCCGGCAACTACGACGACTACATGGAAGCGTCGACGATGGCGCGCGAGCGCCAGTCCGCCGCCAACGCCCGCGCCAAGGACAAGATCCAGGAGCTGCAGGCCTTCGTGCGCCGCTTCTCGGCCAACAAGTCGAAGGCCAAGCAGGCCACCAGCCGCCTGAAGCTGATCGACAAGCTCAAGCCCGAGGACGTCAAGCCGTCGTCCCGCCAGTACCCGTGGATCCGCTTCGACTACGACGAGAAGGACAAGCTGCACCGCCTGGCCTGCGAGGTGGACAACATCTCCTTCGCCTACGAGGGCATGGAGAAGCCGCTGATCGACAAGTTCTCGATCGCCATCGAGGCGGGCGAGAAGGTGGCCATCATCGGCGAGAACGGCGTCGGCAAGACCACCCTGATGAAGCTGCTGGTCGGCGAATTGCAGCCGCAGAAGGGCGCCATCAAGTGGGCGGAGAAGGCCAGGCCGGGCTACTACGCGCAGGACCACTCGGCCGACTTCGCCGAGGACGTCAGCCTCACCGACTGGATCGCGCCCTACTCGCGCATCACCGCCGCCACCACCGGCGAGGACAACGAGACCCTGCTGCGCGGCACCCTCGGCCGCCTGCTGTTCTCGGGCGACGAGGTGAAGAAGTCGGTGAAGGTCATCTCGGGCGGCGAGCAGGGCCGCATGCTGTTCGGCAAGCTGATGCTGTCGCGGCCCAACGTGCTGCTGATGGACGAGCCGACCAACCACCTCGACATGGAATCGATCGAGTCGCTCAACAGCGGCCTCGAGAGGTTCAACGGCACGCTGATCTTCATCTCGCACGACCGCGAGTTCGTGTCGTCGCTCGCCACCCGCATCATCGAGATCAAGCTCGACCACAAGATCGTCGACTACCGCGGCAGCTACGAGGAATACCTCGCCAGCCAGGGCCTCGACTGAGAAACCGGCCGCGGTTCGCGGCTAGCGCCACAGCGCGCGCAGCGGCGTGTCCGGCGTGAAGCGGTGCGCCAGTTGCGCCTGCAGCAGCTCGGCGGTGGCGAGCGCGTCGGTCAGCGCATGATGGGCGCGGTAGCGCGGCAGGCCGTAGCGCTCGCGGCTGTCGGCGAGCCTGATCGACACCGGCGCCGACTTGCGGCCGAACAGGCGCGAGAAGAAACCCGCCGGCGGCCGGCGGTGCACGCGCGCCTCGAGCTCCATGGTGTCGATGACCGGAAACTCGATGCCCTCGCCGATGCGGGCCTTCAGCGCGAGATCGAGAAAGGCGCGCTCGATCTCGCGGCAATGCACCACGAGCACCCGCCCGGCCAGCGCCGGCAGCAGTTCGTCGAGGACCTCGCCGAGATCGGGGGCGGACGCAATCTGCGCATGGGTGATGGCGTGGATGGTCACCGACTCGGGCTTGAGCTCGGCGCGCGGACGCACCACCCAGTAGCGCGAGGCGCTCGAGCGGATGCGGTGGGTGCTCATCGGCACCAGGCCGATGCTGACGATCTCGTCGCGCGCGGGGTCGAGCCCGGTGGTCTCGACGTCGA
>JRYI01000658.1_pt1 | contig 12631 bp, 9 predicted proteins | sample 235361 | NCBI WGS metagenome assembly JRYI01 (sample SAMN03074212, study PRJNA261471) | activated sludge metagenome | biome: Common Effluent Treatment Plant; feature: Wastewater; material: Activated sludge; isolation source: activated biomass in a lab-scale reactor treating industrial wastewater at...
CGCCGGCGGCCTGCCACCTCGTCGGCTGGTGGTTGCAGGCACCGCTGCGCAACCGCCGGCACGCAACACTAAACAACTAAGTAGCTGTATAGTGGGTGCATGCCGGGCAGCGGGTCCGGCCTGACGCACAGGAGGCGCGATGACGACGGCACCCGTGGGCGCCCACGCCCATTCCACCACCACCGGCCTCGGCTTCGACGAGGCAGTGGCGCGCACGGAGGCGGCGCTGGCGCAGGAGGGCTTCGGGGTCCTGAGTCGCATCGACGTCGCGGCGACGTTGCGCGCGAAGCTCGGAGTGGATCGCGAGCCCTATCTCATCCTGGGGGCGTGCAATCCCACCTTGGCGCACGGCGCCCTCCAGGCCGAGCCGCCCGTGGGCGTGCTGCTGCCCTGCAACGTGGTGGTGCGGGTGGAGGACGGGGTCACGTATGTCGAGGCGGTGAGCGCAGAGAAGATGCTGGGCGTCGTGGGCCGGGAGGAACTGCGCGAGACGGCCGTGGAGGTGGACGAGCGCCTGCGGAGGGTGGTGGCCGCCGTCGCCATGTGAGGACCTCACGGCGGTCCCTACCCTGTGGTCATGATCCGGCACCGTCCGCCGGGTCGTCTCCCACGTGGATCGGTTCGCCCCCTCCCACCTCATCGCGCTGGCCGTCACCGCCGCGGCCGCCGTCGCGCTGGGATGGTGGGCGCGCCGGCACCGGCCCGATGACCGGCGGCTGAGGTATGCGTGCCGTGCGCTCGCGGTGGCGATGGTCGTGGCGGAGGTGGGTCTGCGGGTCGCGGTCTACGTCGAGGACGGCGTGCGACCGGGGGCGAACCTCCCCCTGCATCTGACGCACTTCGCGTGGCTGGCCTGCGTAATCGCACTGTGGACGGCGGCCCCGTTGGCGTTCGAGTTGGCGTACTTCTGGGGTGCGGCGGCGGTGACCCAGGCGCTGGTGACGCCGTCGCTCAATCACGATTTCCCGGACGTCCGCTACTGGGAGTTCATGGCGGTGCACGCGCCCGTCATCGTCGGCATCACCCTGATGGCGTGGGGATGCCGCATGACGCCGCGCCGAGGCGCGGTCATCCGCGCATGGCTGGCGAGCTGGGTCGCTTTCGCGGTGGCGGCGACCGCGACCGTTGGTAAGAACCCATCCGTACCCGCCCAGGGTCCCCTAATCGATAACGGTATATATGGCCGCCCCGACTTTCATCGGGGCGGCTTTTTGTCTGCTGTAGAGCAGACATTCCTGTCTGCGCCTGACTAATAGAAACCGGGTTTCCCCGAAAAACCCGGTTTCTAAAGAAGTGTAGGGTCCCTAAAAATCCGGTTTTTGGATTAGATCACTCCCCCGGCGGCCGCCCCGCCCCCTCCGGAATCGACGCCCCATCGGGGATCGCCCGCAAATCCGCGCAAGGGACGAAGCGCACGTCGCGCCAGAGGTAGCCGCGGTCCTCAAACGTCTCGATGGTGTCGATCCAGCGCTTCTCGCCGTCTTCCAGCAGATAGATGTGGGGGCCTGCTGTTGCACTTGAGCAGGATGGGATCGGGCTGCTCGTAGATGATGTTCTGCACCGTCGGCGGCAGGCTCTCGACCTGGGCCTGATTGATGCCGAACAGCCACGGCAGGGCGAGGATGACCACCAGCGCCCACAGGGTATAGGCGGCCGCCCCCGTGGCGAAGGCCCGATGCAGCCCGGCCACCCAACCTCCATTGGCGGCGGACGAGCCGCTCCGCGCCTGGCGGTAGAGCAGCAATAGCAGCAACCCGATATTGACCACGTTCCAGCCGATGAAGGTCAGCCGGTTGGGGGTCAGCCGGTCGCCGGCCGTGCGATAGACGATGGCCGCCAGCGCGTAGACACTGACCAGCGCCGCCAGCGCCGCCAGGACGATGATCCCCCAGCGCAGCAGACGGCCCGCCCGCGGCGAGAGCCGGGCCGCGCTGACCGGCGTCGCCCCCACCATCAGGGCTATGACGGCAAAGAGCATGGCGTTGTAGATGATCAGCACTTCCCGGTTCTCGAACGGCTGGCGGAAGTTGAACGGGATGAAGGCCACGTAGACCAGCAGCACCAGGATCGTCAGCGGCAGCAGTACCCGCGTCAGCAGGGCCACCAGCCTGCTCAGCCCTTCCTCGAACTCCTGCCCGGCCGGGGAGACGCGCGGGTTATAGATGACGGCTGTGGCGATGACCGGCAGCAGTCCCGCGCCCCCGGCGACGAACAGCCGCATGACCGCGCTCGAAAGCGTGACACCCAGCGCGTCGAACAGCCCCACGGTGACGCCGGTGAAGATGCCCCCGGCGATGACGAACAGCCCGGCCATGATGAACAGTTCCAGCGACTTGTTGAGGAAGGCGAAGCGGTCGGTCGCGTCGCGGACGCCCAGGAACAGCCCCACCCCGGCCCAGGCCAGCAGCGGCAGATGGGCGGCCATGAGGGTCAGGTATTGCTCCTGATACGGCCGCGTGCCCAGCCGCGGATAGGCCCACAGCACCCAGGCCCCGGCGGCGGCCAGGACGAGGCTGATGAGCACCGCCGCCCCCCAGCGCTTGCGGCCCGCGGCGGCCAGATAGGCCATAATGAACGCGGCCGAGATGGGCGCGGCCAGCAGGACAACGACCGGGATGTAGTTGTAGATGTACGTCTCTGTCGGCGCGCCCGCGATAATGACGCCGAAGCGCTCGTCGTCAGAGAGCAGCCACAGGAGCAGCCCGCCGTTGAGCGCGGCCAGCGGGATAGCCCAGCTCCAGGCGATGAAGGCGTCGCGGCCGCGCGCGGCCGTCGCCCGCAGGCGATAGTACCACGCCGCGTAGAGCAGGTTGTCGGGCGCGGCCGCCCGGCGGGCGTCGATGGCCTCGCGGAAGGCGTCGCCCTTGCCCGCCCGCACGGCCGTCTGGTAGAGATGTTCCAGTTGCTCGGCGTTGTCGCCAAGGTTGTCCACTGTTTCCTGATAGGTCATGGGTTCCTCGCTTGCGCCCGCCGGTTGTGGCGCGCGCTCGCGTAGTTTACCTCACTACCACCCCCGTGCATGTCGCTTGTCGGGCGATTTGACACCGATTGGGTAGGGAATGGAAGCGTTTGGCGGCATGGGCATAGACCTGACAGGAGGGCGGCGCAAAACCTCAATTCGACACAGACGGTTCATCCGCCCACCTGTCAGGTCTGTTCCATTGGAATCCAATTAACATCTTGTTCCATCCCCCAAAACGATCTATCCTGTTAAATGCGCTTTCGCGCCGGCACAACTGTCCGAACCGCATCAGAAATCAGGATAACTGATCGCAGACCCGACCGGTGGCTATGGATTGATCGCAACGAACCTCACCCGCCGTCGCCCGGCCTGCCCCGGAGAATGACAAAATGACGATGAACAAAGAACTCACCCCTGAAAGTAACACCCTCATCCCCTATATCGCCGAACTGCGCGCCCTGTTCAACGGCCGCGTCGTGGGACCGAAAGACGCCGGCTACGACAAGGCGCGCGCCGTCTTCTATGGCGGCATCGATCGCCGGCCGGCGGCCGTTATCTACGCCGCCGACGTCGCGGACGTGGCACGGGCCATCGCCCTCGTCCGCGATAGCGGGCTGGAACTGGCCGTGCGCGGCGGCGGCCACAGCCTGGCCGGCCACAGCGCCACCGAGGGCGGCATCCTGCTCGATATGACCGGCTTTAAGGAGATCGACATCGACGTGGAGGGTCGCACAGCCTGGGCCGGGGCCGGGCTGACGGCCGCCGAATACACCAACGCCGCCGGAGCCTATGGCCTGGCGACCGGTTTCGGTGACACCGGCGATGTCGGCATCGGCGGGCTGACGCTCGGCGGGGGCATCGGTCTGCTCGTGCGCAAGTATGGCCTGACCATCGACGACCTGCTGGCGGCCGAGATCGTCACCGCCGACGGCCAATTGCTGACGGCGAGCGCCGACTCCCACCCCGACCTCTTTTGGGCCATCCGCGGCGGTGGCGGTAACTTCGGCGTCGTCACCCGCTTCCGGTTCCGCCTGCACGAGGCCGGTCAGGTCGTCGGCGGGATGCTCATCCTGCCCGCCACCGCCCAAACCATCGCCTCGTTCGTCGCCCTGGCCAAGGACGCGCCGGACGCGCTTTCGACCATCGCCAATATCATGATCGCCCCGCCCATGCCGTTTCTGCCGCCTGAATCGCACGGCCATCCGATCATGATGCTCCTGATGGTCTATGCCGGGGACGCGGCCGAAGGCGAGCAGGTCATCGCCCCCATCCGCGCCCTGGCCCCGCCGTTGGCCGACATGGTGCGGCCGATGCCCTACCCGGAGATCTACCGGTTTTCCGAGGGCGGCCCGTCCCCGGTCGAGGACGTGACCCGCGCGGTGTTCCTCGATACGGTCGACCGCAGTCTGGCCGAGGAGATCATCACCCGTCTGCGGGCCTCGACCGCGCAGATGTCAATCGCCCAACTGCGGGTGCTGGGCGGGGCGATGGCCCGCGTGCCGGTCGAGGCGACCGCCTTCGCCCACCGCCACCGGCCGATGATGGCCGCCGTGGTCGCGCTCTATGAGGACGCGGCCCAGGCCCCGACACACGAGGTCTGGGCCGACGGCCTGGCCGCCGTTCTGCGCCAGGGGCCGCCGGGCGTCTACATCAATTTCGTGGGCGACAAAGACCCCGAAGGCGTGCGGGCCGCCTACCCCGGCGCAACATGGGAGCGGCTGGCAGCGGTCAAGGCCCGCTACGACCCCGACAATCTCTTCCGTCACAATTACAACATCCCCCCGGTGGGCGCGACAAATGGCCAGTGAGATTCCTGATCGCCGAATTTTGGGATCTACGGCATAAAAAAGGCAATTCTCTCTTTGACTGCTAAAAAATCCCCATGCAGTATGGACTTAACAAGGCGCAATCCGTACAATCGAACTATGAATACAACCCTTGGTTCAGTCAACCCGATTACTCGTTTTGTCTTGTTCCTGATGTTACTCCTCGCCGCGGCCGCGCTGGCAGCCTGCGGCGGCGGCGACGCACCCGAAGCCCAGCAGACCGACGTGGCCCCGGTGGCCACCGAAGCCGTTGTTGAGGCTACTTCAGTCGCGGAGGCCCCAACCGCCGAACCGACCGAAACCCCCACCGAAGAGCCGACGGCTGAGCCAGAGGCCGAGCCAACGGCTCAGACGACGAGCGGCGTGACCCTCGCCGGCAACTGCGCCAACGCCTATTTCCCGGTCGTCGACGGGCGCATCTACACCTACTCCAGCAGTATCTCCGGGTTCGGCGTGTCGAATTTCACGCAGACCTACAGTGATGTCACCGATGACTCCTTCACCATCACTATCGACAGTGGGAGTGGTGAGTCGTTCTCCAATACGTGGACATGCACGGGCGAGGGCATGCTATCGCCGGAATTCACACAGATGCCCGGCGGCATGGAAGGCATGCTCTCGATTGATTTCGTCGAGGCGGAGGGGGTCACCCTGCCATCGGAAGATATGTTCCAGCCGGGGGAATCCTGGACAACCCATTACGTCGCCAAGGCGGTCATCAATATTCCCGGAGCAGGCGAGATGAACATGACCCAAACCATCGACATGACCAACAATGTCATCGGCATCGAGGCGGTCAGCGTCCCGGCCGGCGATTTCGATAGTGCCGTGCGTGTGGATACGACCGGCGCCATCATCATGGACATGGGCAATACCGGCATGACCACAACGATTGACATGAGTTATTCGTCCTGGTACGTCGAGAACGTCGGATTGGTGCGGCAGGAGTTCTCCAGTGTATTTGGAGTGGAAGGCGCCGACAACCCCAGTGTGACCGAGTTGTTGTCGTATGAGGATCAATAAGCCGAAAGACGACCGGCGCGCGCCCTGATGCGCGCGCCGGTCGCTCGGTTGCGGCAAGGTCGCCTGCTACCCGATCGGCTCCCCAACCCCGTTGGTGCAGGCCGCGCCCAGCTCCGGCGTGTTGGGGCCGAGGCGATAGCGCTCGATGAACCGGTCGACGCGGCCATCGTTGATGTCGTCCACCTCAAGCTGCACGCCCCAGGTCGTCAGCACGATGGGGCTGCGCTGCTCCGGGTAGGGGCTGACCAGCGTGTAGGTCTGCCCGCGGAACTTGTCCTGGATGGCGGCGATGGTCTCGGCCGGCGTATCGGTGCGGTAGGTGATCCACGCCGCGCCGTGCTCCAGCGCATGAATGGCGTTGGCGGTATTCAACGGCGTGTCATAGATGCCGCAGTTCTGCCAGACCGGGTCGTGGACGCCCCCCGCCGGCGGAAGCTCGCCGAACGGGATGTCGAGATTGAGCTGATGGCCCTGCGACGGCCGCGGAAAGTTGACCACGCCCTGAATCTCCGGCTCCGGCCGCAACCCCAGCCACAGCAGGACACCCAACACGACGACGCCGGCGGCCGCGCCCGCGGCGATCAGGATCGTCCGGTTCGATGAAGTTTCCTGCTTCGCCGCCTTTTTACTCGCCGGCTTCTTCCGGCTCCGCGATGAACCCATGATGTTATCTCCTGAAAATTAGTCCGGGCTGCCCGGCACAAGATCGAGTCGTATATTGACAAATTTTCCCGCCACGTGCAACTAAACGGACGGCTCTCTCACTTATTACGTAGCGTAGATATTCCTGACTGAGCTACATTTTCACGATTTATCGATGGTGTGTGCGGCCCGATTTTGTTAATATGTGTCGAGTTCGTCATAAATCCTTTAGCTCAGGGGGATTGTTCCATGTTCGCGCGCTATATCATCACCATCCTGCCCACCGGGGAGAAATTGCCCCATCCCGTTGCCGACGAGAGCGCCACCCTTCAAATAGAGTTGCCCGGCTGCTCCGTCACCGTCGAGACACCTGACGCTGTGCCCGACTCCGCCCTGTCCATCCGTCGGGACGCGGCCGGCCGGGTCACCATCATCGAAGGTCACCCCATCCCGGCCACGACCGGCGGCCTGCCCCACTCCGGTATCTACAACGAGATCACCATCGATGCCGCCGGCGGCGAAGTGCGTGCCCATAACGACACGTTCGGCCTGCTGGCCTGCTACTATGCCCAAAACGGCCGCACGCTGCGCCTCTCCAACTCCTTGCGGCTGCTGCGGCGTGGCGGCGGGCTGGACGTCGACGAGCTGGGCGTGGCCGAGATGTTCCTGTTCGGCGGCTGGACACCCAGCGAGCGGATCATCGTCTGCGACGCCTGGCGGCTAGCCGCGGGCACAGAGTACCGCTTCCTGCTGGACGGCCGCCCCCACACGTCCACCCGCCTCACCCAAACGTGGACGTCCGTCATCGACGAGCCGGTAGACAAGGTCGTCGACCACATCTGCAACCTGTGGAACAGTGCGCTGGAGTCCCACTTCGACCCCATCGACGGGCCGGTCGGCCTGCTGCTCAGCGGCGGGCTGGATTCGCGCATGGTGGCCGGTGCGGCCGCCGCGCGCGGCAAGCAGCTCGTGGGCCTCACCTTCGGCGACCTGCGCAGCGATGAGGTGAAGATCGCCGGGCGCGTGGCCCAGACGACCGGCGCAACCTGGCTCCCCAGCGGGCTGGATGCAGACTTCGCCTTCGAGCGGCTGGCTTTCGACCGCGTCAACCGCACCCACGAAACGATGTATAACCTGATGTGGGACGCCAACGCCCCGCTGCTGGCGGCCGAGGGCGTGACCCACTTCTCCACCGGCGCGACCTTCGAGACGATCTTCGGCGGCTGGAAAGACGCCGACAAGCGTCGCCGCTTTCTGCGGAACATGCGCCAATCGGTGCTGGGGGCCTGGAAGGTTCCCGCGGCCGACGCCGCCGAACGCGCAGCCGTGGCCGAGGCGATCAAAGGGATCGGCCGCAAGCGCGCCCGCCACTACGCCGCGCTGCTGGCCGAGCCGTACCGCTCTCTCGTGACCGGCAGCCTGCCCGCGGCCGAACGCGAGGTGGACGAGCGCGTGGCCCTCATCGCCGCCGCCGGCCCCATCACCGCCGCCCAAATCCGCGAGCGTTTCGACAGCGAGCATTACCAGACTCACTACAGCCGCAATCAGGAGCGCCAACTCTTCGCCTACGGCACGGTGGTGCTGCCGACCATCGACCGCGACCTGGCCAACTATCTGACCAACCTGCCCGCGGGGATGAAGTATGACCACGCCCTGTACTACAAAGTAATTCGCCGGCTCTACCCCGACCTGGCGGCCATCCCCGTGCCCAACCTGGGCACGGGCGTGGACAAGTCGCAATTGCGCATCGAACTTAATCGCGTCTACCAGATCCAGCGCAAGCAGCGCCTGACCACATGGGTCAACTTCTCCGACTGGATGCGGTTGGGCGACAACATGACCAAGTACGAGCGGCTGTTCCTGGAGCAGCCCCACTTCTTCGACGGCGACGCTATCCGCGCCTTCTTCGGCGATGTCCGCGCCGGCCGCCGCTCCATCTACGATGGCGGCGAGACGACCGGATTCCTCAACCTGGCCTATTTGCTCGATGAGAGGCGGCTGGAGCTGTAGGCGAATCACGAATGACGGAGGCGACCCCTGTCGCCCGACGAATGACGAACTACGAACGACAAATGTCGCTCATAGCTCGTAATTCGTAATTCGTAATTCGTAATTACCTTATCCCATCAGCCCCAGCAGCGCCCGCCAGAAATTGCCATAGGCATTGCGGGCGAAGCCGGGCCAGTTGTCGCCGGGCAGCAGCGGCGGGAAGCTTGTGGCCCCGCTCTCGTCGAAGCGATTATTCGCTCCGGTCGTGTCCCACAGGATGTCGCCCGCGGGGATACCCAGCTCGGCCACAACCGGGTCGGGGTCGAAGCCGTTGTTGCTGAACGTGTTGTTATGGGTGAAGTTGCCCTCGGCCAGCGGGCCGACGTCCAGCTCGTTCTCATTGAACGCGCCCGTGCCCGTCAGGCTAAACACAGCGATGCCGGCCGTCTTGTTGCCGGTGATGGTGTTGTTGAACACCTCGTTATTGTCGCTGCCGATGATCAGGATGCCCGTCCCCGGCGGCACAATGCGAGCCATGCCCCCTTCCGGCGCAAAGTTGGGGTGATTGTTGTTCTCCACCAGATTATCGCGGACGATCGCCCCGGACGAGATCTTCGACGACAGTTGCGGCAGCAGGATAAGCAGGATGCCGTTGCTGTTGTCATAGAGGTGGTTGTTATACACCTCGCCGCCCAGCGTGTTCTCCAGCTCGATGCCGATGACATTGCCGTAGGCGACCGAGTCGCGCACGATGACGTTCTCGCTCTGCCCGGCGTAGATGCCCGCGTCGTCGACCCCCGTCACCGTCACCCGCTCGACCAGCACGTCGCTGCTGCGCACGGGATAGATGCCGTAGGTGCCCACGTTCTCGGCGAAAATGTCATGGAAATAGACGCCGGTCACACCTTCCACCAGGACGCCGTTGTCGGTGTAGTTGCGCGTGTGCAGATTACCCACGCTGAAGTTGTTGCCGCTGGCGATGACGCCTTCCGGCAGCTTGCCCTCGCCGTCGAGGATGGGATACTCGCCCGCCTCGTTGGGCACGCCGACCAGGGTGAAGTCGCTCATGTCGATGACGACGCGCTCATGGTAGACGCCGTAAGGAATTTCCACCGTGTCGCCGGGGCGGGCGCGGTCGACGGCCGCCTGGATGGTCTCGCCCGGCTGCACGGTGATCGTCTGCGGCGGCCGATCCTCGACCACAGCGCCGCCGACGGCCGTGTTGTGCAGCGCAGCCTCGGCGCGGGCCGGGTTGTCATAGGCCGCCACCACCGGCAGGCCCGACGGCACGGTCGCGGGAATCTCCGGCAGGGCGCTCTCGTCGGTCAGGGCGTAGAGGAAGGCGATCAGGTCGGCCCGGTCCTGGTCCGACAGATCGAACGGGTTGACGAACACGTCCACCTGCTCGAAGCCGTGGGCGCGGCCGCCGCCACCCTCATAGAACCTGACCACCTCCTCCAGCGTGGCCATCGAGCCGTCGTGCATGTAGGGGGCGCTCAGGGCGATGTTGCGCAGGGTGGGCACCTTGAACGCGCCGAACAGGCCCTCGTCAACCACGCCCGCCCGGCCGGGGTCGTCGCTGTCGATGCCCACCACGCGGAAAGTGTCGCTGGCGAAGGTCGGCGCGCCGTGGCACTCGAAGCAGCGCAGCGCGCCGGAGCGGAACAGGGCCAGCCCGCGCCGCTGCTGCGTGGTCAGCGCGTCGAAATCGCCGGCGGCATAGCGGTCGAAGGGCGCGTCGTCGCTGATGAGCGTGCGCTGGAAGGCGGCCAGGGCGCGTATCGCGTTTTCGGACGTCACGGAAGCCGCGCCGCCGCCGAAAGCCGCGTCGAACAGCACCACGTATTCGGGGTTCGCCGCCAGTTCGGCGGCCATCGTCGCCGGGTCGCCCACGGCCATCTCGTCGGCGTGGGTCAGCGGCACCAGGGCCTGGTCTTCCAGATTATCGACGCGGCCGTCCCAGAACAGGCTCTTCACATAGGCCACGTCCCACAGGGTCAGGGCATTGCGGGCCAATTCGACGCCGCTCGCGCCCATCGAAGTCGCGCGGCCGTCGCTGAAGCCGTAGTCGGGGTGGTGGCAGGTGGCGCAGGCGATGTCGTTGTTCTCCGACAGGATGGGGTCAAAGAAGAGAATGCGCCCCAATTCGGCCTTCTCCGGCGTGGTCGGGTTGTCGGCCGGCTCGTTGCTGGGCGGGTATTCGCGCTGCAAGCCGGTGTAGGCCGGCTCCACGCTGCTGGAACCCGCGCCGTGGTGGGCCATATCGACCGGCGGGTCCGTCACCCCCGGCACGGCCGCCGCCACGGCCAACGCCAGCAGCACCAGCGCGATGATGACGACGATAATAATTCCGAATATCTTGAGTACCTTGCGCATTGCTTCTCCTCCTCCAGTGGTCAGTAGGTCAGTAGTTGCCTCTTCATTCGTAATTCGTAATTCAATTTAACGACAACACATACGCCACCACACTATCCAGTTCCTCCCCCGTCAGCTTGCGGGCCAGGTCCTGGGGCATCAGGTCGCCGAAGCCCTCGACGAGGTAGTCAGACGGCCGCATGATGGAGCTATAGACATAGGCGCGAGCGTCGAGACCGTCGACGCGCGTCGCGCCTACCTCAGCCACGTTCGCCAGCGACGGGCCGACGATGGTCGATCCCGGCTCCGCGCTGTGGCACGCGCCGCAATGGGCGACGAACACCTTCTGCCCGGCAGCCAGCACCGGGTCGCGGGTTGGCGTGGGCACGGAGGCGGCCGTGGGAGCGACGGCCGCCTCCGTGCCGCCACAGGCGGCCAGGCCGAGGCACAGCAGGACAGTGCAGGCAGCCAGCAGGCGGCCGAACCGATTAATAAGGGGGAAAAAATGATCCATCCGCTATAAAATTGGCTCCCGTTAAGAGTAGGGAATATTGTACGGAAATGAAACGGTAGCGACAAGAAAACCGGTTTTTCCGAACGCCATAGAAACCGGGTTTCTTGGAAGAAACCCGGTTTCTATACTCTCCATTCGTCCTTCACCTATTCCATTTCAAATCCAGCCACCAGCAGGTTGAAGCCGAGCGGTGGAAGGGTCAGCTTGGCGGCAGTGTAGCCGCCCGGCACGTTGGCAGGCTCCAGGATGAGGATGTCCTTGCCGGTGCCGCTGACGCCGCCGATCTTGAACGACCCGGTGATCGCGCCCATGAGCACGCCCGTGGTGGAATCGTAATGCGCGGCGGCCAGATCTTCGGCTTTCATGCCCGGCACGGCCGTTCCGTCAAACCACTGGGTAAACTCACCGGCCGTATTCGCGCCGGTCGTCGTGGGATAGAAGGCGACCAGGTCTTCATCCTGCGCCTTGAGCGTGCCGCCGGGAGCGGGCACCGACAGCGTGCCGCCGGTGCTAATCAGCAGCGCGCCAGCCGCCCAGTCGATGGCGTCGATCTTCTCGGCACTGGTGGACAAGCCCACGTCGGAACCGTCGAAGTACCACGAGAAGGTGCCGGCAGTGGTATCGCCCATGGAGCTGGGGGTGAAGCGGGCCACGTCCCAGGGGGTGAAGGTGCCGGCCGGGGTGGGCTGGTTGGCCTTGAAGACCAGCAACCAGTCGCCGCCGGGCAGCCGGGCAAAGGAGGACACGGGCTTGGTGATGCCCACGTCGGAGCCGTCGAACCACATCGACCATTCGAGGAAGTTTTTGTCAAGGCGCAGAATGTCCTGCGTAGTGGTGGCCACGCCGCCGACCGTGCCGCTTTTGGTGGCGGAGACGTAGAGCGAAAACGGGTAAATTCTCAGGTTATAGTAGTGGCGTGGCCCACCCTCGTTCGGGTGGGTTAACTCCTGGACACGAAGGCCATAATAACCGGTGGTTGGAATCGTGACGACAAGCCGCGAATCCCGCCCGTTGGCGTCGTCGTTCTCAGCGAGGACAGTCACGCCGTCGGAACCATAGAATGTCAGCACCGAATCCAGGTCGGAGCCGATGGAAGCCGCTTCAATCTCGACCACGAACTGCTCATTGGCAAAGGCGTAGAAGTAGTAACGATCCACGTCGCCGGCCACGCCGATGAAGTTATTGCGAACGGTCTCTTCATATTGGAGAAAGGTGGCCGTTCCCGATGTGTCGTTCGGCTCGTTGGCCTCATAGGGACGATAGGGGCCGGCCTGGTCGTCGGCCTGGCCGTCGCCGTTTTTGCCCCAGCAGTCGGCCGCG
>JRYI01005992.1_pt1 | contig 12580 bp, 13 predicted proteins | sample 235361 | NCBI WGS metagenome assembly JRYI01 (sample SAMN03074212, study PRJNA261471) | activated sludge metagenome | biome: Common Effluent Treatment Plant; feature: Wastewater; material: Activated sludge; isolation source: activated biomass in a lab-scale reactor treating industrial wastewater at...
AGACGAACTACTCCGCATCATCGGCAGCATCCAGAAAACCATGAAGTCCAAAATTCGTAATTCGTAATTCGTAATTCGTAATTAGAGGCGTGTATGCTTACCGGCGAAATTCGCAATCAGGTCGACCGCGTCTGGGATGCTTTCTGGACCGGCGGCATCTCCAACCCGCTGGAGGTCATCGAGCAGGCCACCTATCTGCTGTTCATCAAGCGGCTGGACGAACTGCACACGGCGCGCGAGGCCAAGGCCAACCGCCTGGGCCGGCCCATCGAGGACCCCATCTTCGGCCCCGACCAGCAGCACCTGCGCTGGTCGCGCTTCAAGAACACGCCCGCGCCGCAAATGTATGAGGTCATCGAGCGCGAGGTCTTCCCGTTCATGAAGGGGCTGGGCGGGGGCGAGACGGGCGCGTTTGCCGCCCACATGAAGGACGCCCGCTTCACGCTGCCGCCGGAGAAGGCCGGGCTGCTGGCCCGCGTGGTGGATATGATCGACGCCATTCCCATGGACGACCGCGACACCAAGGGCGACCTCTACGAGTATATGCTGGGCAAGCTGGCCACGTCGGGGCAGAACGGCCAGTTCCGCACGCCGCGTCATATCATCAAGATGATGGTGGCCCTGACCGACCCGCGGCCGACCGATACCCTCTGCGATCCCGCCTGCGGCACGGCCGGCTTCCTGGTGGCGGCGGCCGAGCACATCGAGGCCACCCACCCCGAAGTGCGCACCGACCCCGCCCTGCGCGAGCGCTATTACGGCGGCGAGATGTTCCACGGCTTCGATTTCGACAGCACCATGCTGCGCATCGCGGCCATGAACATGATGCTCCACGGCATCGAGCGGCCGCGCATTGAGAACCGCGACAGCCTGGCCGAGGACCACAGCGGCGCGGCCGGGCACTACTCGCTCATCCTGGCCAATCCGCCCTTCGCCGGGTCACTCGATTACGAGGCCACGGCCAAGGATCTGTTGCAGGTGGTGCGCACGAAGAAGACGGAGCTGCTGTTTCTGGCGCTGTTTTTGCGGCTGCTGCGGCCGGGCGGGCGGGCGGCGGTCATCGTGCCCGACGGCGTGCTGTTCGGCTCGTCGAAGGCCCACCGCGAGCTGCGCCGTATGCTGGTGGAAGACCACAAGCTGGAGGGGATCATCTCCATGCCCGGCGGGGTGTTCAAGCCCTACAGCGGCGTCAGCACCGGGGTGCTGCTGTTCACCCGCACCGACTCCGGCGGTACCGATGACGTGTGGTTCTACGACATGCAGGCCGACGGCTATTCGCTCGACGACAAGCGCACGCCGCTGAGCAATGGTCACGCGGCCGACAACATCCCCGACATCATCGCCCGCTGGGCCGACCGCGACGCCGAGCGCGGCCGCGCCCGCACCGCCCAATCGTTCCTCGTGCCCAGGGCGGAGATCGCCGCCAACGACTACGACCTGAGCCTCAACCGTTACAAGGAGGTGGTCTATGAGGAAGTGGCCTATGACCCGCCGCTGGTGATCCTGGACGAACTGGAGCGGCTGGAGGAGGAGATTCGGGTGGGGTTGGGGGAGTTGAGGGGGATGTTGGTGTGAGAGTGGTTACCCGACGTCTCTCTGAAGTAACTGAATTAAACCCGAAGCTTACAACCGCCTTGTCGGCTAACACGGCAGTAGGCTTTGTACCGATGGCGGCTGTTTCGGAGAGCGCTCGCCGGATTGAGCAAGAGCAAGAACGCCCCTATCATGAAGTGGCAAAAGGTTTTACGTCGTTTCGAAATGGGGACGTGATTGTCGCCAAGATTACTCCTTGCTTTGAAAACGGGAAGATGGCGCTTGTCGACTTGGAGCATGAGTTTGGGTTCGGTTCAACCGAGTTCCATGTCATTCGACCTGATCAATCCGAACTTGATGGGCGATATCTCTTCTATTTTCTAGGACAAGAAGAACTCCGAAGCGAAGGAAAATCCAGAATGACAGGCAGCGCTGGACAACGGAGAGTTCCCAAAGCTTTCTTCGAGCAAGTCCAAATCCCCCTCCCTTCCCTCCCCGAACAGCGACGAATCGCGGCCGTGCTGGACGCGGCCGACGCGCTGCGGGCCAAGCGCCGCGCCGCCCTGGCCAAGCTCGACGCGCTGTTGCAGTCGGTGTTTCTGGAGATGTTTGGGGACCCGGTGAGGAATGAGAGGGGGTGGGAGGTAACAAAACTTGACAACGTAGTGAGCTATATAGGCAGCGGTGTCACTCCGCATGGGGGAAGTTCTGTTTATAGCACTGAAGGACAATTGTTTATTCGCAGCCAGAATGTCCTGATGTTTGATTTTGATTTTTCCGATGCTGCTTATATTGATGACCCCATGCACCAAGACATGCGACGTACTTGGGTTAAGCATAATGATGTTTTGCTTAACATCACCGGAGCANNTGGTCCGTTCGGAACTCAGCTGAAGGTCGATGAATTAGTTAATTCAGGTGTACCATTGTTTGGAATAGAAAATGTTCACAACGACAGATTCGTTCCAAAAACAACGAAGTATTTAACCCCCGAAAAAGCTATTGAATTGAGGGCATTCGACGTAAGAAACGATGACGTTTTAGTGACTCGAATGGGTACGATTGGACGCGCTTGCGTTGTGTCTGGCATGGAGGGAGAAGGACGGTTTTCGTACCATCTTTTTAGAGTTCGTCCGGATAAGAGGAAGTGTTTACCGGAATTCTTGGCGGCCACAATTGCCAAGAGTGGGACATTTCAACGCCAACTGGAGCGATTGTCGCACGGCGCAATTATGGCCGGGCTTAGCACGTCCAATTTACGTGATGTTAAGTTTTTACTGCCGGCGATTGAGTATCAAGAAAGCTATTTGAAACGAGTTAGGCTGATAGAGCGCGAAAGGCAATGTATGATGGTAGGAGTGGAGCAACAAGATCATTTGTTTTACTCACTACAGCAAAGGGCATTTCAAGGGGATTTAACGTAGCGGTGTGAACCTATCAGCCCTCAAGGCTATATTACTCTCTCACACGAAAATTCTCTGGTGAGAACAATTTCCATTTACTGCCTATTTGCTTTGCTAAACCGGACATCTCAACTGAATGAAAATGCTTATGAGCATCAATGGCTTTCAAGTATTCATCAGGATTAAGATCTACAATAATTTTAATAGGTCGAGCCAAATCAGGTCTGTTCCATTTAACGACAATAGACTGTCCCACCCCGAACTTATGCGGGTCATCTTGAGAACTGAGGCCCTCAATTATTCCACTCACAGTAACTGGCTTCTCTTCTTCCAGCTTTTTCATTTCAGCAGCCGCCCTTTTTAACATTGCATAGTCTGTCCCATTTAGAAGTATAGAACTGACATTTGCAATATCCTCGGGAACATCAATTTTTGGTGACCACAGAACACTATATTCGACGTCTGCTCGCTGGTTACGAGAAATAGAGACTATGGCTTTACACATATTGCTGTTGAAACCGCTTGTATAAGAATGCACCAATGAATTGAGATTTTCCTGCTTAACTGCATTTTTTGTTGCAACCAATCCACGAACAATGCGTTCGACTATACGTCGAGGCGGTGGTGCGAGTGTCTCTATAGCTATTGATTCCAAGCCTGGAAAAGACATTTGTTTGTATTCAATTGGCTTGGTCAGGACTGGAGAATGAATTGTGAGGGCGAAACTTCCGGTTTGTGTATGCCCAAACTGGAAATCGTTTGCCATTCTATCGGCAAGTGTATGCCTATAACCTGTTGGATAATAAGGCAATGCATCGCTTTCAGAGAAAGTAGCGGCCTTTATAAGAGTCTGTAATTTACCGGTTTGTCTAGTTGCCAAACTTAAGGGAATTGACACCGTGACATTATTACCAGTATTCCGAACATTTAAGATATCCCTGTCTATACCCTGAATCCTCTGAACAGTAACATCCGGTGTCTCGTTATTTAATGCTGCTAGAAGGTTAATTGCCGAGGCAAAGAATTCTTTTGCTGCCTTTGAATCTTCGCGTTTACTTAGAACGATTTCTAGTGGCTCGCCATAATAATCTTTAGGTCCTACATATAGCAACCAAGCATCTTTGGGAGATTCAGTACTCTTCCACCCAGAATACTTTAGATATTCTGTTAAATTTTGCCTTGTTACTTTCTTTAGTAGTTCGGTTTTAGCTTGAATCTCCATTAGAGTTTTCCTTTCTTAAACTTCTTAAAGAGATCAATTAATGCTTCCGGTGTGAAACGCTGATCAATAGGAATTTCCACTCTCACTCTGGACGTATTTGTTGTTGGCGAACCTGTTATATATTTCCAGTAGCAACATCGCCTTAAGGTTAGTTGCTCTTGATTCAATATTAGCCAATTATTTATCTCTTCATCGGGTAGCATATGAAATAGGATGAATATAGTAGGGGGATCATCCTCTTCCACACTGACTAGCTTATTATAGGCCTGAGCTTCCATGTCATAAACTATCTTTCCGTTACGAAAAAATGCTGTTGTGGATGCTTTTGCTTGATATTGTAATGGAAGACCAGAATGTGTATATCCCCCATTGGGTAAGCGGCGAATTTGCTGAAGGAATCCGTCGACGCCATACTCCGCTGCATCACCTTGTCCATGTAGTCTTACTGCAGCACGTGCTGCAACTGCACTAACGTAGGCACCACTTAGACGTTCTTTCATGTGTGAAGGTGGAATAGCAGACATAAAACCCCCTTTGTGACTTGGCAGGCACTCTAATGGGGAAATTTTATGCCATCTAGAGATTTAGACAATATAACATTTGTGCTATATTTGTCTACTAGATTATGATCTATGCGTAAAATTGTGCTATTTTTTAATAAATTTAGCGGCATCAATTTCAGTAAGGGATTGGCAAGATTTCAGAAGAGGGATTTTGGTTTCTCATTCTTGAACGAAGGTAGGATCAATGACCAACTTCACCTTCCTCAACACCCCCGACCGGCGCGACCTCCACGGCGCGGCGGCCCGGGCCGAGCGCGGGCTGTTTCACCGTTACCGCGGAATCCGTTATACTAGTCCGTACATGAGGTAACCATGTTAAAAACACTCGAAGCAACCATAGACCCGGAAGGCAGGATTCGCTTTCGCGAAAAGATACGCCTGACGCGCTCGCAGCGCGTGCTGGTAACGCTGCTGGATGAAGAAAACGCGCCGGCCGGCGACGATGAAGGGGGAGTAGCCCGCATGCTCGCGCTCCTCTCCGCGCCCGATTTCCGCGACCGGCCGTTTGGGTCGGCCGCCGAGCTGGAGGCGATGGTCGAACAAAACCGCAACGCCTGGGATGAATAATGCCGCTCATTTATCTCATTGAAGGAAACCCATACCCATGAGACAAACATTGCTCTACCGCGGCGAAGACGGTTACTGGATCGCCGAATGCCCCAGCCTTCCCGGCTGCATCAGCCAGGGCCGGACACGCGCCGAAGCAATCGAGAACATACGCGAGGCCATCGCCCTCTACATTGAAGCGCTCGAAGCCGACGGCCTGCCGGTGCCGAAAAGACGGTAGAAAGCCAGGTCCAGGCTAACCCGGCTTCCAGGTTCCATCTCCCTATGCTATACTGGTGCCAACCATGAGCGAAAACGACTTACTGACCCGTATCACCTTTCACCCGAAAATCTTCGGCGGCAAACCCGTCATCCGTGGCCGGCGGCTGGCCGTGGAGCACGTGCTGGGCATGCTGGCCGCGGGCGACACGACCGAAACGTTGCTGAACGCCTACCCGTGGCTGGAAGCGGACGACGTCCGCGCCTGCTTGCTCTATGCGCGCAAAGTCGTTGCCCAGGAACGCATTGAACCCCTGATTCTCTCCCCCGCATGAAAATCCTGCTGGATACGTGCGTCGCCGGCGTGTTGGTTCGCCCTGCTCTGGTCGAAGCCGGCCATGACGTCATCTGGGCCGGTGAATGGCCGAGCGATCCCGGCGATGAGGAGATTCTCGCCTATGCCCACCGGGAAGGGCGTGCCCTCATAACGCTCGACAAGGACTTTGGTGGTCTGGCCATACAGCAAGGGAAGCCCCACAGCGGCATTGTGCGTCTGGTTAATCTGGCGACGCGAGAGCAGGCGGCCGTTTGTTTGCTGGTTCTGGCCGAACATCAGGCGGAGTTGTCGGCCGCCGCTATCATCACGGCCGAGCGGACCCGCCTGCGGATTCGACTCGGGGGCTGAGCGACCCCCTGTATATCCATGACCAACTTCACCTTCCTCAACACCCCCGACTGGCGCGACCTCCACGGCGCGGCGGCCAAGGCCGAGCGCTACGCCCTGTCCGACCCGCGGGCGGCGCTGTTCTACGGCCGGCGGGCGGTGGAGCTGCTGGTCGGCTGGCTCTATGACCACGACCCCGCCTACCGCCGCCCCTACGACGACAGCCTCAATGCGCTGATGGCCGACGGCTCTTTCAAAGACGCCGTGCCGCGCGACGTGGCCGACAAGATGCACGCCCTGCGCAAGCTGGGCAACCTGGCCGTCCACAACCGGCGGCCGCTGGGCGCGGCCGAGGCGCTGGCCATGACCCGCGAGCTGTTCCACATCGCCCACTGGTTCGCCCGCACCTACACCACCGGCGACCCCAACAGCGTGCCCGACGCCTTCCGCGACGACCTGCTGCCGCCCCCGCCGCGCGAGGTCATCCGCCATTCCCAGGCCCAATTGCAAAAACTCGACGCCGAGCTGGCCGCCCGCGACGAAGAACTGCGCGCCCAGCGCGAGGCCAACGCCGCCCTGCAGGCCGAACTGGAGCGGCTGCGGCCGAAGATCTCCGCCCGGCGCGTCGTCAATCAGGCCATCCCCGACAGCCACAACTACACCGAGGCCGAGACGCGCGCGCTGCTCATCGACCTGGCGCTGCGCGAGGCGGGCTGGGACCCGGCCGCGCCCAACGTGGCCGAGTACCGCGTCACCCCCATGCCCAACGGCCGCAACGAGGGCTTCGCCGACTACGTGCTGTGGGGCGACGACGGGCTGCCGCTGGCCGTCGTCGAGGCCAAGCGCACCAGTGCCGGCAAGGAGAAGGGTCGCCGCCAGGCCGAACTCTACGCCGACGCGCTGGAGCAAATGCACGGCCGCCGCCCGATCATCTTCATGACCAACGGCTACGAGATCGCCCTGTGGGACGACCTGGCCTACCCCGAACGGCCGGTGAGCGGCTTCTACACCCGCGACGAACACCAGCGACTCATCCAGCGGCGAACGGCGGCCGAAGACCCGCGAGCCGTGGCCCCCAATCCGGCCATCGTCGACCGCGCTTACCAATATGAGGCCATCCGCCGCGTCAGCGAGCACATGGCTGCCCGCCACCGCCGCGCCCTGCTGGTCATGGCCACCGGGACGGGCAAGACGCGCGTGGCCGTGGCCCTGGTCGACGTGCTGATGCGCGCCGGGTGGGTGAAGCGCGTCCTCTTTCTGGCCGACCGCACGGCGTTGGTGCGGCAGGCGTTGCGGGCGTTCAAGACCCATCTGCCGGGCAGTAACCCGGCCAGCCTGCTGGAAGACGCCGAGGCCGCGGCCGATAGTCGGGTCGTCCTCTCCACCTACCATACCGTCATGAACCGCATCGACGCCCAGGAAGACGGCCGCCGCCTGTTCACCCCCGGCCATTTCGACCTGATCATCGTCGACGAGGCCCACCGCTCCGTTTACCAGAAGTTTGGGGCCATCTTCGACTACTTCGACGGCCTGCTTATCGGCCTGACGGCCACGCCGCGCGACGAGGTCGACCGCAACACCTACCACCTGTTCGAGCTGGAGCAGGGCGTGCCGACCGCCTTCTATGAGCTGGATGACGCCGTGGCCGACGGCTATCTCGTGCCGCCGCTGGCGCTGGAGACGGGCACCGGCTTCCTGCGCGAGGGCATCCATTACGACGACCTCAGCCCGGAGGAGCAGGAGGAGTGGGACCTCATCGAGTGGGGGGAGGACGGCGAGCGGCCCGATTCGGTGGCCGCCACAGCGCTGAACCGGTGGCTGTTCAACGCCGACACCGTCGACCGGGTACTGAAGGCGCTGATGGAGCACGGGCTGAAGGTGGCCGGCGGCGACCGGTTGGGCAAGACGATCGTCTTCGCTCGCAACCACCGCCACGCCGAGTTCATCCTGGAGCGCTTCAACGTCCACTACCCCCATCTGGCGGGTGGCTTCGCCCAGGTCATCGACAACTATATCAACTACACCGACACGCTCATCGACGACTTCAGCATGCGCGACAACAATCCCCACATCGCCATCTCCGTCGATATGCTCGACACGGGCATCGACGTGCCGGAGGTGGTCAATCTGGTGTTCTTCAAGCCGGTGCATTCGAAGATCAAGTTTTGGCAGATGATCGGCCGCGGCACACGGCTGTGCCCCGACCTGTTCGGCCCCGGCCGCGACAAGGAGCAGTTCCTGCTGTTCGATTTTTGCGGTAATCTGGAGTACTTCCGCTTTAACCCGCAAGGCACGCGCGAGGTCAGCCGGACCAAACCGCTGCGCCAACGCCTGTTTGAGGCCCGGCTGGAGCTGCTGGTGGCGCTAGGCGAACTGCCGCCGCCGGAGCACGCGCCGCTGCGGGCAGCCACGGCCGACACGCTCCACGCTTACGTCGCCGCCATGAACCTCGATAACTTCATCGTCCGGCCCGCCCGCCGCTATGTGGAGCCGTTCCAGGTGCGGCCGCGCTGGGATCATCTGACCCTGAGCGACCTGGCCGATTTGCGCCGGCACATCGCCGGGCTGCCCTCGCAGTTACCCGACGACCCCGAGCCGGCCAAGCAGCTGGACTTGCTGGTGCTGAATCTGCAACTGGCGATGCTGGCGAACAAGGAGCGGCAGGCGGCCGCCCTGCGCGAGCGGGTGGTGGAGATGGCCGGAGAGCTGCAAGGGGTCAATGTGCCGCTGGTGCAGGCCCGCACGGCGATGCTGCAACGCGTCCAGACCGATGCGTTCTGGCAGGAAGCAACCCTGCCCGCGCTGGAAGACGTGCGCGCCGGGCTGCGCGACATCACGCGCTTCCTCGACCGCGACCGCCGCGCCCCGATCGAGACTGACTGGCTCGACCAACTGGGCGAGATCAAGCCCGGCTATCTGCCGGAGGTCGCCGGCGGCGTCAACAAGGCTCAATACAGGAAGAAGGTCGAGGCCTTTCTGCACGACCATCTGGAGGATGGGGTCATCCGCAAGATTCGCCGGGCGGAGCCGCTGACGGCGCAGGACCTGGCCGATCTGGAGTACTTTTTCTACAACGGCGACGGCATCGGATCGAAGGAGGCGTTTGTGCAGGTCTATGGCCCCACGCCGAACCTGGCGATGTTTATCCGCGGTCTGGTGGGCCTCGACCGCCGCGCGGCCAAGGAGCGCTTCGCCGCCTTCCTCGACCAGACGACCTATACGGCCGACCAGATTCAGTTCATCAACTACATCATCGACCATCTGACCCGCAACGGCACGCTGGAGCCGAGCCTGCTCTATGAGCGGCCGTTCACCGATTTGCACTACAGCGGGCCGGAGGGCCTCTTCAACGACGGGCAGGCGAACCGCGTCATGGCCGTGCTGGAGGGGATCAACGCCAGCGTGGGGGGATGAACTACAATTCCCTCCGGCCGGCGCCCTCTCGCCGGCCGGGCTGCCAAAAAACAGGCGGCACCTACTTGCTCATTTCCTTCTTCTTCTGTTTTTCCTTCTTGGCCTCTTGCTTTTCCTTGATGGACTTCGCAGGCTTGTTCTTGTCGGTACCTTTCTTCTTGTCGCCACTCTTGGCCATGATGTTTCTCCTTGGCAAACCGGGTTGAATTGACCGCGGCGGCCGTCCGGCTGTGTGAGGGATGCAGGCGACCGTCACACTATTATAAATTACGAATGGAAGAGGGTAGGTCAGTCGTCGGGCGACAGGAGTCGCCGTGGTCTGTCGTCCGTGGTCGGCGGTCAGCGGCCTGTTACTCAGCCCCCCGGCAGCCAAATCACGAAGCGCGCCCCCTCGCCGCGTGTCCCCTCGCCGTGTGTCCCCTCGCCGCGTGTCCTCTCGCCCACGACACTGTCGACGGTGATCGCCCCCCCGTGGGCCTCGACGAGCCGGCGGGCGATAGGCAGACCCAGACCGGAGCCGCCCCGCCCGCGCGCGCGGTCGCCGCGCCAGAAGCGGTCGAAGATGAACGGCAGATCGGCCGCGTCGATGCCCGCGCCGGTGTCGGCCACGACCAGCTCGACGCCGCCCGCCGCCCGCTCGGCCGACAGGGTGATGCGCCCGCCGGCCGGGGTGTGGCGCAGCGCGTTGGCCACCAGGTTGGAGAGCGCCTGATCCAGCCGGTCGGGATCGACGTTGACTTCGGGCAGGCCATCGCCGGGATGTACCTTGAGGATCACCCCGGCATCGGCCGCGGCGGCGGCAAAGCGCGTGGCCACGTCTTCCAGCAAGTCGGCCGCGGGCAGCGTCTGCCGGTGGAGCGGCAGCTCCCCGGCCTCGGCCGACGACAACGTTTGCAGGTCATCGACCAGCCGCACGAGTAGTTTCGTCTCGTCGAGCATGGCGGCCATGTGTTCGGTTGTCGGCTCATAGACGCCGTCGATCACGCCCTCGATGTTGCCCTGCAGGATATGGAGCGGCGTGCGCAGTTCGTGGGCCACGTCGGCCGTCAGGTTGCGGCGGCTCTGCTCGGCCCGCTCCAATTCAGCGATCATGCGGTTGAAGCGCTCCACGAATTGGGTCATATTGCCCCGGCCGCGCGCCTGCACGCGCACCGAGAGATCGCCGGCGGCCACGGCGTCGGCCGCGGCCATGAGTCCGGCCAGCGGGGAGCCGAAGCGCCGCACCATCAGCCCGCCGATGAGCAGCACCAGCCCCAGCATGGCCCCGACCATGCACGACATGAGGATGAGCACCTCGGCCGGGCCGATCGGCCGCTCGCGGAAAGCCAGCGAGAGCAGCATGGCGATGCCGACGATCAGCAGGGCGAAGAAGACCGCCGCGAAGAGAAAAACGCCGATGAAGCGGCGCATGAAGAAGCGGCGGCGCTGCTCCCATTCGGGCGACCAGGATTGATCCGTCCCCTCCGGCGGCGGCCATGAGGGCGGGCGGCCCTGGCCCTTGTGGCGGTGATGGTGGTGCATGCTCATGGCCTTGCCTCTTTGCTCGCAGTTCGCAGTTCGCAGCTAGTTGGTCTCCACCAGCCGATACCCCACGCCATAGACCGTCTCGATGAGCGGCGGCCGTTCGGGGTCGCGCTCCAGCTTGCGGCGCAGGTTCTTGATGTGGGAATCGACGCTGCGGTCGATGCCGCCCAGCGCCGCGCCGTGGAGTTCGTCCAGCAGTTGCTCGCGGCTCAGCGTCTGCCCGGCGTGGCGGACCAGCACAACCAGCAGCTTGAACTCGTTGGGCGTCAGATGGACGGGACGGCCGTCTTGCGTGACGGTGTGGGCGGTGGGGTCGATCTGCAGATCACCGGCGCGCAGAGGGCCGGCGGCGGCCGATTCACCCCGCGCCCGGCGCAGGGCGGCGCGCACGCGGGCCACCAGCACGTTGGGCGAGAACGGCTTGGTGATGTAGTCGTCGGCCCCCAGTTCGAGGCCGACGATCTGATCGCTCTCCTCGGCCAGCGCGGTGAGCATGATGATGGGCACGGCCGACTCGGCCCGCAACCGGCGGCAGACCTCGCGGCCGTCCATGCCCGGCAGCAGCAGGTCGAGCAGCACCAGGTCGGGCGATTCGCGGCGGGCGGCGGCCAGCCCGGTGGGGCCGTCGGCGGCGATCAGCGCCCGGTAGCCGTACTTCTCCAGATAGTCGCGGGCCACCTTGGCGATCCTCGGTTCGTCTTCGATAATGAGAATGAGATCGGGCATAGGGATAGTTTAGCGTAAAACGAAATTAGGAATCAGGAATGAAGAACTGTTCCTTCAATATCCCATTCCTAATTCGTAATTCTACAGGCTAGGCGATGTCTTCCGGTTGCTTCTCCGGGCCGACCTCATCCGATGAGGTGTGGTGGCCGTGGCCCCGGTGGCCGTGGCCGTGGTAGCCCCGGTGGCCGTGGTGACCCCACGCTCCCGGCGGCCCATGATGGCCCCATGAATGGCGACCCCAGCGATGCCGCCCCATCGCCCCCATCACCAGCAGGGCGGTGAAAGCGACGAAGGCCAGACCCATCAGGCCAAAGCCGATAAAGCCGCCCTTGACCGGGCCAAGGCCGCCGCGCCCCCAGGGAGCGGAATAGGCCGGGGGAATGGCGGCCGAATCGGGCGAAGCCGCGCCGGAACCGGCGTCAACGGCGGCGAAAGCCATCCCGCGCATAAACCCGTCCTCGAAGCCGGAGCGATAGCGCCCGCCGGCATAGGCCATCAGCCCGCCGATGAGCAGGAGGAATATGAAAACTCGTCCAAAACCAAATCGTCTGTGATGCATGTGTTACCTCATATTTGTTGGCAGGCCCGACAGGTTTCAGAGCGGACTCCTGTCCGCCAACCTGCCGGCTCCAAATTGTTGCCGATTGATATGGATAAGATAACAGGCAATTGTGGAGAAATGATGGATGAGCGGGGGAGGGAGTGTGGAGGGGAATTACGAATTACGAATTACGAATGGAAGAGGGTAGGTCAGTGGTAGGGCGAC
>JRYI01002217.1_pt1 | contig 12540 bp, 10 predicted proteins | sample 235361 | NCBI WGS metagenome assembly JRYI01 (sample SAMN03074212, study PRJNA261471) | activated sludge metagenome | biome: Common Effluent Treatment Plant; feature: Wastewater; material: Activated sludge; isolation source: activated biomass in a lab-scale reactor treating industrial wastewater at...
CAGACATTCCTGTCTGCGGGGGGCGGGGATACAACAGGCTCATGGAAATCGAATTCAGAGGCGAGATGTGGTATTGGAAGGGGCCGGCGCCCTGGTATTTCATCACCGTTCCGGCCGAGTTGGGGCACGCATTACAGACGGTGGCGAGCGCCACCACCTATGGCTGGGGGATGCTCCCGGCCAATGTGTTGATCGGGGATACGGAGTGGCGGACTGCTCTGTGGCCGAAGGACGGCAGCTATATCATGCCGATCAAGGCCGCCGTCCGGAAGCTGGAGGATCTCAACGTCGGCGATATGGTGACGGTGCGGCTGGAAGTGGGCTGAGGCGGCCGGGCCGGTTTCCCATTTGACAGATGCCCCCGGACGGCTAGAATCGCGAGTTCAGGTTAATCGAGTGGACGACAAGAGAGAGCACGTGCCCCAGGAAGACGAGGCCGATATCCGGCAAACAACATCCGACATTGGCGAGCCGCCGGAGTTCAACGCGGCCGACGCCGTCGCCGGCACCGACCCCGACACGTTCGTCGAGAGCGAGGCGGAAGCCGGGCCGCAAGCAGCCGCTCAGGCGCAAGCGGGCGGCGAGAGCGACATGGCCGGGGGCGAACCTACGGACGAGGCCGCCGCGCCGCCGAAAGCGCCGCGCCGCCTCTCCCGCGCCGAGCGCGAGGCCCTGGATCGGCAGCAACGCCGGTTTGCCGCTTGCGGCCGCTGCGGCTATTTCGCCGCCGATTGCCGGGTGAGGCTGGGCGAGGAGGCGTATCAGGCGGCCGTTCTCGATTCGCGGGACGGCTGGATACGATTGGAGGGGGATCGCGCCATTCACCGGATGGCGATGAACGCTTACGGGGTCGATCTGGACGCCGAGTTCGATCTGTTCGACGGCAGTTGCCCGGAGTGCCGCCGCCATTTCGTCATCAGCAACGACGAGGACGGGCGGACGAGGCTGAAGATTCAGAACTGACGAGCGACGAGCAGCGAACGACGAATGAAGGCCGCCGCCCCTTCTCCCTTTCCCCTCCTCAACCCCTCTGCCGCGCGGCCTCAAACAGGATGATCCCCGCGGCGAGGGCGGCGTTGAGTGATTCGGTGGCGTCGCGCATGGGGATGGTCACGCGGCCGCCGGCCAGTTGTTCGGCGACCGCGCTCGCGCCGTGGGCTTCGCCGCCGATGAGGATGGCTGACGGCCGCCGCCAGTCGATTGCCGTATAGGGCGTGCCGCCGGTTGCCGCGGCCAGCCACACGGCCAACCCGGCGCCCAGCGCGGCGATCTTGTCCCCGATCTCCTCCCACGAACCCGACCGCACCGGCAGGCGCAGCAGCGCGCCCATGCTGCCGCGGGCGACCTTGGGGTTATACGGGTCGACGCAGCCCGGCCCCAGCAGCACGCCGTCGGCTCCGGCGGCGGCCGCGGCGCGCAGGATAGTGCCGAGGTTGCCGGGGTTGCCCACGGCGTCGAGGATGACCAGCAGGGTGGGGGCGGCGGGCCAGGGGCGGGGGTCGATGGGCAGGACGGCCAGCACGCCGGGGGCGGTGTCGGTGTCGCTCATGGCGGTCATGATCGCGTCGGTGACGGGGACGGGCGGGCCGAGGGCGGTGGTCAGGGCGCGGCCGTCGTTGCTCTCCAGCCAGGCGGCGGTGGCGAAGAGGGCGCGGGGGGTGAGTTGCGCGGCGGCCAGCTCGCGCATCCAGCGCGTGCCCTCGACGACGAAGGCCCGCTCGTTGGCGCGGAAGCGCCGGTCGGATTGGAGCCTGCGAACATATTTGACCTGGGGGTTGGCGGGGCTGGTAATCATGGGGGAAGTATAAATGACGAATGACGAATTGGGGAGGGGGGTGATCACCAACGCCCGTCCCGGTTGCCGGACCCCTGCGCCCCCCAAATCTGCCTTCCGGCCCATCTTCTGCTATAGTTCCCCGTCGAGGCTCCCATCGCTGCTTTAAGGAACTTTCCCAATGATCAACCAGTCCCGTGAACTCCCACTGACCTCAGTCAACCGCCTCCGTCTGGCCGAGGCCTTCCGCCACAACCCTCGCGTCGACTGCTCTATCGACTGCGCCATCGAGGGCCAGATGGGCCGGGCCTATGTCGATGATCCGACTCAGCCGGCTGCCTGGCGTATCACCGTCGGGCCGTTCTGGTATTTCGCCGGCGACGCGGATGGGCCGGGCGGCCGCGCCCTGCTGGCCGAGCTGCCTCCCTACAACCTGCTCATGCCCTCACCGCTTGGGTGGGCCGCCGCCGCCAAAGAGACGTTCGGCGACCGACTGGTGACCTTCCCGCGTTACAGCTTCGATGCCGGGAGTCTTTCCGAGGCCTGTCTGCGCGCCATACTGGACGCCTCGCCCCACCGCGACCGCGTACTTCGCGCCGACGCGGCGCTGTTGGCCCGGCCTGACAATTACATTGAGTTCGAGGACTTCGACTCGGCCGAGGATTTTCTGGCGCGAGGAGTCGGCTACACACTGTTGGAAGACGGCAAGCCGGCCGGCGCAGCTTACTCCTCGCTGGCATGCAGCCGCGGCATCGAAGTTAGCCTGTTCGTCGACGAGCCGTACCGGCGGCGCGGCATAGCCACCGCGCTCTCGGCCGCACTGCTACTCGAATGCGTCCGTCGCGGGCTACGACCGAACTGGGACGCCGCCAACCCGGAATCCTGCGCCCTGGCCGAGAAACTGGGTTATACACCCGCCGGAACCTATGAGTCGTACTTCTATCCGCCCGCGCCATGACCCGATTTTTGAGCCGCCGAAGTTGAAAGCTGCTACGAACTACACCTACTGCTCCCCATGACGATTCCACTACTCCCCCCCTGGCGCGAAGCCGCCCGCGCCGCCATGTACGAAGCCGCCCAGGCTGAACTGCTCGCCCGCTACGGCACCACCGAGGTCTCGTTCAACTACCGCTGGGAGCACGTCACGGCCGTCGTCACCCTTGCCCTGCGGCTGGCCGATCTGACCGGCGCGGACGCGGAGATCGTCGAGGCCGCCGCCTGGCTCCACGACGTGCGCAAGCACACCGACGGCAACCGCCACCCCATCGCCGGGGCCGCCTTCGCCCGCGACTTCCTGCCCGCGACCGACTTCCCGCCGGGCAAGATCGAGGCCGTGGCTGCGGCCATCGCCGACCACATGGGCCTCTGGCGTGACGAGCCGCTGACCGTGCTGGAATCGCAAGTGTTGTGGGATGCCGACAAGCTGGCCAAGATCGGCCTGACGGCCGTCTTCCACTGGACGGGCGGCCGGCTGGCCGGAGACAAGATGCGCGCGCTGGCCGACCTCATCGGCCGCGGCCGCGAAGTCGACTGGCAAGCGAAAACAGCCGCCTCCATGCACACCGCGCCCGCCAAACGCGCCGCCGCCGCCCGCCTGGCTGCCTATCGCGACCTCTACGACGCGCTGGAGCGGGAACTCACCGGCGGCGACTTGATGCCATAAAAAAACCGGGTTTCTTCTGAGAAACCCGGTTTTTATAACCTGAATCATTCGCTCCGCGCCCCTACGCGGCCGCCTCTTCCGGCGGCAGCGTATTCAGCACCGTCTCATACTTGTTTGGGTCCACCCCGTCGCTCGGTGCGCCACCTTGCGGCCGCCGCCGCGGGTACGGCTTCATGCCGAATTGTGTCAGGGCCACCGCCCCCAGGCCGATGGACAAGGCCACGAAAGTGATGAGCGCCCCGGCGATGCCGAACGAGATCATCCCCAGTATCCCGGTGATGAAGGTCAGCAGACCCGTGCCCAGCGCGGCCGAGCGCACGATGCGGTCGCCGTCCTTGCCGCGGCCGAAGAGCCGCATGCCCAGCCACGTCCCCACGGCGATCCAGCCCAGGAAGCCGCCGACAACCAGCGCCAACCCCAGCAGGAACATGATCGGGAAGCCGAGCAAGCCGATGCAGACAAACGTCAGGATGATCGACAACGGGATGAGCAGGATGATGAGCGACGGCACGGCGACGGCCGTCAGCGCGCCCGCCATACCGCTCACCATCGACTTGTCCCGCGCCGTGGTCACGATCTGCCGCAACTGGTTGGGCATGATCGCCGCGGTCATCAGGCCTAGGAAGCCGAACAGCAAGCTGCCGGCGAAGACCCCGAACGCCTCGGCCATGAAGTGGCCCATGCCTCTCTCCGGGGCCTGCCGGTGGGGCATGGCCGGAATCTCCGGCACAGCCGGCACTTCGGGCACGGCCGGAACGGCGGGCAACTCCATACCCGGAACATTCTGGAAACCGCGCAGCCAGGGGCCAAGCTCGGGCAGCGGCGCAACCCCAAGGCTTTGAATGGCCGTACAGCTGCCCGAAGCGCGATCGCGGAACCCCTCGCCCGAGGCTTCTCCGTTCAGGAGCACGCACTCGCCCGAGATATTCGCGTCGGTCCCGGCCACCAGATCGCCGTTGAACAGCGTCAGGCTGCCGTTGACCTGGCCGTCGATGACGGCATCACCGTTGAACACGGCCACATCGCCGTTGACCGTGGCCCCGGCCTGAATCTCCAGATCGCCGTCGAAGACCACGACGTCGTTGTTCACGACTTCGTTGGCCTCGATGATCGTATCGGCCGGCGGCGCGGCAAAGGTGACTGTGGTCAGCGCCGCGATGAGCAACGCTGCCAGCATAAATGGAATTAGGACACTTCTCTTCATTTCACTGCTCCTTGCAGATCATGTTTCCATTGCTCCTGCGTCCTGTATACCTAGTTACGTGAACCGACGCCGCCGGGTTGCATGAGCAACTGCTGAAAAACGCCGCCCCACAGGAATACAAGACCCGCAAGGATGATAAACCACCCGATCAGGATGGGTTGTTCGATGACAAAACGGCTTGCGCCGGTCAGCAGCGCCTCGATGACCGTGGCGGCGGCGCGGCCCACCCCGGCCAGCGACGCCCACACGCCGCCCAGCAGCTCCGGGCTGCTGAGGATGGGCGCATAGCGGGCGATCAGGAACAGGCCGATGAGCAATGGCGCGATACCGCTGAACAGCAAAACGGTATAGGCCGCGCCCATCGCCATCCGGCGCGCTCGCCGGTTGGGCAGGCGCGCCAGAGTACGCTCGGCGAAGTCGACCGCCGGCATCAGCATCGGCGTCTGGCGGAACAGCAGCTCGAAAGCCATCAGCCCCCGCCATTCCCGATTGCAATCAGGACACGCGCGCAGGTGAGATTCCAGTTCGGCATATTCGCCCTCTGCAAGCTCACCGTCGAGCGCCTCCATCATCATGAGGTAATATCTCTCTTCGTGCTCCATCTCATCTCTCCAACGAAATAACTCCCCAATCTTTCGTTCCTCTCGTAATCGCTACGCCGCCACCTCGGCCTCCGCGGCCGCCGGCGCCATGCCGGCCCCCGGCACCATGCCGCGCTCCAGACTCGCGTCGGCCAGAATACGCCGCGCCCGGAACAAACGGGATTTAACGGCGCTGACCGATGTCTCCTGGGCCTCGGCGATCTCCTCATAAGACATGTCATACCAATAGCGCAAAACGACGGCCTGACGATATTCCTCAGGCAGCTCGCTCATCAGGCTCTGCACCATCTGCTCGCGCTCCTGCGCGATGAATTCCGCCTCCGGCCCCTTGCTGTTGTCGCTATGGAGCGCCGGGTGCGGCGGCAACGGCTCGTCAATCGACAGCAACACCGCCCGCCGCTTGCGAATCTGGTCGATACAGAAATTCGACGTGATCGACAAAAGCCACGTGCTGAACTTGTGTGTCGGGTCATAGCTGTCGAGCCGGGTATAGGCCCGGATGAACGCTTCCTGCGCGGCCTCTTCGGCCTCGCCGGAATTGCCCAGCATACGGTAGGCGAGGTTATAGACTGGCCCCTGGTAGGCCTCGATCAACTGCCCGAACGCATTTTTATCGCCGCGTCTGGCCTGATTAAGCCAAACCTGCTCATCGTCCAACGTTCCAATCTCCTGTGCTAATCACTCTCTATACGGAGAGAGCGGCCGAAGGTTTCACGATGGTGCTTATTATGGCCGGGTTGTGTTAGAAAGGGGTTAGGGGAGGAATCAGGAATTACGGATTATGAACGACTTCAATGCCCCGTTCGGTAAACACCTGTTTGCAGTGTTGTTCCCGCTCCCTGCTGAGCCATTTGTGCATGGCCTCATTGTCCTCATGAGGGTTGTGGGCGCCGATCTTGCGGGTTTTCTCGTGCCACAACGGGTTATAGGGCAGTTGCGCCGCCTTCTTCACGCCCAGATCCGCCAGAAATCCGGCGATGGCATGGAGATTTTCGTCATTATCGGTGATGTTGGGGATCAGGGGTACGCGCGGCAACAGCGTCACCCGGTGGCCGCCCCCGGCGTTGTCCTGCTCAATGCGCTGGTGCAGCCGGGCGAAATTGTCCAGAATCAGCGTATTGGGTCGGCCGCAATAATCCTTGTGGGAATCTTCGTCGTAGATCTTCAGATCGAAGAAGATGCAATCCAGATAGGGCAGCATCTGCGCGGCGAAGTTGTCGAAATGGAAATGGCCGCAAGTCTCCAGCAGGGTGTGGATGCCTTCCTGTTTTAGCCGCCGCAGAAGCTCCGCGGCAAACTCCATGTGCAGGGTCGGTTCGCCGCCGGACAGGGTCACGCCGCCGCCGGAGTTGTCGTAGAAGGGTTTGTCCTTGCTGACCCGGTTCACGATCTCGTCTATCGACATCTGCTTGCCGACGCGGGACAACGCGCCGGACGGGCACGCCTCGACACACTCAAAACAAAGCGTGCATCGATCGCGGTCGACAAAGAGCGGATTGCTCCTGGACAGCGCCCCAACCGGGCAGATGCTGATGCAGGCGCCGCAGTCAATGCAGGCCTGGGCGTCGAACGACAACTCGGCGCTCAATTTCATGCTCTCCGGGTTGTGGCACCAGACACAGGAAAGCGGGCAGCCCTTCAAAAACACGACAGAGCGAATGCCCGGCCCGTCATCCAGCGAGTTGCCTTTTATCTCCAGTACGAGAGGCGCTTTCATGTTCGTTCTCCATTGCTCATACGTTTCACCATGCCACCAGGAACACCGTCACACCAATAGTTTGACCGGGATTCCAGCGTTAGCGGGAGAGCCGCTAAACGACAAACTCGGAGCGCTCGATAAGCTCGAGCTGCATGTCCCGATTCAGCGTCACGAAATAGGCGTTATACCCGGAGATTCGCACCAGCAGGTTCTGATAGTTTTCCGGATGAACCATGGCATCGCGCAGCGTATCGCTGGACACCACATTGAATTGCATCTGCATGCCGCCGATCTCGCAGAAAGTCTTGGCATAGGAGTAGATGTGGTCAACCGATTGCTGATGGGTCTCGTGGCTGTCGGGCACGATTTTCACATTGAAAGCGATGTTGTTGTTCATGTTCTTCGCTTTCAGGCTGCTCACGTCCCGCAGGTTATCAAGAATGCTCTTCGAGGCGTGGGCTTCCGGCGTCAGGCCCGGCGTAAAGGCCTTGCCCGACAACCGCCCCGAGGGGAGCGCGCCGGTGAGCGAGCCGAAGGCCACATGGTTCGACATCGACCAGAAGCCCACCGTGTACTTGCCGCCCCGGTAGTTGGTCTTGCTGATAAAGCAGTCATGGGCGAACTTCGTCACCCGGTTGGCCATTTCCACCGACGCCTCATTGCCCGACCCGAAGAGGGGAACGCGGGTCTTGATTTTGGCCAGCAGCGCCGGGTTGTCGGCGAAGTTGGTTCTGACGGCCTGCGCCAGCTCCTCGAATGTGACCGATTTCTCGTCATACACCAGCTTTTTGATCACCAGCAAAGAGTCGGTAACATCCGCCAGCCCGATCAGCGCCGTGCCGGAAGTGTTATACAGAGCGCCGCCGTGGGTCACATCCTGCCCCTTCTCGATGCAACCTTCCATCACGCTGGATAAAAACGGCGTGGGGCGCAGCACTTGATGGGCGTTGCCGAGCAGATTGTTATATTCACAGGCGTTATCGGCCAGGAACTGAAACTGCCGGCAAAACGCGGCAAAGAAGCTGTCGAAGGTCGGAAACGCGCCCTGTTGGATGTCGCCGGTTTCCGGGCCGACCTTCCACTGCATCAAGGGGTGCTCGCCGTTGTTCAGCGCCATCTCCAGCGCCGCCACCATGTTGAACATCATGCTGTTGGTGTGGCCCATGTGCTTGCCGGAGAGCGTCGGCTCCACGCAGCCGGTGGCCGACCAGTCCCGCAGGTGCTCCAGCGGATAATTGAACTCCTGCAGCGATTCCATCACGGCGATGTCATTGTGGATCGACGGCGTGGCCGTGGTGTTCAGGTTCACCTCGCAGAGACGTTTCAGGTAGGTGGTGCTGTTCTTCCCGGCATGATAGCGGGCATTGACATTCGGATCGCGAATGGCCAACATCTCGGTGACCTTCAGGAAGATGTAGGTCATGTCGTTGACGGCATCCTCGCCTTCAGGCGTCACGCCGCCCAGGGTGATCGCCTGATCCGACGAGCTGCCGCCGAACAGGTAGTTGCCGATATCGGGCACCATGGGCAGATGGTCGGTGCCGCGCATGAACAAACAGCCGACCAGTTCCACAGCGTATTTGATGTAGGCCTCGCGCTCCGCCTCAGCGCCCAGCCTGGCCATATCGGCCTCGAAATAGGGTTGCAGCCACTGATCCAGCCGGCCCATCGAGAACCCGGCGTTCGTGTTTTCCATGTGCACCGCCACCCACAGCACCCACATGGAATTGACGGCTTCCAGCAGGGTTCTGCATGGGTTTGCCGGGGCATTGGCGAGGGCCTGGGCCAGGTCGCTCAGCTCCTGTTTGCGCGCCGGGTTGGTCTCGCGGCACGCTTCTTCGGCCGCCTGCTTCGCCAGGTTGGCGGCATAGGCATTGACCCCTTCCAGGGTGATCTTCATGGCCTGCAATGTCGTCCGCGTCTCCCTGTCGGCCGCGGGAACGGCCGCCAGCCGCTCATCGATCTCGGCCATAATGCCGTTGGTACCGCGGGACAGCAATTTGGGGTAGTCAATGATCGTGTGCGAGAGCGCCACCGTCTTCCACAGGAAATAGACCGCAAACCGATCGTCCAGTTGCTGGCACAGCGGGTTCCCGTATTCCTCGCGCACCCACTGGCGGAAATTGCGATGTACCCAGAAAGGAAACACTTCTTCATGCAGAATCCGGATGGTGTCCTCGTCAATGTCATAGGGATTGAGCGCGCGATAGGGCACCGTCAACAACTCGCCCCACAGCATGGCGGCGTGGCTGTCGGGATAGAGCACCACGCCGATCTCCTTGGTCGTGGTGGTGCCCGCGAGCAAGTCGTTCTTTCGGATGATGGGTTGGCGATTGGCCATCAGGTAGTTGAAGGCCTCGGCCTGACGCAACTCCGGCGACCACGGCTCTCCCTGCCGATCCACCTCAAAGCCGTTTGTGCGATACCAGTCGGTGAGCAACTTCGGGCGTTCATGGCAGACGGCCGGCTTGACGTTGAAGTGAATGTCCAGAAATTCCTTCAGGCGCGGGAAATCGCGGATGCTTAGCTCGGGCAGATAGGCGTCCTTCAGATACTTCACGCCGGGGTCTTTGGCAGGCGTGCCGTTGGCCCCGTTGGCGGCCTCGTTAGCCCTCAGTTGGGCCAGGATTTTCTGCGGCGCTTCCGTGGGGTCCTTGTCCGCAATGGACGCATCCGATCTGTTCTCCTGGCGCGCCTTTTCCAGCATGCGGACATGCATCTTGTACATCACCTGCGAGATGATGAAGTTGAACAGCAAGATGTAGCTGAGGTCGCCCTGCATCACCACCCGATTGGTCATCACCATCTTCATCAATTCGCTGGGGACAGAGGTGGCTACTTCCAGAAGAACAGCTTCGTTGTCCAGAGTGATCTGCCCGTCGACCCGGTCGGGAATATGGGACAACACCTTGATGTTGCCGTTTTCAAACTGCACCGCTCGATTGACCGAATCATTCCGGGTGCGGATACCGATGCTGAAATTGATCCAGCCGTCCTTCGACCTGAGACTGCTTTTCAGGCTCGGCCGGATGCGATAGTTCAGGGCGATGAAATCCAGAAACAAGTGCGTGCCGAGATTGCCGATGCTGTTCATGAGAGGGCCTCTTCAGATTTGTAGTTTTGGGGGAGTGAATTGTCTGGAGAAAGGTATTGCAAGGCGCTTGTTCCGGATGTATCGACTTCGTTTTTCAACTGCTGAATGTTGTGGACCAGCGCGTTGATCATCGGCTGTTCCAACGTTCGGGGAGCCTCGTGGATATAGCTCAGCAGCGTGTTGTTGCAGGCGGAAATGTAACCATGCAGCGCACACCAAAGCGAAATCACATAGACGCGTAATGTATCGGCGGGGACTGTTGGCGCCTTGCCCGTGTCGGGTTCCGACTCATGGGCATTGACAACATTCCCGCCCGCCAAAAGGAATAACGCGCTCACCTTTAACGCGGTAGAAAGCTCGTGGCCTGCGGCATTTTCCATCTCGGTGCCGACGTAATCTTCGTACCGCGGGACGCTCAGGGTGAACATCAGGTTGTAGACGTTGGTTTCTCCAAAGCCAAAATCGACATAGGCCTGAAGCACTGCCCTGAATTTGTCCAGCGGGTCCAGCGCGGCGTCGTAGGCGGCTCGGCATCTTTCATAGAGCTGTTCAAACCCGCGGGTGATAATCGCCAGATACAGATCGTCCTTGTTGAGGTAATAGCTGTAAATGGTTACCGCGGTGATTCCCAGACGCCCGGCGAGTTTCCGCATACTGAACCCCTCAAATCCCTCCTCCACGATCAGGTCGAGAGCTTGATCCAGAATGCTCTGTTTCATTTCTTCAATTTCTGCGGGAGAACGCGTTTGACGAGGCATTTCCAAATTGCAATCTATCAAGATAACAGTGTTATTATAACACTGTTAGCAATATTAGCAAGGTCTCATTTTTGCGATTTTTCTGCATCCGCAATCATCGTGGTGGCCAGGCAACCACCCGATTCCAAAGTACGAAGTACGAAAGAAGCGCGCGCTCTACACTCGTCACTCGTCACTCGCTTCATTCGTCACTCGTCACTTCTACAGGTACAATCTCCCTCTGCACCAGAACGTATGTTTGTGACCCAATAGCCCCGTCAGGCGACAGCCGGCGGTTTGATGATGAACCCCATGACCAACCGCGAATTTCGCCTGGAAAACGAGAAACAGTTCGACCGCACCGGCCCCGCTCGCTGGATCGCCTCCCATCTGGCGCAGTACGCCTGGCTGCCCGCGGCGGCGCTCCTGGCCGCCGTCATCAACAACTTCGCCGCCAGCTATATCCAGGTGCTCATCGGCCGCGGCTTCGACCTGCTCAACACGCCCGGCTGGACAACCCGCTCGCTGGCACTGCTGGCACTGACCATCTTCCTCACGGCGGCCACGCAGGCGCTGTTTGGCCTGGCGCGCAACTCGTCGTTCGAGTTCATGGCCCAGCGCGTGGAGCGCGACGGCCGCGACGAACTCTACGCCAGCCTGCTGGGCAAGAGCCAGACCTTCCACAACCGCCAGCGCATCGGCGACATCATGGCCCGCGCCACCAACGACGTGCGCACGCTCAACGTCATGTTCAGCCCCGGCCTGATGCTCATCACCGACTCGCTGGTTGGGCTGGTGGTGCCGATCATCCTCATCTACCAGATCACCCCGCAGCTGCTGCTGGTTCCGGTCCTCTTTGTCGTCCTGTTCATCATCACTATTCGCGGCTATGCGAGGCAACTGGCCCCGGTCAGCGAAGGTCTGCGCGAATCGTTCGGCGTGATGAACGCCGGGCTGGCCGAGACGGTCAACGGTATCGAGGTCGTCAAGGGTAGCGCCCAGGAGCGGCGCGAGGGCGAGAAGTTTATCGAGAACGCGTCGACCTATCGCGATTACGCCGTGCGCGAGGGCGAAATCCAGGCCCGCTATCTGCCGATGCTGGTCTTCAGCGTGTGCTGGGGTCTGGCCTTCTTCCATGCCATGTTGTTGTGGCAGGGCGGGGCGCTCACCCTGGGCCAGGTGGTCAGCTATGTGGGTCTGTTCGGCTTCCTGCGCTTCCCCACGTTCGTCTCCGTCTTCTCGTTCCAGTTGGCCCAGCTTGGCCTGGCCAGCGCGCGGCGCATCCTGGAACTCATCAACGCCGAGTCCGACCTCGACGAGAACGAGAGCGGCGTCTCGCGGCCGATCTCCGGCAAGGTCGAGTTCCGCGACGTCAGCTTCGGGTATGGAGCGGGAGAACAGGGAAACAGGGGAGAAAGGGAGAAAGGGGGCGAAGAATCTCTCCCGCCCATCCTGAAGGGCCTGACCTTCACCATCAACCCCGGCGAGACGGTGGCCATCGTCGGCCAGACCGGCAGCGGCAAAAGCACCCTGACACGGCTCATCAACCGCATCTTCGACGCCGCCGGCGGCCAGGTGCTGGTCGACGGCATCGACGTGCGCGACTGGAATCTGGAATCGTTGCGCTCGCAAATCTCCACTATCGAGCAGGACGTGTTCCTGTTCTCGCGCACCATCGCCGAGAACATCGCCTTCGGCGCGCCGAACGCCACTCAGGCCGACATCGAGGAAGCCGCGCGCGAGGCCCAGGCCCACGACTTCATCATG
>JRYI01000840.1_pt1 | contig 12537 bp, 9 predicted proteins | sample 235361 | NCBI WGS metagenome assembly JRYI01 (sample SAMN03074212, study PRJNA261471) | activated sludge metagenome | biome: Common Effluent Treatment Plant; feature: Wastewater; material: Activated sludge; isolation source: activated biomass in a lab-scale reactor treating industrial wastewater at...
GAACTTCTGGCACTACGCCGACGTTGCCGGGCCGGCCCTGCTCATCGCTCAGGGCATCGGCCGCTGGGGCAACTTCATCAATCAGGAACTCTATGGCCCGCCGACAACGTTGCCGTGGGGCATCCTCATCGACGCACCCTACCGCCTGGCCAAATACGCCGATCTGACCCAATTCCCGGCGGAGACGCGCTTCCATCCGACATTCCTCTACGAGTCGATATGGCTCATACTGGGCTTCGTCGTCCTGGTCGTCCTCAATAACAAGTTCCGCGACAAGTGGAAGGTCGGAACTCTGTTTGGCCTGTTCCTCATATGGTGGGGCGCGGGTCGGGCGTTCCTGGAATTCTTCCGGCCCGATCAGCCGACGATCGGCAGTTCACCGATCACCTACTCCTTCCTGTTGGCCCTGGGGTTGGCGCTGGCCGGGCTGTATGTCGTCCTGTCGCGCAACAATCGCATGCCGCAGATTTTCGGCCGTCGTCGCCAACGCGTCGCCAAACCCAAACCGCGCCGCGGGGGCTAAGGGTAGCCGGCGGTAAAACGCCGGAAGAGGTGAAAATGAGATTCGCGTCCGAGTTCGGCGAGTTGGCTCTCACGTTCGACGATGTGCTGCTCGTGCCCGGATACTCGCAGGTGCTCCCGGCTCAGGTCAACCTGCGCACGCGGCTGATCGGCGACATCCATCTGAACGTACCGGTCATGTCGGCGGCAATGGACACGGTCAGCGAGGCCCCGATGGCCATCGCTCTGGCTCGCCTGGGCGGCATCGGCGTCATCCATCGCAATCTGACATCCGAGGAGCAAGCCGAGGAAGTCAACAAGGTGAAACGCTCCGAATCGGGCATGATCGTCGATCCGCTCTCCCTGCGTCCCGGCGCTACCCTGGCCGAGGCCGAAGCGCTGATGAGCCGCTACCACATCTCCGGCATTCCCATTACGGACGAGAACGGACGGCTCGTGGGCATCCTGACCAATCGCGACATCCGCTTCGTCGTGCCCGGCAGCCAACTTATCTCCGAGTTTATGACGAGCGAAAACCTCGTCACCGCACCGGTCGGCACAGGACTGGAGGAGGCGAAGGCCATTCTCCATCGTCATCGCATCGAAAAATTGCCGCTGGTGGATGCGGACGGCCGCCTGAAGGGACTCATCACCGTCAAGGATATTCTCAAGAAGATCGATTACCCGGCCGGCGTGACCGACGAGCGCGGCCGCCTGCTGTGCGCTGCCGCCATCGGTGTCGGCGAAAAAGCCCTTTCCCGGCTGGACCTGCTGGTTGAGGCCGGAGTCGATGCCGTGGCTATCGATACCGCCCACGGCCACACCCGGCTGGTCATCGACACCATTCGTCAAGCGAGACAACGCCACTCGCACCTGCCTATCATCGCCGGTAACGTCGCTAATGGTGAGGGCGCGAGCGCGTTGATCGACGCCGGAGCCGGGGCCATCAAGGTCGGCATCGGCGCAGGTTCCATCTGTACCACGCGCATCGTCGCCGGGACAGGCGTACCCCAGATTTCAGCGATCAACGCCTGCGCCGCGGTCTGCCGCGAACGAGACATCCCCCTGATCGCCGACGGCGGCATCAAATATAGCGGCGACATCGTGAAGGCGCTGGCCGCCGGGGCCGACGTGGTCATGCTCGGCTCCCTGCTGGCCGGGCTGGAGGAAAGCCCCGGTGAGATCATCCTCTACGAAGGGCGGCGCTACAAGGTCTACCGCGGCATGGGCAGCATGGGCGCCATGCAAGGCCACGGAGCCGACCGCTACGGCAGCGGAACCCCCTCGCCCACCGGCGGCCCGGCCGGCGGCCAAATTCGCGACAAGCTCGTGCCCGAAGGCGTCGAAGGACAGGTGCCCTACAAAGGCCAGCTTCGCGACGTGATCTACCAAATGATGGGCGGCGTGCGCTCCGGCATGGGCTATGTCGGGGCCGCTGACCTGGCCGAATTGCGCGAGAAGGCGCAATTCACGCGCATCACCAACGCCGGGCTGCTGGAAAGCCACCCCCACGGCATACTCATCACCAAGGAAGCGCCAAATTATCAGGCGCGCCGTTAAGACTTAACCAGCACAAGAACACCAGACCGCAAAGGCAAGATTTCTTTGCGGCCGGCGTTTTGGTGTTTATGGATTAGATTATGAATAAAGGTGTCCTCTACGCCGCCGGGGCCTATGTTATTTGGGGCCTGTTACCTCTTTACTGGAAGTCGCTCAGCGACGTGCCCGCCGGTCAAATCCTCTCCCATCGCATCGTTTGGTCGCTCGTATTTGTCGGTCTGATCCTCACCCTGCGCCACAACTGGGGCTGGTTGCGCCCAGCAATTGCCCGGCCGCGGGTGTTGATGACTTTCGTTGTGTCGGGCATCCTGCTGGGCATCAACTGGTTCGTCTACATCTGGGGCGTCAATGCGGGGTTCATCGTCGAAACCAGTCTCGGTTATTTCATCAACCCACTGGTCAACGTGCTGCTCGGCTATCTCATCCTGAAGGAACGCTTGCGGCCCGGCCAATGGCTGGCGCTAAGCATTGCTTTGGCCGGCGTGCTCTATTTGACATTTAGTTATGGGGCCATTCCATGGATCGCTCTGACGCTTGCCTTCACCTTCGGCACCTATGGCCTTATCCGCAAGACGGCCGCGCTGAACTCGGCCGAGGGACTGTTCCTGGAAACGGCCGTCCTCTTCCTGCCGGCGTTCGGCTTTCTCCTGCTCCAGGATCGCAGCGGCATAGGGGCATTCGCCCACTCCGACCCGACCACCACATTGCTCCTCATGGGCGCTGGAGTGGTCACCAGCATCCCGCTGCTCCTCTTCGCTTCCGGCGCGCGGCGGATTACCATGACCACCCTTGGGCTGCTGCAATACATCGCGCCAACGCTCCAGTTCCTGATCGGCGTGTTCATCTACAACGAAGATTTCGGTCCGTCGCGCGTCGTCGGCTTTGGGTTGATCTGGCTGGCGTTGATCCTTTATTCGGCCGAGGGTATCATGCGCCGCCGGGGTATGGCAAAGCCATCCACGGCGAACGTTTGAGGGCCGTGGAGCAAGGCAAAGACGAAACAGGAGCCGGCGGGCCTGACTGACTATGACCGACTTCACCCACAACACTTTCATCTCCCCTTTCTCCTGGCGCTACGGTAGCGAGGAGATGCGCTACTTGTGGTCAGAGGACTACAAGCGCCGCCTGATGCGTCGGGCGTGGGTTGCCCTGGCGGCCGCGCAGCATATCGCGGGGTTGGTCTCGAGCGAGCAATTGGCCGATTTGGAACGCCACGTCGACGACATCAACATCAAGCGCGCGCTGGAAATTGAGCGCGAGACCCGTCACGACGTCATGGCTGAAATCCGCACCTTTGCCGAGCAATGCCCTGTTGGCGGTGGAATCATCCATTGGGGCGCTACAAGCACCGACATCACCGACAACGTCGACGTCCTGCGCCAGCGCGAGGCCGCGCAACGATTGGCCGATCGCCTGCGACACCTGTTGGCTGTTTTCGCCCGTCGCATTGAGGCAACCGCCGACCTCCCGATCATGGCCCATACCCACATCCAGCCGGCCGAACCCACCACATTGGGCTACCGGCTGGCGATCTATGCTCAGGATGTGCTGGAAGATTATTATCATCTGACTGCGCTCATCGGCAATCTGCGCGGCAAGGGGTTCAAGGGTGCGGTCGGATCACAAGCAAGCTTTGTGGAGTTGCTATCTGACACGGACATGACCGTCGGACAGATGGAGATGCTGGCCATGGCGCGACTCGACCTCCCCTACTTTTCCCTTGCCACCCAGACATATTCCCGGCAGCAAGACTTGCGCGTCGTACAGGCATTGGCCGGCATCGCATCCAATTTACATAAATTTGCACTGGATTTCCGCATCCTCCAATCTCCGCCATTCGGCGAGTGGGCCGAGCCGTTCGGAAAGCAACAAGTAGGCTCGTCGGCCATGCCTTTCAAACGCAACCCGATCATCGCCGAGAACATCTGCTCATTGGCCCGACTGGTGGCCGCGCAGTCGGCCGTGGCCTGGGACAACGCGAGTCAGGCCATCCTCGAACGCAGCCTCGACGACAGCGCCAATCGGCGCGTATTCCTGCCGGAGAGCTTTCTGGCCGTGGATGAGATACTGCGACGGGTGGAGTTGTTGGTCGATGGAATGGTGATCGACCGTGAGCAGATCGATCGCAACCTGACCCGCTACGGGCCATTCGCAGCCACGGAGCGGGTGTTCATGGCCGTTGTTCGTGCCGGGGCCGATCGGCAGGAGGCCCACGAATGGCTGCGCGAGGCAAGTCTGCAAGCGTGGGGCGCGCTGCGAATAGGGCAGGAAAACCCGCTGGTTGAGTTGCTCGTCGCTGACGAGCGCCTCACAAGCTATCTCTCAACCGAAGAAATTCGCCGATTGATGACCGCCGGCGGCCACGTGGGCACGGCCGAAGAGCGCGCTCGAACCTTAGTCGTAGAAATTCAAGCAGCTATCAGGACGAGTAGCGGGGCATCACCCGCAACAAATTAGCGCGCGCCTGTTCCTCCAGGCGCTCGTGGAAAAATTGGCTGTGATAGACACGCGGCCGGGCGAGAAAATAACCCAGCACGCGTCCGCGCTCCCGACAAAACACGTCACTCGGCACCCAGGAATATTCAAGGCGTATGGCCGCGTCATAGGCGTCAAACCGCATCGCCGCAGATCCCAGGATAGCCAGATCGATATCGCACAGGAGGGCGTCATCGCCGGTAAGTTGCGGGCTTCGGTGCGTGGCCCGCATGACAAGTTCCTCGATGCGATGGCTCACATCGGCCGCCACGCCGTTCTCACGCAGCACGGTTCCGGCCCATTCGGCCGAACGCGCCTCATTATCCAGTTGCCTGGTGTCATAAATCGCGTCGTGGAACCAGATAGCCAGCTCGACATCGTCCGGCCGATTCAAAAGAGATCGCGCCGAAGTTAACTGATCGAGGCAATCCCGGATATGGTCGAGGTTGTGGTAGGCTCTGTGTGATTCTGTGTACTTTTCAACAAGCGACTGAAAAACCTCACCGCCCGCGCCTCTTGGCGCGACGGCGTTCCAGACCCTGTCCCAACCAGCTCGAAGCCCATCCATCGCCGCTAGCCGTTCAGCCTTTGAATATTGGGATGAAAGTCGAGGCGTTCGATCAGTTCGTTTAATTCGGCGTCGGTCAACTTGCGCCCCCTGCCGCTGACGGCGACGAGCATAGCTTCCATCATGTTCGTGCCGAAGGAGCGACCATTCAGGCGAGGCGTCGTCGTGACGAGATAACTCGCGCCGGCGCCGCGGAAGATGGCGACATCTTCAGGCGTGGTCGTGTTGGTGCAGATGATTTTTCCATCGAGCCGCGCCGGCATGAAGCGCTTGATGAAATGACAATCCCCGGCGATGACTGACGCCCACTCGTACGATTCACCGAATTTCGGCGTATTGACCTCCTGCTTTTCGCCGGTGGGATAAATCCATTCGAAAGGCAAGCGAGTTACGATGGGGAAAAGGACCGTGGCCACGCGCTTGATGGCCGTCTCCGAGCGCAGGGGAACGGGCAGGCCCAGGGCGAACATCAGATCGCCGAAGACGCCTTCGTAGCCGTTTTCAAGGAAAGACATCGACATCCCCCACCGATCCGCGCCGCTGGTCATCAAGACCCGGCGCGGCTGCGGCGGCCCGATCTCCGCCTCCATATAGGGCACGACGCCGCGTTCCAGCGTGTTCTTGAGACCCGACCCGTCGACCACCGGCGTCTGTTTGACATAGCGCACAAGCCGGGTAACGGAGTGCATGCGGTACTGTTTGCCGTCGATGGTCAACCCCAGGTCCGTGCCGCCGACACCGAAAGCATCCACCTTGCCGTCCAGTTGACCGAATAGTTCGGCCGCACGCTCCATATCGCCATCGGTGCCGATACGCTCAATCGATACGCGCTCGCCCAACAACTCAACTTCGACCGACGAATTTCGTTTGGAGGATCCCAGACTGACACTGACGGCTCGTTTCATAGATTGTTCTTCCACCGAAGGAGTATGTGCTAAAGAGAGGGCGCGGCGACCACTGTGGCCGCTGCTTCGAAAGCAGCCTGCATACGCGCCAGCCAGCGCGCGAACCCATCGCTGAACGGGCGGAACCCATCGTCTTCCGCCACCACCAATCCGCGATTGGCCAAAATGCGCATCTGTCGGCCGCCCATGCCGACAGGCATCCGCATCAAGGCAGTGGGGTAATGGGATTGGGCCAGAGGAGAGATAGATTCCCACAACTCTTGCCAGAACGGCTCGGCAGCGACCTCGAACTGTCGAACCACTTCCCCCCGCGAATAATTCCCGCCGGCCAGGGCATCAAAGAGATAGAGGCCGGCCAGATGCAAAAAGAAGGGATGCGGCCCGGCATGGAGATAGAGGTGCTCTACCGCCCCATCGGGCACGTTCATTTCTGCGCGCCGGATAGGGATCGTCAAGAGAGAGCGCGCGGCCGTCTCCTCCAGCAATCCGAGATGTACCGACTGGAAAATCTCGTAGAAGGTGGATTTTGATTCAGCCTGGGCCAGGACGTCGGCCGGGGTTGAATGGGCGGCCACCACGAACTGCACCAATCCTTCGCGCCCCAATTCGTGCCAGGCAGCAAAGAATCCCTCATCGAAGCTCGCCGGCCGCCATGTCATTTGCTCGAGTTCATCCACAAACAACACGGGATGGAAACCGGCCGCGTTCAGCTTGCGGACAGCGGTCACAAACTCGGCCAGAGTGCGCACGGGCACACTGTTGCCCGGCCGCACGCGCTCCCACCACTGGAGCCAGATCGCGTTGAGCAGGTTGGCCGAAGTGTGATTGGCAGCATCTTTCATATCGGCACAGGCAACGAGGACCTTGTCTCGTTTGCCCGACGCGCGCGAGATTTGGTGGAGGAGCGAGGAGGCTCCAAATCCGCGGTGGCCGATAATCGCCACATGACGGCCATCCTCAAGGAGATGCACGATTTGCTCCGTCTCCGCCTCGCGACCGAAGAACATGCTCTCATCAATCACGCGTGTGCCAGGTGTGTAGGGGTTTTCGACGCTATGGGATGACGGTACGCCTTCCTCGGCCATAGCCATATCGGGGCTGCTCTGCCCCTCGGCGGCCGGCTCGTTGCCGGCCACTGCCTGGCGGCCGGTTGAGGAGGCCGTCCACCGCCAGGTCAGCCCTGAATCAAGGGACTGCCCCAAGCCACCGGCAACCTGATCGAGCCAGGAAAGCTCCTGCTCTTTGCTCTCATACAACCCGGCGATGGCCTTCGAGAGATCAGGGCGCAGCACGATAATCATTTCGGTTAGCCCGCCCATGCGCCCCTGTCGTTGGACGAATCCGAGGAATTCTCGTGTTTTATCCCGCTTTGAGCTGCCGGGAAATGCGCCAAACACAACGTCGAACTGGCGGCATAGCGCGCTCATTTCCGCTTCAGAGAGATGAGCATCCAGAATATCAAGAAGTCGCATCGGGTCCATAGGAGTTTTCGAAGGTTAGTATATCGACAATGCCCAATTCCCTCAATTATGGCGGCCCCAAAGAACATAATTTTTACGAAAGGGTATGCGCGATAGCCCGGCAAAAGCAACCGTAAAACCAAAAATGGAATCTCAACAAAATATTGTCTTTTCCTGTATGTTGAGACACAATACATGAAGAGGTGCGGGCATTAGGATGGGAAAGGAAAGAGTCCGCGGTTTTGCCACACGCTGTGGCCCACATATTGTGTTGTGGCCCACGACCTGTGGCCTTTAATTTCCACGTTCGCTTTATCAAACCATCAGTGGCCGTACCCACCCTTTACTTTCTGTTTCACAAGGAGAAGAGAAAGAATNNGCAGGAAACTGCCCCGACCGAGGCACCAGCCGAGGAAGCCGCCCCGACCGAAGCACCGGCCGAGGAAGCCACCGGCGAATGTTCCGACGAAGGCGTGTTGTGCATCGGCCTCGTGACGGACGTCGGCCGCATCGATGACAAATCGTTCAACCAGTCCGCTTGGGAAGGCGCGCAGCAGGCCGCCGAGGCATTGGGCGCGGCCGAGGTCAACTACGTCGAGACGACGAACGCCACGGACTACGCCGCCAACATCGATCTGTTCGCCGCTCAGGGTTACGACATCATCGTGACCGTTGGTTTCGCCATGGGCGAGGCGACCGTTGAAGCCGCCGGTACCTACCCCGACATCGACTTCATCGGCGTCGACCAGTTCCAGGGCGAGGCTCTGCCGAACGTGACCGGTTTGGTCTTCAATGAGGACAAGGCCGGTTATATGGCCGGCGTGCTGGCTGCCTCGCTCAGCGAGAGCGGCACCATCGCCTCTGTTCTCGGCACCGACCTGGTTCCCCCGGTCGTGGCCTTCAACGAAGGCTATCTGAACGGCGCGGCTTCGGTCAACCCCGACATCAACATCATCGCCACCTATCATCCCGGTGGCCTGGATGTGGCTTTCACCGACCCCGAGTGGGGCGCCACCACGGCCCAGCAGGCCATTGATCAGGGCGCGGACGTCATCTTCGGTGCCGGCGGCCAGACAGGCAACGGCGCGTTGATTCAAGCGGCCGGTAATGAAGGTGTGTGGTGCATCGGTGTCGACACCGACCAGTGGGAAACCGTCCCCGAGGCGCATCCTTGCCTGGTCTCCAGCGCAATGAAGCTCATCACCCCCGGAGTTGTTGACCTGGCGACGATGTCGAACAACGGCGAATTCCCCGGCGGCAACTTCTTCGGTGCGGTCGGCCTGGCTGATTTCCACGATCATGCCGATGCAGTTCCGCAGGAAGTCAAGGACCTGCTTGAGGCCACCAACGCCGGTTTGCTGGATGGATCCATTTCCACGGGCTACGGCCAGTAGTTTGACTCTCTCGCAACATGAGGCGCGTTGCGGTTTCGCGCGCGCCCATCAATATCATCCTTTTGTGATGTAGTGCAATGTGCGACGTGTCGGTTCCGATGCGTCGCACATTGTCTAGGAGTTGGCTATGACGACGGTCCCGGCACCAGAACCCGCTGAGAATCAAATGATGATTAGACTGCGGCGTATGTGGCGCAGTATCAGCGTCCCCCTCGTCGCAGTATTACTCGGCCTGCTCATCGGCGCTATCCTGTTAATTGCCTCAGGCTCTAATCCGATAACAGCGTATACCGCCCTCCTGAAAGGCGCATTTGGTTCGCCCGTAGCCATACAGCGCACGCTGGAGAAGGCTACGCCGCTCATCTTCAGTGGTTTGGCGGTTGCGTTCGCCTTCAAGGCCGGGTTATTCAATATCGGCGCCCAGGGACAATTGCTGATCGGCGCTGTCGTAGCCGCCTATGTCGGCTTCTCATTCGAGGGACTACCGGCCATTATCCACGCGCCATTGGCCCTGCTCATCGGCGGTCTGGCCGGTGCGCTATATGGTTACATCCCCGGCGCGCTGAAGACTTACACCGGGGCACACGAAGTGATCGTGACTATTATGCTCAATTACGTCGCGATCAATCTCACCGACTATCTGGCCGACGGACCCTGGAAAGATCCCTCACCAACCAACATCGTCGCCCGCACGCCCAAGATTTTTCCTTCCGCCCAATTGCCGATCATCAATAATATTCCTACCGGGTTTATCCTGGCGATCGTCGTTGCAATTATCGTGTGGTGGCTCCTGTATCGCACAACCCTGGGCTTCGAAATACGGACTGTGGGCCTGAATTCCAGCGCCGCGCAGTATGCCGGCGTCCGCGTATCGCGCATGATCATCCTGACCATGATGATCAGCGGCTTGCTCGCCGGGTTGGGCGGCGCGGTCGAGACATTGGGCATCGTCGGTCGGTTTCAGCCGGGATTCAACACCGGCCTGGGCTTCGACGGCATCACTGTCGCCCTGCTGGGCAAGACCAGTCCCTTCGGCGTGATTCCGGCCGCCCTGTTGCTGGGCGCGATGCGCGCCGGCTCCAGCCAGATGCAATTCAGCGCCGGCGTAGCCAGCGAAATCACTGACGTTATTACTGCCTTCATCCTCTTTTTTGTAGCTGCTGATGTTATCGTCAAGAAACTCATTCGCCAGCGCGGAACCGACGACGATCGCGTCAATCTGAGTTCCGGGTGGAGTAGTCATTAAGGTAAATAGGGAGAGCACGCTATGGAAATGACCGCACCACGTCAAGCAACATCGACAAACTGGTTCATCAAGAACAAGTGGCTCGTTCTGATCGGCCTCATCATTGCCGGATCCGTGATCTATGCCTACGCGACAAACAAAGTAGTGACCACGGCCGTGCTGGCCTCCACGATTCGCCAATCGACGCCGCTCATTCTCGGCGCCCTCTGTGGCCTTATCGGCGAGCGCAGCGGCGTCGTCAATATCGGAATCGAAGGGCAAATGCTTCTGGCCGCTTTTGTCGCGTTTCTGGCAAATGTCTATATCGGCAATCTATATCTCGCGACCATCATCGGCGCATTGGCCGGTGGGGTGATGGGCTTGCTGCTGGCCTGGATGGCCGTCACCCTCAAGATGGACCAAATCATCGGCGGCACGGTGCTCAATATCCTGGCCATCGGCATTACCGGCTATTTCTATATCCCAGGATTGGTAACAAAGGGCAAGTTCGCGCCAATTCCACTCGGACCCTTGGCAGATATCCCTCTGCTGGGGCCGGTTTTCTTTCGCAACGGGCCGATCACCTATTTATCCATCATCCTCGTATTTGTCATACATTACGTGCTGTTCTATACACGATGGGGCCTCCGCACCCGCGCGGTCGGCGAACATCCCAGCGCGGCCGACACGGTAGGCGTGAATGTCTACAAGATTCGCTACATCAACGTCATCCTCGGCGGCATGTTGGCCGGATTAGCCGGGGCTTTCCTGACGTTGGAAGGCGTAGGCACGTTTGAGCGGGGAATGACCAACGGCCGCGGCTTTTTGGCCCTGGCAATCATGATCATGGGTAAATGGACGCCGTTGGGGTCGTGGGGTGCGGCATTATTATTTGGCTTTACCTACGCCATGCAGACTCAGCTCCAATTTTGGGGAGTGGATCTGCCGCCGCAATTCATCGGCAGCATGCCCTATATCCTGACGATTCTCGTCCTGGCCGGGTTCGTGGGCCGCTCCCGCGCGCCGGCCGCCAGCGGTGTTCCCTACGAGAAGGGGGGATGATGTCCCTATCGCTTCCAAAATTCGAAGCCAATAGAAAAGGCCATTGATGAACGGAAAAAACACCCAACACGTCGACGAAGCGCCCATCGTGCTGGAAGCTCGCGGCATCACGAAACAGTTCCCCGGCGTCCTTGCCAATGACCGCGTCGACCTGACCTTGCGCAAGGGCGAGATCCTGGCTCTGCTCGGCGAAAACGGGGCAGGCAAAAGCACTTTAATGAACATCCTCTATGGGCTTTATCGCCCTGACGCGGGTGAGGTCTGGATCAAAGGGGAGAAGGTAACTTTGCACAGCCCGGGCGACGCGATCGCGCGCGGCATCGGCATGGTCCACCAGCACTTCCAACTTGTGCCCGTAATGACCGTGGCCGAGAATGTCATCCTGGGCGCGGAAGTGACCAAGGCCGGCGGCTACATTGACAAGCGGAACGCCAATAAACGCGTGCGCGAGTTATCAGAACGGTACGGACTGGAGATCGATCCGACCATCGAGGTCGATGATCTGCCGGTCGGCCTGCAACAACGCGTGGAGATTATCAAAGCGCTCTATCGCCATGCCGATATACTCATCCTCGATGAACCGACGGCCGTGCTGACGCCCCAGGAATCGAATGAACTGTTCCGCATCATGCACGATCTGACCGAGAAAGGCGTCTCGATCATCTTTATCACCCATAAGCTGAAAGAGGTATTGGCGGTCGCCGATCGCATCGTCGTCTTGCGCGGCGGCCGTAGCGTCGGCGCTGCGTCCCCGGCCGAATCGACGGAAGCCAGCCTGGCTGAGCTGATGGTCGGCCGCAAGGTCATTCTTCAGGTCGACAAGGAAGAAGCCCATCCCGGCAAAAAAATCCTGGAGATCAAGGACCTCGAAGTCCTGGATGACCGCAAACAGCTCGTCGTCAAAGGCCTGTCACTTGAGGTACACGCAGGCGAGATCCTCGGCGTGGCCGGCGTCCAGGGCAATGGTCAACGCGAGTTTGTGGAAGCATTGACCGGGCTGCGATCGATCGTTAGCGGCAGCATAGAGATTGCGGGCGAAGATTCCACCCACTTCACCCCACGGCGCATCACCGAACTGGATGTAGCCCATATCCCTGAAGATCGCGAAAAGCACGGACTGGTCATGCCCTACACCATCGCCGACAACATGGTCCTCAATCGCTATTATCGCAAACCGTTCTCCAACAACGCAGTCATGAACCGGCAGGCAATCGCCGACAACGGTACGGAGTTGGTGGAGAAGTTTGACGTGCGCACGCCGTCGATCTACACTCATGCTGGGAACCTGTCGGGCGGCAACAAGCAGAAGGTGATCGTTGCCCGCGAGTTTTCCCGGCCGGTGAAGCTGCTAATCGCCAATCAGCCCACCCGCGGCATCGACGTCGGC
>JRYI01001860.1_pt1 | contig 12532 bp, 10 predicted proteins | sample 235361 | NCBI WGS metagenome assembly JRYI01 (sample SAMN03074212, study PRJNA261471) | activated sludge metagenome | biome: Common Effluent Treatment Plant; feature: Wastewater; material: Activated sludge; isolation source: activated biomass in a lab-scale reactor treating industrial wastewater at...
CGCGGCTGATGCGTGGCATGAACTCCATGGAGAACAGGCTGGCGCCCGTTCCGGCCAACGGCTCCATGGCGGCTTTGTCGTAGGGATCGAGGATCGCGGCGACGATCGCGCCGGGCTTCAAGGCGGCGATCTCTTCGGCCGACGGCCGGCGCACCTTGAGGAGAATGTCGGCACCCGCCAGCGTCTCGCCGGCAGAGGCGGCGATGTCGGCGCCCGCCGTCCGCAGCGAATCGTCCGTGAAGCGCGCGCGGGNNCGGGCCGCGGCGGGAACGCGAACGCGACGCCCGGCGCGAACCGGTGTCGCTGGTCGGCGGGTACGACGACTACGAGGACACCCCCTCCCACACCGCCGAGCGCGCGCACTGGGCCGACCGGATCGCCCGGCGATGCCGTCCCGCACGAGGACGGCCGGCCTTCCAAATACGGCGGTTGGCGCCAGAATTACGATGTCAGCGCCGTCCGACGTCCGGATACGCAGATCTGAAGGGAGACTAGACGAGGAAATACGCCATGCCGGCCAGAAGAACGACCATGCAGATGATGCCGGTCTTGGTCCAGGCGATGAAATTCGCATACGTGCGGGTGTGCTCGGCGTAGTCCATGGTCGGATGACCGCCCGAAGTATCGACCCCCATAAGGTCCTCCCGTTTTGCGCTTCGTTGTCAATGCTTGGTAGCTCAAGCCTTGCGGCGCTTCAAGCCTGCCGGACACGGACCTTTGGTCTATGAGAGCGGCGCGGAGCCTAAATCTGGGCTCAATCCGGTGTCAGGACGCATACGACCTTGGACCAAAGGCCGGCGGCGCGTCTCCCTGCGCCCGGGGATGCGAGGAGCGAGCGAACCATGCCCAAACCCGCGTTCCGGTCTGACGAAAGCCGGCTTCTGGCTTGCCTGGCCGCCGGCTTGCTTGCGCTCGCCGCCGCGCCTCCCGCCCTCGCACTCGACGAGCCGCCGGGCGAGATGGCCGCCCTCAAGGCCTGCGAGAAGCGCCTCTGCACCATGGTTCTCGGCAAGGAGCCCGTCGGCAGCGACCTTGCCTGCGACGTGCAGAAGACCTGGGCCAAGTCCTCGCTCGAGGGCGGCAAGAGCAAGGGCGTCTCCTGGAGCTTCGGCGACGCGCGCTGCTCGGTCGATCTCAGGCTTCAGCGCAAGGACATCGTCGCGGCGCTGACGCAGCCGAAGCATACCGTGCGCGTTCCGGCCCACGAGGTGAACTGCATCCTGGAGCGCGACGGCGAGATCAAGCCGGTCAAGGCGCGGCTGGCGCCGAAGCTCACCTTCAAGGACGGCAAGGCGGACAAGGTCTGGATTAACCTCGAGAACATCGAGGGACCCGACGACGTGAAATCGACGATCTGGACCGCAGCCCAGCTCGAGGACAAGCTCGGCATCTTTCACCGCCCGATGATCAAGTCGATCAACAAGTTCCTCTACCGCCAGTGCGCCAAACGCTACGGGCCGGACGGGGAGGAAGCCAAGGCGGACGGCGGCGAGAAGAAGACGAAGGTCGCGGCTGACAAGCACACCAAGCCTACCGCGACCGACGCACCCACCAAAGCCTCGACCGCCGGCCCCTGAGCCCGCTGCGAGCGGCGTACCCAAGGCACATTCTGCGCACGCCCGGCAGACTGGCGCACGGTCCTCAACCCGGCAACGGAAAGAACGCGCCATCGCTCCAGAGGCCGAGGTGGCCGTCCGGACCTTCCGCCGCCCGCTCCACGAGATCGTAGACGAGCGCGCGCGTCACCAGCGCTTCGAGCCGTCCGCGCACGTGCAGGTACGGCTTTAGCCCGCCCGCGGGGTCGGCCGCGGCGAACCGCAGGGGATGGTCGGGGCCGCACCGCACGACGTCGTCGACATTGGTCCGGAACAGGAGGGTCTGGCCGCGGCCGCTGCCGAGCCCCTGCATCTCGACGGCCAGGAACGGCGCGTCGGCGACCGCCACGTCGACCTTCTCCGCCGGTGTCACGAGATAGAAGCGCCCGTCCGCGTCCCGCCTCAGCACGCGCGCGAACAGCTTGACGAGCGCCGGACGCGGGATCGGGCTTCCCTGGTAGTGCCAGCGCCCGTCGCGCGAGACGGACAGCCCGATATCGCCGCAATAGGGCGGGTCCCACAGCTCGACCGGCGCCGCGCCCCGGCCTTCGGTAGCCTTGAGAAGGTCTTCAAGTCTTTCCATCCTGGGAACTTGCATCCTGAATCGAAGATTGAGTCCAGTGCGCGCGTGTCAAGCCCCCAACGGACGCGCGCTGCTGTCCGTTTTGAGGCGCTCCCCCGGCGGGGATCCTGCCAAGACCCTGAAAAGACAGGACAGCGGGGGCGTCTTACCGAGGTTTAACTTGACCGGAGACCCGTCCAGCCGGTCACAATCACAACCTCCAAGGATATCTACGGGCGGGCGGCGCAGCCGTGCGTCCCATTTCGCCTCGCGCGAAGCCAAGAAAACGGGAGAGCCGGCCAGTCCATGAGCAGCGTGATCCAGACCGACGAAACCATCGTTCCCCGGCTCGAGGCGGCGGCCGATCGCATGAAGCGCGCGCACAAGGCGGCCGCGTCCGTCATCTTCGGCCAGGATGTCGTCATCGAGCGGACGCTGATTACCATCCTGTCCGGCGGGCATGCGCTCCTGATCGGCGTGCCGGGCCTCGCCAAGACGCTGCTCGTCGAGACGCTGGGCCGCGTGCTCGGCCTCGAAGCCAAGCGCATCCAGTTCACGCCCGACCTCATGCCGTCCGACATCATTGGCTCGGAGGTGCTCGAGGAGGCGCCCGGCGAGCGGCGCTCGTTCCGCTTCATCAAGGGCCCGATCTTCACGCAGCTCCTGATGGCGGACGAAATCAACCGCGCCTCGCCCAAGACCCAGTCGGCGCTTCTGCAGGCCATGCAGGAGCATCACGTCACGGTCGCCGGCACGCGCCACGACGTGCCCCAGCCGTTCCACGTGCTCGCGACCCAGAACCCGCTCGAGCAGGAAGGCACCTATCCGCTGCCCGAAGCGCAGCTCGACCGCTTCCTGCTCGAGATCGACGTCACCTATCCGGACCTCGCCGCCGAGCGGCGCATGCTGTACGCGACCACGGGCACCGACGAGCGGGTCGTCGAGAGCGTGCTGACGGCGGCGGAGCTGGCGTCGATCCAGCGCCTCGTGCGCCAGATCCCGGTACCGGACAAGGTTGTCGAGGCCATTCTGCGGCTCGTGCGCTCGGCCCGCCCCGGCACCGGCGCGAGCGAGGAAACAGACCGCTTCGTCGCCTGGGGCCCGGGCCCTCGCGCGAGCCAGGCCCTGACGCTCGCCGTGCGCGCCAAGGCGCTCGTCGACGGCCGTCTCGCGCCCTCGATCGACGACGTGATCGAGCTCGCCGAGCCTGTCCTCAAGCACCGCATGGCGCTTTCCTTCGCGGCCCGTGCCGAAGGCATGGAGCTGGCGCCGCTGATCGCCCGCCTCGCACACGCGGCGGAGTGACGGGCATGGCGGCACCCCGCGGCCACGTCCCGGGATCATCCGGCCACGACGGCGACGGGCGCGTCTTCCGGCTCGAGCGCGACGCCCATGCGCTTGCCGAGACGCTTCCGGACCTGCTCATCGAAGCCGACCGCATCGCGCAGACGGTGGCGCACGGCATCCACGGCCGCCGCCGCGCCGGCCCGGGCGAAACGTTCTGGCAGTTCCGCACCTACGAATCGATGGATTCCGCCCAGCTCATCGACTGGCGCCGCTCCGCGAGCTCCGACCACCTCTACGTGCGCGAGCGCGAGTGGGAGGCGGCGCATACGCTCTGGCTGTGGCCCGACCTCTCGCCGTCGATGCGGTTCCGGAGCCACCTCGCGAACGTCACCAAGCATGACCGCGCGCTCGTGCTGACGCTCGCGGCCGCCGAGCTTCTGGTCCGCGGCGGCGAGCGCGTCGGGCTTCTCGGGCTGACGCTGCCGACGACGAGCCGGCGGGCCTCGACACGGCTCGCAGAAGCCATCGCCACCCACGCAACCGCGCCGCAGCTCGCCTCCGGCAAGCCGTCGCCGGCGCGCATCAGCCGCTTCTCAGGCGTGATCCTGTTCAGCGATTTTCTCGATCCCATCGACGAGGTGCGTGCGAGCATCGAGACGCTCGCTGCGGGCGGCGCCACGGGACATCTCGTGCAGGTCCTCGACCCGGCCGAGGAGACGCTTCCCTACGAGGGGCGCACCGAGTTTCTGGCTTCGGAAGGCGGGGAGAGCTGGATCGCCGACCGCGCCGAAAGCCTGCGCGCGCGCTACCAGGCCCGCCTCCAGGCGCATCGCGAGGCGTTGCAGGACATCGCCGTGCGGCTCGGCTGGTCGTTCCTCGTCCATCACACCGACCGCCCGCCGACCGAGCCGCTGCTGACCCTGGTCATGCGCCTCGAAGGCCGCGTGCACGGCTACCGCTGGCAGGGTGCCACCGACGCGGGAGGCGCCCCATGAGCATCGGCGCCCTGGCTTTCCTCAACCCGTGGCTGCTTGCGGGGCTCGCCACCTTGCCGCTCATCTATTGGCTTCTGAAAACGGTCCCGCCGCGGCCGAAGCAGGTGGAATTCCCGGCGACCCGCATCCTGGTCGGCCTCGAGAACGAGGAGAAGACGCCGGCCAAGACGCCGTGGTGGCTTCTGCTCGTGCGCCTGCTCGCGGCGGCGCTCGTGATTTTCGCCCTCTCCGAGCCGGTGCTGAACCCGGCCCGCGACCGCGTCATGACCGGGACCGGCCCGGTCGTCGTCGTGATCGACAACGGCTGGCCGGCGGCGTCGGGCTGGACGCGGCGCACCGCGCTCGCCGAGGAGATCCTCGCCGAGGCGCAGCGCCAGAACCGTCCCGCCATCGTCGCCGAGACGGCGCCCGCGGCGCGATCGCGGACCCTGAGCCTCACAACGCCGGGCGACGCGAGATCGGCGCTCGGCGCCATCGAGCCCCAGCCCTTCGCGCCCGACCGCAAGGGCACGCTCGCGGCGCTGACGGCGACGCTGTCGACGGCCAACGTCGCCGCATCGAACATCCTCTGGCTCGCCGACGGCATCGACCACGACGGCGAAGCGGCCGCCTTCGCGCAAGGGCTCGAGCAGGCCGCCGGCCAGGGCACGTTCGCCATGGTCGAGGACGCAGGCGGCGACGAGCCGCTCGGCCTCGCCGCAGGCGTCGGGGCGGACGGCAAGCTGACCGCCACCGTGCTGCGCACGGGCGGCCCGGCCCGCAGCGGGCGCATCGATGCCTTCTCGGCCCGCGGCCAACGGCTCGGAGAAGCGCCCTTCGCGCTCGCGAGCGGCGCGACGGAGGCCGAGGTCGTCTTCGATCTGCCGCTCGAGCTTCGCAACCAGGTGACCCGCCTCGGGCTCGCATCCGAGCGCTCGGCGGGCGCCGTGAGCCTGCTCGACGGGCGCTCGCAATGGCAGCGCGTCGGCATGATCTCGGGCGAGAGCCAGGAGCAGGCGCAGCCGCTCCTCGCCCCGCTCTACTATCTCGAGAAGGCCGTCCAGCCCTACGCGGAGATCATCCGGCCGAAGGACCACAACCTCGCGAAGGGCATCGGCACCGTGCTCGACGAGAAGGCGAGCGTGCTTATGCTGGCCGACATCGGCACGCTCTCGGGAGAGGTGAAGGACAAAGTCAGGGCATGGGTCGAACGCGGCGGCGTGCTGGTGCGCTTCGCCGGCCCCAGGCTCGAAAGCGGCGGCGACGACCTCCTGCCCGTCGCGCTCCGGATGGGCGGACGCACGCTCGGTGGCGCGCTTTCGTGGTCCAACCCGCAGCCGCTCGCGCGCTTCGACGACACCAGCATCTTCGCCGGCCTCACCGTCCCCGGGGACGTGGCGGTCAGCCGACAGGTGCTTGCCGACCCGGCGCAGCTCACGCCCGCCGTCAAGGTCTGGGCGCGCCTCGCCGACGGCACACCGCTGGTCACGGCCGCCGGGCGGGGCAACGGCCAGATCGTGTTGTTCCACGTCACCGCCAACTCTGACTGGTCGAACCTCCCGATGTCGGGCCTGTTCGTCGAGATGCTGCGCCGGATCACGGCGCTCGGAAGCCTGTCGCCCCAGGACACCACCGAAAACGCCGGCGGCGGGACGGCAGGCGAAGCGCGGGCGGACGCGTCGAGCAGCGCGCGCGCCGAGCCCGTGGAGGCGTTCGCCCCGGTGCAGACGCTGAACGGCTTCGGCCTCCTGGGCCCCCCGCCGCCGACCGCGGAAGCCATACCGGCCGGCGCCATCGCTACCGCCAGGGCCAGCCTCGTACATCCGCCCGGATACTATGGCGCCCAGGGCAGCCCGCACGCGCTGAACGTCCTCGATCGGAAGAGCGTCCTCGCGCCGCTTCCCCGCGGATCGGGAGCCGCTCGCATGCTCTACGAGACCCAGCCGTCCACGCCGCTCGCCCCCGCGCTGCTGACCGGCGCGCTGGCGCTGATCTTCGTCGACATCGTCGCCGTGCTGGCCCTCATGGGTGCGCTCGGCGCGATCACGTCGCGGATGCGGCGCACCCCCGGCGGACGCGCGGCCGCGGGCGTGCTGCTCGCGCTGGGCCTCGCGGCCGGTGCCTCCGACCCGGCCGAGGCGCAATCGCAGCGGCTCGATCCGCGCGACGACATCTCCCAGGTGCCCGGCGGCATGACGGCCCAGAAGGCCACCGACAACGTGACGCTGGGCTACGTGCTGACGGGCGATGCGAGTGCGGACGCCACGAGCAAGGCCGGGCTCGAGGGCCTTTCGCGAGTGCTCGCCGTGCGTACCGCCGTCGAGCCGGGCGATCCTATGGCCGTCGACATCATCAAGGACGAGATCGCCTTCTATCCGGTGCTCTACTGGCCGATCCTCGACAACGCCAAGCCCCTGCCGCAACCGACGCTCGCCAAGGTCGACGCGTACATGAAGCAGGGCGGCATGATCATCTTCGACACGCGCGACTACGGGTCCGGCGTCCCGAGCGGCTCGAGCCTCGACGGGCGCAACGGCGCGGCGCTGAGGCGCGTCCTTGGCGCGCTCGACGTGCCGCGCCTCGAGCCGGTTCCCGAGGACCACGTGCTGACGAAGTCCTTCTATCTGCTGCGCTCGTTCCCGGGCCGGTGGGATGGCGGGCAGCTCTGGGTCGAGGCAACGGAGGCGAGCGACGGCGACGGCCGCAGGGCGCGGCGCGCCGACGGCGTGACCTCGATCATGATCACCTCGAACGATTTCGCGGCAGCCTGGGCGCTCGATAGCACCGGCCGCCCGCTCTATCCGGTGGTGCCGGGCGGCGAGAGCCAGCGCGAGATGTCGCTGCGCACCGGCATCAACATCGTGATGCACGCGCTGACCGGCAACTACAAGGCCGATCAGGTGCACGTCCCTGCGCTGCTCGAGCGCTTGGGTCAATGAAGATGAGGAACAAGGTCTGGATGTCGGGAGCGACGCACTCGACATGTTCCTCCCCCGTCATACCGGAGGCATGTCTTCGACATGACATGCCGATGGCATGCCTCCGGCATGACGTGCCGAAGACATGCCTCCGGCATGACGTGGGGCAGGGAATTGCGCGACGCGCAAGGACGAACGTATGAACTGGTCGATCGAATTTGCGCCGCTGGTCCCGACGCCGCTCCTGTGGGCGGCCGGCATCGTCGCGCTTGCGCTCGCAGCCCTGCTCGTCTTCCGCAGGAGCCGCGGCGCCCTGTGGCGCGGCGCGGCGCTCGCAGCCCTGCTCGCCGCCCTCCTCAACCCCACGCTCCGCCAGGAGGAGCGCGAGAGCCTCGCCAACATTGCGCTCGTGGTCGTCGACGAGTCGACGAGCCAGCAGATCGACAAGCGCCCCGAGCAGAAGGCCGCCATCCGCAGCGAGCTTGAGGCGCGCCTCGGCAAGATTGAGAACCTCGAGGTCAAGTGGGCGGTCTCCGCCAAGGGCGACACCGCCGCCGGGCAGGGCACGCAGCTCTTCGCCGCGCTCAACACGGCGCTCACGAACACGCCGCCCGACCGCATCGCCGGCGTCGTCTTCATCACCGACGGGCAGGTGCACGACATTCCGAAGTCCACCGCCGCGCTCGGCTTCGACGCGCCCGTCCACGCCCTGCTCACCGGCACGCCGAACGAGTTCGACCGGCGCATCGAGACCATCGAGGCGCCGCGCTACGGTCTCGTCGGCCAGTCGCGCGACATCGAGATCGCCGTGCGCGAGACGGGAAAGGGGGCAGGCTCCGGCAAGCCGGTTCAGCTCCGCGTGCGCCGCGAGGGCCGTCCGGACGAGCTGCGCACGGCCGCCATCGACGAGCGCGTCGCCATCGAGATGCCGTTTCCGCATGCCGGGACCAACATCCTCGAGGTCGAGCTCGAGACCGCGCCGGGCGAGCTGACGGCCGCCAACAACCGCGTCGTCATCGTCGCGGAGGGCGTGCGCGAGAACCTGCGCGTGCTCCTCGTCTCGGGCGAGCCGCACGCGGGCGAACGCACCTGGCGCAACCTCCTCAAATCGGACGCCGCCGTCGACCTCGTCCACTTCACCATTCTGCGTCCGCCGGAGAAGCAGGACGGCACGCCGATCAACCAGCTCTCGCTGATCGCCTTCCCGACCAAGGAGCTGTTCTCGGACAAGATCCGCGACTTCGACCTGATCATCTTCGATCGCTACGAGCATCGCGGCATCCTGCAGCTCGCCTACTACGACAACATCGCCCGCTACGTGGAAGGCCACGGCGGAGCGGTGCTGATCGCGGCCGGCAACGATTACGCGGGCATGACCAGCCTCTACCGCACGCCGCTCTCGCCGATCCTTCCGGCTGCGCCCACCGGGCGCGTCCTCGAGGAGCCGTTCCGCGCGCGGATCACCGAGGAAGGCTTCCGCCATCCGGTCACGCAGGGGCTGCAAGGCGCCAACACGACGAACCCCGATCGTCCCCCGACCTGGGGCCACTGGTTCCGCCAGGCCGAGGTCCGGCCCGACCGCGGGCGCGTCGTCATGCAGGGCGCGGAGGACAAGCCGCTGCTGGTGCTCGACCGCATGGGCAAGGGCCGCGTGGCGCTGCTCACCTCCGACCACGCCTGGCTGTGGGCGCGCGGCTATGACGGCGGCGGCCCGCATACCGATCTCCTGCGCCGCCTCTCGCACTGGCTGATGAAGGAGCCCGACCTCGAGGAGGAGCGCCTGATCGCCTCGGCGCGTGGCCTCAAGCTCACCCTCGAACGGCGCACGCTCGAGGATGCCGTGGCGCCGGTCGTCCTCTCCGCACCGGGCGGCGAGCGCCAGGGGATCAAGCTCGAGCGCGAGCGGCCGGGCGTCTGGAAGACGACGCTCGATGTGACGCTGCCGGGTCTCTACAAAGCCGAGACGCAGGCGACGTCGGGGCCGCTCACCGCGGTCGCCCACGCCGGCGTCGAGGACCCGCGCGAGATGAGCGAGGTGGTCGCCACAGACCAGAAGCTCAAGCCCCTGATCGAGCAGACGGGGGGCGGCGTGTTCTGGACGCGCACGGACCCGGCGAGCGCGGGCTCCAGTGTGACGGTGCCGCGCGTGACGCTGATGTCGGGGGCGCGCGTGCTGGCGGGCTCCGGCTGGATGGGCCTCAGCGACCGCGAGGCGTTCGTGACCAAGGGCGTGAAGCTGACGCCGATGTTCACCGGGCTCCTCGCCCTTGCCGCCCTCCTCGCCCTGCTGGCCATGGCCTGGTGGCGCGAAGGGCGCTAATCCGCGTCACACGAGGATCCTGCGGCGTCGTATTTGTGGAAGCTTGCGCAACCCACGAGTTCAGGAAGGCAAAACAGTGGCTACACCTTCCGCTTCAGCACGCTGATGCGTCCGTCGCCTTCGAGGCGCGCGAGGCGCACCTCGCGCACGTCCTCGACCTCGTTCTGGCGCAATTGGCTCATGAGCTCGTCCTCCGTCAGCATCTCGGCGCGCAGCGCGTCTGGCACGAGATGCCCATTCTCGATGAGCTTGAGCGACGGCGCCGTGAGCACCGGCCTCAGCGCGGGGAAGCGCCATGCCAGCCAGTCGATGACGTATTCCCAGAACACGATGGTGAGCACGAGCACGATGCCCTCGGTGACGGACTGGTAGTCCTTGCCGAGCCCGTTCTGCGCGGCATCCGCGATCAGCACGATGACGAGCAGGTCCGCCGGCCCGAACTGCCCCGCCTGACGCCGCGCGATGAAGCGCAGGATGGCGAACAACGCGAGATACATGAGCGTGCCCCGGGCAACGACCTCGAGAACGCCCAGGCTCGGAATAAACACCGCACTCCAGTCGACCGTCATGATACGCCTCCTCGCTCCATGACCCAGGGAACGCCGGGGCGGGTCCATCCGTTCTGTGAGCATGTCATCCGGGCTCGACAGACTGGCCGCGCGGATCGTGGTGCATGCCGGCGAGAAGGCGCTGGCGATCGTGACGGCCGAATCCTGCACCGCGGGCACGCTTGCCGCTCTGCTCGCCGACGCACCGGGCGCGGGGAGCTGCTTCCAGGGCGGCTTCGTGACCTACGCGAAGGCGTGCAAGACCCGGCTGCTCGGTGTCCCCGCCGTGTTGATCGCGGCGCACACCGCCGTCAGCCGCGAGGTGGCCGAGCGCATGGCGACCGGGGCCCTCGATGCCAGCGGCGCGGATGTTGCGGTTGCCGTCACGGGCGTTCTCGGGCCGGAGCCGGACGAGGACGGCAATCCCGTCGGCCTGATCCACATCGCCGCCGCAACCCGTGGCGGACAGGTTCGTCATGCGGAAATCCGATCGCAGGAGCCTTCGCGCGCCGCCAACCGCGAGCGCGCTTTGGCCGAGGCCCTGACGCTGCTTGCCGATGCACTCGCGAAAGCTCCGTCGAAGGCCGCATGACGCAGGAGCCGCAGCGGCCATTGCCGACGTGTCTGGATCCCAGCCGTCCATGCGGAGCATGGCTCCGCCATGAGGCCGGGATGACGTTTGTTGTTGGGACGCCGGTTGCCGCAAACTCAACGTCACCCCACGCAGCCTGCCCCGGCGAAGGCCGGAATACAGACACGCATCCGCAGAGCACCGGCGTGGCCTATCCGGGCGCCTGCGCGGTCTTGACGATCACGCGGTAACCTTTGGCTTCGAGCTGCGCGAGCACGCCTTCGAGGTGCGAGCGGTCGCGCGTCTCGATCACGAGGTTGAGCTCCGTGCCGCGCGCCGGCAAATCCGTGAACACGCGCTGATGGTAGACCTCGACGATGTTGGCACCCGCCTGGCCGACCACGGACGAGACGCGCGACAGCTCGCCAGGACGGTCCGGAATGTCGATCGTGAGCCGCGAGAGCCGCCCCTCGCGGGCCAACTCCCGCGTCAGCACGCTTGCGAGCAGGCGCGGGTCGATGTTGCCGCCCGTCAGCGGAAGCCCCAGCGTGCGCCCCTTCCAGCGCTGCCGGTCGGCGATGACGGCGGCAAGCCCCGCTGCGCCCGCGCCTTCGACGACCGTCTTCTCGATCATCAAGAGCGCGAACGTCGCCCGCTCGAGGTCGGTCTCGCTGACGAGCACGATGTCGTCCACGAGGCGGCGGATGATTGCTGCGGTGAGGCAGACCGGATCGGCCACCGCGATGCCTTCNNGCCGGCATCTGCGTGCCCTTGATGACGTTGTACATCGAGGGATAAAGCGCCGCCTCGACGCCAACGATCTCGATGTCGGGCTTCAGGGTCTTGGCCGCCACCGCCATGCCGGCGATGAGGCCGCCGCCGCCCACGGGCACGATCAACGTGTCGATGGCCGGCACCTGAGCGAGCATCTCGAGCGCCACCGTTCCCTGCCCGGCGATGACCAGCGGATCGTCGAACGGGTGCACGAACACGAGCCCGTGCTCGGCGCCGTAGGCGCGCGCGAAGCGCGCCGCGTCCTCGAGCGTCTTTCCTTCGAGGATGACGTGCGCACCCCAGCGCTTGGTATTCTCGGCCTTCACCGCAGGCGTTCCCTCCGGCATCACGATCGTTGCCGGAATGCCGAGCCGGCCCGCGTGATACGAGACGCCCTGGGCGTGGTTGCCGGCCGACATGGCGATCACGCCGCGCGCGCGCTCGGCCGGGGTCAACGCCGAGAGCCGGTTCAACGCCCCGCGCTCCTTGTAGGAGGAGGTGAACTGCAGGTTCTCGAACTTGAGCCAGATCTCCGCGCCGAGATCGCGGGAGAGCGTCGTGCTGCGGTCGCAGGGCGTGCGGACCACCGCGCCCTCGATGACCTCAGCCGCGCGCATCACGTCGTCGAACGTGACTGCGATATCGGAAACCGTGCTGTCAGCCATCGGGATCGCCTCGGGACTTCGCCTCGCCGCTCGGGGTTTGAGCCGCGAGCGAAATTCGATACAACGGCCGCCGGGCTAAGAACAGGGTTCGAGGATGGCAAACGTTGCATGGATCGGGCTCGGCGTCATGGGCTACCCCATGGCCGGGCATCTCTTGACCCGAGGCGGACACGACGTCTCCGTTTACAACCGCACGGCGGCCAAGGCCGAGGCCTGGGTCGCAGCGTACGGGGCGGGCACGGCCAAAGCCACCCCGCGCGCCGCGGCGGAGGGGGCGGACCTCGTATTCTGCTGCGTCGGCAACGACGACGATCTGCG
>JRYI01000984.1_pt1 | contig 12520 bp, 10 predicted proteins | sample 235361 | NCBI WGS metagenome assembly JRYI01 (sample SAMN03074212, study PRJNA261471) | activated sludge metagenome | biome: Common Effluent Treatment Plant; feature: Wastewater; material: Activated sludge; isolation source: activated biomass in a lab-scale reactor treating industrial wastewater at...
TGTTTCCATCTGAAACGGAAACTCTCTAAGCCCAGTGCTCACCGACGCATCGGCGGCGAGGCGCGTTTGCGTGTCCTCCCGGTCCAAGGCGAGCATAGGTGACTTTGCCCGAAGCGGACACCTTCATCGACGTCATCCGTCGGCTGGTCCGTCACGGCCGCGCGAACGGAAGTGGGTCTCCGCATCCTCGACCGTCGAAGCGTAGCGAACGAGGGGCTTGCGTAAGCCCGCAACGAGCAACGGTCGCCGCACGGTCTTCTCGACACCCACGAAATATACACGCGTCCCGCCGTGGATGAGTTTCTCGACGAGTCCTTTGAGGGCATTGGCCGCGGTGCTGTCGACAAGCGGTACATCGGAAAAATCGAGCACGAACATCTTCGGGCGCTCACCGATCCGGTTGAGCACAGCGCTGACGGCAGCCGTCGCACCGAAAAACAGGGCCCCGGAAATACGGTAGACAACGACGTCGCGGCCGTGCGTGTTCGGGTCATAGGGCATGCGTGCCTGACCCTGCGCATCCGCCTGGTCCGAGACGATGACCGGACGCCCCGTCTCGACCAGGACGGTCTCGGCCATGCGATGCAGGAAAAGGAACGAGCCGAGCGTCACACCCACCGCGATCGCCGTCGTCAGATCGACGAATATCGTCAATAGGAATGTGGACATCAGCACCGCTGCGTCTCCCCAAGAGGCGCGCAGCAGGCCCCAGAACTCCTCCTTCTCCGCCATGTTCCAGGCCACGACCGCCAGGACCGCACCCAGACTGGCGAGCGGGATGTAGGCCGCGAGCGGCGCGGCGATGAGCATGAACAACAGGATGTAGAGGGCGTGCATCATGCCCGCGACCGGCCCATGTGCGCCCGCTCTGACGTTGGTCGCGGTGCGAGCGATCGTCCCTGTCACGCACATGCCGCCGAAGGTAACCGCCGCCATGTTCGCGGCCCCCTGTGCGACCAACTCGCAGTTCGAACGATGCTTGCGCCCCGTCATTCCATCCGCAACGACCGCAGAAAGAAGAGATTCGATGGCGCCGAGGACGGCGATGGCGACGGCGTCCGGAAAAACCGCCTGCATCTTCGCCCAATCGAGAGGCGGAAGGCTGGGCGACGGAAGGGTGCGCGGAACGCCGCCAAATTTCGTGCCGATCGTCGCAACCTCGAGATCGAACAGGTAGATCGCAAACGCCGTTACCCCGACCGCGATCAGAAGCCCTGGCCATTTGGGCCTGTAGCGCCGCAAGACAAGAATGATCGCGATGGCCAGGAGCGCGAGGGCCACCGTCGTCGGTTTGAGGGTGTGGATGCTGTCCGCTATGGCCCCGATCTTGGGGATCAGTGCTGCGGGTTCATTGGCGATATCGAGCCCCAGAAGCTCTTTGACCTGGCTCGCGAAAATAATGACGGCGATGCCTGCCGTGAAACCGACGATCACCGGAAACGGGATGTACTTGATGTAGGTTCCAAGCTGAAGGAAGCCGACGGCCAGCATCATGGCGCCAGCCATCAATGTTGCGAGAACAAGCCCGTCGTAGCCATGCCGCTCGACGATGGTCGCGATCAGAACGATAAAGGCGCCGGCCGGCCCGCCGATCTGAAACCGGCTGCCGCCGAGGGCGGAAATCAGAAAGCCACCGACGACAGCGGTGTAAAGTCCTTTGTCTGGGGAAAGTCCCGATCCGATGGCGATGGCCATCGACAGCGGGAGCGCAACGATTGCGACCGTCAATCCGGCAATCGCATCCTGGCGGAACTGCTGCCAGCCGTAGCCCTCTTGCAGGATCGTGATCAGCTTGGGTGTGAACAGCTCTGAGAAGGTCGGCTTCGCCGGCCTCAGAGATTCACCGCCTGCGGATGCATTCATATCGTTGACCCTCGCTGACATCCGCGCAATTTACGCAATCGTCTTGCGATGCGGGAAGCGTGCGTTACCTACCTTCTGCACGCTGGACTGTCAGCAGGTCGCGTTGTCGGGTGCTGGCTCTCCGCGACCTCGGTCGTGGGCCGTCGATGACCGCTTTTGTGCCGGGAGCGGACCGTGCCGCTCATCGTACGCGGCTAATGCGCGAGGAGAGGCAGGAGCGCCTTGGTGATGGCGCTGTTGCCGGCCAGGACGTCGCCGGTCGCAAGGGCCGTGTCCTTGCCGCTCACGTCGGAGACGAGGCCGCCGGCTTCCCGTACCAGCACGATGCCGGCCGCGAGATCCCAGGGCTTGAGGTTGCGCTCCCAATAGCCGTCGTAGCGGCCGGCTGCGACGTAAGCGAGGTCGAGAGCGGCCGAGCCCGAGCGGCGCAAGCCCGCAACCTCCATCATCACCGTGCTCATCTCCTGCATGAAACGCGGATGACCGGGGCGGCCGCGATGGGGAATGCCGGTGACGACGACGGCATCCGCGAGCGCCTTGCGCGCCGCTACGCGCAGACGTCGCTTGTCGTTCAAAAAGGCGCCCTTGCCCTTCTCGGCGGTGAACAGCTCGTCGGTCGCCGGATTGTAGACGACGCCGGCGACCAGGACGCCCTCGCGCTCGAGGCCGATCGAGATGGCGAAGTGCGGGATGCCGTGCAGGAAGTTCGTCGTGCCGTCGAGCGGGTCGACGATCCAGCGATGGGTCTTGTCCACGCCCTCGATCTCGCCCCGCTCCTCCATCAGGAAGCCGTAGCCGGGGCGCGCCTTGGACAGCTCCTTGAAGATGATGTCCTCGGCCTTGAGGTCGGCTGCGGAGACGAAGTTCGCCGGGCCCTTGACCGACACCTGAAGATGCTCGACCTCGCCGAAATCGCGCGCGAGCGAACGGCCGGCTTTGCGCGCGGCGGCGATCATCACGTTCATCAGGGCTGAGGCAGGCATGGTGGATCGTTATCCGACTGAGGGGCATGCCGTTCGCGGCGACCGCAGGAAGGGGAGGCTCTGACGGTTTCGCCGCGGAACGTCAACCCTTTTCGCGGCGGAGCGGGAGCAACTGCTTAACGCCTCGCCCGGAGCGTTGCGACACAAGGTGGCAGCGTGCCGGACGGCAGGACGCTAGACAATAGGGAGTTGGGCGCCGGGCGCGCCGCCGCGGCCGTCACGGTATGGCCATCACCTGCCGGCGCTCGCGCCATTGCGCCGCGGCGGCCTCGGCCTTGACGCGATCCGCGTCGGGGAGTGCTGCGACGTAGAGATCTAGCTTGTCGTCGACGACGCCGCCGGCCTTGGCGATCAGGCGCCATCGGGCGGCCTCGACGGGGTTGGCCTCGACGCCGATGCCTTCGGCATAAAGATGACCGAGCCGGTTCTGGGCGCCGGCCACGCCCTTGTCGGCGGCGGACTCGAGATAGGCGACCGCCTTGCCTTCGTCGACCTTCAGGCCGCGTCCCTGCAGCAGCATCACGGCATAGTCGTACTCGGCAGAGGAGAGACCCTGCGCGGCGGCTTTCGCGCTCCAGCGTGCCGCCTCGAGCGCGTCGTTGGGGACGCCGTTGCCTTCGAGGTAGAGCGCGGCCAGGTCGTACTGGGCGGCCGCGATGCCCTTCTCGGCGGCGTAACGGATGTGCTGGGCGGCGCGATAGGGGTTCTCGGGCTTGCCGGTGCCCCTCAGGAACATGAGACCGAGATTGTAGTTGGCGACCGGATCGCCGGTCACGGCGGCCTTCTCGAACATCTCGGCGGCGAGGTTCGGGTCCTTGGCGACGCCGCGGCCTTCGGCGAGCAGGGTGCCGAGCGCCAGCATGGCGGGCACGTCACCGAGCTCGGCGCCGCGTGCATACCAGCGTGCCGCGGTGGCCTCGTCCTTCGGAACGCCGAGGCCCTCGGCGTAGATGCGGCCGATCAGCGTATGCGCCTGCGGATCGTTGCGCTTGGCGGCTTCTCCGGCGAGCTCGAGCGCGGTCAGGTATTTGCCTTGATCGAACGCAACGTAGGCGCTGTCGTCGCCTGTGGGCGTCGCGGCATCGCCCGTGGCCGGGCGCGCGGGGTCTCGGAGAGTGGTGCTCGGCGCCCCGCCAAGATAAGGGTCGAGCATCCCGGTTGCGAACAGGGCGCCGAGCGCCCCCATGGTCACGCCCGCGCACGCCAGGATGACGAGGTGGATCGTCTTCACGGGCGCGCTCCTTACGCTGTGGATACGGGCGCGCCGAGAGCCGCCACGAGGTCCGATGCCCATGCCGCGTCGTTGCCAGCGTCTGAAGCGTGGGGCAGGCGCACGGCGACGAAATCGGCCCCGCTCGCGATCAGATCGCGCGCTTCGCCCGCCGTCCCGACATCGAAGGCGACGACTGGGACGACGAACACCTCGGCCCACCAGGCGACGAGCGCGCGGCGGGTTTCGCCTGCGCCGTCGAGCCCCTCCGCTTCGGCGGCCGGGCCGAAGGCCACGTAATCGGCGCCGGTCTCTCCGAGCGTCATGGCGTCGTGGCGCGAGCGTCCCGCATCGGCGCCGACAATGGCATCGGGGCCGAGCGCGCCGCGGGCGGCCTCGTAGGCCTCCTCGATCTCCGGGCGCCACGAGAGATGCACGCCGTCGGCGCCGGTGGCGCGGGCGNNTCCGCTCTCGGCGGCGGCGATGAGGCAAATCCCCGGATCTGAAGATCTGTGGGTCATGTCGCCTGCGTCGCGTCCCTTCGGTAATTGTCCGGCCCGGTGATGGGTTTGCGGCCCGTGTCGGGTGCGTATCGGTCTCAATTCGGGCGGAAAAGAGACTCGGGGCGTCGATGTAAGGGCATCGTCCTTGGAAGAACAGGCATTTGCGCCCGATCCGGCCTATCGCGCGCCCGGCCTTCCGGCTATGGTCGCCGCGAGCGAGTCGACCAATGCGTCAGGACGTTGGCTCGGGTCTCGTTCCATGCAGCGTCCATGAGCATGAAATTGCCATGCTGCGGCTGCACGTGTCGCCCTATCGAGGGCTGCAAACGGGGGCTGCAAACATTGTGCGGGCGCCGCGTCCCGCTTCGACGGAGCCAGATTGATGCTCACGCCTGTTTTCCTGCGCGTTGCTGCCGCCACTGCCGCGGGCGTGGCGTTCGCCGCCAANNCGCCGTCGAGCCCCTCTGAGACGAAACCCGGCGACGCCGTCGCCAACGCCGCGACCCCCGAGGCGCCCTCGGCTACGCCGCCGCCCGCGGCCTCCGATGCGCCATCGCAAGCACCCGCAACGGCGGCGCCTTCGACTTCTACGCCGGCCGCACCCTCTGCCTCCACGCCGGCGGCGCCGGATGCGGCCGCGGCGCAGCCTGCCGCCGCAGCGCCCGCGCCGCCCGTGGTCGATCCCGTCATCGCCGCCGTGCGCACGTGGCTCGGCACGTCCGCCAACACGTCGAAGGCGCACAAGGAGGATACCGCGGCCGCGGCCGCCTTCTACGGCGCGCGCAACGACAAGCCGCTGTGGGTGACCGGCACAGGTTTCACGGACGGCGCCAAGAGCGCGATGGCCGAAGTGCGCAAGGCCGACGACTGGGGACTTTCCGCCGCGGCGTTCGATCTTCCCGCTCTGACGGGCGCGCCGTCGACGGAGGCGCTGGCCGACGCCGAGGGCAAGCTCACGCTCGCGCTGCTCAAGTACGTGCGCTTCGCGCGGGGCGGACGCGTCAACCCGGCCTCCTTGAGCCGCATCCTCGATGTCGCGCCGCCGATCAAGGATCCGGCGACCGTGCTGACGGCGCTCGCGGCGGCTTCGGCGCCCGATGCCTATCTGCGCGATCAGCATCCCAAGCACCGGCAGTTCCAACTGCTGCACAAGGCGCTGCTCAAGGCGCGCGGCCCGGCGGAGCCGGCCATCGAGGTCGACCCGGCGCTCAAGATCAACCTCCCGGCGACGCGCGAGATGCTCAAGGTCGGCGTCGAGCATCCCAACATCGCGCTGCTGCGCCAGAGGATGAAGGTCCCGGCCGAGGATGGGGCCAAGGACACGCTGTTCGATGAGAAGCTCGAGCTGGCGCTCAAAGCCTACCAGGTCGAGAAGGGACTCAAGGCGACGGGCGAGCTCACGGGCGCGACGCGCAAGGCGCTCAACGCCGAGGGCGATGTGCACCGCGCGCCAGATCCGGAGCGCGGCACGCAGATGATCGTGCTCAACATGGAGCGCTGGCGGTGGATGCCCGAGAACCTCGGCCGCGTTTACGTCTGGAACAACATCCCGGAGTTCATGACGCGCGTGATCAGGGGCGATGAGGTGCTGTTCAAGGAGCGCATCATCGTCGGCCTGCCGCAATGGGCGACGCCGGTGTTCTCGGAAACGATGAAGTCCATCGCCTTCAACCCCTCCTGGGGCATGCCGGACGGCATCAAGACGCGGGAGCTCGCGCCGCGCCTGCGCTCGGCGGGCGGCGGTTTCTTCTTCTTCGGCGGCGGTGGGGGCGGCAACATTATTCGCGCCTACGGCCTCGACGTCTACCGCAACGGGCGCAGGATCGACCCCGACAGCGTCGACTGGTCGAATGCTGACCTGCGCAACTACAGCTTCATCCAGCCGCCGGGCGGCAGGAACCCGCTCGGGCAGGTCAAGTTCCTGTTCCCCAACCGGCACGACGTCTACATGCACGACACGATCGAGCGGTCGCTGTTCGCGCAGCCGAGCCGTGCGCTCTCGCACGGCTGCATCCGCGTGCAGGACCCGATGAGATTCGCGCGGGTGATGCTCGCGGAAGGCAACGGCCTCGACGCGCGCGGCGTCGAGCAGGCGATGGCAGCCGGCGGAGAGATTCGGCTCAAGCATCCGATCCCGGTGCACATGACGTATTTTACGGCCGTCGCCGATGCAGACGGGCGCGTCTCGACGTTCGGCGATCTCTACGGGCACGACAGCCGGCTCTCGGCGGCGCTGACGGGGCGCCCCGTCCGCTTCGATCCCGGACCCGACACGGTTTCGGACGAGTTCGCCACGGCGGACGATGTGCCGCGCGATGCGCGACAGGGAAAAAAGAAAAAGAAATACAAGGCCCCCGATACGCTTTCGGATGCGATCTCAGGGTTCTGGATGAACTAGAGAAATCCTTTGGGTGAGAGGGTTCTCCGCCTCTCGCAACACACGCGCAACCGCGACAGGATCGTCGACGGAGCCGCGTGTGCTTCTCCCCCTACGTCATGCAGCGAGTGTACGAGCAGCCGGCCGCGCGCCGGTCGCCACAGCGCGGTCAAGGCGCCGAATGCAGTCAAGGCGCAATGAGGGGGGCTCATTACGCCTTGCTGCTTAGCCTTCGTCCGGTGAGGCCGAAGACTATAAGAATGAGGCCCCCATCCGATCGTCCCGGTCAGGCGACACGCCTCGCAGCGCGATACGCCCATGGGCCTGATCATGAAACGCAATTGCAGACGAGTTGTTCCGCTGCGCCGCGAAAAAAAATCGAAAAATCTCGCGCTGCAAACCTCAGTTTGAGATTATCGCCGGAAACGCTCTACGCGGCCTTCTCGAGTGCGGCATCCCACTTGCCGAGCGCGGCGAGGCCGTTCATGCGCGCGCGATGGGCGAAAGCGCGCTGGCCTGCCGCAACGTTCTCGGGCTTGCCGCCCCAGGCCTTGAGGGCTGCCGCCTGCAGCGCGCGGCCGTAGGAGAAAGTCAGAGCCCAGGGAAGGTTTCCCGCGGCGTTCATCAGCGAAAGGTGCCGGGTCGCGAGCTCGTCCGACTGTCCGCCCGAGAGGAACGCGATGCCCGGAACCGACGCGGGAACCGTCGCCTTGAGGCAGCGGATGGTTTTTTCCGCAACCTCCTCGGCGGAGGACTGGCGCGTGCTCTTCTGGCCGGCAATGACCATGTTCGGCTTCAGCACCATGCCCTCGAGCGAGACGCGGGCGTCGTAGAGCTCCCGGAAGACGGTGCGTAGCGTCCATTCCGTCACGCGGTAGCATTCGTCGATGTCATGGGCGGAATGCGGGCCGTCCATCAGCACCTCGGGCTCGACGATGGGCACGATGCCGGCTTCCTGGCAAAGCGCCGCGTAGCGGGCGAGCGCGTGGGCGTTGGCCTTCACGCAGTTCCAGGTCGGCAGGCCGTCGGCGATGGTGATGACGGCGCGCCATTTGGCGAAGCGGGCGCCGAGCTTGTGGTACTCGGCCAGGCGCTCGCGGAGGCCGTCGAGCCCTTCGGTGATGGTCTCGATCTTCGAGGTCGGGCCGGCAAGCGGCTTGGCGCCGGTGTCGACCTTGATGCCGGGGATCGCGCCCGCGGCCTTCATGACGTCGACCAGGGCCGTGCCGTCCTTGGCTTTCTGGCGGATGGTCTCGTCATAGAGGATAACGCCGGAGACGTAGCTCTTCATGGCGTCGGTGGCGCGGAACAGCATCTCGCGGTAGTCGCGGCGCGTGTCCTCGGTCGAGGTGACGCCGATGCCGTCGAACCGCTTCTTGATGGTGCCGGAGCTTTCGTCGGCGGCCAGGATTCCCTTGCCCGGCGCAACCATGGCTTGGGCAATATCTTCGAGCTTGTCGGTCATGGCCTTTTCCCGTTGTCCAGTCGAATTGAGGTTCGATCGCCGCGCTCGGTTCGATGCGCTTGGCGCGATCAGGCGGCTGTCAGTTTCTTCAGAACGTCGTCCGAGACCTCGAAGTTCGCGAAAACGTTCTGCACGTCGTCGTCGTCCTCGAGGGCGGCGATGAGCTTCATGATGCTTTCGGCATTCGCCTCGTCCACTTCCGTGGTGAGGCTCGGCTTCCAGACGGCCTTCACGCTTTCGGGCTCGCCGAGCGTCTCCTCGAGCGCCGCTGCGACGGTGCCGAGGCTGTCGAAGCTACAGGTGACGAGGTGGCCGGCATCGTCGGAGGCGGCGTCGTCCGCGCCGGCCTCGATGGCGGCGTCGAGCACGGCGTCGGGCGAGCCGGCCGCGGTCTTGAAGCGGATCTCGCCCACATGCTCGAACATATGCGCNNAAAGCCTTCTTGATGGCGCGCTCGATGTTGTCCTTCGGCATGTTCTCGGCGCGCGCCGTCTGGATGGCGAGGCGCAGGCGCGGGTTCATGGCGGGGTCAGGCATGCCGGACTTGGCGGCGACCGTGATTTCGCGGGCGAGCTTGGCGAACATCTTGGCGCGGGCCGCGTCCTTGCGGCCCTTCTTGTGCATGATGTTCTTGAATGCTGAATGGCCAGCCATCTGTGTTCCGGATCGTCAGGGGCCCCGGGTGGGGCCGTTCGGGTCCGATTTAATGCGGGGCGGCCCCGCGCCGGTCAACCCCTTCGGCGCATCCCTGACAAGGGTTATTCCCTCTCTCCCGTGCGGCCAGGGTGTCCGGGAGGGGCAGGATCCATGAACCGGGGCGGTCCGGGGCCCTGGCGGACCTCGCGGGAGGACGCAGAATCACCTAAACTTTCAGCTACGCCGCCACTGCCCAATCGCGGACCCAGGGTGAGCATGCTCGCCAATGCGCTGAGGGTGGGTTCAGCCCCTTCTCATGCGGTTGCCATAAACCTCTCTCTCACTCGACCCACAGCGGCTCGGTCGGCTCCAGAACGCCACCGAGCCGCAAACTTTTCACGCGTGTCGCAAGGCCGGTCGCGTCGTCGATCTCCACGGCGAGGCCGGAGACAGTCGCGGGCCCGAGCGCAGGCTCGAAGCGCTCGCGCGGGAGGCGGGTGAGGAAACGGTTCAGCGGCTCGTCGATGTCCATGCCGAGCACGGAATTGTAATCGCCGCACATGCCGGCATCCGACATGTAGGCCGTTCCGTGCGGCAGGATGCGCTCGTCGGAGGTCGGGGTGTGCGTGTGCGTGCCGACGACCACCGAGACTCGCCCGTCGAGGAAGTATCCGAGCGCCTGCTTCTCGCTCGTCGCCTCGGCGTGAAAGTCGACCAGGATCGCGTCGGCGCCGGACTTCAGCCCGCAGGCGGTGATCTCGCGGTCGACGGCGCGGAACGGGCAGTCGATCTCGGTCATGAACACGCGGCCCATGGCGTTGACGACGAGCACGTCGGCGCCGTTCCTCGCCCTGAAAAGGCCGGCGCCGCGGCCGGGCGTGCCGGGCGGAAAGTTGATCGGCCGGATGAGGCGCTCCTGGCGCTCGATGAAGACCAGCGTGTCCTTCTGGTCGAAGGCATGGTTGCCGAGCGTCACCGCGTCGGCGCCGGCGTCGATCAGCTCGAGGTGGATGGTCTCGGTGATGCCGAAGCCGCCGGCGGCGTTCTCGCCGTTGATGACGAGGAAGTCGAGCTTCAGGCGCTCGCGCAGGCGCGGGATGGCCTCGACGGCCGCCTTGCGTCCCGCCCGGCCCACGATGTCGCCGAGGAAGAGCAGGCGCATCAGGCGGCCCCCCGCAGGGCCGTTGCCGGCCGCTCGATCCGGGATGCGTGTCTGGATCCCGGCCNNGCGCATCGTTGCAAGCGGGCGATCATTCTTGCCTTCGCTACGCCGGGCATTTCAGCGGCCCGGATGGCGTGAGGACCCAGTCGAGGCGTTCGTCGTACTCGGCATGGGGGACCGCGTCGACCTTCTGCTCGTCGAAGGCGATGCCGATCGATACGACCGGCTTCAGGGCCCTGAGCCGGGCCAGCGTGCGGTCGTAGAAGCCGCCGCCGTAGCCGAGCCGGTAGCCCGCGGCGTCGAAGGCGAGGAGCGGCCCCAGCACGATGTCGGGATCGAGCGCCGGCGCTTCGGGCAAGGGCTCGCGGATGCCCCACATGGTCTCGGCGAGCGGCTCGCCCGGCGACCAGGCGCGGAACACGAGCGGCTTGCCCTTACCCTCCATCACCGGAAGGCAGAGGCGATAGCCCTCGCCGATGAGGCGGCGCATCAGCGGCGAGGGGTCGATCTCCTCGCCGATGGCGAGAAAGCCCGAGACAATGGCGGGCGCGGGCTTTCCGGCGAAGCCGATGCCATGGCCGGCTATCGTTTCGGACGCGTGGGGCCCATGCGCCGTGAAGGCACGGCCACGCGCCGCCTTGGCCGTGCGGCGCATGTCTTTTTTCAGCTCGGTGACGGGCATTGCTCGGGGAAAGTCTTTCTAGCCGCGATGGCGACGGGTGCGGATCTTCGGAAGGATAAAGTGCCGCGGTGGCCGTTGGAACGATCGATCTCGCCGGGTCCCTACAAATGTAAGGTGGGCGCCATATGTCCGGGGCCACGGCCCCGGCCAGGGACAGCTCCCAGGCAGATCTTATAGGCCCTGGAGAATCATGTGTTCCTGACGAACCCCGCAGCGGGGCTAACATAAAGCCGGGGCGCACAAAAAGCGAGGGCTCAGTCGCCTCTATCGACAACGCCGCTGAGCGACTCGATGACGCCGTCGATGCGCGCGGCTACGAGGTTGCGGCTTTCCTCCAGCGCGGCGATGCGCCGGCGGGCGGCCTCGAGCTCCCTCTTCAGGCGCTCGCACTCCCGCTCGAGCGTGCGGACGCGTGCGTCCGCCGTCCCCGCCTGGGGTGTCGCCCGCTCCTTCAGGCGGCCCGCAGGACGCTTGACCTTTTCCTTCACCCGCTGCGCCATCAGCCGATCTGCACCCCTCGCCGCAAAACTCTGCGGTCCGTCGCTCCGAACGGCTTTCGCAGTCGCGAGTTGCCACCATAGGTAATCCCGCCAGGGCGCGCAAGAAATCCCCCGGCCGGGGAGCCGATGGGAGGGCGTCATTTTCCCGCGCCGCCAGGCGTGTGGCAGGGCGCAGGATTGACAGCCACGGGCGCGCCAAAGTTAATGGCGCCCGCCCGTCGGCTCCATGGCGTCGCGTATCGCCCATGGGCCATCCCGCCCACACAACCATCCCGCTCGATTGGAGGACGTTCCATGGCACTCAAGGTCGCGATCAACGGATTTGGCCGCATCGGCCGCAACGTGCTGCGCGCGATCTACGAGTCGGGGCGCACCGATATCGAGGTGGTGGCGATCAACGATCTCGGGCCGGTCGAGACCAATGCGCACCTCCTGCGCTTCGACAGCGTGCACGGACGGTTTCCGGGCGAGGTGACCGTCAAGGGCGACAGCATCGACCTCGGGCGTGGCCCGATCAAGGTGACGGCGGTCAGGAACCCGGCAGAGCTGCCGCACAAGGAGCTCGGCGTCGAGATCGCGCTCGAGTGCACGGGCATCTTCACCACCAAGGAGAAGGCGGCGGCGCATCTCGCGGCGGGCGCCAAGCGCGTGCTGGTCTCGGCGCCGGCCGATGGCGCGGACCTGACGGTGGTCTACGGCGTCAACCACGAGAAGCTCACCAAGGATCATCTCGTGGTGTCGAACGCGTCGTGCACGACCAACTGCCTCGCGCCGGTGGCCAAGGTGCTCAACGATCTGGTCGGCATCGAGAAGGGCTTCATGACGACCATCCACAGCTATACCGGCGACCAGCCGACGCTCGATACCATGCACAAGGACCTCTATCGCGCGCGCGCCGCGGCGCTCTCGATGATCCCGACCTCGACGGGCGCGGCGAAGGCCGTCGGCCTCGTGCTGCCGGAGCTCAACGGCCGCCTCGACGGGACGGCGATCCGCGTGCCGACGCCGAACGTGTCGGTCGTCGACTTCAAGTTCATCGCCAAGAACGAGACCACCAAGGACGAGATCAACGCCGCGATCAAGGCGGCCGCACAGCAGCAGCTCGCGGGCATCCTCGGCGTCACCGACCAGCCGAACGT
>JRYI01002804.1_pt1 | contig 12511 bp, 12 predicted proteins | sample 235361 | NCBI WGS metagenome assembly JRYI01 (sample SAMN03074212, study PRJNA261471) | activated sludge metagenome | biome: Common Effluent Treatment Plant; feature: Wastewater; material: Activated sludge; isolation source: activated biomass in a lab-scale reactor treating industrial wastewater at...
GCAGAAGCGGGCTACGAGATCACGAATGACGCGGATCAGGCTGATACCGTTGTTGTGAATACGTGCGGCTTTATCGAATCCGCTAAGCAGGAGTCAATCGACGCGATACTCGAAGCCACGAAGCTTAAGGCGGACGGCCACGCTTTGCGGGTGGTGGTCGCCGGTTGTCTTGTTGAACGTTACCGCGACGACCTGATCGCGGAACTGCCCGAGGTCGATGCCTTCATCGGTACTTCGCAGGTGGCGGACATCCTAAAGGCGGCCGACGATGAGTTCGACGCTGGAGAGCTGACGCTCAGGCCGATCGGCAATAAGTCCTCTACGTATCTTTATGATGAAACTAGTCCGCGGATACGTGCGACCAACAGGCACACCGCGTTTATAAAGATCGCGGAAGGATGCGACCGTCCCTGCGCCTTTTGCTCGATTCCTTCGATGCGCGGGAGTTTTCGCTCGCGCCGATTTGGTTCGATCGTCGAAGAGGCTCGAAACCTTGCCAAAGATGGTGTAAAGGAGGTCGTTCTCGTCGCACAAGACAGCTCGAGATACGGCGAGGACCTTGGCGAGGTTGATGCCCTTGCGGCCTTGATCCGCGCTCTGGGCGAGGTCGAAGGCCTCGAGTGGATCCGTCCGATGTATGCTTACCCGACACACATCTCGGACGCATTCCTTTCAGCGATCGCCGATACCGATAAGGCGGTCAAATATCTTGATATGCCACTGCAGCACGCTTCGCGCAACGTCTTAAAGCTGATGAAACGCGGAGGAAATCGCGAGAGCCTTGAAAGGCTTATCGAGCGAGTGCGAACCGCCGTGCCGGGAATTGCGATCCGGACGACCTTTATTACCGGCTTTCCCGGCGAAACTGACGAGGATTTTGAAGAATTGCTCACATTCGTCCGAAACTGCCGGTTCGATAATGTGGGCGTCTTTACGTACTCAGATGAAGAGGGAACTGCCGCGTTCGACCTGCCGAACAAGGTAGATCCAAGAGTTGCAAAAAGACGACGAGATCGCTTGATGAAGGAGCAGGCGAAGATCAGCCGTGCTCTTAATAAGGCAAAGGTCGGAAAGACCTTTCCCGTGATGTTCGAAGGTCTTTCGCAGGAATCGGACCTGCTTTTCCAGGGACGGCTTGCCGGTCAGGCCCAGGAGATAGATGGTTACATCCTCCTAAATGATATGCCGGAAGGCTTTGAGCCTGAGATCGGACGCATTTACAACGTAAAGATCACAGAAGCTCACGAATACGACCTGATCGGAGCCATCACTCCGTAAGCTCCATTCTTTAGCTAAAATATCCGCCTTCGCGCCGCGGCTTCCTACAAAAATGTAGGAAGTCGCCGCACCTTCTTCGCCTCTTTGTTCCAAGCCTAGAGCGCTCGCCAATCCCTTTGGTAGGATTAGCGACTTGGAACTTGGAACAACACGACGCACTTTTAAGATCAGCCCGATATTAGGAGAAAAATGAAACCAAAAGACGTATTAACATTTGCCGCAGACCAAGGAGCACGGTTCGTGTCTGTCAGATTTACCGATCTGCCCGGTGCCTGGCACCACCTCACATTTCCGATAACGCAACTTAGCGAAGACAGTTTCGAAGACGGATTCGGATTTGACGCATCGAGTTTGCGCGGGTGGGCCGCGATCCATGAGTCGGACATGCTGCTTGTCCCAGACCCGACACGATTCTGGATCGACCCGTTTACCGAAGAACCGACGCTCTGTCTGATCGCGAATGCGGTCGATCCAATCACAAAAGAAGGTTACGGTCTTGACCCGCGGTCGGTCGCAACACGTGCAGAAAGCTATTTAAAGTTCACCGGCATTGCGGACACGGTCTTTGTCGGCCCCGAAGCCGAGTTCTTCGTGTTTGACGAAGCCCGCTTCCACAATAATCAACATTCGGCCGGCTACACGGTCGATTCGGAGGAAGGGCATTGGAACTCGGGCCGAAAGGGCGATCCGGTCAATAGCGGTTTTCATATTCGTCCCAAAGAAGGATATGTTCCGGTCGCGCCGACGGATACGCTGGTCGATCTGCGCAATACGATGGCATCGATCCTGAACGAGGTAGGCATTTTTGTTGAATGCCATCACCATGAGGTCGCAACCGCCGGGCAATGCGAGATCGATTTTAAGTTCTCGAATATGCTGCACACGGCCGACAATCTGATGCTATTCAAATACGTCGTCAAGAATACCGCGCACGCGGTCGGCAAAACGGCGACATTTATGCCAAAGCCGCTCTATGGTGATAACGGGTCGGGGATGCACGTGCACCAATCGCTTTGGAAGGATGGCACACCGCTTTTTGCAGGTGATGGATATGCCGGCTTGTCCGAAATGGCAAAGTTCTATATCGGCGGGCTTTTGAAACACGCTCCGGCGCTGATCGGATTTGCCGCTCCTACGACGAATTCTTTCAAGCGTCTCGTGCCCGGCTTTGAAGCACCGGTCAATCTCGCTTATTCCGCACGAAACCGCAGTGCGGCAGTCCGCATCCCGATGTTCTCGGCCTCGCCGAAGGCAAAACGACTGGAGTTCCGGCCGCCGGATCCGTCGTGCAATCCCTATCTCACGTTCGCTGCACTCTTGATGGCAGGGCTTGCCGGAATACAGAACCGTATTGATCCGGGCGAACCGCTCGACAAGGACATCTACGATCTTCCGCCCGAAGAACTCGCGAACGTGCCGTCGCTTCCCGGCAGTCTGGACGATGCTCTGAAGGCTCTTGAAGACGACCATGAGTTCCTTCTCAAAGGTGATGTCTTCTCCGAGCGATTGATCGAGCGTTGGATACGATACAAACGTGATAACGAGATAACGCCGCTTCGCCTGAGGCCGCATCCCCTCGAATTCTCGATGTATTACGACGTTTAGATATTTTTGCCGCCTATTTCCCTCAAAACGCATGATCTTCTGGTCATGCGCTTCTTTTTTGTGTGAACTTTCAGCTTTACAGGAAAATGACAAAATTCGGTATTATTGAAGCGAGAAGGAAGGCATCAAAGAGGCTTTAGTTTCTCATCGATAGGCAATGAAGTATCTCAGCGTTATCTTGACCTGTATTTTGCTCGGAGCTTGCGGGTCGACACCAGAGACGAATTCGAGGGCGAATTCGTCGCACAACGGAGCCGCAAACTCAAACTCCGCGCCGGGTGTGGTTTCGAACGTGAATTCGAATTCAGCGTCGGCGGACGTGCCGAATATGGCAGGGATCCCGACTGACCCAAGCGCTGTTTCGTCCGATGTTAATTCACAGCCGGTGGGGCCTGTCGAGGCCGTCAACCGTGGCCGCACGATCGTTGAAGGCCCGCCGCCACCGCCCGGCTCGAAGCCACCTACGGTAGCGGCGAGTGACGATTCTGCCGTGTCGAGCGAAATGCTGAAAGACGGTTCGATACTTGAGCGTCGCGTCTTTTCAGGAAATGAGTATTTGAACGCACTTGAGATCCATACAAAGGGACGCGAGCGGACGGTTCGGCTTGTGCTGAAAAATGGGAAAAGCATAAAACTGCCGGCCGACCAGATCAAGCAGATCGGTACGCCGTCTGCAGCCGCGTTGATAGAGATGTCGGGCATCACTCCGAAGCGAACTCCGGAGCGAAATTCGACCGGCGCAAAGCCGGTAAAGTAGGTTCAATGGATAAACTGACCGTAATTTGCCCTTGCTGCGAATCGACCCTCACGATCGATTCGGCGACCGGTGCGATCCTTGCTCACGAAGAAAAGAAGAAGGCGACAGCCTCTTTTGACGAGCTCAAGGAAGGACTCAGCAAGCAAAAGGAACTGCGTGACCAAATTTTTTCGCAGGAGATGTCGTCGATGAAAGATCGCGAACGCTTGCTCGAAGAGAAGTTTAAAGAAGCCATGAAACGTGCCGGAACCGACGACGGCGCACCATATAAGAATCCGCTGGATCTCGACTGACCAGATGCCCGCAACCTTACCTTCAACCGGCCAACAGCCTTCCGCAAGAGAGCGTCTGATCATCGCGCTTGATACGCCGAATGGGGGCGAAGCCCTCGATATCGTCAGTGAGCTATCGGGCGAGGTCTTTGCGTTTAAAGTCGGGCTTCAATTATTCACGGCCGAAGGACCTGCGCTCGTATCTAAACTCGTCGAGCGGGGCGAGAGGATCTTTCTCGACCTAAAGTTTCACGACATTCCGAACACGACCGCGATGGCCGCGGTATCCGCGGCTCGTCTTGGCGTTTGGATGATGAATTTCCACGCGTCCGCCGGTCGCGAAGCACTTGAAACCGCCCGGCTTGCGGTCGAAAATGTTTGCTCAAAGGAGGGGCTTGAGCGGCCTTTGCTGATCGGCGTTACGCTGCTTACGAGCAGCGGTGAGGAGCATCTAAAGGAGCTTGGATTCGAAGGAACGGCCGAAGAGTACGTACTGCGAATGGCGAAGATAGCTGCATCCTCAGGGCTCGACGGTGTCGTAGCCTCTGCACGCGAAGCCTTTGCGATCAGGTCAGCCATCGGCGTTGAATTTGTTACCGTTACGCCGGGAATTCGGCCAAAAGGGGGAACGATCGACGACCAGAAGCGTGTGATGACGTTTAGGGACGCACTTGACTCAGGTGCGACCTACGCTGTCGTCGGCCGTCCGATCACGGCCGAAAGGGACCGACGTGCGGCATTAGCGGCTTTGACTGCCTAACTTTACCGTTTTGATGAAGAAACTCGCTCTAATTCCGACCTTTTTGACACTCGGCCTTGCGGTCGGGTTTTTTGGAACGATCACCTTTGCTCAAACCGTGCCGACCGCCGGCTCGTTTCGCATCGGCGAACATATTTCCTACAACGTTTCGCTGGACAAATTCAAGAATGTCGCCTTCGTTGAGACGAACGTCGCTTCGCGCGGAAAGATCGCGGGTCAAGATGTCGTTGAGATAGTCGGGCGGATCAAGACCGAAGGCTTTGTGAGCGCCGCGATCGTATTGATAGATGAAACCCGGACCGTCTATGCGGCGATCGACGACGGTCGTCCGTTGCTGATAAAACGCGTACTGGACGGCGGAGTTTCGGCGCATCAGATCGATATCGACAATACAAAGGCCTCAACTGCACCGTTCGACCTTTTTGCCGCTCTTTTCAAGGCGCGCGAGGCGAACGGGAGCGGAAGCTTTCCTTTTGCGGAAGACGGCGAAGGATCAACTATCACGTTCTTGCCGGAAGGTTCACAGAAGGTGACGACCGACCAGGGTACTTTCGAAACGACGAGCGTACGCGTTTCGAGTCCGTATTTCGACTCACGCGGATTCAAGAACGTCCGACTCTGGCTCTCGAATACTGACGAAAAGATCCCCGTAGCCTTTGAATTCAAGTCACGGAATGGAACCTTCCGCGGTACGCTTGCATCATACGCGATCGAAGAACAGACGGGCATGCCGGTGGATCCAACGCCAACTCCAAGACCATCCGTCGCGCCGACGCCCCAAAAGCCGATCGTGCGGCCGACGCCTTCCCCAACACCATACATCCCAAATCAGCCTCTGCTTTCTGAACTCAAGTTTCGGCTTGGCGAAAGATTGAATTACCAGGTGACGAACACAGGTAGATCGGTCGGCAGTTTTTCGCTTGCGGTGCCGGAACGGAAGCTTGTGGGTGTTCAAGATACGTTGGTGCTGGAAGCCAAAGTGACCGGCGTTGACGGCGCCAACTCACCATTCTCTCTAGGCGATGGAATGATCGCCAATGTAAGCCCAGAGAGCTTGGGCCCGAATACGTTTAACGCACACTTATCCAAGCAGTTGGCACAGTATTCGCAAAATGCGGCTTTTGATCAGCGGACCGGAGTCGTAACCTTCGGACCGAACAAGGAGGAAGGCCCGGTCGGCGTACATTCCATTCTTTCGCTCATCTACGCAATGAGGTCTTTTAACCTTGTACCAAGCAGGGAAGCGTCGAATCCGGTGAATGACACTCGAGTTGCGGTCTTTTGGCGGGATAAAGTGCATATTTTTTCGCTGCGCCCATCGCGACCGGAGATGCTCACGCTCGGTGAAAAGAAGGTCGAAGCTCAACTGATCACCATTGTTACGGGCGATCCCGCTGTAGATCAGCTTGGCTTCAAGATCTGGCTCTCGATGGGAGCGGCCAGAACGCCCTTACGGTTCAGTATCGGCGGCTTCCAGGGTGACCTGATTTCTGAATCGAATAGCTTGCCGTAAATATCCTGATATAAAGGAAATCTGGAGAATTTCTCCGCAACGTCGTATTTTGCAATTGAAAATCATTTTCAATTGAGATATATTCTTGAATTGGAATATTGAGCGAGAATCAACGCGACCGAAAAATGACTGAGCAGACCACATTGAACACTCTTCCGATCGGTGCGTGCGGCCGGGTGACGGCAGTTAACGGAGATTCACGGATAACGCGCCGTATCCTCGAAATGGGCATAATCCCGGGTGTCCTTGTCCAGCTCATTAAATCAGCTCCATTCGATGACCCGATCGAGGTCAGTGTCCGCGGCTATAGTCTTGCGATGCGACGCAGCGAAGCCGCAGCTATCGAGGTGACTCTCTAAGAAAACGGGTAAAGTTCGATGGCAAATTTAGCTGCCCACAGCCTCACCATTGCGCTCGCGGGCAATCCGAACGCGGGCAAGACAACCCTTTTCAACGCACTCACGGGCCTGAAGCAGAAGGTCGCAAATTATCCCGGCGTGACGGTCGAGAGAAAGACGGGCCGGTGGCAGTTGAACGGCAGCGTCGCTGATCTGATCGATCTTCCTGGGCTTTACAGCCTCGATGCCACTTCGCTGGACGAACAGATCGCACGCAGCGTAATCACTGGCGAGCAGAAAGGTGTAAAGCGTCCTGACGTCGTCGTCGCTGTCGTTGATGCAACGAATCTTGAACGCAATCTCTACGTCGTTACGCAGCTTTTTGACTTCAAGATACCGGTCGTCGTGGCCCTGACAATGATCGATGTTTTCGAGAAGCTCGATCATCAGATCAATGTCGAAAAGCTCGCCCTTATGCTCAAGACCCCGGTAGTTGCGATCAATGCAAAGACTGGCCGCGGCATAAAGGAACTCGCAAAAGAGGTCCGCAAGGCTTCGGAACAAAGTGAGAGTAAGGCGCCTGTTTTTGACGATGCGGAAGAGACTTCCGGGCCGCACGCAAAGATATTTGCGAGATACAGTTTTATTGCGAAGGCAGTGCAGGAATCCACGCGGCACAACGATACGCCGAAGCTCCGCATATCCCACAAGATCGACAAGGTCCTGACGCACAAATTCTTCGGCCTCTTGATCCTTGTCGCCGTTCTGCTGGTCGTTTTCCAAGCGATCTTTTCCTGGGCGACCGTACCGATGGACCTGCTTGAGCAGGGATTTGGCGGACTGAGTGCCCTTGTCAAAGAGAATATGCCGCCGGGCATTCTCACGGATCTTATAAGTGACGGCATCATTGCCGGAGTCGGCGGCGTTGTNNTTTTTGTTCATCTCACTCCTCGAAGACACGGGATATATGGCCCGTGCCGCGTTCCTGATGGATAAACTGATGAGCAAGGTCGGCCTCCACGGAAAGGCCTTTTTACCGCTCGTCAGCAGCTTTGCGTGTGCGATTCCGGGCATCATGGCGACGCGAACGATCGAGAATCGCCGCGATCGGTTCGCGACGATCATGGTCGCGCCGTTTATGTCGTGTTCCGCACGTCTGCCGGTCTATACGCTCATGATCGCGGCGTTCTTCGCAGGGCAGACGGTGTTTGGATTCATTTCCGTAGCCGCGGTTCTCATGCTCGCGATGTACACGCTTGGTATCGTTGTCGCGGTCATCGTTGCCTTCATCCTAAAACGCACGGTTCTCAAAGCTCCGCCGCCGCCGTTCTTGATGGAACTGCCGGACTATCGCCTGCCTAATCTTCGAACGGTACTCCAAAATATGCTCACGCGTGCCTGGCTCTTTTTGAAGCGTGCGGGCACGGTGATCCTCGCTATCTCGATCCTGCTTTGGGCGTTGATGTATTTCCCGAGAGATCTTGCCCCGACGCAGGCTTCCGCAAGTGAGACCTCACAGGCCGTTGCGGCAAACGGTGAGCCGGTGCCCGCTGAGGACGTCGTCAAAGAAAGCGAGCAGCTCAAGCATAGTTTCGCCGGGAAACTCGGCCATACGATCGAACCGGTCATCCAGCCGCTCGGGTTTGATTGGAAGATCGGCGTAGCGTTGATCGCAAGTTTTGCGGCCCGCGAAGTTCTGGTTTCGACGCTCAGCATCATCTACAATGTAGGCAAGGATGCCGACGCGGAATCGACCACGCTCGTTTCGGCGATCCGCGATGCTAAACGCGACGACGGGCGGCCGGTCTGGACGCCGCTGACAGCATTGACGCTGATGGTCTTTTTCGTTCTCGCCATGCAGTGCATGTCAACGCTGGCGGTCGTCCGACGCGAAACGAATTCGTGGTTATGGCCGTTGTTCATGTTCGGCTATATGACGGTGATCGCGTACGCGGCAGCATTTTTGACCTATCAAGGCGGCCGATTGTTGGGGTACGGGTGATGTGGCAGCTAATTGTCGTATTATTGATCGTTGCGGGTGCGGGCATTCTTCTCGTTAGGCGTGGTATCGCCCAGAAGAGAGCATTCCGCGTAAGTGACGACGAGTGCGAGGCGGATTGCGGCTGCGGCGCAAGCAAGAGCGGCAAGGCCCGTTCGGCGAAAAGCTGATGGCTAAGGACAACAAATTCATAACACGCGGAGTGCGGTCGATGTTTCTTTCGACCGCGTTCTTTTTTGTGGCAAATGTCTTTGTAAAGGAAGTAAGCCATCTGCCGGCGATGGAAGCCGTCTTTTTCCGCTGCACGATCGCATCGGCATTGTGCCTGATCGGCCTTCATCGTGCGAAAGCGAGCGTGATCGGCTCGAACCATTTGATCCTTGCCCTTCGCGGCATTTTCGGCACGATCGCCTTGTTCACATTCTTCGTTACGCTTCATAACATTCCTCTCGCGACAGCACAGACACTGCAATACGTTTCGCCGATCTTCAGTGCCGTGCTTGCCATCGTTATCCTTGGAGAAAAGCTCGGCCGCACGCAATGGATCTTCTATGCGATTGCCTTCGCGGGCGTGCTGCTGATCCAACGTGTCGATCATCGCGTCGAACCGTTTTACATCCTGCTCGGAGTGTTTTCCGCGTTCTGCTCCGGCGTGGCGTACAATCTTGTGCGTCGAATGACAGGCCAGGAACATCGTCTGACGATCGTGTTCCACTTCCAGTTTATCGGTGCGATCGCAGGCTTCATTGCGATCCTTTTCGATTGGGTACAGCCCACAGGTTGGGACTGGCTTTGGCTGCTCGGCCTTGGCGTATTTTCGCAGCTTGGTCAGATCTACTTGACCGACGCCCTGCAGCGTGAAAAAGTTGCAGGTGTTGCGATCGTCATATATTCCGGCCTCGTTTACGCGGTCGTGGTCGGCTGGGCCGTCTTTGGCGAAAGCCAAAGCTTGTTGACGCTTGGCGGAATGCTGCTCGTCGTGGCCGGTGTTCTTGCGAGCGTGTTCAACAGCCGCCGGCTCGAACGCCGCGTTGAAGATGTCGAGGCGACGGCCGCGTAAAATGCACCATATGAAATTCGCCATCCTTACTATTAGCGACACACGCGAACTTGCGGACGATCCTTCCGGCGATCGACTTACGGAGCTTGCCTCGGAGATCGGCGAGATCGCATCGCGGGGATTGGTGTCAGACGACCTTGCTGCGATCATTGCCAAACTTCGTGAATATGTCGCCTCTCCTGACGTCGATTGCGTTTTCACGACGGGCGGAACGGGTTTTGCCGCCCGCGATAACACGCCGGAAGCAACTCGGTCAGTGATCGAACGCGAAGCTCCGGGGATTGCCGAGGCCATGCGTCGTGAGACGGCGAAGCACACGCCTTATGCTATGCTTTCGCGAGCCGTGAGCGGCATCGCGGGAACGACACTCATCGTGAATTTCCCCGGCAAACCGAAAGCCGTTGAGGAATGTTTCGCGGTGATCCGGCCGGTTCTGAAGCACGCCGTCGAGCTTCTCCGCGGCCGGACCGGGCATTGATCCTCTTTTACTTCTTCAGCGCACCTGAAATGAACGCCGACGCGTCCTTGTGCAGCTTCATCAAAGACGGCACATCGATGTACATCATATGGCCCGACTCGTAATAATCGAAGCTGATGTTCTTACGCAGGCTTGGGTCGAGGTTCATTGCTGAGACCGTATATTCCGCTGCATAGAACGGCGTGGCCATATCGTAATATGCCGCGGCGATCATTATCTTCATATACGGATTTTTCGCCATCGCCGCACGCAGTGCGCTGCTCGTATCGGCATAGCTGTTGTCGCTCGAAAAATCCCAACGCCCGACTCCGCCGCCAAGAATGTAGTATTCCATATCGGACTTGAACCCGAGATCGCGGCGGACGTAATCATTGAATGCGGCGGTGTAAGGCGGACGGATCGCGCTCATCGAAGGGTCACGGTCGGGGCCGTCGCCTGCCGCATCGCTGTCGATACCGGTGAATCGGCTGTCGAGACGGCCGGTCGAACGACGTTTATCGCGAAGCAGTTCTTTGTTGAACTCGCCAAGTTCGACGCGGAAATTATTGCGTTCGACGAAGTCACGTGAAAGGCCTGTGAGCGATGCGAATTTGTCCGCAAGGGTATCGCGTTCCACGGCCGTGAGGCTGTCAATGCGCATCATTGCCGGCATATATTCATTCGCCGCGAACTTTCGTGCCATTTCGGCGATCTCTGTGACGGGCTTTGCCTGCATCGCGGGCGAGAGACGCTTGTGATACCAAGCGGTCGTCGCGTAGCTCGGCAGGATGAGCACGAGCGGAAGATCGTTGTTGCTTGCGAAATCCAGCGTCTGAAAGTTCATCACGGTCGAGATCAGAGCGATGCCGTTCAAGGCGATCCCATGGTCGAAGAGCCAGTTCGAAAGACCTGAAGCACGGGTCGTTCCGTAGCTTTCGCCGACCAGAAAGAGCGGCGACATCCAGCGTTCATTCTGGCCGAGATAGAGCCTGATAAATTCGCCGACCGAAGCGATGTCTCCGCGAAGTCCGAAGAACTTCTGGCCGAATTCCTGCTTTGTCGGACGTGAATATCCAGTTCCGACCGGATCGATGAATACGAGATCGGTGTCCGCAAGCCAGGTTCCGGCGTTGTCCTCCATCTCGTAGGGTGACGGCGGCATCATCCCGTCATCGAGCATCTTTACGCGCCTTGGGCCAAGAGCTCCGAGGTGCAGCCAAACGCTCGCCGAACCCGGCCCGCCGTTGAACGAGAACATCAGCGGGCGATTTGCCGGCGGGTTGTCGAGCGTGTAGGCCATATAGAAAATATGAGCCTCCGTCTCGCCGGTCTGCGGATTCTTGATCGGCATAAAGCCGGCCGTCGTCGTGTATGTCAAGGTCTTGCCGCCCGCACGCGATGTGTGACGCGTGACGACCGGCGGTTTGTCCATCTGCGGATCGAGAAGCTTCGAGCTTTCAGGCTTCTTGTCATCAGAAGGCTTTGCTGAAGGAGGTTGTGCGATGGCCCCGGCCGATACAAGCAGAGTGAGCGCCAAGAGAAGAGCAGTTTTCATAGGTTTAGTTTTCGATTTCTTTGCATTATACGCGAAATCATCTAAATGGTTCAGGGCATTGGTTCATGGTAAACCGTCCGTGGTTCCGCCGCGTCAGTCAGAACCGCCAGTTCCCCTCCTGCCCGAGGAGGGGTGGCCGAAGGCCGGGGTGGAGGGAGCAGCGGCCGGTCACCAAAAGTCAGAACCGCCTGCGTGAGCGGGCGGTCAGTATTGCAGAAGCCCGCACGGCAGTAAGGGCGTAACATTCAACGCAGCTTCCCGCCGAATTGCCACGGCATTTATGCCGTGGAACCGATCCCCAAAACCAACCTCGGAGGCGGCTCGGCCGCCGACAAATCCCTCTGTCGCTCCTAACGGAGCTCCAAGATTTATATGGCGACCTCTTTCCCAGGGTGGCGGCCGAGGCGGCCTTACCCTGGGCTATAATATTTGTCCCCTACGGGGACTAAGAACGGAACCTCGGACTCCAGCGTCCGCAGTCAGAACCGCCTGCGTCGGCTTTAGCACTGGGGGATTTGTGACCCCAGAACCGGGCGGTCAGAAGGTTGATCGTAGTATTCCGCACTCCTCAGGGCTTGCCCTTTGGCAGTGCGGTCGGGCTTGCCCGACAGAAGGGCTCACAAAGCGGATCTTGGAGGCGGCTTGCCGCCGACAATGCCGTCGAATTGCCACGGCATTTATGCCGTGGATCAGGGCAGAAGATCATTCTGCGGAGGCGGCTCGGCCGCCGACAAGATCCTGTCGCTCCTAACGGAGCTCCATCGATCTATTTCACGACGGGTTCCCAGGGTGGCGGCCGAGGCGGCCTTACCCTGGGCTATATTCTTTGTCCCCTACGGGGACGAAGACATTGCCGCCGACAAGATTGAGAACAATTTTCTGGGCTGAGCAATGACCAACGAACAACGAACAACGAA
>JRYI01001217.1_pt1 | contig 12464 bp, 14 predicted proteins | sample 235361 | NCBI WGS metagenome assembly JRYI01 (sample SAMN03074212, study PRJNA261471) | activated sludge metagenome | biome: Common Effluent Treatment Plant; feature: Wastewater; material: Activated sludge; isolation source: activated biomass in a lab-scale reactor treating industrial wastewater at...
GCCGTTGAGCTTGTGGGGTGGGTTGGACCCCGAGACGGGCGACATCATCGATCAGCGCCATCCGCAATGGCGAGCGAACGTGACAGGCCGGGTGTTGGTGATGCCGGTGGGCAAGGGCAGCAGCAGCGCCAGTAGCATCCTGCTGGAGGCGACGCGGCTGGGCAAGGCTCCGGCAGCGATTCTCCTGGCCGAGCCGGATGCGATCCTGGCTCTCGGCGCGGCCGTGGCGCGGGAGTTGTATGGAGCAGCGCCGCCGGTAGTGGTGCTGGATAAAGAGGTTTATGATCATATTCAGGATGGAGATCCGCTTGATCTGGCGGATATCAGGGAGAGGGAAATTTTCGGCAAGTGATGGGGAAGCGTGTAAAACAGTTGATATGGGATGATAATGAACCGAGAGCTTAATGAATGTGGTGTCATTAGTGGTCTGCACCGCTATCCGGTCAAATCAATGCGCGGCGAATCGCTGTCGGAGGCCTATCTTAGTTGGCATGGCCTGGATGGCGACCGTCGTTACGCCTTTGTTCGCCAGGGGGCAAACAGCGGCTTCCCCTGGTTCACCGGGCGCGATCTGTCGCAACTGTTGCTCTATACACCGCGCTTTTTGCGGTCGCAAGACCCCAGGCAATCGCCCATCGTCGTCGCTACCCCCACCGGCCATGACCTGCCGCTGGAAGCGCCGGAACTGATCGAAGAACTGAAGAGGGCTTGCGGGCAAGACATCTTTCTGTTCAGAATGGGCCGTGGTGCACACGATAGCGAGGTGCTCTCATTGATGTCTACAGCGAGCGTTGCTGCCCTGGGCGAGAGCGCGGGTATGAACCTGGAGAGCGGCCGTTTTCGCCAGAATATTTTGATTGAAACACGAGACGGGCGGCCGTTTCAGGAAGAAGGGTGGCTGGGGCGCACGCTCGTCCTTGGCCCCAATCCCGATGGGCCGCGCATTCGCCTTAACCGGCGCATCAGTCGCTGCGTCATGATCAACATCCACCCCCACACGGCCGAACGCGATGCCCGCGTCCTGAAGACGGTGGCCCAAAGCCGCGACAACTGCGCCGGCACCTATGCATCGGTGGAGCGGCCGGGACCCATCCGTGTCGGCGATCCGGTAAGCCTGTTGCTTTAAGTGTTTCCCATGCCTTAGAAGTAATGCAACCCGACCTAAAATTCAAAGATCAGGAAGGCACGGCGAGCCTTCGCCTCGACGGATGAGGCGAGCATTGGGCGGCCGATCCGTTTGGACCCTTATTCTTCGCGTTCCGCTTCCGGAGCTTTCCACTTCCCGTCCAGAAGCTCCGGGCGCGGGCGGTACAGGCGAAGCAAGTAGTTCCAGCCCGGCGTGATAGGAAGATAGTTCGAGGCGCTCTCATCACCGCCGAAATGGATGATCACCGAACCGTCGGCATTTGTTTCGGCGGTAACATTATTCACGGTGTAGGCGTTCTTGTCATTCTTCTCAAAGTAGCCGCCTTTGTTATAGACACTCACCGACCAGAACCCATCCACGGGTACGTCCTTGATGGTGAGTTTGTATGCAGCCTTGCCGTCGTTCTCGCTAACCTCATTGCCCTCGTAGAGCGCTGCCGTTCTCGGATTCCCGCCCCAACCCGCGGCGGTGCCGAGCAGGTGTTGCGTCGGTTCGACCTCGTCCTCGCGCCCAAACATTCGTGATGAGTCTATTCCACCATTGGCGTTCACGAGATTTAATAGCGCTTCGCGGATCACTTTCAGCGATTCCGGATCCCAGGTCTCAGTTTCGAATTGGCCCACGGCCTGCTGAGTGACCATGATGCTGTCCTGTAGCGCGTGTACCGCTTTCACATCCGCCGCGTCGTTAGGGTCCACAAACGTTCGAATGACCAGACAGACATATCGCGTGCCGACATTTTCCTTAGCGAGCGTATAGGTCCCTGGCGCATAGAACACGTCAGTGGTGTAATGATCTTCATTGACCACCTGAAGCGCCATGTATCGTTTTTCAGTATCCGGAAGCGTGACGGAGACCAATGAGGCATCCAGGTCAAATACGCCCATTGAATACAACGTGTCACGGTTCAGGCGAATCACCATCTGTCTGTCAATGTCTGCGAGTTCGCGTTCGTGGTTAAGCTTCCCAAAACCACCTTGTTTTACGAACCCGGCAAAATATGCATCAGTTTCGGCGCGACGGAAATTATCAACATTTACCCGTACGGGTTCATCGAGGGACATAAGTATTTTCACACCTTGTAATGGGATTGGTTCAGGCGATTATATTAACTCCAGATGATTCGGGCAAGCCGGATCGGAGCAGGAGCACTTTGCCCACTGGGAATTCAGAGAGTCATTTCAAATGCCAAGTATGCTTGCCGCTTTTCGCCCTCACCACGCTCGATGAATGAGGCTTGCACCGGGCGGCCGATCCAGGTCAGGTCCGGCTGCTTGCCGTCCACGCCGAGCAGTTGCGCGCTGATGCGTGGTCCTTCCGCCAACTCGACGATCGCGGCCACATAAGGTTTGGCGCGGTCATAGCCGGCGTCGATCATGGCCGATGTGCCGATGTAGACCGACGTGAAGGCGGCCAATGTGCCGCGCCCCGATAACTCGACCCACTCCATCCCGTCGCCGTGGGTGCGCGGGTCGATCGGCCGCGGAGGCACGAATATCTCACCCGTCTCGCGGTTGCGCGAACCCATCAGCTTGCCTTCGTTCATATAGGCCTGAAACGACGCAGCAGTGAACGGCCGGTCGGTGATTGTTTGATCAGTCATAGGGTGTCTCCATCAAGTGACAGCCGACCGCGGCTGTCGACGGTCGGCGGTCGGCTGTTGGCCGTCATCTTCGTTCGTAAATATGCACTACACACGTCTGCCCCGTGCCGCCGACGTTGTGGGTCATGGCCAGATCGACGTCGCGATCGACCTGACGTTCGCCGGCCTGGCCGCGCATCTGTTTCCAGACCTCGACCGCTTGAGCCGCGCCCGACGCGCCGACCGGGTGACCTTTCGACTTGAGGCCGCCGGAGGTGTTGATCGGCCTTGGCCCGTGGCGCGTGGTCAGCCCTTCCTCGGCCGCTTCGTGGCCTGTGCCCGGCGCGAAGAAGCCCAGGTCTTCGGTGGCGATGATCTCGGCGATGGTGAAGCAGTCATGGACCTCGGCGATCTTGATGTCTTCGGGCGTCACGCCGGCCATCTCATACGCCTGGCGTGAGGCGACTTGCGCGGCGCGGATGCCGGTCAATTCCGCCCGGTCATGGAGCGCGGCTGCGTCGCTGGCCTGCCCGCTGCCGATGATGTAGAGCGGGTCGTCGGTGAAGCGCCGGGCCAGTTCCTCGCCCACGAGCAGGACGGCCGAGGCCCCGTCGGTCACGGGCGAGCAGTCGAACAGGCGCAGCGGCCAGGCGATATAGGGATTGGCCCCGTCGTCGTGCATGAAATCCATCTCGGTCTGCCAGCCCGGCACGGGCAGCCCTTTCTGTTGGGCCTTGGCGATGCGCCCGGCCATCAGGTCGGCGATGCGCGCCTGGAACTGGGCCTTGGGGTTCAGCTTGCCGTTGTCGTGGTTCTTGATGCCCACGCGCAACAGGGCGTCGGCCGACGCGCCATAGCGGTGCATGTAGGCCGTGGCCATGGCTCCATAGAAGCCGGGNNCGGGGCGCAAGCCCCACCCAGTCGGCCATGATCGGGGCAGTGTGGCCCTGACCCTCGAACAGGTCGCTGCTGTAATTGCCGATATAGACGGCTTCAACTTCATTGGGATCGAAGCCCTTGTCCACCGCGGCACTCATGTCCTGATAGGCTTCAACGAACAGGTCGCGCGTCGTCTTGTCGGGAAATGAGCCGAATTTGCTCATGCCCGTGCCGACGATGGCGACTCCACGATTGAGTTTTTTCATAACATATTCCTCTACGCATGTCGGAGGGTTGGAGGCCCGGCCGGCAGGCGCTCTTCTCTTTCTGCCCGGCTCCATCCATCCGAGTCAGAAGTTGGGTTTCGATGGTGGGATGTCTTGAATTATAAATGGCGTGGGCGATGATTCAGTTACAATTATCTTATGATTATAAGCGATGATCCTCCGGGATGCATGGTGCGGATGGAAGATTTCCCCTCGCGCCACGTGCCGGCGCGCCATGTCGATATCTGGCTGCCTGCCGGTTATGAGACCGACATTGAGCGACGTTACCCCGTCCTCTATATGCATGACGGGCAAAACTGCTTTCTCGCCGAGTATTGTTCCTATGGTGTCCCGTGGAATGTGCAATCCGCGCTGGGAAGGTTGGTGGCGGCGGGAGAGGTGGAGCCAGCCATCATCGTCGCTGTCTGGAGCGTTGGCCCGTTACGCCATCTGGAATACCAACCGGCGCGGCCGTTCCTCTATCTCTCTGAACATGCACGGCGGCAAATATTGACCAGGTTAGGCGGCCGACCCCGTTCGGATTCCTATTTGGCGTTTGTCACTGAGGAATTGAAGCCATTTATTGATGCGCATTATCGCACGCGTCCCGACCGCGCCCACACAGCTATCATGGGTTCCAGCATGGGTGGGCTGATCTCGCTTTACGCCATTTGCGAGTACCCGGATGTATTCGGCGCGGCCGGTTGTGTATCCACTCACTGGCCGGCGGTGGAGGGGGTGATTGTGCCTTATCTGGGCGAGCACTTGCCCGATCCGGCGACCCATCGCATATATTTCGATTTTGGTACCGAGACGCTCGATGCCCTGTATCGGCCGACGCAAATGCTGGTGGACGATCTGGTGCTCGCTGTCGGCTATGAGCCGAACGTCAACTGGATAACTCGCGTGTTCCCCGACGCGCGACATTTTGAAGCCGATTGGGCGGCGCGTGTTCATATTCCTATAAAATTTATGTTAAGCTGAGGTGTTGTTGGATTAACGGAGATGTCTCAACGGATGTCTATCGTCGGTGCGTCTGACATGAACTCCCCATGAGGGATCAGCCAATCGGCCTTGGGAACCGATAAGATGGGCCTGGCGTCTATTAGTATGGATGCCTATAGCTGAATGAATAAGATACGTAACGATAATTATTCGCGCCCCCTCACATTCATGCTCCTCGCACTCTTCATTGTCATGGGAGTTTTCATACTCGCGGGCTGCCTTGGCGAAATACCAACTGCGCCGGCCGCAATTGGAACGTTGCCGCCCGCGCCGGTTGCTACCCGGACGGCCGAGTCGTTGCTCCCCGCCTACCCGTCGCCGGGAGAGTCGTATCCTGACGCAGCTGAAGCAGGCAGCGCGAATGCCGCCTATCCGGCTCCGGCAACGTCGGTCATTGGCGAGACGACTGCTTCGCCGATTGATGCCGGTCAGGGGATTGACCCGACGGCAACCGCAGAAGTCTTTTTCCCCGTCATCGGCGTGGACGATTCGGCCGTTGCAACTGTCGAGCCGAGCGTCACACCCACGATTCTGCCAACGCCCACGGCGACCCCGTCGTCCATGACCGGCCCAGCCGCTATAGTCCAGCCGACGCCGATCAACGTGGTCGATTTCGCGGCCGCGCGCGACACACTGGCGACCAAGGGGCAACAACTGGCCTACAACAAGATCGGTTTCCACGTCACCTTCCTGGAAGACAGGCAGGAGCTTGACCCCTACATGCAGAGGCTCGACGCCGAAGGCGTGCCGTTTTTTCTCAAGAGCGTCGATAATGCCGAGCCGGTCTACAAGGCGCAGGAGCTGATGAAGGTCAGTGGCGTGCCCCACATCCTCGTTTATCGCTCGACGATGTACGATGTGCCGAATTACGACATGGATCCGATTCTGGCGGCGGAGACGTATTGGGAGCTGGAAAAAGCCATCTGGCCGCCCGAGCTTGACCCTGGCCTGGTCTGGCTGGAGACGATGAACGAACTCGACAAGAACCGCTCGGAATGGCTGGCGCAGTTTTCATTGCGCACGGCCGAGCTTGCCCTGCGCGACGGCTATAAGTGGGCGGCGTTCGGCTGGTCGTCGGGCGAGCCGGAGCCGGAGCAGTGGGAATCGCCGGCCATGCTGGAACTTTTGCGTCTCATCAGCGAGAACCCTGACCAACTGGCGATTGCCTTGCATGAATACAGCTATCTGGCCGAGGATATCGGTCATGAATTTCCGCACAAGATCGGCCGCTTTCTGGATCTGTTTGCCGTAGCCGACAAGCATGGCATCCCGCGGCCGACGGTGCTCATTACCGAATGGGGTTGGACCTACGATAACATTCCCCCCGAACCGAACGCAATGGAGGACGTCACCTGGGCGGCGCGACTCTACGGAGCTTATCCGCAGGTGCTGGGCGCAGCGATCTGGAACCTGGGCCGACTCGACGGACAAATAACGCCGCTCAATGAGCAGGTGCAGGGATTGATCGACAACATGCTGGCTCTCAGTCTGGATAGCTACTTCAGCGCTCCCGCGCTGCCGCAACTAGCCCCGCTGGATGCAGGACAGTTTCCGCCACCATAGCCGCAATACACACTAAAGCTCGTATGTGCTCCGGATATCGTTCAATATCATTATCGCTTCGCGGACAAGCTTCTGATTTTCCGGCCGGTTATACCAAAGGCTGACACCCGAAGGATGGGGGAGAGGCACAATCCAACGGCCGTCAGGGTCTTTGGCCGCATCAAAAGCGGGCAGAATCTCGGCCGCCGCGAGGTCGAAGTTTAGCGGGTTGGCGGCCAGCGCTTCCGGCGGAAAGTAGGCGGCTGTGCCGACGATCTCATTCAGGCGAGTGTTGGGCGGATAGAGTAACTTGATGGCCAACCCACCGATGAGGAGTATCAGGCGTGGGTTGACGAGGCGAATCTCCTGCTCCAGCCACGGGCGGCAGAGCGCCTGCTCAAAAGGCGTGGGGACGCGATCGCCTTTGCCGCTGCTGCTGGGGCCGGGATAGCATTTGGTGATTGCGGTCATGTAGTGGCGGGCGCGAAACTCCTCCTCATTCCATCCCGCCTCGCCCAGCCACTGGAACAGCCGTTTGCCGCTGCCGGCGTTGAACGGCCGCTTCACCTTCCCTTCGGTGATGCCCGGCGCCTGGCCGATTAGCATCACTTGTGGCTCCGGTCCGCTGCTGATCACCGGCCCCGGCATGATCCAGTACCCTTCTTCCAGGCAGCGGCGACAGGCGCGGAGTTCGGTGTGGAGGAAGGTGAGTTTATCAGGAATCATATCTTGGCGGTCCTTGTTCCACCCTCCGTCGAACGCTATCCCCTATACCGGGTTGGTCGAAGACGCTCCACATGGCTTCAATCCACCAGGTGGCCCCGGCGTCGGCCCAGCCACGGACGATCTCGGCCGCCTCGTCGGGGCGGTCGCCGGGCGTCGTGCCCTCGGCCACGATGTCGAATGGCGTGGCCTCCTTCCGATTGGCGTTGATATAGGCGTTGATCTCGCGAATATCATCCGTGGTCACTGGCCGGTGTTCTCCTTCAGACGTCAGGGTGTTGGGCAGAATGCCGTCGTAGCGCAGGACGCGGGCCATCGACTTCGGCCGATTCCACGCCCCCACGACCCAAATGGGGATGCGCGGCTGCTGGATCGGCGGCGGCGGAACCATGAACTCGGTTGGTTTGATTTTGTAGTGAGTGCCCTCATAAGAAAACGGCTGGCCGTGCCACAGACCGGTCAGGATGTCCAGCCCTTCGTCCATCAACTCGGCGCGGGTCTTGCGGTCGAGCACCTCGCCGAACTCGGCGAATCCGGAGTCGGTCGCGCCCAGGCCGACGGCCAGAATGACCCGCCCGCCGGAGAGGTTGTCGAGGGTGGCCGTTTCGCTAGCCAGCTTCCACGGCCGCATGCGCGAGACAGGTGTGAGCATCGTGCCCAACCGGATGCGCTCGGTGACCATCGCCGCGGCCGTGAGGGCCACCCAGGCGTCGATCCCCCACACCGGCTCCCAGACGAAAAAGCCGTCCCAGCCGGCTTGTTCGGCGATGCGGGCGGTGTCGGCCGCCGTCCGCGCATCGCCGCTTGGCAGAACAAATCCGTATTTCATGGGGGGATTATAGGAAGAAGGCGGGTGATAGGCCACAGATGGTGGCCGATCACCGACGGGTGACCGCCGACCGCTGATGGGCGACAGGAAACAAGGTATGGTCGCCCTTTGCGGTCTGCCGCCGGCGGCCGGCGGTCGTCTCAATACACCGGCAAACTCGTATCCACCTCAATCGCCCAGCGATTAATGCCGCCTTCCAGATTGAGCAGCTTCTTGAAGCCGTGGCGCTGGAGGAGCCAGACGATGTCGGCGCTGCGGCCGCCGGTCTTGCATTGGACGACGATCTCGCGCGCCGTGTCCAGTTCGCCCAGATGCTCCAGCACCTGCGCCTTGGGGATCAGCACCGCGCCCAGATCGGCCAGGTTGCTGATCTCCCACTCGTGTGGTTCGCGCACGTCGAGGATGAACAGATCGTCGCCCGCGTCGAGGCGCTGCTTCAGTTCGACCGGGGTGATGGCCGGGACGCCCACAACGGCGGTGGCGAATTCGCTGTGGTCGTGGGCGGGCATGCCGCAGAACTGCTCGTAGTCGATGAGTTCGGTGATCGTCGGATGCTCGCCGCAGATAGGGCAGTTGGGGTTCTTGCGCAGCCGCACCTCGTCGAAGGTCATCGTTGTGGCGTCATAGAGTAGCAGGCGGCCGATGAGCGGCTCGCCGACGCCGAGGATGAGCTTGATCGCCTCGGTGGCCTGGATCGCGCCGATTGTGCCCGGCAACACGCCCAGCACGCCGCCTTCGGCGCAACTGGGCACGAGGCCGGGCGGCGGCGGTTCAGGGAAGAGGCAGCGATAGCACGGCCCTTCCTTCGCATAGAAGACCGATGCCTGACCTTCGAAGCGGAAGATGCTGCCGTAGACGTTGGGTTTGCCCAGCAGGACGCAGGCGTCGTTGGTCAGGTAGCGCGTGGGGAAGTTGTCGGTGCCGTCGATGACGATGTCGTAGGGCGCGAACAGGTCCAGGGCGTTGGCTGAGGTCAGCGGCACTTCGTAGGTGTCCACTAGCACGTGAGGGTTGATGTCGAGGATGCGATCCTTGGCGCTCTCCAGCTTCAGCCGGCCGACGTCCTTGGTGCCGTGGATGATCTGGCGGTGGAGGTTGGAGAAGTCGACGGTGTCGTAGTCGACGAGGCCGATGCGGCCGACGCCGGCCGCGGCCAGATACATCGCCAGCGGCGACCCCAGGCCGCCCGCGCCGATGAGCAGCACGCTCGCCGCTTTCAGCTTCTTCTGTCCGCTCATGCCAACTTCGGGCATGATCAGGTGGCGGCTGTAGCGCCGGATTTCCTCGTGCGAGAGGGTGATGTCGGCCAGCGCGGCCGGATCGATTAGTGATAGGTGTGTCATGGTAAATCCAGAGTTTTTGATCCGCGGATTACGCGGATTGCGCAGATTTTACATCGGATGGGTTGTGATTTGCGGAGAGACGCTGTAGTTCATTTTCGGCCGGATGTTCGCCGGTTAGCTCGGTTAACTGCCGGCTCAGTTTGCGCTCGTCGATCAGGCCATAGTTGACCTGACGGATGCGGCCGTCGCTGTCGCGCAGGATCGTTGTCGGCAAGGTGAAGACACGATAAAGGGCGGCCGCCTCCGGTTCGCGTTCGGCATCGATGGTCTCTATGTGTACCCGGTCATGCCATTGTGCCCCTAGTTGATCGATGATGCGCCCTTGGGCCGGGCAGATGGCGCATGAATCGGAGCGGAAATAGAGCAGCGCCGGTGTGGTCGCCTTCGTCGGATAAGGTGTGGTGGGCCGCATCCGGCGCATGTGGACGGCACGCAGCAGGTAATAGGCGGCCACGGCCGCCAGGCTGAGGGCAAGAAGCAGGGCGACGCGCTCGATCATGATGCTACCGACCCTGTTCGATCGACTTATGGGTGAAGCCGGGCACGCCGAGCTTGTTGAGCTGGTAATAGACAAAGCACCCGGCGCAGAACCCCAGGAAGAGGTTGAGTGCAGCCAGCGCGATAACCAGACCGACCAGCGCCCAGCCCACGGCGGCGGCTCCGGCGAACAGGGCAGCGATGGCCGCCAGCAGCACAACCCCGCCGAACCCCTGCGCGAAGCGATGCGGTTCGGGGTTGTCGACGATGAGGTTGGGCTTCACCAATCCCGCCGGGCGAAGAACGTGCTGGTAGACGCGCTTGAAAAGTGACAGTGACGGGACGGCCGTGCCGATGAGCATGACGGCGGCCACGAAAACCACCAGCCATACGGCGTTCAATGTAAAAGCCAACGCGAGCAGGGCGATGATGAACGTCTGATTCACCTTGAGCGCGGAATGATCGACTTTTCGGAGCGTTGTTTCCATGAATAGCCTCGTGAACTCGTTAATGGGCGTTCACCGCGAATGACTATCGCCCGGTGGCCCATCTGTGCAATCTGTGGATTCTCTTCACTCTCCGCCGGCGATGGACGGGATGATCATCAAGGTGTCATCCGCCTTCAGCGCCGTCTGTGACCCTTGCAGGCCGCGCACGTCTTCCTTGTTCAGATAGACGTTGACGAAGCTGCGCAATTCCTCGCCGTCGAACAGGTGGTTCCGCAATTGCGGGTGCTGTTGGGTGAGGTTATCCAGCGCCTCGCCGACTGTGTCGCCGCTCACGGTGACGGCGCTGTTGCCGCCGGAGTAGGGGCGCAATGGGGTGGGTATACGTATCGTTGCCATGAATATGTTCCTCTCGTTATTTATGGCGCAGGCGTTTTTGCGCCTTTGCGTCCTTGTGTTGAATTCTGCCTTATACGACCTCAACCACTTCCTCGACAAAGCCGGAGCGGTCGGCCGCCAGTTGCCACGAGCGGCTGGCGGTTGGTTCTCCGCCGACGATCTGCGTGATCAGGTATGAATAGCCCGGCCAACTGGCCCAAGCCAGATCACGCGGCGAGGCCACGGCCGGGTGGTCGGGGTGGCTGTGGAAGATGCCGATCACGTCCAGGCCGTTGCTCATCGCTTCCAGTTCCACGTCGCGCCAGTCGTCCTCGGCGATGCGGAAGCGCTCCGGCTTCTCGCTCTCTACCGGCCAGACGTTGGGCAGGGCCACGGCCGCGACAACAACGTTGCGGTCGTCTTCGACTGTGCCCAGCAGCAGCCCGCACCCTTCATAGGGGTACGAAGCCGCGCCGTGGGCGGCGATTTGGGCGTGGATGGGGTGGGGTAGTATTAGCATAGATTTACTTCTACGACCGCCGACGGCCGGTGGTCGTCGGTCATATTTGCCAGAACCTCTCGCTCAAATATTTATACCCGCTATCGGGTAATACTGTAACCACGACGCCCGACTCAAGCTCAGCCGCCACGCGCAGGGCGGCATAGATGTTGGCCGCGGCCGAGACGCCGACGAGCAGCCCCTCGTGGCGGGCCAGATAGCGGGCTGTGGCGTGGGCGTCCTCGGTGCGGGCGGTCAGCTCGCCGTCGGCCAGCGTATCGTCGTAGATGCCGGGCACGATGGCCGTCGCCATGTGCTTCCACCCTTCCAGGCCGTTGAACGGACTGTCGGGCTGGGCCGAATAGAACAGGATGTCGGGATTCAGCTCGCGCAGGCGGCGAGTCGTGCCCACGAACGTGCCGCTGGTGCCGACGCCGGCGACGAAGTGGGTGATGCGGCCGTCGGTCTGTCGCCAGATTTCGCCGGCCGTGGTTTGGTAATGGGCTTGCCAGTTGGCCGGATTGTTGTACTGGTCGGCATAAAAGACGGTCGGATCTTCGGCGGCGACGCGTCGCGCCACGCGGATCGCCCCGTCGGAGCCGTCCAGCGGGTCGGTCAGGATAAGTTCAGCGCCATAGGCGCGCAGCACGGCCAGCCGCTCAGGGCTGACGTTCTCCGGCACGGCCAGGCGCACGCGGTAGCCGCGCGCCGCGCCGAGCATGGCGTAGGCGATGCCGGTGTTGCCCGACGTGGCGTCGAGCAGGGTCATGCCCGGCCGAAGCAACCCTTGCCGCTCGGCGGCACGGATGATATGCAGCGCCGCGCGGTCCTTGATGGAGCCGCCGGGGTTGTACCACTCGGCTTTCGCCAGCAGCATGACCCCTGAAGAGACGCGGCGATTGAGCAAATGCTCGGCCGCGGCCCCGGCATCGAGGCGCAACAGCGGTGTGTTGCCTATCAGTTGGTCCAGTTTTGTGGAAGAATCGGCACGAACGGCCGACTTCAGGTTATCGATTGTCGCAATCATGATGCAAATGTCTTTGTCCGATCTGGTGTCGTCTGTTGACGGCTTGTGCGTCGAGCAGGCGCAAAAAAACGGTCGCAACTTCTCTTGTGAAGCGCGTGTAACAACCGGGTTACGCGCGAGAGCAGTTACCACCGTTTGCTCGACAGTCCGGGCACCGGACCGGGCCAGCGGTGGCTTCTACCCCCGCTTAAGACATCTGCAATGTTGCCGTATCATTTCTTGTCCTGATAGTTATTATCAGAAGTATGATTAAAAGCTCTGATGGTCGGAAGTATATGCAATCGCCGAAAACAAGTCAAGAGGTAACTGTTCACGTTAACA
>JRYI01005781.1_pt1 | contig 12426 bp, 9 predicted proteins | sample 235361 | NCBI WGS metagenome assembly JRYI01 (sample SAMN03074212, study PRJNA261471) | activated sludge metagenome | biome: Common Effluent Treatment Plant; feature: Wastewater; material: Activated sludge; isolation source: activated biomass in a lab-scale reactor treating industrial wastewater at...
GCGTGGGGACCTGCTGCCTTATGGCTCCTTTATGGCATTGGCGGCCGTCGCTATCCTGCTCGGCGTTAACTGACTCCGGCCCGCATGGGCAATCAGCTTTTGCATAGACGTTTGTGAGGTAAAATCGATTCGATGTCGGAAATCGTGATTCGCGCGCTTGAGACCGTTGAAGAAATCGCCCAGGCCGAGAGAATCCAGCGTGTCGCCTGGACGATGAGCGATCTGGACATCATTCCCACCCACGCCCTCCACGCGATGGAGCATAACGGGGCGGTGTTGCTGGGCGCGTTTGAGGATGACAAGGTGATCGGGTTTGTCTTTGGCGTGCTGGGGATGGAGGAGAATCCCAATCGCCTCGACCAGGTGGCCGCTGCTCGACTGAAGATGTATTCCGTGATCGCGGGCGTGCTGCCCGAATACCAGCAACACGACATCGGCTATCGGCTCAAGATGGCGCAACGCGATTTCGCCTTGCGCATCGGCATCCGGCTCATCACCTGGACATACGATCCGCTGGAAAGCCTCAACGCGCGGTTCAACATCGGCAAACTCGGCGCGGTTTGCCGCCACTACCTGCCAAACTTTCACGGCGATATGACGGGCATTAACACCGGCCTGCCCACCGATCGATTCTCGGTGGAATGGTGGGTGACGCAAAATCGTGTAGCAGCCCGGACTGAACGCAAATGGCGGCCGTTGCAACTGGACGCGCTGCTGGCCGGCGGTGCGCTACTGGTCAACGCAACGACCCCCAACGAAGCTGGTCTGCCCGTCCCGCCGGTGGATTACGTCAGCCGGCCGGGCAACATGATGCTGGTCGAAATTCCGGCAAACTTCCAGAGCCTCAAGCGGACCGACATGCCCCTGGCCCAGCGCTGGCGGATGCACACGCGCGAAGTTTTCGAGAACTTGTTTGGCTCCGGCTTTATCGTCACCGATTTCGTCACCCATGAGGACGAGCGCGGCAACCCACACAGCTACTATCTATTGACTCATCAGGATTCCTGACATTATGAATATTGAACGGATTGATCTCTATCACGTCAGCATGCGGCTTGTCAGCCCTTTCATCACCAGCTTTGGGCCGCAGCAGCAGCGCGACTGTCTGCTGGTGGCTGTCCACTCCGAAGGCTTGACCGGCTGGGGAGAGAGCGTGGCCACCAATGACCCCGGCTACTCTTACGAGACGACGGGCACTGCCTGGCACATCCTGAGCGACTTCCTTATCCCGGCACTTGTCGGCAAGGCAATCGCCGGGCCGGAAGCGCTCGGCCCAGCGCTGTCCTTTGTGCGCGGTCATCCGCTGGCCAAATCGGTGCTGGATCAGGCCTTCTGGGACCTGGCCGCGCAGCGCGACGGCGTCTCCATGGCCGCCAAGCTGGCCGAGCCGTATGCCGAGGGCGCGAAGGCGCGGGTGCCGGTTGGGGTCAGCATCGGCATTCAGCCTTCGCTGGAGCGCACCGTGGAGGTCATCGGCGAGTACTATGACCAGGGCTACCGACGCATCAAGCTCAAGATCAAGCCCGGTCACGATGTGGCCGTGGGCCGCGCGGCGCGGGCGGCCTTTCCCGATCTGCCGATTATGCTCGACGCCAACTCCGCCTTCCGGCTGGAGGATGCGCCCCTTTTCCAGGCGATGGACGATCTGAACCTGCTCATGCTGGAGCAGCCGCTCGGTTATGAGGATATCTACGACCATAGCCAACTGCGACCGCTCATCAAGACCCCGCTGTGTCTCGACGAGTCTATCCATTCCGATGATCACGCCCGCTATGCTCTGGCCATCGGCGCGTGCGACATCATCAACGTCAAGCCGTCGCGCGTGGCCGGCTGGACCGAGGCGCGACGCATCCACGACCGCTGCCGGGCGGCGGGTATGCCGTTGTGGGTCGGCGGTATGCTGGAGACGGGCATTGGCCGCGCGGCGCAACTGGCTCTGGCCTCGCTGCCCGGTTTCACGCTGCCCGGCGACATCTCGGCCACCGAGCGCTATTACGAGCGCGACATCACCGCGCCGTTCTATCTCAACCGCGAGGACAGCACGATCACCGTCCCGTCCGGCGTGGGGCTGGGGGTCGAGATCGACCATGACTATCTCGATGCCGTCACTTTGCGGCGCGAGTCGTTCGCTGCGCGTTAGCGTGCTGTTACATTGAAGATCGCAATTACTCGTAGTCAGGCGCTTTAGCGCCGAGGAACGCAACTGAAGTTGCTGACTACATGGAAAGATTACTCTGGAGCAAGCGATGTTTTCCGATAAAAATGTGGCCTTCATCGGCAGCGGTATCATGGGCGAGGCGATTATTCGTGGCTTGCTGACACAGAATATCGTCAAACCGGAACAGATCTACGCCGCCGATCCTTTGCAGTCGCGGCTGGACGATCTGCAAGCGCGTTACGGTATTCACGTCACGGGCAATAACTCCGAAGCGGCCGAGGCGGGGCAGGTAATCGTGCTTTCCACCAAGCCGCAGAATCTGGCCGAGGTCATGCCCGGCATTCGCGGCCATTTGCGGCGGCAAGATTTGCTCCTGTCGATCCTGGCCGGGACGCCCATTCGCAAGCTGTCCGACGGCATAGCCCATGCCTCGGTCGTGCGCGCCATGCCCAATACCCCGGCTCAAATCGGCCAGGGGATGACCGTATGGACGGCGACGCCGGAAGTGACCGATGAGCAGCGTGGACAGGCCCAGATCATCCTCGGCGCGCTGGGCCAGGAGCTTTATGTCAATGACGAGTCCTATCTCGACATGGCGACGGCTCTGAGCGGCACCGGCCCGGCCTATATATTCATGTTCATGGAATCACTCATCGACGCCGGTGTCCATCTGGGCTTTTCCCGTCGCGTGGCCGAGCAACTGGTCTTCCAGACGATGCGCGGCTCGCTGGAGTATGCCGCGCAATCGGACAAGCATGTGGCCGAGTTGCGCAATCAAGTGACGTCACCCGGTGGCACCACGGCCGCGGCGCTCTATCAGATGGAGAAGGGCGGCCTGCGCACGGTCATCTCACGCGCTATCTGGGCCGCGTACCAGCGCTCAGTGGAATTGGGTCAAGGTGAGAAGGTGAAAGGCCCCAATCAGTGATGGGTGGCACGTGAGGAGTGAAGAAACCAAAAAGCCCGTTGTCGTCCTGCAGGTGGATGGCAAGTGGCGGCGCTTTGCGGACCCGGCGCGGGTGGTCATTGCCGAGGCGGTGGCCGATGTAGCCGCGGCCTTGCGGGAAATCGACCGGGCCGTCGAGGAAGAGGGGCTTTACGCCGCAGGGTATCTAGCCTATGAGGCTGGGGCGGCCTTCGATCTGACCACCCATGCCCCCCCTAACCCGGGTGCGTCGCCGCTGCTGTGGTTCGGGCTTTTTCGCGATTTTGAGCCTATTAACCCGCCGGCATCCGACTCTTCATACCGCTTCGGTGAATGGCAGCCCGCGATACCGTTCGATACCTACGAGGCGGCCATCAGTCGCATCAAGGACGCCATCGCCGCCGGTGATACCTATCAGGTCAACTACACCTTTCCCCTGCGCGCCACGTTTGAGGGCGATCCCTCGGCCTTGTTTGCCGATCTGACGGCGGCGCAACGGGCCGAATATTGCGCCTATATTGACCTCGGCCGCTTTGCCGTTTGTTCCGCTTCGCCGGAGTTGTTCTTCCGCCTCGACGGCTCGGCTCTGACCGCGCGGCCCATGAAGGGCACTGCATCGCGCGGTCTGACGCCGGACGACGACCGTCGCCAGATCGACTGGTTGCGCAATTCCGAGAAGAACCGCGCCGAAAATGTGATGATCGTGGATATGATCCGTAATGATTTCGGCCGCATTGCCCGTACCGGCAGCGTCAGCGTGCCGGCGCTGTTCACGGTCGAGCGCTACCCGACCTTGTTGCAGATGACCTCGACCGTCACAGCCGAGACGGCCGCTCCCTTGAGCGAGATCCTGGCCGCGACCTTCCCGTGTGCATCCATCACCGGCGCGCCGAAAGTCAGCACAATGCGCATCATCCATGACCTGGAGCCGGAGCCGCGCGGCGTCTACACTGGGGCGATCGGCTTTATCGCGCCGGGCCGCCGGGCGCAATTCAACGTCGCCATTCGTACGGTGACCATCGACCGGCAGCGCGGCCGGGCCGTCTATGGCGTCGGTAGCGGCGTGGTATGGGATTCCGACGCCCGCGCCGAGTATGACGAATGTCTGTTGAAGGCGCGTGTGCTCCATGCCCGGTCGGAGAGGGAGTCCGATTTTCAGTTGCTCGAATCGCTCCGCTGGACGCCGGACGAGGGGTATTTCTTGCTTGAGCGCCACTTGCAACGCCTGAGCGAATCGGCGGAGTACTTCAACTTCAGGCCGGCCAGGACGACTGTCGAGAACGCCCTGGCCGAGACGGCCGCGCGTCTCTCCACTCCCGGCAAGGTGCGCCTGCTTGTCGATCGGCACGGGCAGATCGAGAGCGCGGCAACCCCGTTGGAGAAAGGTGCGCCGCCTGTGCCCCTTCGTGTGGGCCTGGCGCGACAGCCGGTGTCGTCGGCCGACGTCCGGCTGTATCACAAGACCACCCGCCGTAAGGTATATGACGTCGCGCGCGCTTCGCGCCCCGATTGCGACGACGTGATTCTCTGGAACGAGCGCGGCGAATTGACCGAGACCACCATCGCCAACCTGGTGCTGGAGATTGACGGCCGTCGCTATACGCCGCCGATCTCATCCGGGCTGTTGGCGGGCACGATGCGGGCCAACTTGCTGGAGCGGGGTGAGGTGACGGAGCAGGTCCTGATGCTGGAAGATCTGTCGCGAGCCGGCGGTATTTGGTTGATCAATTCAGTTCGCGGCTGGATGCCGGCGATAATGCATTCCTCATAAAACGCTTCTCGTCTTGAACCGAATGCCCGGCTCGTGCTAGAATGGGTGCGATATCAACCGGATTCCATAAATCCGGCGCGGTTGTGATGTTTTTCTATGAATAAATTTCGCATCGTCATCGTTTTATTCTTGGCCGGATTGGGCCTGTTTTGGGTCAATCGCTCCGCTTCGGCAGCGGCCGGTTGCTATATCCTCTCCAATGACGTCGGCTACGTTTGCGACACAAACCCCCCGGCTTCGTCTTACGTGCAGCCGGCGCTGCGGCCCGACAGCATATTACCCGGCCGCAAATATGGTCGGTTGGTCGACAATATCGATGTCCATTCCGGGCCGAGCATGAGCAGTCCCGTTGTTCGTAATGCGGGCGACGGCTATCTGTGGCACAGCATTGAGGATACAGCCAATAACCGGGAGGAGAATCGGCTGTGGTACATGATCCTTCCCGGCGAATGGGTGCGGGCCGAGGACATCAAGCTCGGCAGCACGAGCCAATTCACCGGTTTCGAAGTCCTGACCAATCCTGAGCGCCCTTTCGGCTGGATGTTGGTCGACTACTGGTATAGCGACGCGCCGGGCGAAGAGCCTAGCCCGACGGCGCTTAAGCTGCCGCGCTATACCTTCGTCGAGGTGTTTGATGCCGAGATCGACGATGAGGGCTGGATCTGGTACGACATCGGCTACGGTCGGTGGATGAAGCAAACCTATCTGAGCATTATCGAGTTCAACCCGAAGCCGGAAGAGATTGGCGAGGATGAATACTGGGTTGAGATCGACCTGTATGAGCAGAACTTCGTCGCCTATGAGGGCGATCGCATGGTCTATGCCGGGCTTGTCTCCAGCGGCCTCAATCGCTGGCCGACATATGAGGGGTTGTTCCAGGTCTGGGAGCGCCACATAGAGACGAATATGGTCGGCGCGGAGGGCAAAATCGACTACTACGTCAACGAGGACGTGCCCCACACGATGTATTTTGATTTCGACATCGCGCTCCACGGCGCATACTGGCACGACCGGTTTGGCTACAAGCACAGTCACGGCTGCGTCAACATGCCGCCGCGCGATGCCGAATGGATCTACTTCTGGTCGGAGAACGCGCCCAATGATCTGTGGGTGTGGGTGCACACATCTGACCCGGAAAACTACTTCAAGACGAATCAGGGGTAGATCGGTGGGCAGTGCCCGGTAAACAGTAACCAGTGAGCGCCGGCTTTTTGGCCGGCGCTTTTTATTTTCCATGCGATTGCCCGAATGTGCGGGCAGGTGTATAAGAGTAACAATTCTTCGTCGGCGGTCAGTAATCGGCCGTCGGCGGTCATTCCGGGAGGTACGCATGACGATGGGAGCAAACTTCGATCTGACGGGTAAGGTGGCGTTGATCACCGGTGGGTCGCGCGGCATCGGTCTGGCAATTGCCGAAGCCTACGTCGCGGCCGGGGCCAGGGTGGCCGTCGCCGGGCGTAAACAGGAAACGGTCGACGAAGCGGCCGAGGGCCTGCGGCGTGCCGGGGGCGATGCGTTGGGCATCGCGGCCCATACCGGCGACGCCGCGGCTGTGACGGCGCTGGTGGAACGCGTCGCCGGTCATTTCGGCGGCATCGACATCCTGGTCAACAACGCCGCCACCAACCCCCATTTCGGCCCGTTCCTGACGGCCGAAGATAGCCATTGGGACAAGATACTCGATGTCAATGTGAAGGGTTACTTTCAGGTTGCCAAGGCCTGTATTCCCCACATGCGCGAGCGCGGCGGGGGAAAGATCATTAATATGGCCTCTGTGGCCGGCCTGGAGCCGCAGCCGATGATGGGCGTCTATTGCGTCAGCAAGGCGGCCGTCCTGATGATGACCGAGGTACTGGCGGCCGAGGTGGCGGTCGACAATATTCAGGTGAATGCCATTGCCCCCGGCTTTGTGAAGACGAAGTTCAGTCAGGTGCTATGGAGCACGCCCGACATCCACGACAAGCTGGTCAATGCCGTGCCGCAGCGGCGCATGGCCGAGCCGGCGGAGCTTGCCGGGATCGCCGTCTATCTGGCCTCGGCCGCGTCCAGCTTCACCACGGGCGCGACATTCGTGATCGACGGCGGACAGTTGGCGGGTGGGCTGAATGTAAGCTGATGATCAGGGTTGACTGACCGATGGCCCGCACTCCCCCGACAGACTCAAATCATCAATCGAGAAGCCCAGATCTCGCGCATCGTAATGATCGGGGATGAGGTCTGTTGGGCGGAAGTAACCCGCTTCCAGTTCAAAGGCCAGCGTATTCCAGCCGGGTTGTAACGGCATATCGAAACGAGTCGGATAGCCGGTTTGCAGCGCCAACGCCGTTTTGCCGCCGGGGCCAGTGACTCGCAGAACGCCTTCCTGCCCCAGGCCGTCGCTCGTGCCTGGAACATACATGGAGGAAGGAACGATTTCCAGAGTGGCCGTTTGCCCGGCGTCTGTCCAGACGTAGACATTGGCGGGCGAGGCGGCCCATCGCCACGTCGAATCTCCCGCCGTCTCCTCGTCATACCAGCCCGCTCCGAACAGAGCGTAGAGTTCGCCGGAGGTGGCCGGGACGCAGTGGATGGCGATATCGTGCGGGCGAATGATCTCGCCGGATTGTTCCGGCGTGATGGAAACCGTGATGATCTGGGTTTCTTGTCGAGAATTGTTGCCACGCCTGTTTTGGGTGGCCACCAGTTCGATAGCGCGCAGGGTTGCTTCTCCGGTCATATCGGTAGCGTCTATCTCGATGAAGAGCCTTAGACTGCCGATTCCGGTAAGCGGTTCCCGGAGCGTTCCGATCTGCCCTCCGCCCGGGAGCGGGTCGAGTTTAAACAACCAGCCGGTCTGCTCGGCCGGCGAGACGCGACTCGGAAAGCGCATCATGATGTCGATTGGCCCATCGGTCATAAGCCCGATGTCCAGGTAGAACTCCTGCTTTCCGGGCGCAGCATTGACCGCTGCATTGATGTGGCTGGGAGAGACGGCGATCAGGTCATCGCCAATGCCCCGTAGAAATTGAACGTCCGTCCAATCCCATAATCTGTTCGGATGCTCGTCGATGTTCAGCGGCACGCTGTTCCATCCGAGGGTTGCTGCGGATGCCACCCCTCTGGAGTGGATTGCGATGCCAACAACTGCCAGCATGGCGAATGCAGCCCTAAAAGCGCTTCGTATTCGGAGGCTCTGGTTAGGCGCGTGAATCTCCTCCAGCACAGGGATCAGGAAATAGATCGCGTAGGGTAGTACATCGGTGAAGAACCGCGGGCCGAAGGAGTGCCCGGCCCACCAGTGAGGAAATGACGAAATAGTTAGCCAGTGGAGGCCGAGAATGATCAGGATTGTCCAGTCGAGTGATGTCCACTTCTTTCTGATTATCCTGATTCCGATCCCGACGGGGAGGAGAAGGAAGATTGGCGAAAAGATCAGAAGGCCGCGCGCCGGACTGAACAGGTTCCCGAGCAGCGCCTCCAAAAAGGTGGGGCTGAGTTGTAGCCTGGTGGCCGCGTAATAGGGCGGCAGCCAGTTGTCATAGAGGCTCATGTTGAGGAAGATGAACGGAATGCCTAATGACAATCCAAGCAGCGCGTAGGGGACGAAATATTGCCGATAGCAGAGCAATACAAAAAGCGTCACGACGACAACGGAAATAACGTTGGTAGGGCGCATGATGTAGGCTGCTGCCAAAGACGGGGCAACCCACCGGATCAGATCGGGCCGCCTCTGCGCCTTGATGAGAAGAAGCAAACTGATGCTCACCATCAGCGCCGAGGGGCCATGCTGCCACATTGCCCCGCTGGCCGTGGAGTAGGCCGAAGTGCCGAAGGCGTACACGGCCATGACGACGAGAGCGTATGCCGGAGGCAGATATACGCGGCCGATCAGGTATATGACCCCGGCCGACAGGGCGACGATCATTGAGGCGGTAATTAGTTGAATCAGTTGGACGGTAGGGTCCCCTGGCGGGGTGGCGAGCAGGTATTTCTGGAGCGTTGTCCCCTGAAGCTGCGGTAAGATAACATCGAGGATAATGGCCGGCAGAACAGCCAGAATGGGGCCGCCCACGGGGAAAAAGGAAATTAGCCGATCGTCGGCTTTGATGACGGCGAAATAGTCCTGATGTTCGATCCAGTGCGCATACTCATCCAGGAACAGATCGCCGTCGTAGAGCAGACTGGCAGTCAGGTATGGCGCCCACATCGGATCGGTGGTTTGCGGGTTATCAGCCCTGACCAGATAAAGCGCGAAAACGGTGATTACAACGAGCGCGGCTTCCGCGCTCATTTTCATCAAATTACGAAACTTTGTTTCGACTGGCTCGCTTGATTCGTAGGCCGACATTTTACAGAATCACTCCCCATGTCCAGCAATCCTGTTTGCCCGAAATCAGCGCTTTGCGCTGTTAAAAAAGGACTCTGATCCTTACCTGCCGGTTTGGCGATTCCGATATAGCCCTGGGTCCACAGCCTCGGCCATCGCCTGAATGTTGAGGTTGCCCCCCAGAAACTCGTTGATCCTGGCGATCTGCGGCCGCGGATCGGCCAGCACGTCACTGTAGTGGACGTAGAGCACGCGAAAGTTCGGCTGGGCCTTGAGCCATTCGTCGATCTGTTTCAGGTGTTTCTCGAACAGCATCGCCATTTGCGCGTCGTCCATCTTGTCAGGGTCTTCGCCGCGGCGGATGAGCATCTTGCGCTGCGAGGCCAGAATCTCCGGCATATTGCGGCGCACGAAGACCACCCGGTACTGCTCCCCTGACGGCAAATGCTTTAGCAGGGCGGAGATGACCTTGATGACCTTGCCGCGGGATTCCACGACCCACTTTGTGTCGCCCTGGTCCATCTGTTTGACGCGCTCGAATTCATAGTACCCCTTGGGGTTGTCCTCGTCGGCCTCGCGCAACTCGTCGGTGATGGGCGGAATGCCGCCCGCCTCCAGCATCTTCATCATCATCGACGTGCCCGAGCGCGGCAGCCCGGAGACGACGGTGATAAATTCATCCTTGCCTGATTTGGTTAATTTCTGGAACAGACTCTTCATAACACGTTATTCTATAACAGTTGTTCCGCCAATGCCTCCGGTTGCGTGACCGGATTCAGGCAGACGAAACGGCGACAAACATAGGCGGTGGCACGGCCGTCCAGTTGCGGCCGGTCGGCCAACAAGGGAACGACCGGCTCGCTTGGCCCCACGGCCGTAACAAGCGCCGGCCGGTAGCGACTCTGTAGGACGTCCAGCAACTCGCGCGTGTCGGCCGCGGCCGGAACGCCGACGATGGCGACCTCGCGCGGCTCGGCCATGATCAATGCCGCCGCGCACAACCAATGGGAGAACGCGCCGGGATAGCGCATCATCGGTTCGGCGAGCGCGGCCACCATCGACTCGGCCATGTCCCAATAGCGCCCCTCGCCGGTGTAGAGGCTCAATGCGAGCAGGACGCCGGCGGCCATGCTGTTGCCGCTGGGGGTGGCGTTGTCCTGTGTGTCCTTGGGCCGGTGGAGCAGCATCTCGTGGTCGTCCGACGTGTCGAAGAACCCACCCGCCGGGTCCTCGAAATGGGTCAGCATCCATTCGGCCAGCTCCCGCGCCCACAGGAACCAGCGCGGTTCGAAGGTGGTTTGATAGAGCGCCAACAGTCCGTCGGCCAGGAAGGCGTAATCCTCCAGATAGGCGTTGTAGCGTGCTCCCGCGCCGTCGCGCCAGGAGCGCAGCAGGCGGCCGTCCGCCTGACGCAGGTTGGTGTAGAGGAACTCGGCGTTTTGCGTGGCGATGTCGGTGTAGTCGGGTCGGCCGAGCGCGCGCCCCGCCTCGGCGAAAGCGGCCAGCATCAAGCCGTTCCAGGCGGTCAGCACCTTGTCGTCCAGCCCCGGCCATGCCCGGCCGGCGCGGATGTCGTAGAGAGTCTGTCGTGCCACCGCCAGGCGCTGTTCCATGACGGCCGGGTCCATGTCAAGCGCCGCGGCGATCTCGGCCGGATCGCGCGGGACGTTGAGAATATTATGCCCTTCCCAATTACCGCCGTCGCTGACATCGTAGTACGCCATGAATAATGCAGCCTCCGGCCCAAGCGCGGTGCGGATTTCTTCGGCCGACCAGACGTAGAACTTGCCTTCTTCGCCCTCGCTGTCGGCGTCGTAACTGCTGTAGAAGCCGCCCTCCGCGTGTCGCATCTCGCGAACAACGAAATCGAGCGTCTCTTCCACGACGCGCCGGTAGAGCGACTTGCCTGTCAGTTGCCAGGCGTGGAGATAGACACGAGCCAGCAGGGCGTTGTCGTAGAGCATCTTCTCGAAGTGGGGCACCAGCCAGCGCTCGTCGACGCTGTAGCGCGCGAAGCCGCCGCCCAGCTGGTCGTAGATGCCGCCGCGGGCCATCGCGGTACCGGCGCGCTGAACGGCCTGCAGCGCGGCCTCCGATCCGGTGCGCTCGTAGTGCCGCAGCAGGCCCTCGAGCAGCGCCGATGGTGGAAACTTCGGCGCCCCACCGAATCCGCCGTGCGTGATGTCCTCGTCGCGCAGCACCGCGGCGACCGCGTGATCGCACAGTTCGGGGCCCACGGGCGCACTGCCGCCGGGCAGGCCCGCTGCCATCGAGCGCAGTTCGGTCGCGATCTGATTCGAGGCCCGCTCAACCTCGTCGCGGCGGTCACGCCAGGTCTCGCCGACCGCGGCCAGCAATTGCAGGAAGCCCAGCTTCGGGTAGTACGTGCCGCAGAAGAACGGCCGGCCGTCGGGAGTCAGGAAACACGTCATCGGCCAACCGCCCTGACCGGTCAACGCGACCGTCGCGTTCATGTACACCGCGTCGAGGTCGGGCCGTTCCTCACGATCGACCTTGATGGATACGAATCCGTCGTTGAGCACCGCGGAAACTTCNNGACACGCCGCGTATCCGATGGACAGCAGAATCGGGACGTCGCGCTCGGCGGCCTCGGCCAGCGCTTCGGGCGACCACTGGCGCCAGTGCACCGGATTGTCGGCGTGCTGGCGCAGATACGGACTGGTGGAACCGCTCAGCAGATTGGCCACAGGAACTGANNACCGTGCCGTCGTTGGCTACCTGATCGGGCTCGGGATGTTCCCGGTCAAACGATTCGGGCAACTTACGTAGGTGCCTGTTCATCGACCAGACCAGGGCGAATGTCCCGATGAGCAGCGCAACCGTGACCAGCAGGCCGAACGGGCTGGCCTTACCGAAGTCCGGGCCGGTGTTGCGGGGCTCGTCGGCAAGCAGTGTCACCACGGCCGCAACGGTGTCGATCACGGCTCCACCCCGGCGAACAGGTCATCCTCGGGCAGCTTCACGGGCACTCGCGCCCGCGCCAGTTCGAACTCCTCGGTCGGCCACAGGCGTTGCTGCCAGTCGATCGGTGCATAGAAGAAGTCACCCTTCGGGTCGATCTGAGTGGCATGCGCGCGCAGCGCGTCGTCACGTTGACTGAAGAACTGCGAGCACTCGATCCGCGTCGTCACCCGGCCGGCGAACAGATCGTGCGCCGGATCCCAGTGCTCACGCCATTTGCTGAACGGCCCATGCTGACCGTGTTTGGCGAACTCGTCCTGCAGCAGCTTCATGCGCTGCCGCAG
>JRYI01003006.1_pt1 | contig 12388 bp, 8 predicted proteins | sample 235361 | NCBI WGS metagenome assembly JRYI01 (sample SAMN03074212, study PRJNA261471) | activated sludge metagenome | biome: Common Effluent Treatment Plant; feature: Wastewater; material: Activated sludge; isolation source: activated biomass in a lab-scale reactor treating industrial wastewater at...
GGTGGGTGCTGACGGGCTCGAACCGCCGACATCCAGCTTGTAAGGCTAGCGCTCTACCAACTGAGCTAAGCACCCTCGACAGATCTTGCGCTTTTAGCCGCCCGATCCGGCAAGCCGCCGACTATAACGCAAGACGAACGGCTTTGCCAGTCGGCTCGACCCCGCTCCAGCACCCCTCAATCGGGAACGCGGCCGGCACATAAACCGGCACCGATTCAGAATGCGATCCCGGCCAGGAGCGATGCGAGTCAGTGCGCCCGAGGGCTCGCCGCAGCCGAACCCGCGTCTTCCGACACGACCTTCACCGCAGCAGGCAGGGGCCCGTCCGGCAATGCCTCCGGCGTACGCTCGAGCGCGCGCTCCAGCACCTGGTCGAACCACTTCACCGGAACGATCTCCAGCGCGTTCTTGATGTTGTCGGGAATCTCGGCCAGATCCTTGACGTTCTCCTCGGGGATCAAGGCCGTCCGGATGCCGCCTCGGACCGCCGCGAGAAGCTTCTCCTTGAGGCCGCCGATCGCCAGCACCTCGCCGCGCAGCGTGATCTCGCCGGTCATCGCGACGTCGCAGCGCACCGGAATGCCGGTCAGCACCGACACCAGCGCGGTCGCGATGGCGATGCCGGCCGACGGACCGTCCTTCGGGATCGCGCCCTCCGGGAGGTGGATGTGGAGATCGTTCTTCTGATAGAAGTCGTCCTCGATGCCGAGCGAGCGCGAACGCTTGCGCACCACGGACAACGCGGCCTGGATGGACTCCTGCATGACCTCACCGAGCTTTCCGGTCGTCATCACCTTGCCCTTGCCCGGCAGCGCCACCGCTTCGATGGTCAGCAGTTCGCCGCCCACCTCGGTCCATGCGAGGCCGGTGACCTGGCCGATCTGGTTCTGCATCTCCGCGACGCCGAAGCTGTACTTGCGCACACCCAGATATTTGTCGATGTTGCTCGAGTCGACCACCACCTTGCTGCAGCCCTCCTTGAGCACGAGCGCCTTCACCACCTTGCGGCAGATCTTGGAGATCTCGCGCTCCATGCTGCGGACGCCCGCTTCGCGCGTGTAGTAGCGGACGATGTCGCGCAATGCGTCCTCGGTCACGGTCAGTTCGCCCGCCTTCAGCCCGTTGTTCTTCATCTGCTTGGGCACCAGGTAACGCGAGGCGATGTTGACCTTTTCGTCTTCGGTGTAGCCCGAGAGCCGGATGACCTCCATGCGGTCGAGCAGGGCGGCGGGTATGTTCAGGGTGTTGGCAGTGGCGACGAACATCACCTCGGACAGATCGAAGTCCACCTCGACGTAGTGGTCCGAGAAGGTATGGTTCTGTTCCGGGTCGAGCACTTCGAGCAGGGCCGAGGACGGATCGCCGCGGAAGTCCATTCCGAGCTTGTCCACCTCGTCGAGCAGGAACAGCGGATTCTTGACCCCGACCTTGCTCATGCTCTGCAGGATCTTGCCCGGCATCGAACCGATGTAGGTGCGCCGGTGGCCGCGGATCTCGGCCTCGTCGCGCACGCCGCCCAGCGCCATGCGGATGAACTTGCGGTTGGTCGCCTTGGCGATCGACTGNNGTCGACCCGCTGCTGCACCGCGAGGTATTCGAGGATGCGCTCCTTGACCCGCTCGAGCCCGTAGTGGTCCTGGTCGAGCACCTTCTCGGCCGCCGCGAGGTCCTTGCTGACGCGGGATTTCCTCTTCCACGGCAATGCCAGCAGGGTGTCGATGTAGTTCCGGACGACCGTCGCCTCGGCGGACATCGGCGACATCAGGCGCAGCTTCTTGAACTCGGCCTCGGCCTTCGCCAGCGCCTCCTTCGGCATGCCTGCGGACTTGATCTTCTTGTCCATCTCGTCGAGGTCGGCACCGTCCTCGCCTTCCCCGAGTTCCTTCTGGATCGCCTTGACCTGCTCGTTGAGGTAGTACTCGCGCTGGCTCTTCTCCATCTGGCGCTTGACGCGCCCGCGGATGCGCTTTTCCACCTGCAGGATGTCGAGCTCGGTCTCGAGCTGAGAAAGCAGCTTCTCGAGCCGGTCGGCGGCATCGAACATCTCGAGCACTTCCTGCTTTTGCTCGAGCTTGAGCGGAAGATGCGCTGCGATCGTGTCGGCCAGCCGGCCGGCCTCCTCGATGCCCGCCAGCGAGCTGAGGATCTCGGGCGGGATCTTCTTGTTGAGCTTAACGTACTGGTCGAACTGGGCGATGATCGCGCGGCGCATCGCCTCGAGCTCGGTGCTGTCGGCCGCCGGCATCGGGACCGGGGTGACCTTGCAGTCGAAATACTCCTTCTGGTCCTCCACCTCGTCGATGCGCGCGCGCTGCACGCCCTCGACGAGCACCTTGATCGTGCCATCGGGCAGCTTGAGCATCTGCAGGATGTTCGCCACGCAACCGATCGAGTAAAGGTCCTCGACCGCAGGTTCGTCCTTCGCAGCCGATTTCTGGGCGACCAGCAGGATGTGCTTGCCCGCCTCCATGGCGAGCTCGAGCGCCTTGATCGACTTCGGCCGCCCCACGAAGAGCGGGATGACCATGTGCGGAAACACCACTACGTCGCGCAGCGGCAGCAGCGGCAGTTCCATTTGCTCGTTGGGAAGGTCAGCAGGACCCGACATTTCAATTTTCCTTATCCGACAGGTCACGCCCATATGCGGGCATGACCTGGAAATTCAAGCGGGCGCTGCGCCGGGCTCAGTTCGACCCGGAAACCTTCTGCTGCTCGGCGTAGATCAGCAGGGGCTTGGCGCCCTCTTCGATCGTGCTCTCGTCGACCACCACTTTCTCCACGCCTTCGAGCGTCGGCAACTCGTACATGATGTCGAGCAGTGCCGCTTCGAGGATCGAGCGCAGGCCGCGGGCGCCGGTCTTGCGCTTGATCGCCCGGCGCGCGACGGCCTGCAGCGCCGCCGGCCGGATTTCGAGATCGACCCCTTCCATCGAGAACAACTTCTCGTACTGCTTGATGAGGGCGTTCTTCGGCTCGACCAGGATGCGCACCAGCGCCTCCTCGTCGAGTTCCTGCAGTGCGGCGACGACCGGCAGCCGGCCGACGAACTCCGGAATCAGCCCGAACTTGACCAGATCCTCGGGTTCGACCTGGCGGAAGGTCTCGGTCAGGCTCTTGCTGTCGCGACTCTTGACCTCGGCCCCGAAGCCGATGCCCGCCTTCTCGGTGCGGTTGCGGATCACCTTGTCCAAACCATCGAAGGCGCCGCCACAGATGAAGAGGACGTTGGTGGTGTCCACCTGGATGAAATCCTGGTTCGGATGCTTGCGCCCGCCCTGCGGCGGAATCGAGGCGACCGTCCCCTCGATCAGCTTCAGCAGCGCCTGCTGCACGCCCTCACCCGACACGTCGCGCGTGATCGACGGGTTGTCGGACTTGCGCGAGATCTTGTCGATCTCGTCGATGTAGATGATGCCCTGCTGCGCCTTGTCGACGTCGTAGTCGCACTTCTGCAGCAGCTTCTGGATGATGTTCTCGACGTCCTCGCCGACGTAGCCGGCTTCGGTCAGCGTGGTCGCGTCGGCCATCACGAAGGGCACGTTCAGCAGCCGCGCCAGCGTCTGGGCGAGCAGGGTCTTGCCCGAGCCGGTGGGCCCGATCAGCAGGATGTTGCTCTTCGTCAGCTCGACGTCATCGTTCTTGCCGGAGAGGTGGCGCAGCCGCTTGTAGTGGTTGTACACCGCCACCGACAGGTTGCGCTTGGCCTGCGCCTGCCCGATCACGTACTGATCGAGGATCTCGCAGATCTCCTTCGGCGTCGGCAGCTTGTCCTTGTCGTCGCCGGCCTCGACCGCGCCAACGATCTCATCCCGGATGATGTCGTTGCACAGCTCGATGCATTCGTCGCAGATGAAGACCGAGGGGCCCGCAATCAGCTTGCGCACCTCGTGCTGGCTCTTGCCGCAGAAAGAGCAGTAGAGCAGCTTCTCGCCGGCCGACTTTTTGTCCGTCATGGTCGGGTTCTCCTGGTTCAGGTGTCTGCGCGGGAGGTCAGCACCTTGTCGATCAGTCCGTATTCCACCGCGGCGGCGCCCGACATGAAGTTGTCGCGGTCCGTATCCCGCTCGATGCGCTCGATGGGTTGCCCGGTGTGCTTGGACAGCATCTCGTTGAGCCGGCCACGCAGATAGAGGATCTCGCGTGCGTGGATCTCGATGTCCGAGGCCTGGCCCTGGAACCCGCCCAGTGGCTGATGGATCATCACGCGCGAATTCGGCAGCGCATAGCGCTTGCCCTTCTCGCCGGCGGCGAGAAGGAAGGCACCCATGCTCGCCGCCTGGCCGATGCACAAGGTGCTGACGTTGGGCTTGATGAACTGCATGGTGTCGTAGATGGCCAGCCCTGCGGACACCGAGCCCCCGGGTGAGTTGATGTAGAAGTGGATGTCCTTGTCGGGATTCTCGGACTCGAGAAAGAGCAGCTGGGCCACGATGAGGTTGGCGGTCACGTCGTTCACCGGGCCGACCAGGAACACCACCCGCTCCTTCAGCAGGCGCGAATAGATGTCGTAGGCGCGCTCGCCGCGACCGCTCTGTTCGACCACCATCGGAACCAGGCCGAGACCGACCGGATCCCATGCGCTACCGTGCTGCGGTGCTCCTTGATTCATGATCAGCTGTTCCCCTTCTTAGGCGGCGTTGTTGCCCATCAGTTCGTCGAAGGCCACCGGCGTATCGGTGGTCTGTGCCTGCGCGCTCGCCCAGGCGACGACATTGTCTTCGATCACGACCGCCTCGGCCTGCGCCAGGCGCTCCGGCTGGGCGTAGTACCAGCGTACCAGCTCGGACGGATCCTCGTAGCTCTGCGCCATTTCCTCGACCAGCGCACGGACCTGCTCGGGCTTGGCGTGCAGCTCGGCCTTCTTGACCAGCTCGGCCATGATCAGGCCCAGCTTGACGCGACGCTCGGCCTGCTCGACGAACCAGGCCGGCTCGACCGGGATGTCCTTGGTCTTCATCCCGCGCATCTCGAGGTCTCGCCGCGCGTTGTCGGCCAGCTGGCGCGCTTCGGCGTCGATCAGCGCCTTCGGCACCTCGATCGGGGTCACCTCGAGCAGCGCGTTCATGACCTGCTCCTTCACCCGCGCCTGGATGCGGCGCTTGACCTCACGCTCGAGGTTGCCCTTCACCTCCTCGCGCAGCTTGGCGACGTCGCCGTCGGCCACCCCGAGCGCCTTGGCGAAGTCGGCATTGACTTCCGGCAACACCGGCGCCTCGACCGCCTTGACCGTGATCTCGAACTGCACCGCCTGCCCGGCCAGCTGCCTGGCGTGGTAGTCCTCCGGGAAGGTCATGTCGAAGGTCTTGGTCTCGCCCGCCTTGAGACCGGCGACCGCCGATTCGAAATCCTTCAGCATCGAGCCGGCACCGATGACGAACGGGAAGTCCTGCCCCTGACCGCCTTCGAACGGCTCGCCGTCCTTGCGGCCGATGAAATCGATCACCACACGATCGCCATCGGTGGCGGCACGTTCGGCGGCAACGAAGGTGGTGCGCTGCTTGCGCAGCACGTCGATCGTCTTGTCGACCTCGGCCTCGCCGACTTCGAGCACCGGCCGCTCGATCTTCTGCGCGGACAGATCGCCCGGCTCCACTTCAGGATAGACCTCGAACACCGCGGTGAATTCCAGCGCCTCGGCCGGATTCGCCGCTTCCTTCGGTTCGATCTGCGGGAAGCCCGCGACGCGCAGATCCTGCTCGCGCACCGCCGCGCCGAAGGCCTGCTCCACCGCGGCACCGATCGCTTCCGAGCGGGCCTGGGCGCCGTGCGTCTGGGCGACGATCTTCAGCGGCACCTTGCCCGGACGGAAGCCCGGCATCTTGATGGTGCGCGCCATGCGCTTGAGACGGGCTTCCACTTCCTTTTCGACGTCCGCCATGGAAACGGTCATGTCGATGCGGCGCTCGAGTGCGCTCCGGGCTTCCTGGTTGGTTTGCATCAAATCAATCCTGACAAGTCAAAAAAATAGATCCGTTCCCGCCTGCGATCCCCGAAGCGCATCGCACCGCAACGGGCCCCGCGTCCGCGAACGCGTTAAACGTGGATCGGCGATTCTAGCACAGGGCGCCGAGCCTGCCTCCAGCTCTCCCCGAGCGCGCGCGACGGCGCGGCCTGCCGCAAAATAATGCCCGTGCGCAATGGAACTCCGCCCCCCGCGGGACTCTCTCAGCAGCAGATCCGGCATGCAAACAGGAAGCCGGACGCGGCCTGGCATGACAGGCGGCACGGGCCGACGACCTCTGCGCAGACGCCGGCGCAGTCAAAGGAGGATCACCGATGAGCATTTTCAACGCCTACCAGGCGCGCTACGAGGCCGCCCGCGAGGACGAGCTGTCACTGCAGGAGTATCTCGAGCTGTGCCGCAGCGACCGCTCCGCCTACGCCACCGCCGCCGAGCGTATGTTGATGGCGATCGGCGAGCCCGAGTTCGTCGATACCCGTCTCGACCCGCGGCTTTCGCGCATCTTCTCCAACAAGGTGCTCAAGCTCTACCCGGCCTTTCGCGACTTCTACGGCATGGAAGAGGTCATCGAGCAGATCGTGTCCTACTTCCGCCACGCGGCCCAGGGCCTGGAAGAGAAGAAGCAGATCCTGTACCTGCTCGGCCCGGTGGGCGGCGGCAAGTCCTCGCTCGCGGAAAAGCTCAAGAGCCTGATCGAGAAAGTGCCGTTCTATGCGGTCAAGGGTTCGCCGGTGAACGAGTCGCCGCTCGGCCTGTTCGACGCCGACGAGGACGGACGGATCCTCGAGGACGATTACGGCATCCCGCGCCGGCACCTCAACAGCATCATGAGCCCGTGGGCGGTCAAGCGCCTGCACGAGTACGGCGGCGACATCACCAAGTTCCGCGTCGTGCGCCTCACCCCTTCGGTGCTGCGCCAGATCGCGGTCGCCAAGACCGAGCCGGGCGACGAGAACAACCAGGACATCTCCTCGCTCGTCGGCAAGATCGACATCCGCAAGCTCGAGCAGTATTCGCAGGACGACCCCGACGCCTACAGCTACTCCGGCGGCCTGTGCCTGGCCAACCGGGGCCTGCTCGAGTTCGTCGAGATGTTCAAGGCGCCGATCAAGGTCCTGCACCCGCTGCTGACCGCCACCCAGGAAGGCAACTACAAGGGCACCGAGGGCTTCGGCGCGATCCCCTTCGACGGCATCGTGCTGGCGCACTCGAACGAGTCCGAATGGGTCGCCTTCAAGAACAACAAGAACAACGAGGCCTTCCTCGACCGCATCTACACGGTCAAGGTGCCGTACTGCCTGCGGGTGTCCGACGAGATCCGCATCTACGAGAAGCTGCTCGTCCACAGCTCGCTATCCGAGGCGCCGTGCGCGCCCGACACGCTCAAGATGATGGCGCAGTTCTCGGTGCTGTCGCGCCTGAAGGAACCGGAAAACTCGAGCATCTTCTCCAAGATGCGGGTGTACGACGGCGAGAACCTCAAGGACACCGACCCCAAGGCGAAGAGCTACCAGGAGTACCGCGATTACGCCGGCGTCGACGAGGGCATGACCGGGCTGTCGACCCGCTTCGCCTTCAAGGCCTTGTCGAAGGTGTTCAACTTCGACCACCGCGAGGTGGCCGCCAACCCGGTGCACCTGATGTACGTGCTCGAGCAGCAGATCGAGGCCGAGCAGTTCCCGCCCGAGACCGAGCAGCGCTACCTCGGCTACATCAAGGAGTACCTCGCGCCGCGCTACGCCGAGTTCATCGGCAAGGAGATCCAGACCGCCTACCTCGAGAGCTACTCGGAGTACGGCCAGAACATCTTCGACCGCTACGTGACCTATGCCGACTTCTGGATCCAGGACCAGGAGTTCCGCGATCCGAACACCGGCGAGATCCTCGACCGTGCCGCGCTCAACGACGAGCTCGAAAAGATCGAGAAGCCGGCCGGCATCAGCAACCCGAAGGACTTCCGCAACGAGGTGGTCAACTTCGTGCTGCGCGCGCGCGCGAAGCACGAGGGCCGCAACCCGGCGTGGACCTCCTACGAGAAGCTGCGCGCGGTGATCGAGAAGAAGATGTTCTCCAACACCGAGGACCTGCTGCCGGTGATCAGCTTCAACGCCAAGGCGAGCGCCGACGAGCAGAAGAAGCACCAGGACTTCGTCGACCGCATGATCGAGAAGGGCTACACCGAGAAGCAGGTGCGCCTGCTGTGCGAATGGTATCTGCGCGTGCGCAAGGCGTCGTGATGCCCGCGGCCGCCGCCGGGAGTCCAGCATGATGCGCATCATCGATCGTCGCTTCGACAGCAGGAACAAGAGCGCCGTCAATCGCCAGCGCTTCATGCGCCGCTTCCGCCAGCAGATCCGCAAGGCGGTGGCGGAGGCGATCCAGGGGCGCTCGATCCGCGACCTCGACGCCGGCGAACAGGTGTCCATCCCGACCAAGGACCTCTCAGAGCCGAGCTTCCAGCACGGCCGGGGCGGCGTCTGGGAGCAGGTGTTCAGCGGCAACGACCAGTTCGCCACCGGCGACCGTGTCGCCCGTCCGCTCGGCGGGGGCGGCGCGGGCGGCGGCAAGGGCAAGGCGAGCGCCGACGGCGAGCACGAGGACGACTTCGTGTTCCAGCTCTCGCGCGACGAGTTCCTCGAGCTCTTCTTCGACGACCTCGAGCTGCCGCGCCTGGTCCGCACCCAGCTGGCGACGATCACCGACTTCAAGACGCGCCGGGCCGGCTTCACCGCTTCGGGTACGCCGGCCAACATCAACATCGTGCGTTCGATGCGGGGCGCGCTCAGCCGCCGGCTTGCGCTCGGCGCCCCCAGCCAGGCCCGGCTGCGGGAGCTGCAACGCGAACTCGACGCGCTCGACGAAGACGAGGCGGAAGACGGCGAAGACGGCCGCCGGGCGCGCACGATCCGGCTCGAGATGGAGCGCCTGCGGGCGCGCATCGAAAATATCCCGTTCATCGACAGCTTCGACCTGCGCTACAACAACCGCGTGCGCGAACCGCGCCCCACCACCCAGGCGGTGATGTTCTGCGTGATGGACGTGTCGGGCTCGATGGACGAGGAGCGCAAGGCCACCGCGAAGCGCTTCTTCATGCTGCTGCACCTGTTCCTCACCCGCAGCTACGAGCACATCGAGTTGGTCTTCATCCGCCACCATACGGTGGCGAAGGAGACCGACGAGGACGAGTTCTTCCACTCGCGCGAGTCGGGCGGCACGGTGGTTTCCAGCGCGCTGGTGCTGATGCGCGACATCATCCGCGAGCGCTACGCCAGCGGGCAGTGGAACATCTATGGCGCGCAGGCCTCGGACGGCGACAACTGGGACAACGACTCGCCGGTGTGCCGCAAGCTGCTCGGCGACGAGATCCTGCCCTGGTGCCAGTACTTCGCCTACATCGAGATCAGCTCGAGCGAACCGCAGAATCTGTGGCGCGAGTACCAGAAGCTCGCCGGCGAGCACGACAACTTCGCCATGCAGCGCATCCTCACCCCGGGGGACATCTACCCGGTGTTCCGAGAACTCTTCCGCAAGGCGAGCACCTGATGAACGCACCGATGCCACGCACGCCCCCACACCGTCCGCTGCCCACCGGCTCCGAATGGACGCTGGAGAGCATCGAGCGCTACCACGCCGAGATCGCCCGCGTGGCCAAGGACTACGGGCTCGACACCTATCCGGTGCAGATCGAGATCATCACCGCCGAGCAGATGATGGACGCCTACGCCTCGGTCGGCATGCCGGTCAACTACCACCACTGGTCCTTCGGCAAGCACTTCCTCGCCACCGAGAAGGGCTATCGCCGCGGCCAGATGGGCCTGGCCTACGAGATCGTGATCAACTCCAGCCCCTGCATCGCCTACCTGATGGAGGAGAACACGCTGACCATGCAGGGGCTGGTGATCGCCCACGCCGCCTACGGCCACAACAGCTTCTTCAAGGGCAACTANNATCATCGATTACCTGGTGTTCGCGCGGAACTACATCTCGGAGTGCGAGGAGCGCTACGGTGAGGAGGAGGTCGAGTTGCTGCTCGACTCCTGCCATGCGCTGATGAACCTCGGCGTCGACCGCTACCGCCGGCCGGCGCCGCTGTCGATCGCCAAGGAAAAGCTGCGCCAGCAGGAACGCGCCGAGTACCTGCAGAGCCAGGTCAACGATCTGTGGCGCACGCTGCCGGTGCACGAGACGGCCGCCGGCTCGTCGGTCGCGCAGAAGCGTTTCCCGCCCGAGCCCGAGGAGAACCTGCTCTACTTCATCGAGAAGAACGCGCCCCTGCTCGAGCCCTGGCAGCGCGAGATCGTGCGCATCGTGCGCAAGATCGCGCAGTACTTCTTCCCGCAGCGCCAGACCCAGGTCATGAACGAGGGCTGGGCCACCTTCTGGCACTACACCCTGCTCAACACCCTGTACGACGAGGGTCTGCTCGCCGACAGCTTCATGCTCGAGTTCCTGCAGTCGCACACCAACGTGATCGCGCAGCCGCCCTACAACAGCCGCTGGTACAGCGGCATCAACCCCTATGCGCTGGGCTTCGCGATGTGGCAGGACATCCGCCGCATCTGCGAGGCGCCCACCGAGGAAGACCGCCGGTGGTTCCCGGAGCTGGCGGGCAGCGACTGGCTCGAGAGCTTCGACTTCGCGATGCGCAACTTCAAGGACGAGAGCTTCATCGCCCAGTACCTGTCGCCCAAGCTGATGCGCGACTTCCGCCTGTTCGCCGTGCTCGACGACGACCGCAAGGACAAGCTCGAGGTGTCGGCGATCCACGACGACGAGGGCTACGCGCGCCTGCGCACCATCCTGTCGTCGCAGTACGATCTCGGCGCGCGCGAGCCCAACATCCAGGTGTGGAACGTCGACCTGCGCGGCGACCGCTCGCTCACCCTGCGCCACCAGCAGTACCGGCGCCGGCCGCTCGAAGCCAGCGCCGACGAGGTGCTCCGGCATCTCGCCCGCCTGTGGGGCTTCACCGTGCGACTCGAATCGGCCGACGAAGAGGGCAAGGTCGGCGAGGTGCGCGAGGTCCGGGTCGACAAGCGTCACCCATCGTGAATGTCCAGGCCGTAGAATCGGCGCCTCGATCACGGAGACGCCCAATGTTCACGCCTGCGCAGCCCATCTACCCGACTGCGGCCATTCGCGACATCGAGAACCGCTTCGCCAGCAGCGCCCGCCCTTCGCTGATGGAGCGCGCCGGCCGCGCTGCCGCCGAGGACGCGGTCCGCCTTCTCCTCGACCGGCCCGGCCCGGTGCTGATCGCCTGTGGCCCTGGCAACAACGGCGGCGACGGGCTCGTCATGGCGCGCCATCTGCGCCAGGCCGGCCGTGAAGTGGTCGCGCTGCTTGCCGCCGACCCGGCACGTCTGCCCGCGGACGCGGCCAAGGCCCATGCCGACTATGTCGCCGCCGGCGGCACCCCGCTGACCAAGTTGCCGCCGCCGCCCGAAGGGGGCTGGGCGCTGGTGGTGGACGCGCTGTTCGGCATCGGCCTCGGTCGCGCCGTGGAAGGCCTCTACGCCGACTGGATCGCCCGCCTCAATGCCCTGCCCGCCCCCCGCATGGCGCTCGACGTCCCGAGCGGGCTGGATGCCGACACCGGCCAGCCGCTCGGCGCCACCTTCGTCGCCACCCACACCACCACCTTCATCGCGCTCAAGCCCGGCCTGCTCACCAACGATGGCCCGGACTATTGCGGCGACATCTCGGTCCAGCGGCTCGACATCGATTGCCCCGCCTGCCTGCCGCCACTGGGGCATTCGATCACCCCCGCGCTGTTCGCCGGTTCACTTCAGCCTCGGCCGCGCAATACCCACAAGGGACGCCACGGCGACGCCGGCGTGCTCGGCGGCGACACCGGCATGGTCGGCGCCGCGCTGCTCGCCGGCCGCGCCGCGCTGTGGGTCGGCAGCGGGCGGGTGTATGTGGGCCTGCTCGACCCGGGCGCCCCCGCGGTCGATCCCGGTCGCCCCGAGCTGATGCTGCGCCAGGCGCGCAAGCTGCCGGAACAGCTCACCGCGCTCGCGATCGGGCCGGGCCTCGGCACAGGCGCCGAGGCCGCCACCATGCTCGCCGCGGCGCTCGACGCCGATTGTCCGCTGGTACTGGATGCCGACGCGCTCAACCTCGTCGGGCGCGACCCCGCGCTGCAGGCGCGTCTGGTCGCGCGCGAGGCCGCCACCCTGCTCACGCCGCATCCGGCCGAGGCCGCCCGCCTGCTCGGCACCGACACCGCCAGCGTGCAGCCCGACCGCCTCGCCGCAGCGCTCGAGCTCGCCCGACGCTACGCCTCGCTGATCGTGCTCAAGGGCTGCGGCAGCCTCGTCGCCACCCCCGACGGGCGCTGGTTCATCAACGGCACCGGCCATCCCGGCATGGCCACCGCCGGCATGGGCGATGTGCTGACCGGCATCGTGCTCGGCCTGCTCG
>JRYI01013987.1_pt1 | contig 12379 bp, 18 predicted proteins | sample 235361 | NCBI WGS metagenome assembly JRYI01 (sample SAMN03074212, study PRJNA261471) | activated sludge metagenome | biome: Common Effluent Treatment Plant; feature: Wastewater; material: Activated sludge; isolation source: activated biomass in a lab-scale reactor treating industrial wastewater at...
CCCTGCAGAGGCGGCAAGCTGGTATTTGTCGGTACTGCTAAACCCTGGTTTATTGATGACTGCCGCAAATCCGGTCTTGTTGTTGACTGCAATCAGGTTTCCGCTCTCATCCTGCACAACGCCAACGTCCGGCGATGCGCTCATCAGGATTTTGGCCTGTTCTTCAGGCCTGTATGTGGTTAAAACTGCAGCAGACACGGGCAAGTCAAGGCCGCCCAACAGCGTTTTTAGGTTTCCTGCCAGTTCCGGAAGGGTTCGCGTGGCCTGAGTTTCGCGCTTCTCGCCGGTGAACGGGTCGCGAAGGGCTGCAGCCTCTGCTTCAACATCAGCTACAGCACTTTTACCTGCTGGCCCCTGCTGAAACCGGGCGACGCCCTGGCCGATGGCGCCCATAAAGCTCATCCCCTGGCCTCTGCCGCCAACAGTGAACTGGTCTATCGCCTGCTGTCTGGTTGCCGGTGCGGCTTCTGCCGTTGGTTTGGCTGTTGAAATGTCAAAACCGCCGCTTTTTTGTGCAACAGGCTTGGCTGTGCTGATGTCGAAGGCCATTACGGCAGCTCCTCGAATGATCCGTCAGGGTAAACCATTGCCCGATTGCCGTTGGCGTCAATCATGACCTGACCGCCCTGCCTGCGGCCTTGACCGGTCTGTCGTTCTTTGTCAACGCCCCTGATAAGGTCAAGCGCATCGCGATCACCCCTAGACTCGGCAAGCCGAGCGCCGCGCTTTTTAGCAGTTTCCGCGCGTTGGCGATATTTCTGAATGAGCCTTCTGAGGGTTTCGCTGCTTTGCCTGATGTCGCCAGTTGATTCGAGCATGAATTTGCGCTCGCCTTCTGTGGGGTTAGCACCGAGCTGCTTGATGTTGGCCAAAATAGACTGCTTCATCATGGCGTCAAGCTCTTGATAATCTGCGCTCGCTTGGCCAAACACATTGGCTGCAGACTGAGCGAGACTTGCTGCGCTACCAGTTGCGACATTATCCAAAAGCTCCAGCATGCGGTCGTAATTCGGCAGCTGTTCTGCTGCTGATATGCCGGATTCAATGTAATTCATCTGCCTTTCGTTGACGCTTTTCTGAGTCTGTTCACTAACAGCTTGCTCGGTCTCAATTTCGGCAATGCGTCCGGCTTTGCCAACATCAATACCAGCCTTTGTTCTTTCCTTGTCTATGTCTGCGGCAGTTTTTTCCTGATATGTCGGCTGATATGGCCTAAATCCGCCAATCTGCTGAAGACCGCCAGATCTGGAACCCTGAACAAAGACAGGATTACCTTGCGCGTCCATCGCAGCCATCGGTGCAAACATTCCACCGTCTGATGCACCGCCAAGAATCCCCGCCTTCTGCGCAGCGTCTATTTCTAGCCCCAACTCCTGGGCCGCCTGTTGTGGCGTAATCTGCCCAGAGTTCAGAGCGTCACGAAAAGCTATTGTGTCGGATGGGTCGCCACCACGCTGCATGACTTTCTGAATCCTCTCAGCAATCATGACGTTTGCGCGTGAAACGTCGCCAGACTCAAGCAGCGGCCTGATCTTGATGGCGTCCATTGCCAAATCCCGCATCTTGAATTCGTCGTCACCGACTTGATTCTCTCTTGCCAGCGCGGCCAGTCTCATTTCGGCTTCCTGCCTGCGCATGGGGGCCATTTTCAGGTCTTCCATGCCCGCCATAAGCTGCATACCACGGCCAAGGCTAGCACCAACATCAGGCAGCTTTCCGCCACCGGACATGGCAATCATCTGATTAAGTGCGCTGCTGGCCATTATGAAATCCTCGCATAGTTGACGCCTTTTACGCCATCAATAATGAGCGCAGCGGCTGGCTTTTTCTTGGCCACTTCTTGATGCATAACGCCCATGTGGGTAACTCGGCGCGGGTCTCGCTTGTACTTGTAGGTATATACATTCAAACCGTCTTTGGTTTTTCCGACCTTCTTGATATCGGTTTTTTCGTCACGATCGCTTAGCAGGCCCATCAAAGCACCAGCACCCGTACCGACGCCTGCCGCATTGCCAAGCAGAGCACCGGCACCAGCGTTCATGCCCATGCCAAGCATTTGCCCGTAAAGATTCTGATTTGCCTGCGCCCTGGCCAAATACCCAGACGCCCTGGCATCGCCTGCTGCCTGAATAGCCTGTCCAGCACCAGCGGCAGCACTTGCGCCGAGCTGTCCGGTGTTTGTTGTGGCTGTCTGACCAACTCCTGCCAGTGCAGCCAAACGGTTCACATAGTTGCCCAGCTGTTGNNTCAATCCGCGTGCAGCAAGTCCAGCGTTTACCGCCCGGCTGCCCTCATCAAACGCGAATTGGTAGTCTGGAGAATCGGTAAATACCGAGTAGTCGGCTGGGCTGGCCTCAGAAACGCGCTGCCCGTCAGCGCCATATTGCGGCAGGCCGTACAATCTAGCCATTTGGGCCAGGGCATCAACACCAGTCTGACGAAACGGCGCAAGGTCAGCTCGCGTAGTGTTGAACATTTGCATCTGCATGGCTGCATCACGTTCAGCCGCCTTGGCGCTTTCCCTGGATGCCTTTTTTGCATCCTTTGCGCCTGTCAATTTTCTGACGAAACCCATTATTCAACCCTCTTGTATAGGCCAAGCTGGTATTTTTTGCCGTTTTTCTGGCCAATGCTTTCATGTTCTGAAACGCGGACAAATCCCTGATTTTCTGCAAATCGCTGGATATTTGGCAAGCTATCAGGAATCTCTGCGTAAGTCGGCGAGATGGCGCGCTTCAGGGCCTCCCGGACAAACTCAGACGCGTATTGCGTTCTGAATCCTGGCAGCACGTTGACGTGGATCATTTCTCCGTCATCGTATTCATGCAGCATTATCACGCCGATCAAATCACCACCTACACGCCCGGAAAGCCTGACCCAATCCGAAGTCTGGCCTACCACATCCATGCTAGGCTCGCCGTCTCCGTCATCGGAAATTGCATCCCAGATAGCAGGGTCTGCCATCACCTGGAAAACCTCTTCGTCGGTGGCCTGACCGATATCAATCATCAGACATTTGACCCGTCGCGGAAGGTGTATTTTCCGGTGACATTGATGCGGTCAGCCGCTCCAGCCTTGCCGATCAGGAAATACCCGGCAGGAACTGTCAGACCTTCAAGTGTTTTTGTCTCGTTGGCGCCAATAGTCACGTATCTGATACGCTCTCCGGCTGCGCTTGTAGCGTCGGAGGAAATGAAAATTTCAAGCGTTGTGCCTGTTCCGGATCTGTCGTGCGCATAGAATTCGTACACGTCAAATGTCTGGCCTGTCGAAGGGTTCAGAATCGTGGTATCAGTCGCTGCTATTGCGACAAGACCGCCTGCGCCTATTACGCGCCCTGATGCGATAGACATAGTGCCTCAACCTCTTCAATTCGTGCCTTCAATGATTTTATCTCGGCGATTAGTCCGCCAAGCTGTGTTCCACTATTTGCGATGCTGTTTAGTTCTGATTTTATGGCCGATATTTCTGCTTTAATGCCGCCAACCATGCTGATAACAGCAGATGGATCAAGCATTGCGTCAATCTGCCGCTTTGCCTGGGCACCTTGACTTGCCAGCCCGCCAATCTCTGAAGAAATGGCATAAAGTTGCTGAATTTCTATCAGAACATCAATCAAATCAGAGTCGGACGGAAGCGGTATAACCCCGTTGGCCCCGCCACCAGTAGCCTGTATCAGCGCAATCATGGTTTTAAGACCATGAGCAGTCCAGCATCCTGTTTTTGGATCAACAACCGGAGTTCTGGCAATGACCTGAAAGCGCTCCATCAGGTTACCTCCAGAAACGCATCCAGCAGAATGAACGGCACAGGATCTGTCTGCGCAATCTCGAATATTCTGCGCCGCGAAGAGCCTAATCCGGTCTCTTTAACCGACTTGCGATATTCGCCCATAACGCCGATAGAAACGTGCCTTTCCGCTCTCGGGTTTCTGCCGTCATCGTCGTACCAGCGCAACATGATGACAGGATCTGATCCCTGTCCAGTGGCGAGGCCGTGCCCGGTGTCGAAAATCAGCTTTAACGACTTGAAATGCAGCAGCTCGTCATCCATCGATACAACGGCAGCGCGGCGTTTTATTTCGAGTATTTCGCCGGCGTCATCGTAGACTCCATGCTTCATTTCGTAGACGTTACCGTCTATTCCAAAAATCAGATGCTTGTTGTAGCAGCTCTCATAGCTGAAAGCGTGGAATGTTTCATATTTCCAGTGCTTCAGCTTGTGCTGCAACCCGGTTGCGATGTTGATGACGTGAGTTGCAACTCCAGGAATAGTCAGGACGTAGAACTTGTGGCCGTGGTCTGTAAAGGTGAAAGCCCAAGCGCTGGCTATGTTGCTGCCATACCCCTGATTGACGTATTTCATCAGGGCAAACTCAAATCCTTCGTCGCTCACCCGTTGCGGCGTATACCCCTGCATCCTGTATACAATAAGGTCGTCGCCAAGGAAAAAGACCGTGTTATCGTCAACGGCGACAGAATTGACAGATCCGATACCGCGCTCTATTACGGCTGCGCCATTTAGTTCAAACGGGAAATCACTGTTTCCTGTGTTGATCCAGACCTTTATCCGATCGGCGTGGAAATTTATTACCTCACCGTGATCAACAACCTGGGTAATGATTTCCGTTTCGCCAGAAAGGCCGACAAAATCTAGTGCGTTGTAGCTTGTCGCACTGCCAAGCTCAGACAAAAACCAGCCACCCGGATAAGAAAAACTGAAATAATCACTGACATGATTAACCACATCAGCGCCAGGAAAATCAGCGTCAGAAATGGCACTGAGAGTCGTTCCATTCCAGACATACCCAGGACTCCCGTAGCCAGTCACTATGACGATATTGGTCTGGTCGGTGGCCATGGATACCCGATTAGTTCCGGGTATCGTGCCTAATGACGTTGCTGCGCCAATGGAGCTTATGGAATACAACGTGGTTCCAAAAACGGCATAGGCCACGTTGGCCGACTTGATCGAGCCGCGACACTTACCTGCAACCGTGCTGAACGAAACCGTGCCATGCCTGCCAATTTGGGCGGCTCCACTCTTGAATGGAATGGCGTAACAATTGATTGCCTGCTGATCCTCAACGGCAATGCTAATGCTTTCGCTCTGCCCGCCAATCAAATTTACTTTCACAAATACTGCTCCGGCATCAGGAACACGCTGCCTGAATCCGTATCGTTTGTTTCTGCTTCGTAAAGAAGCTGTTCGGCCATTGCGGTAAGTCTGGCGGCATCTTCGCCGCGCACTTCGTACTTTGGAATCAGCCGAACCGCTAGCCCATAAACAATGGCGTCAAGCCACTCAGGCGGAAACTCAGGGTCATCGTCCAGACTGTCGAAGTCTTCGATATAGGATTTGTATGAGAACTTGATGGAGTCAGCAGCGTCAGGCGTTGGCCAAACCCACATCTGCCCGACTGTCCGCTGTTCATCATAGTAAACAAACACCGGCTTGCCTTCGGAATCCTTGGCCGGCTGATTCATGAACTCAGACCGGGAGACGCTGCGAATTTCTGTTTCCTCGCCGCTCACAACTCGCCGGACGTTATCGATTTCAATAGGGCGATTTATAACCAAATCACCGCCAGGGCCGATATCGTATTGATTCGTGCCATCAACCAGTGTCAAGGTTGCCTCTTCCCACTTCCAAGCCTTGAGCCCCTTAACCGACCACGCCTTGACCATTCGATTGAGTGCCCTGCGGGAATAGGCGTACTGCGCAGCCGATGGCGTCGCCTCGTCCTCAATAGCGCCCACCATGACAAGGGCGTCTTTTATGATTTCGATGCAGGGCTGGTTAAAATCGACCGAATTGCTCGTTGCCATGAATCACCTAAAGGTCGTCGGCGGTCACGTCGCCAGGGTTCAAGAACACATCCTCACCAGGAGGCCGAGCATCGACGACAGTCCTTTCTGGCGCAGGCATTCTCTGACGGTCAAGCGGGTGGCGAGGCTCTGCGAACTCTTTCTTCACAATCAGGCCATTCCACTGTTTGACGCACTCAGACCGCAGGGCTTTTTGACCAGATACGTCGCAAATAACGAGATGGTCGCCCTCCCGATAGAACTTATTCAACCCGGGTGACTCACAGTGATATCAACAGATCCGTCGCCGCTGTTCACCACGACCTTCACAGCAGAAATCGACATATCTATTTTTGCCGTCTCATTGCCGGTGGCGGCCGTCATGTCGGTAATGTCAACCCAGTCAGCATTAGTTGCTGGCGATGCGATTGAGTGGACATTTTGAACAGTGTAAGAGACGGTGTAGTCGATTGTTCCAGATACTTGGCAATGGACTGCTGTATGATCTGCGCGATAGTTCAGCGGGATAACATACGGGTCGTTGTCACCAGTGACGGTAATCGTTTTGGGGCGCATGATTATTCCTCGAATCAGAGGGAGGCCGAAGCCTCCCGTTTAGCGCTCAACCGCAAAGCGTACGTAGTCAAAATATACGTTGTGAGCTGCATCGCCACCAGTGCGCGCACCGATGAAGGGAGCCAGAACCAAGTCGCCGGGAACCGTAGTTGCGCCTGTCCATTTCAATGACAGCTCACCGTCAACATACCCGCGAACGGTCATATTGGCGTCTGTTTCATTACCTTCAACCAGGATTGCCAGCGTGTGCCAAGTGCCGTCAGACAAGCTGATGGAACCCGTTACCGCAGAAGTTCCGCCGTTGTTCTTGTCAACCAGCATCGTGGTTACAGCCGAGCCGTCCAGTACGCCAAACGCAATAACGTCTGTGTCTGTGGTCGTCCAAAGATCTTCAGGGTTTGATGTCGCGGTCAGGTTCGACAACCCAAACTGAACGTCTGTGTCATCGGCATCTTCAGACCATACGCGGACTTCCATCATGAACCGCTTGCCGGAAAGCTGGATCTGCTTGGGAAGATAGATTGAAGCGCCTTCGGTTGTGCCGTCTGATGCGAAATTCAGCACGCCGCCAGGATAGTTGTCAGTCGCAAGCTGAGTTACCGTCGCCCCTGTATCGATGATAGCCGCAGCCCATCCGCTAGGAACGTTGGTTGTCACAACACGGTTGAAGTCGTCAAAAAATACGACCTGCTCCGCACAGCTTGCCATCGCAAAACCTTCACGGTATGCGTATTTTTTTGAAGGGCCGTAGTACAAAGGGCCTTTAAAGTGTGTACCTGCCATTTTGATTTCCTCGAATCAGAAATGAATTGGCCCCCTGTTACGGGGGCCGGTTACATCAGGCCCCTGGCGAGCCGTAGATGGAGCGCGGATCTGTCCAGCCGAACGATTCACGGTGAAAAACGGCAAACTTCAAGTTGCGAGTGTCGAAATCATTCTCGCGAACCGGAGCGCCTGGCGCTTCACGCATGAAGTTCTTCAGGCCGTCCATGCAGTCGGTCTTGATGAACCACGCATCAGCATCGGTCAGGTAGTCGTTGACGGTGAAATCAAGGCCAACCTCGGAACGAATGGCGTTGATGTCGTTGTCAGCGGTACCAACCCGCTTGTCCGTCTTCAGGATGCGCGCTGCCTCGAACTGCAGGGCAGACGGCACGATCAGACGTTTCGGCATGACCGCAATACGCAAGCCACGGTCATCAGTGAAGCCGCGAATGTCGATCATTGCCTGCTCCAGTGCGGCTTCGGACAAGTCGGCAGATGTTGCCAGCTCGTTTGCCCATGTGCCGCCTGAAATGTTCGGGTGATCGGTTGCGCACAGTTCCTTGCCATCGCCTCCGGTGTAGCTGGAGCTGAATGCACGGTTCAGAATGTTCGCCGCAACGATTTCGCGGGTCTGGCGCTGCGAGAATCCCAGGTAACGGGCGTTCTTCAGGCCGAGGTTGTACTGCTCATCTGCCAGCATCTCATAGGTGAAAATGATACCCATGGCGTAGGTCAGGTGAGAGTAGCGAGTCACGTACCCTTGGCGGATGGCGTCGAATGTGATGCCGGAGCCTTCAGGCTTGGTTGGAATCAAGCCAGTGCCTACAAGCTGCACGTCCTCTTCATACGACTTGGATGACGCCTCGCGGTCAAAGATCTGTTCCAGCTGCAGCGGCTTCTTTTCATCGTAGCCCATACCCCAGAACTTGTTGACGCCCACTTGGAGCGCCTTGGCAATGGAGCCAGTATTGACAACGCCCATGATCAGGTTACTCCAGTGGTAGTTTTGTAGACATGCTCATTGATAACAACGAGCCACTTGCAGTTGGTGCCAATTTCGTTGTCTGCCCGCTTTACAGGGCCGAGCACGCGAAGCTGGGCGGTTGCGTCCTTGATGTCAGAGCTGTCCAACTCCATGCCAGACGTGCCGGTGGAGGTGTTGCCAGCTGCAACTGTGATGTCGGCATTACGCTGGATATCAGTGATAGCCAGAGCACCACCAACGGAGTCTTCCTGAATCTCAAACACCAGATCAGGCGCATCGGCCACCAGGACATAACGACCGGTAGAAGCTGCGCGATAGATCAGGGAGTCGGCTGTGTAGCCTGCTTGAGCCGGGAATCCAACCACAACACCCAGAAGCTGGGCGTCGGTTGCAGCTGCTTGAATGCAGCCTGGGGTTCCGTCAGTGTGGCCTGTACCGTTTGACTTCACAAAGTCACCGATAAAGGTGGCCGTGTTGTCAGAGGCCGGAATGTAATACAGATTTGCCGCGCCGTTGTAAGGAGAGCCGTCTAGGTGTTTTACAGGGCGGGCACCGTTGACACGATCAACGTTAGCCATTGGTTAAACCTCAAATTATTCGTCATCGATCTGAATCCTCTGGTTAGGCGGTCGGGATTTGCCGAGGCTTTTCCCGATTTTCACGCCTTCGCCATAGAATTCGCCGTATTTGGCTTCGGAAAGAAGCGAGCGTTCTTTGGATTTGATTTCGGCCTCTTTGGCCGCTTGATCTTCCTGATAGTACTCATCAGGAATTTCCATCAGAACAGCTGTAATTCCGCCACCTACGGGCTTTCTCACGATGTCGCCAACCTGGGTTGCCGCACCTGCTCTTGGGTCTCCCACCTCTGTGGGGCGCATGACAGGAGTATAACCCGCTGCTTTTGCGCGTTCAATTCGGTCATCCACGTCATTGATCCAGCGCTGATTGAAGCCTTTGCGCTTGTTGCCAACGGTAAGGATATTTCGCTCACCCAACGGGGTGCGCTTCGGTCTGTTTTTTGGGTCGCTCATGGCGTTCTCCGGCTATCGAAGGTCTTTGATGAATTCGTCGAATGACATTTTGTCTTTAAGGCTAGCCCAGACAGAACGCTCTTCGCGTGTCAGGTCGTTGTAGGTCAGCTTGCCTTTGACAACCTTTTCTCCTGCATCCGGAACAACGGCGGCAGGCTTTTCCTTGTTCGGGTTCGTGAACTTGTGTGCGAATTCCTTTCTGACTTCCTGCTCTACGCGCTTCAGCATGTCGCCGAATGGCACACCTTCTGCCTTCAGCCGCTCAGCCTCGGCCAGGGCAAACACCGTCATAGCCCTGTCTTTGTCGAACCAGCGGTCGTTCCTTTGAAGGAAATCCGTCATTTCTGGCGGGACTTCAGGCTGCTTAGGTACCTCAACAACAGGCGCTGCCTCAGCCTCGACCTTTTTGATTTCGCTGTCTGCTTTGTTGAATGCGTCATAGTCTGCATTCTGAAAGGCCTCGCGCTTCTGTTCTTCAAGCTCTTTCAGCAGCTCGGCACGCGCTCTTTCGGCAGCCTTAGCGGCATAGCTGCTGACCTGATCAATCTGCTCAGCCTTGCTTTTCAGCTCGCGCTTCAGCTGGTGGATCTGGTCAAACAGCGGCTTGCGGCGGATGAATTCGCCATGATCAACCCATGAATCCGGGTCGCCATCGAATTCTTCCTTCGGACGCCATCCAGCAGCACGGGCTTTTTCTTCGAGCGGGTCAACCTTTCGCTCTTCTGGCTGCTTGGCTTCAGTGTCAGCCTTTTCAGGTTCTACAGGCTTCTCAATATCCTGAAACTGATGCAGGGCTTCCGGGATTTCGGCTAGTTTCTCCAGCGCGTCACTCATGCAGCCACCTCGCCGGTAATGATGGCCGTCACATCCTCGTCGTTCATGACGCGGTACTTCTCGCCGGCAACCTCGATTTCATAGCCGCCGTACTTGGCAAAGTAGACTCGATCGCCAACGGCTGCCCACGGCTCGCCGTCATCAAATGCCTTCCATGCGGTGGGGCCAATCGCAATCAGCACGCCAACGTGCTGCCCTGACTCTTTGCGGGCCTTATCCTGATGTGCCAGGACAATTCCGCCTGCGCTTTTTTCTTCGAGCGGATCTGGCTTGATCACCACTCGATGACCTGCCGGCTTAATCGGGAATTGCATCACTCAATACCTCTTGCAGGTAGTCTAAATCAAGGAATTCGCAGATACCTGCGACATAGTTTTGAACCGCGAGCCTGACCATGCCGTGCTCTTCGAGCGTTTCAGCTTTGTCGATGATCAGCCTGTCAATTGCGTCGCGCTTCTTTTCATCCAGCTTTCGGATGACTTCTTGTGTTACCTGGTGCCGTCGCCAATCGGCGAACTCTTGCTGTGTTGCCATGGTTTACCCTTCTTGGGTGGTTGAATCTCTTGCGTCGTCGCGAAATAGATCGTGCTATGGGATTACGTCCAGCGCCGCGCCAAGGCGGTCAAAATAGGTTGTCTTCTGTCCTTGCGCCAGCTTGTCAAGATAGTCTGCAGCGCCACCAAAAACCGGGCCAATAGGGGTATCAACAACACGCAGCGCATCGGCAGCTTTGCCAAGCATTGGGTATGGTGTTGCCTGCATTGTTCCGGTAACGGGCACGCCGCGTTCATTCATGCCAAACTGCTGCAGGTTGCGGTTCAGGTTATCCAGAACCGGGTTGCTGCCTTGTGTGGCTTGGATGTAGCTGTTAATTGCAGCTTGTGTTTCTTGCGGCGATAGGCCGNNGTGCCGACTGCGGCAGGCGCAAGTGATGCCAGCAGGTTTGACGACTCTTTTTGTGCAGGGTCGAAGGCTGCGAACTTAGATCTAATATTTGATGGGTCGAAAATAACCTGAACATCTGTGCTATTGGGGTCTTTTGTGTTTTTAACTATAAGTCCATCATGGCCATTATCCCTTGCGGTTTTTATCACTTTCGCCATAAAAGATGGGTTATATTCTTTTCCTGCCGCATCATAAACCATGGGATTTTTGAGGGAAGTGTATAGCGGCATAACATTTCTACCAGAAATTGAGCCTCTTAACTTATCCTGCGCGGCACCAAAACTTACAAACCCAGAAGATCCAGTCTCAGCCTTTGCTGCCTCTATTGTTTTTTTTGTTAAATTGTCGCGAGCACTTGAAACCATTTCCTTAGCCGCTTCATATCTATTAAAAGCGGCGTCTATTTTTGATTCATCCGCTGAACCCTTATACAGTCTATCGTAACTTGTCGAAGCTGATTTCAATTCATTTTCAGCCGCAGAAAGACTCTCTATGTCATCTTTTAAAAAATCCCTGGCATTATAATCATAGGATGGAAATTCAGCATAATGTGAAGCAGTCGCAGGATTGCTTGCAAGGAATATTGCGTCCTTTGCGTCCTTTGCTCTTGTTGTCAATCCGCCCAACGATGGAGAAAAAGACTCAACGTTTTGCTTAGTGCCATGATACCAAACCTTGCTAGTATCAAACCCCTGCTCAGCAGCCCTCTGCATGCGTGCAGCTTGCGACATGTCCAGCGCCTTGGCAGCCTTCTCTATCCCTTCCTTAAGCGCCGATAGCTTGCCCATCGCCCATCTCGCTCAGTGATTTGATAATACGATTCAGTCCGCTTGATACTGTGGCGTTCTCAATTTTCTGCGCCTCTGTATCTGCTGTTGTTTTTTCAATATCGGCTATTGCCTTGATACGATCTAGCTCGGCAGCCTGACGCTTAAGCTCAAGCTCGCCTTCTTGTATCGCTACCTTGCGCGCATCGAGCTGCAGCTTTTCTTCCACTTCTTGAGCTTTAGCCATTGCCATCTCAGCTTCGTGCATCATCTGCAGCGCAACAGGGTTGGTGTTCGGGTCTTGCTCTGGCAGTATCTGCTCGATCATTTCAGGTTCTACGCGCAGCGCTTGCAGGCCAAACTCAATAATCGGCCTTGAGTCTACGCCCGGCGAACCAACAAAAGACCTCAGCGCCTCGAACTTGGTCAGCCGCTGGACATCTGAACTCATGTAGGGGTCGGCAACCGGGACAACATCGATTTCTTGTGATTCGAAGTCTTGCCGAAACGCCATTGCATCCTTTTCCTGAACACGGAAGTATTCTTCCTCGTCCAGATAGCGATAATTCAGCTTGAACAGGATGGTGAATTCCTGCTTCAGTGCTCGGTAGATGCGCTTGTAGATGGCGTTGTAGACTATCATTCCCAGCTCGCTCAGGGCCATGACAG
>JRYI01001472.1_pt1 | contig 12305 bp, 11 predicted proteins | sample 235361 | NCBI WGS metagenome assembly JRYI01 (sample SAMN03074212, study PRJNA261471) | activated sludge metagenome | biome: Common Effluent Treatment Plant; feature: Wastewater; material: Activated sludge; isolation source: activated biomass in a lab-scale reactor treating industrial wastewater at...
TGCCGCCCTCGTCGCCGAAACTGCGTGGTCGATTCTGAATGACCTTGGTCATCCCGAACGCGTTTGTGAACTGGCGGCCATCGCCGGCTATCTGCATGACATCGGCAATCTAATTCATCGGCAGAACCACGCCCTGGGAGGTAGTCTCATCGCCATGGGCATCCTGTCCCGGCTGGGAATGCCCATGGATGAATGCGCCCTCATCATGAACGCCATCGGTAACCACGAGGAGGAGCGAGGTTACGCTACCACCCCGGTCTCGGCCGCCCTCAACATCGCCGACAAGTCCGACGTTCATCGCAGCCGGGTGCAGGCTGAAGGGTTCGACGATTTCGATATCCACGACCGGGTCAATTACGCCACTACCCAAAGTCGCGTGATCACCGATGCGTCGGGGCGAATCATCAACCTGGACTTGACCATTGACACCAGTTTCGCGGCCGTCATCGAATATTTCGAGATCTTTCTGGACCGGATGGTGATGGTGAAGCAGGCGGCCGAGTTCCTGGGCTGCCATTTCCGGCTGACCGTTAACAGGACCGCATTTTCCTAAGCCCCGGTCGGTTCAATCCATCATCAGACGTTCTTCGATGGCGCGCTTGATCGTCCCATCGGCTACCAGTCGGCGAGCCTCCTCGATGAGAGGGAACAACACCCGGTCGGAATCGACAAACGGCACGCGCTCGCGCACCAGCCTGTACGCCACCTGAGTGCCCTCACCCATATCCTCAGTCGCCAACCCCATATCCCGACGGCGGAAGTCGATCCCCTGGGCAGCCAGCATCAGCTCAATTGCCACGATGGTCTCCGTGTTTTCGAGCACCTGCCACGCCTGTCGAACAGCGGTCGCGCCCATGCTGACGTGATCTTCCACATTGGCGCTGGTGGGGATGGTATCGGCGCTGGCGGGATGGGCCAGAACCTTGTTCTCCGAAGCCAGCGCCGCGGCCGTGTATTGCGCCATCATCATCCCGCTCTCCAGCCCGCCATGAGCGGTCAAAAACATCGGCAAGATTCCGCCATTGCTGTCGGCATCCACCAGCCGGGCACAGCGTCGCTCGCTCATGTTACCCAACTCCGTTAGCCCCAACGCGGCGTAATCCATTGCCAGCGCCACCGGCTCGCCGTGGAAGTTCCCGGCCGAGACGACATCGATCTCCCCGGCGTCATCAACAAACAGGATCGGGTTATCGTTGACCGTATTCAACTCGATGTCGATCACCCATTGGGCATAGGCTATTGAATCGCGAACCGCGCCATGAACCTGGGGGATGCAGCGCAAGGTGTAGGCGTCCTGGACATTATTGGGGTCGTCGCGGCGCAAATAGCGACTGCCGGCAAGGACGCGGCGCAGAAAATCGGCGCAATTGATCTGGCGTGGATGCGGCCGCAAGGCATGGACCCGAGGATCATAGGCGCGATCAGTTCCATGAAGAGCCTCGAGCGACAAGGCGCCGACGATGTCGGCCGTAAGGACCAGGTTGATCGCCCGGCGAACGAGAAGCGCGCTCATGCCCACCATCTGGGCCGTCCCGTTCAGGAGGGCTAACCCTTCCTTGGCATACAACTCGATCGGCTGCAATCCGGCGGAGGCCAGCGCTGCGCCGCCGTCGACCAGTTGGCCGTTGACGACGGCCTCCCCTTCGCCAATGACCACCAGGGCCAGATGGGCCAATGGCGCCAGATCGCCACTGGCCCCCAGCGATCCCTGGGAAGGTATGCGGGGCGTGATGCCGGCATTAAGCATGTCCAGCAGGAGACGGACGATGGACGGCCGCACGCCGGAATGACCGAGGGCCAGGGTATTGGCGCGCGCCAGCATCATCGCCCGAACAACCAGCTGCGGCAGATCCGGCCCAACGGCGACGGCGTGACTGCGGACAAGGTTCAACTGTAATTGGCGAACTTCATCAGGCGAGATGAGGCGATCCTTAAAGCGGCCGAAGCCCGTGGTAATGCCATAGACGGCTCGCCCCTCGGCCACCAGACGCTCCACGGCCGCCCGCGAGCGGTCCATACGCGGGATCGCAGCGGGATCGAGCGCCACGGGACGGCCATTGGCCACGGCAACAACATCATCGATATGCAGGTCTTCACCGGAGATAAGCAAGGGTTCCATGTGGTGATTATAGCAAAGGGGGCGTTTTCGTCTTTTATAGGGCTGATGTACAATTGAAGCATGGACTCCTTTGAGCCTGGCCGGCAACAAATCGTCGGTCATGAATGGGCCGTACGCTTGTTGAATAGCGCCATCAGCCACAACCGCGTCGGCCATGCTTATCTGATCACCGGGCCAGACAGCATCGGCAAGATGACACTGGCGCGGTCGTTCACTCAGGCTTTGAACTGCACGGCCGAGCGGGTGCATCGGCCATGTGGCATTTGTCGTTCGTGCAAACTGATCCAGGAGGACAAACATCCCGACGTTCGGGTCGTCCTGCCGGAGGTCAGCGACCGGGGAACGCAATCGATCAAGATAGAGCAAATCCGGCGGTTGCAACAGGACCTGAGTTTGTCGGCCTATGAAGCGCGCTATAAAGTAGCCCTGTTGAAACGGTTCGATACAGCCAACCTGAACGCAGCCAACGCTTTCCTCAAGACGCTGGAGGAGCCTCCAAGCAACGTCATCCTGTTATTGACGGCGATAGACAGCGACACGATATTGCCGACGATCAATTCGCGCTGCCGGTCGATAAAGCTCCGGCCGGTGCCGACCACACTCATCGAGGAAACCTTGATGACCCGGCATCACGCCCGGCCGGAGGCGGCCAATCTGCTGGCCCATCTGGCCGACGGCCGCCTGGGATGGGCCATTCGTGCCCATCAGGACGCCGCTCTGCTGCAATCACGCCGCACGCAACTGGACGCGCTGCATCAGGCGCTGCCAGGCAGCCTGGTCGCCCGGTTTGCGCTGGCCGAATCACTGGCTCGCAAAACGGAGACGTTGCCGCCGTTGCTGCAAACATGGTTGAGTTGGTGGCGCGACCTGGCCTTGCTGTCCTACGGGCAGAAAGGCGCCAACTACCATATCACCAACATCGACGAGATGGAATTGCTGCACAATCTGGCCGGACGCTGGCCACGAAACGGCGTGCTGAAATCGCTGCAACAAACAGAAACCGCGCTACGTCAATTGAAGCAAAACGCCAACGCGCGACTGGTCATGGAAAACGTCATGCTGGCCTACCCCCAACAAGCATAGACCATACAAGATTATAAATGACAGAAGCTGAACCATCCCTTGACACACTGCTTCACTTCGCCCTCGATGCCGCCTGGCAAGCCGGTCGCGTTACCTTGGCTCATTTCCAGACCGGACTGATGGCCGAACGCAAGGCCGATAATTCGCCCGTGACAATCGCCGACCGGGAAGCTGAGCAAACCCTGCGCCGGCTCATCACGGAACGATGGCCCGATCACTCGATAATCGGCGAGGAATATGGGCATACAGCCGGCAAGAACGGCGACCACGGATATACCTGGATCATCGATCCCATCGACGGGACAAAGTCATTCATCAGCGGGGTGCCGATTTACGCCGTGTTGCTGGCGCTGGTGAAGGACAATGAGCCGGTATTGGGTGTGATGCACTTTCCGGGGTTGAACGAGACGGTTTACGCCGCCCGCGGCCGGGGCTGTCACTGGAACGGCCGACCGGCAAGGGTGTCAAATGTGTCCAAACTGTCCGACGCAGTATTGCTGACCAGCGACCTGAACAACTTTTCCCAATATAATCGACAGGCTACTTTCCAGCGTCTGATTGATGCGACCTATTTTCAGCGGACATGGGGAGACGCCTACGGCTATGCCCTCGTCGCCACCGGCCGGGCCGAGGTCATGCTCGATCCGGCCATGGCCGTCTGGGATTGCGGGCCATTGCAAGTCATCCTCGAAGAAGCCGGCGGTACGTTCACAGACTGGACGGGAAAATCGACCATCTTCGGCGGCGAATCGATCGCCACTAACGGTTTGTTATTCAACGAAGTTATGGCGATTGTACGCGGCGACCAAATTTTCGATCGGGATGACGCGCTCTAACCTTTGAGGAGAACAAGATGAATCAAAAACCATCGAAAAAGCGGGCCATCGCCCTGAATGGACTGGTACTGGTCATATTGATCGGCGCATTGGCGGCTTGCAGAGGCGGAGGAGGAGAGGTGGCCGGCACGCCAACATCCACACCGACCACCGAGCCGACCCCCGCCCCAGGCTCCAACGAGCCATCCCGCGGGCAAGCTGTTGTGAACAGCGTTGACATGCTCATCATGGAGTCGTTTCCGGTTCAGGTCAACGTCGTAGCCAAGGGGGATCTACCGGACACATGCACCCGTATCGATGAAGTCATCAGCCAATTATCGGGCGACACATTTCGAGTCGCCATCACCACCCTGCGGCAGCCGGACGCAACCTGCGCCCAAACCATCGTGCCTTTCGAACAATCCATATCTCTGGATGTGGAAGGGCTAAAAGCCGGAACCTACAACGTGTTGGTCAACGGCGTCACGAATACATTTACCCTCGATGTCGATAATGTCCTCGATTCCGGGGCAACGAGCGAGACAACGGGGATCAGCGGGTTCATGTGGCATGATCTTTGCTCCCAGACGGGAACAGCCGTTGGGGACGCCACGGCTGAAGAGGGCTGCGTACCCTCCCCCGACGGCAAAACTGTCCAGGCCGACGGTGTATTTCAAGCCGGTGAACCCGGCATCCCCGGCGTCAAGGTCAGTCTGTTGGCCGGAGATTGCACCTCAGCCATGGAAGGTGATGAACTGTTCGCCACAACCGACGAATCCGGCGCCTATCGTTTTGAAGGCGTGAGCGCCGATACCTATTGTGTCTTCCTGGACACGGATGACGAGGATAATGCCGCCGTACTGAAGGACGGCATCCTGACTTTTCCGACCACAAACGGGATCGCCACCAATAGCGTTACGGTCCCGGTTGAAGACGGCAAGAGTCTGACGGATATCAACTTCGGCTTTGATTTCCGCTTCCTGCCGGTGCCGGAGGCCACGGCTGATTGCACCAACAGCTTCGAATTTGTTCAGGACCTGACCGTTCCCGACGACACTGTATTCCCGCCCAACACGGAATTTGCAGCAGGCTGGCGACTTCGAAACAACGGCACTTGCCCCTGGACTGAAGGTTACTCGGTTGCCTTCGTCGGCGGCGACGCGATGGGCATCACCTCAACTGTGCCGCTGGAGAATGTCGTCGCGCCGGGTCAGACCGAGGACGTCATGGTGACACTCACATCGCCCGACAGTCCGGGAACGTTCAAGAGCAACTGGCAATTGAGCGACGCTGCCGGAAACGTGTTCGGCATCAACGGCAAGATCGACGATGCCTTCTGGGTGCAGATCGTCGTCGATGAAACGGCCGAATTCACCGGAACACCCGCCCCCGGATCGGCCGTCATCGGCGGCGTCCTGTGGTCGGATGTCTGCTTTCTAACAAACGGCAACCCCTCGCGAGGTTGCGTGGAGACCCAGGCGGGCAGTGGATTCTATCGAGCCAACGGCACATTCGACGCCGGGGAGCGCGCCCTGCCGGGCATAACCCTCATTCTGGGTCGGGGGGCGTGTCCCGAAGGCGGCATCCCCGCCCCCGCCGACCGGCTGGCCACTACCATTTCGGATGATAAGGGTCTCTATCGCTTCGAGGGCCTGGATGCGGGAATCTATTGCGTTTCAATCGACGCCCTGTCGGCCGAAAACATAGAACTGCTCATCCCCGGCAATTGGACCTATCCCGCACCGGGCACAGGCCGGTGGGGACTCCGGCTGGCCCTGGGCGAGCAACGGCTGACGGTCGACTTCGGCTGGCAGCACCTGGATTAGACACGATCATCAAATGGGAGCGGGTCGCTTCACGTGAAGCGACCCGCTCCCGACCGGCTTAAATCCTGGTTTAAGTATCTTCGTAAGGCAACTGATCTACGTTTAATAGGGTGCAATATTCAACAGGAGCCTAATGCTTTGAACAAGAACGAACCGATACCATGGCATGGCGTCAACGTCCTGGAAAAGCTTGTCATATTCGTGCTGCTAATTTCGGCAGCGGCGACCCTCACTTTAGGTTTCCTGAATGAAACACCCATACAACGTCTATTGCAATCATTAGGAATCGGGGCTATCCCCGGTTGGCTGATCGTCGGCCAAAGATCATTATTCGTCTTCGCCGGGATACTCATATTACTCATCGCCTTCGCCGCTTTAATCCGCTTCCGATTGATCAGGGACAAACGCACCTGGTTTGGCACGGGGTGCCCTGATTGCAAGGAACGAGATCTGGTGCGAGTGAGACGACATTTCAGCGACCGCTTTTACGGACTGATTCGCCTGCCGGCCTATCGCTATGCCTGCCGAAATTGCACCTGGCGCGGGATTCGCATCGCCCGAAGGGATCATTCGCCTGAGCGCGACCTGGAAAGGGGGCTGGCGCTACGCCGATTCCAACCAGATGGTTTGCCGCTTCGGGAAGAATTCGAATATGATGCATTGGAATATGCCGTTCAGCTCGAGGAAACCAGCCCTTTCGATTTTGGTGACGAAACGAGTGAATCAGTCGATGAGTTCACCCCATCTGCTCATGATCTCAACGAAACAGCCGAAAGCTCAGGACATCGCTTCACCATTTTAGGATTCCTCGATAAGCCCCACCCTGCCCGCCACAGGACATCACCATCCTGACTTCCCTATAATCCTTCCCAACATTGAAGCCTTACCCTCCTGTGTATATAATGGCTGCACTTAGCGAAACAAAACAGGAGGTCTATTGTGGCAAGGCAAGCAAATAGCAGTACGAATGCCGGTTCCATCCCTCCAGGAACCGGCGGAAATGCAGGTGAATTGGAAGTCCTTCGAGATCTCATTTTTGGCAATCAGGCTCGTGACTTCACCCAACGGCTAAGCGATATCGACGACCGTCTGGAGGCCATCCGGCGCGAGTTGAAAAGCGAGCAGGATTTGTTCACTCAATCGCTAACCAAGTCGTCTGTTGACCAGGGAACAACCCTCCGCAAGGAAACCCATGGTCGCATCGATAAGGAAGTCCAGATGCTGAGCGAACGAATCGAGCAACTGACGGCCGATATGAGCCGACAGTTTGAAGAAGCGCGTCGAATGTTCGAGGCAAAGCTGGATCGCCTTCAGACGGAGAGCGGCGACCGGATAAGACAGCTGGAGGAAAAGACCCGGCAAAGAGACGACGATCTCCGCTCAGAGATGTTGGCCGCCAGCGCCTGGCTGGAAGACAAAAAGACGTCGCGTCACGATCTGGGTCGCATGTTGGAGGAATTAGGCCGGCAAATTCAGGGGAACATTGAGGCGGCCGCCTCCGAGCCGGGCGACGAAGCGTAGCGCCCGGGTTCTCTGCGATGGACTTTTCTGCCGATTCCGGCCCACCGGATCAGTCACCGTCAACATCCAACGGTGAGCCTTCCCTATCCTCAATTCGACGCATCCTCTTCGCGTCCGAGAGTGAGCGAATCGACCAGCTTGACCAGGAGAGAATCCGCCTGGAAAGCGAAATCGATGAGCTAAAAACCCACCTGGCGACGCTGCAAGCCGAACTCGCCGCCGCCGAGGCGAGGTTACGTGATGAGACAGTCGTGCTGACTGACAGTATCGATGACGTGATCGCACGCCGCGCTCAGGCAGCTCCCGAAGAGATGGCCGAGGCGCTGGGGCCGGTGATGGCCGGCGCAATTCGAGTGCAGGAACGTCAGTCACGGGAAGAACTGATCGACGCCGTCGGGCCGATATTGGGTGAGGCGATCGAGGAGCAGATTCGAGATTCGCGACACAGCCTGGTCGAAGCTCTTTATCCCATCATCGGCGATATGGCTCTGCGCTACATCGGCGAATTCTTCCGGGAATTCCAGCGAAATATCGATGCGCGACTGAAATCGACCTTTGACCTGGGCCAATTCTTCCGTCGAGCAGAGGCCCGATTGCGAGGTGTATCGGATGCCGATCTGATGGTGCGTGACGCCCTGCCCTTCCAGGTGCGCGAGGTATTCCTCATCGAGAGCGGTACCGGGATTTTACTGGCGCGATCGGGCAGTGACGAAGCGATTCATTCAGACCTGATCAGCGGCATGTTGACGGCCGTACGCGATTTCATGCATGACTCCTTCGAGCGCCAGGAAGGCCCATCGCCGGTTGACGAAATCCAGTATGGTGACCAGCGTATTATTGTGCAGGACGGCCGCCTGTGCTATCTGGCGGTCCTTATTCACGGCATCGAACCGTCGGGGTTTCGGGCCAACCTCCGACGATTTGTTAGCCAGCTACATGCCGATCACCACCAAACAATACATACCTACGATGGCGACATGAGCCGGTTGGATGAGGTTCAATCCTCGATCGACCAATTGGCGATTGACCTGACCGGGTCGGCCGCGCCGGATGACGAGCCCAAACCGATGCCGCGGGGCCAAAAGCTGGCACTGATTGGGGCAGGGTTCGGCGGGATGCTGCTTTTGGGTCTGGCCTGCTTTTATCTCCAGTTTACTCTGGCTTTATTGCCTGTTGCATTTGGCAGCCCTTCACCAACACCGACCCAGACGGCCACGCCCAGCCCCACCCACACATCGACCCCCACCATGATGCCGACCTCAGTGCCGACAGCCACTGCGACCCCATCGCCGACACACACCTCCACGGCAACGCCCAAACCCACAGCGATGCCTGAACCCACGGCCGAGGCAACCGTCGTTCCCTTTGTACTCATGGCCGGCCAGCCGGTATGGGCCTATAGCGAACCCTCGATGACGGCGAGCACAGTGGGCATCATCGAGGCCGGAACCCCGCTCACGCTCATCGAAGTCCGCGATCCGTGGCTATTACTTGAATGGCAATCTGCCTTCGGGCCACGCCAGGGATGGTTAACCGCTCGCCTGATCAACGTCACCGGTACGCCCCCGGCTGATTTCCCAACACCAGCTACTCCGTAGATACTGGAGCAACGATCTTCAAGGGAGCTACCAGGACGACCATGAATCAGGAAGATGTGATACGCAGCCTTCAGGAAAGACTCACCCAGGCGGAGGCAGAATTAACGATCGCCCAGCGGCGAAAATCAAGCGTAATGGCGATGGCTGTCCATGACCTGCGGACTCCCCTGGCGATTATTCAGGGCTATTCGCAACTGTTGGCGGCCGAGTTGCCTGCGGAAAACGATGCGACCCGCGAATATATCGCCAGCATTCTGACCCACGCCGAATCCTTGGGGAAAATGGTGGATAATCTGATGGCATTGGACCTGCTGGAAAGCGGTCGATTTCGTCTCGTTACCCGACCCGGCGACCTCAACGAGCGGACCGGCGAGGCGATAGCGCAGGTGGAAGGACTGACCGATCTGAAGGACATCACGGTTTCCTATCGGCCTCACCCCTCGCCCGTTCGGGTCGAAATCGATGAGGCCCAGATCGGCCGCATCCTATATAATTTACTCAGCCACACGACGAAATACGCCCGACCCGGCTCCCAATTACAAATCGACGTCAGTCGTCAAGGAGAATTCGGGCGGGTGTCACTCCTCGATCCTAACCGCACGCTGAAGCGGGATATCCTGGCGCGACTATTCGATCTGGCAGATATCGACTCCGCAAGCCCAACCTCGCTGCAAGGGACGGATATTGGGCTGGTGCTGGCCCGACTGATCGCCGAGAAACATCGCGGTTATGTGGAAGCCGTTGGCGAAGCCGGTAAGGGGGTGATCCTCGCCCTCTATTTGCCCACGACTGGTGATTGATCGGAGGGTCGAGGCAACGGGAGCAAGCGGGGAACTCGCGCCTGATAATTCCGGTAAGCATCGCCAAATTCGGCCAACAGCCGTTGTTCCTCATGAAGTGAACCGGCAAGGAAATAGATGGCGGCCCACAGGCTGACGATAAAGACCGTCCAACTCATCACCGCGTTGGCCCACAAAACCAGCAAGCCGAAGAAATAGATCGGGTGGCGCACCAACCGGTATGTTCCGGTAGAGATGAACGGCGACGGCGGCTCCGGATCGGCCTCACCACGCACGTAGCGAACCAGTTGGCGCAGTCCCAGAAATCGCCACACATCCGTTTGCCATAATGCCGCCAAAGCTCCGAGTGCGCCGATGAATTGCAGGGTATAATTAACAAGCCGAAAGGGCATCGGCACGGACCATAGTGCTCCGTCCGGTGCGCGAGTGATCAGCAGGTAAAGGATTGGCAGCAACGTCCAGCCGGCGATGACATTATAGAGCAGTCGGTATAATCCACGGTAAGCCCGTTCGCCAAAAGTGCGCCGGAACCAGTCTTTTGCATCAACGGCGGCCATCAGGGTATGGAACAAGGTCCATATCAATAGTGCGATAAGTAACTCAACCATAATGAACGATTCCAGGAATGTATCGGATCCTGTTCCATTTGACGAAGAAACATGGCAGCAATTGCCCGACTATCTGAGCAACCTGCCCGAACCGGTCTGCCTGCACGTTTGGGGCGACGAAACGGCCGGCGCGACCGAGCGAGAGGCGGCGCGGCTGGCCCGCATGTTGGCCGAGCGCTTCCCCGAAAAGCTGTCCTGTCGTTTGTTGCCGCGCCGAATTAATTACCCCTATTATCCGGTAATCGGCATCATGGTCGGGACAGACGAGGCATCGATCGACCTGGGGCTGCGTATCATCGGCCTGCCCATCGGCTTCCAGATGACGTCACTCATCGCCGCCATCCAGACCGCCTCATTTCGCGGGCAAACGCTGGAGCCACTCACACGCCTGAAGCTCCGCAAACTTCTGGACGTATATCAGGATGACGTCGCCATCGAGGTGCTGACCTCAGCCGAGGATGAGGCGGGGGCAGTGGTGGCCAAGTCAGCGTTTGGGGCAGCGGCCGCCAACGAACGGATCCGAACCTTTCTGATCGTGACCGACTTCTTCCCCGAAGCGGCCCAACGCTACTCAGCCCAATATTTACCCCACGTGGTCATCAACAAGCGGGTTCATTACGACGGTGCGCTTGAAGAAGAAGAGATGATTCGGCAGATCGGGATAGCCCTGAAAAGCGGGCAAGATACGGCCGCCACAACCTAAAGCTAGGATTTCTTTCCATTCCCCGATAAGGTCGCTTCGACCCGTCGTTGCAGGCGACGCAGGCGGGAACGGCCGCGGGCCATCATGTAGCGAACGCGCTTCCATTCATGGTCGACGAACGACACTTCCTGCGGCGACACATCCCATTTGACGACCGACGCACCCCAGGTCAATCCGCCCCCAAAACCGACGAACACCACATTATCATCCGGCTTGAGCCGGCCCTCGCGAACAGCGTCGCATAACGCCAGAGGGATCGACGCGGCCGACGTATTGCCGTTGTGCTCCACATTCAGGTAGAACTTCTCCATCGGCACCTTGAGCTTTTTGGCCGCCGTCTCGATGATTCGAGTGTTGGCCTGATGGGGGATGATGAGAGCGATATCTTCGACGGTTAGTTCGGCCTGCTTCAGCACATCCTGGATAGATGAGGCGATCACGTTAGTCGCAAACCGGTAGACCTGGCGGCCATCCATGTCGATGATGTTTTTATGATGCCCGTTACTGGAGAATTCCGTCCCCAACATCGGCACAGGATTGTGGTAGAGCGCGGGCAGGCTCAGCAAGTCGGACCCCGATCCATCCGAACGCAACATCGTGGCCATGACACCCCCGGGGATGCTGGAACCTTTCAGAACGACCGCACCCGCGCCGTCGCCGAACAGGACACAGGTGCCGCGATCGCTCCAGTCGAGCACGCGCGACATCGTCTCCGAGCCAATGACGATGGCGTTGCGCGCTGAACCGGTGGCGATCGACTGTGCCGCCATCTGTAAGGCGTAGACGAAACCGGAACACGCGGCGCTCAGATCAAACGCGGCCGCCTTGGTAGCCCCCAAATAATCCTGAACCAGGCAGGCGGTGGCAGGGAACATGTATTCCGGGGTCGAGGTGGCGACGATGATGAGTTCCACCTGGGAAGGATGCAAGTCAGCCACCGCCAGGGCGCGGGCAGCGGCCTCAAAAGCCAGAGTGGCCGTTGTCTCATGAGCGGCGGCAATATGGCGCGTGCGGATACCTGTGCGCTGGTAGATCCATTCGTCGCTTGTGTCGACAAGCTGCGACAGTTCATCGTTGGTCACCGTGCGATCGGGGAGGTAACAACCCCAACCGACGATATGGGCGTATCGCGTGATCATATTGAGCCGTTGAACAACTACAATAGATTACAACACTGCCTCCCGATATCAGTTGCGCCGCCAATCAGACGATGAGTACAATCACCCGGATAT
>JRYI01000164.1_pt1 | contig 12292 bp, 13 predicted proteins | sample 235361 | NCBI WGS metagenome assembly JRYI01 (sample SAMN03074212, study PRJNA261471) | activated sludge metagenome | biome: Common Effluent Treatment Plant; feature: Wastewater; material: Activated sludge; isolation source: activated biomass in a lab-scale reactor treating industrial wastewater at...
TGGCGACGCTGCTGCCGGCGGCGGCAGCCTGCCTGCTCGCAGCCCTGTGGTTCGCGCGGCGGCGGGCGATGCGCTTGCTGCGCCGGGTAAGGGTGCTGATGGTGGCGATCGTCGTGCTGTTCGCCTGGTTCACCCCGGGCGAGGCGCTGCTTCTCACCTGGCCGGCGCTGAGCCCGACGCGCGAAGGCGCGCTGATGGCGCTCGAACACGGCGCCCGGCTGGCGGCGGTCGTCTGCATGGTCGCCCTGCTGCTCGAGCGCTTGCCGGTCGAACGCCTGGTGGGCGGGATGTATGCCTTGTGTCGGCCGCTCGCGCTGTGTGGCGTGTCGCCCGAGCGGCTGGCGCTGCGGCTGCTGCTGGTGCTGCGCTACGTCGAGAGCGCGGCGCCCGCTGCGGCGCGCGACTGGCGGCACTGGCTGGCGGACGACGTTGGGCCGGTCGCCGCCGAGGTCGTGCACCTGCAGCGAGAGCGGCTCGGCGCGGCCGATTGGCTGCTCGGTGGCGCGCTGATCGGCCTCGTCTGCTGGTGGGGGCTGGCATGACGCGCATCGCGCTCGGCCTCGAATACGCAGGCGACGCCTTTCTCGGCTTCCAGAGCCAGGCGCACGGCCGCACCGTGCAGGACGTGCTCGAGGCGGCGCTGGGCCGGATCGCCGGTGAGCCGGTGCGGGTGCATTGCGCCGGTCGCACCGACGCCGGCGTGCATGCGAGCGCGCAGGTGGTGCATTTCGACACCGCCGCGCGGCGCCCGCCGTCGGCCTGGGTGCGTGGCGTCAATGCGCTGTTGCCGGCCGCGGCCGCGGTGCGCTGGGCGGTGGAGGTCGACGAAGGCTTCCACGCCCGCTTCCTCGCCTACGAGCGTCAGTATCGCTATCTGCTGTTCAACGCTCCCACCCGGCCGGCGCTGCTGGCGGGAAGGGTGGGCTGGTTCCACCGCCCGCTGGACGAAGCCAGGATGGCGGAGGCGGCGCGCCTGTTGCTGGGCGAGCACGATTTCTCCGCCTTCCGCGCCGCCGGCTGCCAGGCGCGAAGCCCGGTGCGCCTGATGCACGCGGCCAGCGTGCGCCGCGAGGGCGGCATGCTGGTGTTCGACTTTCGCGCCAACGGCTTCCTGCATCACATGATCCGCAACCTGGTCGGCGCGCTGGTGTATGTGGGCAAGGGCCGGCAGCGGCCGGAGTGGATCGCCGAGCTGCTGCAGGTTCGCGACCGCAAGCTGGCGGCGCCCACCTTCGCGCCCGACGGCCTCTATCTGTGCGGGGTCAGCTACCCGCCGCGCTGGCCGCTGCCGGGCGATGGGCGTATCATCGCGCTGCCCGAATTACCCCGCCTCTGAATGCACCGAACCCGAATCAAGATCTGCGGCCTCACTCGCGAGGAGGACGTGCGTGCAGCCGTTGCCGCGGGTGCCGATGCGATCGGCTTTGTCTTCTATCCCCCGAGTCCGCGCGCGGTCAGCTTCGAGTGCGCGGCCCGGCTCGCCGACCTGCTTCCCCCCTTCGTCACCGCGGTGGGTCTGTTCGTGAATCCCGAACCGGCTTTCGTGCGCGAGGCGCTCGCCCAGGTGCCGCTGCAGTTGCTGCAGTTCCATGGTGACGAAACCGACGCCGAGTGCGCGCTCTATCTCCGGCCCTGGATCAAGGCGGCCCGGGTGCGTCCCGGGGTCGATCTGATAGAATTTGCGGCTTCCCACCCGGGCGCGAGCGGGATCCTGCTCGACGCCTTCGTCGACGGCTACGGCGGCGGCGGGAAGACATTCGATTGGTCCCTGATTCCCGCCGGCTTCGAGCGGCCGCTGATCCTGTCCGGCGGCCTCGATGCGGACAACGTCGCCCAGGCGATGCGCCGAGTGCGCCCGTGGGCGGTCGACGTCTCGAGCGGGGTGGAGATCGCCAAGGGAATCAAGGATGCGGCGAAGATCGCCGCATTCGTTGCCGGAGTTCGACATGCAGAAGGCTGATACGCCCTACCAGTTTCCCGATGCCCGTGGGCATTTCGGCCCCTATGGCGGCATTTTCGTCGCCGAGACCCTCGTTCCGGCGCTCGAGGAATTGCGCGAGGCCTACGACGCCGCGCGCCGCGACCCCGCGTTCATGGCGGAGTTCGAGTACGAGCTCAAGCATTACGTCGGCCGCCCGAGCCCGATCTACCACGCCCGGCGGCTCTCCGAGCGCTTCGGTGGCGCCCAGATCTACCTCAAGCGCGAGGACCTCAATCACACCGGCGCGCACAAGATCAACAACGTCAACGAGGCGATGCGCGACTGGGTCACCAACGTCGCCGACACCTTCTACATCATCGGCACGGTCGCCGGCCCGCACCCCTATCCGATGATGGTGCGCGACTTCCAGGCGGTGATCGGCCAGGAGTGCATCGTGCAGATGCCCGAGATGGCCGGCCGCCAGCCTGACTACGTGATCGCCTCGGTGGGCGGCGGGTCCAACGCGATGGGCATCTTCCATCCCTATCTCGACGTCCCGGGCGTGCGCCTGATCGGCGCCGAGGCGGCGGGCGCGGGCATCGACACCGGCCGCCATGCGGCCTCGCTGAGCGCCGGCCGTCCGGGCGTGCTGCACGGCAACCGGACCTACCTGCTGCAGGACGAGGACGGCCAGATCATCGAGACGCATTCGGTGTCCGCCGGCCTCGACTATCCGGGCGTCGGCCCGGAGCACGCCTGGCTGAAGGATTCGGGCCGCGCCGAATACGTCGGAGTCACCGACGACGAGGCGCTGCAGGCCTTCCACGAGCTGTGCCGGCTCGAGGGCATCATCCCGGCGCTCGAGTCCGCCCATGCGCTCGCCTGCGCCACCCGACTGGCGCCGACGCTGTCGCGCGACCAGATCCTGCTGGTCAATCTCTCCGGCCGCGGCGACAAGGACATGCACACCGTCGCCCAGCGCTCCGGCATCCAGTTCTGATCCGGCGCGGCCAGCAGGCCGGCCCGCCATGGGAAACCCTATGTCCAGAATCCAGAACCGCTTCGCGCGCCTGCAGGCCTCCGGCCGGCGGGCGCTGATCCCCTTCATGACCGCCGGCTTCCCCGACGCTGCGCTGACGCTGCCGCTGATGCGCGGGCTGGTGGCCGGCGGCGCCGACGTCATCGAGCTCGGCGTGCCCTTCTCCGATCCGATGGCCGACGGCCCGACCATCCAGCGCGCCTCCGAGGCGGCGCTCGCCGGCGGCATGTCGCTGCGCAAGCTGCTCGAGATCGTGCGCGCCTTCCGCGCCGAGGACGGCGACACCCCGGTGGTGCTCATGGGCTACGCCAACCCGATCGAGGCGATGGGCGTCGATGCCTTCGCCGCCGCCGCCCGCGATGCCGGCGTCGATGGCGTGCTGGTGGTCGATTATCCGCCGCAGGAAAGCGCGGCCTTCAGCGCGGCGATGCGCGCCAACGGGCTCGATCCGATCTTCCTGCTGGCGCCGACCTCGACCGAGAAGCGCTTCGCCGAGGTGGCGACCCTCGGCAGCGGCTACATCTATTACGTCTCGCTGAAGGGCGTGACCGGCGCCGGCAATCTCGACTTCGACGAGGTGGCGCGCCGCATCCCGCAGATCCGGGCGGTGGTCGGCATGCCGGTGGGCGTGGGCTTCGGCATCCGCGACGCCGACAGCGCGCGCCGCATCGGCGCGGTCGCCGACGCGGTGGTGATCGGCAGCCGGATCATCGAAGAGATCGAACGGAGTCCGCGCGAGGCGGCGGTGGCGAACGTCACCGCCTTCATGCGCGACATCCGTCAAGCGCTCGACACCCTCGAACCCGTACAGGGAGCAAACCGATGAGCTGGCTCCAGAAGCTTCTCCCGCCGCGCATCAAGCGCAGCGAATCCACCGCCCGCAACAAGTCGATTCCCGAGGGCCTGTGGAGCAAGTGCACCGCCTGCGAGGTGGTGCTCTACCGTTCCGACCTCGACAGCAACCAGGGGGTGTGCCCGAAGTGCGGCCACCACCAGCGGCTGCGGGCGCGCCAGCGCCTCGAGCTGCTGCTCGACAAGGATGGGCGCTTCGAGATCGGTTCCGAGGTGTTCCCGGTCGACGCGCTCAGGTTCAAGGACTCGCGCCGCTATCCGGATCGCCTCTCGGCGGCGACCGCCGACACCGGCGAGACCGACGCGATGGTCGTCATGCAGGGCGCGATCCTCGGCCAGCCGGTGGTCGTCGCCTGTTTCGAGTTCGAGTTCCTCGGCGGCTCGATGGGCTCGGTGGTCGGCGAACGCTTCGTGCGCGGCGCGCGCGCCGCGCTCGAGCAGCGTCTGCCCTTCATCTGCATCACCGCTTCGGGCGGCGCACGCATGCAGGAGGGCCTGTTCTCGCTGATGCAGATGGCCAAGACCACCGCGATCGTGACCCAGCTCGCCGAACGCAAGCTGCCCTTCATCACCGTCCTTACCGACCCCACGATGGGCGGCGTGTCGGCGAGCTTCGCCTTCATGGGCGACGTGGTGATCGCCGAGCCGGGCGCGCTGATCGGCTTCGCCGGCCCGCGCGTGATCGAGCAGACGGTGCGCGAGACCCTGCCGGACGGCTTCCAGCGTGCCGAGTTCCTGCTCGAGAAGGGGGCGATCGACATGATCGTCGACCGTCGCCAGCTGCGCGACAAGCTCGCCGGCGTGCTGATGCTGCTGATGCGCCAGGCGCCGGCCGTCGCTGCGTGAGCGCGGCCGCCATGCGAGAGGCCGCGCTGCCGGCCACGCTCGACGAGTGGCTCGCGCTGCTCGAGGGGCGCCATGCGGCCGCCATCCAGCTCGGGCTCGAGCGCGTCCGCAAGGTGTGCGATGCGCTCGCGCCCGGCCCCGATGCGGTGGTCATCACCGTGGGCGGCACCAACGGCAAGGGGTCGACGGCGGCGATGCTGGAGGCGGTGCTGCTGGCCGAGGGTTATCGGGTCGGCTGCTACACCTCGCCGCACCTTCTGCGCTACAACGAGCGGGTGAGGGTCAACGGCAAGGCGGCCGACGACGAGGCCCTGGTCGCCGCCTTCGCCGCGGTCGAAGCGGCGCGCGGCGAAACGCCGCTGACCTATTTCGAGCACGGCACGCTCGCGGCGTGGGAAGTCTTCCGCAAGGCCACGCCCGACGTCATCGTGCTCGAGGTCGGTCTCGGCGGCCGGCTGGATGCGGTCAATGTCTTCGACGCCGACTGCGCGATCGTCACCAGCGTGGCGATGGACCATATGGACTACCTTGGCGACGATCGCGAGTCGATCGGCTTCGAGAAGGCCGGCATCTTCCGTGCCGGCCGTCCGGCGGTGTGCGGCGATCCGCAGCCGCCGGCGAGCCTCAGCGCGCACGCGGCGTCGATCGGTGCGCCGCTGTGGATCAGCGGGCGCGACTTCGGCTTCGGCGGCGACCGCCAGCAATGGGGCTACTGGCGCTACGAGGCGCCGCCGGCACAGGGCCGCCTGCTGCGGCGCGGCGGGCTCGCTTACCCGGCGCTGCGCGGCGCCAACCAGTTGCTCAATGCCTCGGCGGCGCTGACCGCGCTCGAGCTGCTGCGCGCGCGCATCCCGGTTTCGATGCAGGCGATCCGCGAGGGCCTGTCGCTGGTGGAGGTGCCGGGCCGCTTCCAGGTGCTGCCGGGCCGGCCGTCGATCGTGCTCGACGTCGCCCACAACCCGCAGGCTGCCGGCGTGCTCGCCGAGAACCTCGGCAACATGGGCTTCTTTCCGGAGACCTGGGCCGTCCTCGGCATGCTCTCCGACAAGGACGTCGAAGGTGTGGTCGAGCGTCTGCGCGAGCGTGTGGACCACTGGCTGCTGGCCGATCTGCCCGGGCCGCGCGGGCTGCGCGCCGAGCAGCTGCGAGCGCGTATCGAGGCGATCGGCACCACCGCCGACGTCGGCTGCTTCGCGAGTCCGGCGCAGGCCTTTGCTGCAGCGCGAGAGCGCGTTGCCGAGGGTGATAGAATCGTCGTTTTCGGATCCTTCCTGACGGTGGGCGAGGTGCTGGCAGCCTCGCGCGCCGTCCGGCACTGACACAGAGCCTTTGCGGTGAGCGACCAAGACGACCTCGATATCAAGAAGCGCGCGCGACGCCGCCTGGTGGGCGCCGCGGCGCTCGCCCTGGCGGCGGCGATCGTGCTGCCGATGATGATGGAGCAGGAGCCGCGACCGCTGGATCAGGACATCCAGGTCGCCATCCCCGAGCGCGATGCCGACAGCGCGCTGGCGCGTCCGATCGCCGGCCCCGGCCCGGATGCGGAGATTGCCGCGGTCGACCCCGAACTCGGCGCGGCGACGCCCGAAGCGCCGCCCACCGCAGAGGCGCTGAGCGAGCCCGAGGCGCCGCCGCCCAAGCCCGAGCCGCCGCCTGCACCGCAGCCCGAACCCAAGCCGCAGCCCGCCGCCAAGCCCGCCCCGAAGCCCGAACCCAAGCCGGCGCCGAAGCCGACGCCGCCCAAGCCGGCGCCGAAGTCGGCCGAGGAGGCCGAGGCCGAGCGCGTGCGCGCGATCCTGCGCGGCGAGAGCCCGCCGCCGGTCGCTGCCGCGGCGCCGCAGAGCGCCTCCTTCCTGGTGCAGGTGGGCGCCTTCGGCGACGCCGGGCGGGCGGCTTCGGTCGCCGCCGAACTGAAGAAGGCGGGCATCGGCGCCTACACGGAAAAGGCGGGCGGCGTGACCCGGGTGCGGGTCGGGCCCTTCAGCAACCGCGCCGCGGCCGATCGCGAGGCCGGGCGGGTGCGTGCGCTGGGCCATGCACCGGTGGTGGTGCGTCGCTGACCGGCGTCGATGACCGTCTTCGACTACGTCTTCCTCGGCGTGCTCGGCCTGTCCGCGGCGGTCGGCCTCTGGCGTGGCCTGGTCAGCGAGGTGATGGCGGTGCTTGCCTGGGTGGCGGCGCTGCTCGCCGCCTGGCTGTGGCATCCGCAGGCCGCGGGGCTGTTCGCCGGCCTGATCGCCGAGCCGGTGTGGCGGCAGGTGGCCGGCGTGGCGCTGATCGTGGTCGGCGTGCTGGTGCTGGCAGCGCTCGTTCGCTACCTTTTACGGCAGTTGCTCCGCGCTGCCGGGCTGGGCCCGGCCGACCGCTTCTTCGGCGCGATCTTCGGTCTCGTGCGCGGTCTGGCGTTCATCTTCGTGGCCGTGCTGCTTGGCGGTCTCGTGGGCATGTCGCGCGAGGCCTGGTGGGCGCAGTCCCTGTTCGCGCCCCCGATGGAAAGGGCGGTGATCGCCGCCAAACCCTGGCTGCCCGACGCGGTGGCCAACCGGATTCGATTCAGATAGGCAGAAAGCCATGTGCGGAATTCTTGGGGTCGTTGCGACCACCCCGGTCAATCAGTTGCTCTACGATGGCCTCCAGGTGCTGCAGCACCGCGGTCAGGACGCCGCCGGCATCGCCACCAGCGAAGGCGGGCGCTTCAACATGCACAAGGGTTCGGGCCTGGTGCGCGACGTCTTCCGGACGCGCAACATGCGCAACCTGCTCGGCAACTGGGGCATCGGCCACGTCCGCTACCCGACCGCCGGTTCGGCCTACAACGCCTCCGAGGCGCAGCCCTTCTACGTGAACTCGCCCTTCGGCCTGCTGCTGGCGCACAACGGCAACCTGACGAACTCGGACGCGCTCAAGCGCGAGATGTTCGTCTCCGATCTGCGCCACATCAACACCAGCAGCGACTCGGAGGTCCTGCTCAACGTCTTCGCCCACGAGCTGCAGGCGGCATGCAAGGGCCTCAAGCTCGACGAGGAGGCGGTGTTCCGTGCGGTGGCCGGGGTGCATCGGCGCTGCCGCGGCGCGTATGCGGTGGTGGTGATGATCGCCGGCTACGGCCTGCTCGCCTTCCGCGACCCCTTCGGCATCCGGCCGCTGGTCATCGGCCGCAACGACACCGAGGCGGGCGTCGAGTGGATGGTCGCCTCCGAATCGGTGGCGATCGACGTCCTCGGCTTCAAGCTGCTGCGCGACGTCGCCCCCGGCGAGGCGGTGCTGATCGACACCGCGGGCGGGTTCCACAGCCGGCAGTGCGCGAACAACACCACGCTCGCGCCCTGCATGTTCGAGTTCGTCTATCTGGCCCGGCCCGATTCGATCATCGACGGCGTGTCGGTGTACGACTCGCGGGTCAAGATGGGCGAGTTCCTCGCCGACCGCATGAAGCGCACGCTGCCGGACGCGCAGATCGACGTGGTGATCCCGATTCCGGATTCGAGCCGCCCGTCGGCGATGGAGATGGCGCACCGCCTCGGACTGCCCTACCGCGAGGGCTTCGTCAAGAACCGCTACATCGGGCGCACCTTCATCATGCCCGGGCAGGCGGTGCGCCGTAAGTCGGTGCGCCAGAAGCTCAACACGGTGCGCCAGGAGTTCGCCGGCAAGAGCGTGCTGCTGGTGGACGACTCGATCGTGCGTGGCACCACCAGCCGGGAGATCGTCAACATGGCGCGCGAAGCCGGGGCGACCAAGGTCTACCTCGCCTCGGCGGCGCCCCCGGTGCGCTACGCGAACGTCTACGGCATCGACATGCCGACGCGCGGCGAGCTGATCGCCTCCGACCGCGACGAGGAGGAGATCCGCCGCGAGATCGGCGCCGACGGCCTGATCTACCAGGATCTCGAGGACCTCAAGGCGGCGGTGCGCGCGATCAACCCGTCGATCAACTGCTTCGAGACCTCCTGCTTCGACGGCGTCTATGTCACTGGCGACATCACCGCCGAGTACCTCGACGGGGTCGAGAACCGGCGCGGCGCGGACCAGCCCGCGCCCGCTGCGCAGGACGAGCAGGACGACGCCGAAGGCGGTCAGCTCGACCTCAACCTCGGCTCCGGCCGCCACGATTGAGCCGGATGACGACAATGAAGACCCAATTCGAGGCGCAACAGCCCCACTTCGACACCCTCGCGGTCCGCGCCGGCATCGAGCGCAGCCAGTTCGGCGAGCACAGCGAGGCGCTCTACCTGACCTCGAGCTTCACCTTCGAGAGCGCGGCGCAGGCGGCGGCGCGTTTCTCGGGCGCGGAGGAGGGCAATGTTTACGCGCGCTTCTCCAACCCCACCGTGAGCGCGATGCAGACGCGGCTGGCGGCGCTCGAGGGCGCCGAGGGCTGCGTCGCCACCGCCTCCGGCATGTCGGCGATCCTGTCGCTGGCGATGGCGATGATGCAGGCCGGCGACCACGTCGTGGCCTCGCGCGGCCTGTTCGGCGCGACCCAGCAGCTGTTCGGCAACATCCTCTCCAAGTTCGGCATCGAGACCACCTTCGTGCCCGCGACCGACCTCGACGCGTACCGCGCCGCGGTGCGGCCGCGCACCAAGCTGTTCTTCGTCGAGACGCCGTCCAACCCGCTCACCGAGGTGGTCGACATCGCCGCGGTGGCGACGATCGCGCACGAGGCGGGGGTGCTGCTGGCGGTGGACAACTGCTTCTGCACCCCGGCGCTGCAGCGCCCGCTCGAACTCGGTGCCGACGTCGTCGTGCATTCGGCGACCAAATACCTCGACGGCCAGGGACGGGTGCTCGGCGGCGCGGTGGTGGGCGCCAAGGCCGTCACCGACGAGGTGTACAAGTTCCTGCGCACCGCGGGGCCGAGCATCTCGCCCTTCAACGCCTGGGTGATCCTCAAGGGCCTGGAGACGCTGCGCATTCGTATGGAGGCGCAGTCGGCGAACGCGCTCGAGCTGGCGCGCTGGCTCGAGCTCCAGCCCGGCGTGGCGCGCGTGTTCTATCCGGGGCTGGCCTCGCATCCGCAGCACGCGCTGGCGATGCGCCAGCAGAAGAGCGGCGGCGCGATCCTCAGCTTCGAGGTCGAGGGCGGACGCGAGGCGGCGTGGCGGGTGGTGGATGCGACCCGCACGATCTCGATCACCGCCAACCTGGGCGACACCAAGAGCACGATCACGCATCCGGCGACCACCACGCACGGCCGCATCTCGCCCGAGGCGCGCGCCGAGGCGGGTATCGGCGAGGGGCTGTTGCGCGTCGCGGTCGGCCTGGAAGCGGTCGACGACCTCAAGGCCGACCTCGCGCGCGGCCTGGCCGGCTGACGCGCCGGGACGCGCCCGCCTGCAGGGTTCAGGCGGCGGTGCCGCCTTCGACGCTGAGCCTGCGCCCGTCGAAGCGCAGCCAGGTCGCGGCGTCGTGCCAGTCGGCCAGGACCCAGCGCGCGCACGCGCGGCCGTCAACCGTATGCACATGGCGCGCCGGGCGGTGGGTGTGGCCGTGCACCAGGGTGGGGCCGCCGTGGGCGCGCAGCAGGGCCTCGACCGCGCTGGCGTTGACGTCCATGATTTCCATCGCCTTGACCTTCTTGGCGCTCTCGCTCTGCTGGCGCAGGCTCTCGATGAAGGCCTTGCGGGCGGCCAGGGGCTGGGCCAGGAAGCCGGCCTGCCAGGTCGGCTCGTTCACCTGGCGACGGTAGGCCTGGTAGGCGAGGTCGTCGGTGCACAGCGCGTCGCCGTGGCTGAGCAGCAGGCGGGGGGCGTCCTCGCCGTCGCCGAAGGCGACGATCGAAGGATCCTGCAGCAGGCGCAGGCCGGCGGCCCTGGCGAAGCCCTCGCCGGCGAGCAGGTCGCGATTGCCGCGCATGAAGAACACGCGCGTGCCGTGCCCGGCGAGCGCCTTCAGTGCCGCGCACAGTTCGCGGTTGAAGGGGGTCTCGAGGTCGTCGTCGCCGGCGAGGTACTCGAACAGGTCGCCGAGGATGAACAGGCTCGCGGCCGCGCGCGCCGGACCTTCCAGGAAGGCGTGGAAGGCGGCGGTCGTCTGCGGGCGCTCCTCGCACAGGTGGAGGTCGGAAATGAACAGTGCCGGAAGCGCCGCGCGGGCGGCTTCCGGCACCGGGGCAGCCGCCGCCGGGGCGGGGCTGCGCGGCGACGCGGGGTCAGACAACTTCGGCGCGCTCGATGACCACGTCTTCCTTCGGCACGTCCTGGTGGAAGCCGCTCGAGCCGGTCTTGACCGCACGGATCTTGTCGACCACGTCCATGCCTTCGCTGACCTTGCCGAACACGCAATAGCCCCAGCCCTGCAGGTCGGGCGAGCGGTAGTTGAGGAAGTCGTTGTCGGCGACGTTGATGAAGAACTGGGCGGAGGCGGAGTGGGGCGCCTGGGTGCGTGCCATGGCGATCGTGCCGCGCAGGTTTTTCAGGCCGTTGTCCGCCTCGTTCTTGATCGGATCGCGGGTGGGCTTTTGCTTCATGCCGGGCTCGAAGCCGCCGCCCTGGATCATGAAGCCGTCGATGACGCGGTGGAAGATGGTGTTGTCGTAGTGGCCGGCCTCGACGTAGGCGAGGAAGTTCTCGACCGTGACCGGGGCCTTGTCGGCGTCCAGTTCGAGGGTGATCGTGCCGTGGTTGGTGTGCAGCTTGACTGCCATGTGTTGCTCCTTGGGGTTATTGCCTGGCGGCGGACGGTGCATCGGCGCCGTCTACCCGGGCGCCGCGGATGACGACCGGCTCGACCGGGACGTCCTGGTGGAAGCCGACGCTGGTGGTCGGCAGCTTGCCGATTTTCTCGACCACCTCCATGCCGCGCACGACCTTGCCGAACACCGCGTAGCCCCAACCGTCCCGGGAAGGGTAGTCGAGGAAGCTGTTGGGGGCGAGGTTGATGAAGAATTGGGCGCTGGCCGAGTGCGGGTCGGCGGTGCGCGCCATCGCGATCGTGCCCGGCAGATTCTTGAGGCCGTTCTTCGCCTCGTTCTCGATCGGTGGGCGGGTGGCCTTCTGTTTCATCTTGTCGTCGAAGCCACCACCCTGGATCATGAAGCCGTCGATGACGCGGTGGAAGATGGTGCCGTCGTAGTGGCCGTCCTTCACGTACTGGACGAAGTTCTCGGCCGACTTCGGCGCCTTGTCGGCGTCGAGTTCGAGCACGATCTCGCCGTGGCTGGTGTCGAGCGTGACCGTCGGGCCGGCGGCCCAGGCGCCGAGGCTGAAGCTGGCGAGCGCGAGCAGGGCAAGAGCGGATTTCTTCATGCGGTCTCCGGGTATGGGCGCACTGGCGGCGCCTGAAGGGGGGCGGAGCCCCGTGCTATACTCGATCGGCTTGACTCGGGGCCGATGGCGGACAGGTTCGACGCGAGCCCCGAATTTTACCAACAAGCCCAGGACTCCCACAATCGCGCGCCCCGCGCGGCGTTCCCGCCCTCTGCCATGCTGACCATCTACAACACCCTCTCCCGCGGCAAGGAAGCCTTTCAACCGATCGAGCCGGGCAAGGTCCGCATGTACGTATGCGGCATGACGGTGTACGACTTCTGCCACCTCGGCCACGCCCGCGTCATGGTGGTGTTCGACATGGTCGCGCGCTGGCTGCGGGCGAGCGGCTACGACGTCACCTACGTGCGCAACATCACCGAC
>JRYI01001539.1_pt1 | contig 12286 bp, 8 predicted proteins | sample 235361 | NCBI WGS metagenome assembly JRYI01 (sample SAMN03074212, study PRJNA261471) | activated sludge metagenome | biome: Common Effluent Treatment Plant; feature: Wastewater; material: Activated sludge; isolation source: activated biomass in a lab-scale reactor treating industrial wastewater at...
CAGTGCCTGCGACCGGCGCCTCCCGTGTAGGCGCCCTGCCCCCAGGGCGATGGCCGCCGCCGTCGCCCGCCCAACCGCCGTTATCGCGCACAGGGGTGCGCTCCTACAGTGCCTGCGGCCGGCGCCTTCCCGGTAGGCGCCCTGCCCCCAGGGCGATGGCCGCCGTCATCGCCCGCCCAACCGCCGTTATCGCCCAGCGGGCAGCGCTCCTGCCTTGCTCAGGCCTCGGGCGCGTCGGCGGCGAGCTCGTCGAAGACGGCCTCGACGGCCACCTCCTCGGCCTCCGGCCCGTCCGCACGCATGGCTTCGAGCACTGCCGGCGCCTGCAGCGCATGCTGGGCGCCGCTGAAGAGGTCGCGCTTGAGCACGTCGATCGCCGCCACCCAGGCGCGCGAGAACTCGCATTCGGCGATCGGCTCGCCCTCGCGGCACACCGTCAGGCGCTCGCCGTCGAGGGCGAAATGCACGCCCGGCAGGGGCCGCACCCGTACCGGATCGTCGCCGCGCGCGGCGAAGCGCAACATGCTGTCGCGCTCGTCGCCGAGCAGATCGAGGATCAGCGCGGGCAGCGCGTAGATCGGCAGGTCGCCGGTGCGCAGCGGGCCGCGGCGGCCGTCGATCACCACCAGCGGGGTCGACACCAGGGTGCGGAACATCGGGTCGTCGAACTGCTCCCGATTGGGCGCGAGCAGGCCGGACTCGGCGTAGCCGCCGTGGTTCCAGCCCAGCGACGGCAGGTGGTCGCCGAACAGCACGATGATCGCGTCGGGGTCACGCGCGCGCAGCTCGCCGAGGAAGGCCATCAGCTCGCGCGACTTGTAGTACACCGTGTTGGCGTAGGCCGCGACCAGCGCGTTGTCGGTCGTGGTGTGAATCCGCGCGGGACGCTCGGCGTTGAGCGGATAGTCGAGGTGGCCGAAATAGGTCAGCACGTAGTTGAACACCGGCTGCGCGCCGTCGAGCCGGGGGCCGACGCGCTCGAGCACCTGGCGGTAGAGCGAGGCGTCGCTGAGGAACTCGCGGTTCATGTCGTCAAGCTCGAAATCGCGATCGGACCAGTAGTGCTCGAAGCCGACGCGCCGGTAGGCGTTGATCCGGTTCCAGAACGGCGCGGCGTTCGGGTGCGAGGCGAAGCTGAGGTAGCCCGCCGCGCCGAGGTGGCGCGGCAGGCAGGGCGCGTCGCGGCGCAGCCGGCCCTCGAAGAACACCGCGTCGGTCTTCACCGGGAAGCCGCACAAGGCCTCGAACTCGGCGTTGGCGGTGTAGCCGCCGAACACCGGCGACAGCGCCTTCGCGTTGCCGGTGGCCTTCCACAGCTTGCGGAACGCGGGGTCGAGCGGATCCGCCGACAGCCCGGCGGCCTCGAGCGCCGTCGGATCCCAGAAGGACTCGAGCACGATCATGTGCACATTGCGTCCGCCGCGACCCTGCGGGCCCATCGCCGTCTTGATGAAGGGGTTCGACCGGCCGGCGCCGAGCAGGGTCAGCGCCTCATCGACCTCCGCCGGCTGCGGCGCGGCGCCGCGACGGGCGAGATTGCGCGCCGCTTCCTGCACCAGATGGATGGGCAGGCCGCGCATCTCGTAGTTGCCGCGCTGGTTCCACACCCAGTCGCCGAAGCGGGCGTCCATCCATGCGGTGACCGGCGCGGGCTGCGCCAGCACCGCGGACACCGCCACCGCCACCGCGGCGAGCGCCCCCCAGGCGCGCGCCCGGCGCCAGGCGAACATCCAGACGAGCGCCGCCAGCGGCAGCGCGAGCATGGCCGCGCTCGCCCACAGCTGCCACCCCTCCAGCAACAAAAAGAGATTCCTCGCGGCGGAGAAGTCGTCGGGCATCACCGGCCCGCCGAGCACCGCGAGCTTGAGCGCGTTGCCGACGGTGAACGCGGAAAACACCACCGCCATCGCCACCCCGAAGCGCAGCACGCTGCGCGCCATCGGGAACAGCAGGCCGCCGATCACCAGGTGGGCGAGCAGGTCGCGCAGCCAGGCCTGCGGGCGCGGCGCCACGCCGACGAAGTGGCCGATCGCCCACTGCGCCGCCACGTACCAGACCGCCAGCAGCGCGAGCGCCCACGCCCATTCGCGCACGCCCAGCCGCCCCTCGCGCGCGCGCGGCTCCGCAGTGCGCAGGCGACGGTCGTCGGCTGCGGCAGGCTTCGGATCCCGAATTTCGGTGGCACGGCTTGCGGTCGCGGACACGGCAGCACTCCGGATTGAAAACTGGAGCCTGCATAGTACGCGTGTAACAAAGCTGCGGTATGGGACGACCCCCGCTTTCCCCTCGCTACAACGGTGCAAATTGCGACAAGGTATTACCGCGCGGCAGGGGCCATCGCCGGCCTCAGCGGCGGGCGGCGATGTACTGCAGGGCGAGCGCGTAGCCCTGGGTGCCGAAGCCGGCCATCACCGCCTCGGCGACATCAGACAGATAGGAGTGGTGGCGGAAGGGCTCGCGCCTGTGCACGTTGGAGATGTGCAGCTCGACGAAGGGGATCGCCACCCCGGCGAGCGCGTCGCGGATCGCCACGCTGGTGTGGGTGTACGCGCCCGGGTTGATCAGGATCCAGGCGACCGCCTCGTCGCGCGCGGCATGGATGCGATCGACGATCGCGCCCTCGTGGTTGCTCTGGAAGCACAGCAGCTCGACGCCGAGCGCCTCGGCCTGGGCGCGCAGCCCGGCTTCGACGTCGGCGAGCGTGACGGCGCCGTAGATCTCCGGCTCGCGGCTGCCGAGCAGGTTGAGGTTGGGGCCGTTGATGAGGAGGACCTTGAACATCGGCTTGCGCTCCGTGGGAAATGAGGTCGTCAAAAAAGGCGGTCCGCGGACCGCCTCTCGGGAATCGCTTCGACGCAGAGGATATCAGCGCGGCAGCAGGCTCTCACCCATCAGGAACTCATCGACCGCGCGGGCGCACTGGCGGCCCTCGCGAATCGCCCACACCACCAGCGACTGGCCGCGGCGCATGTCGCCGGCGGCGAACACCTTGGGCGCGCTGGTGGCGTAGCAGCCCTCGCCGTCGGTGGTCGCCTTCGCGTTGCCGCGCGCGTCCTTGTCGACGCCGAAGGCCTCGAGCACGCCGCCCGCCGGCTGGGTGAAGCCCATCGCGAACAGCACCAGGTCGGCCTTGATCTCGAACTCGGAGCCCGGGATCTCGCTCATCCTGCCGTCCTTCCACTCCAGGCGGCAGGCCTTGAGCGCCCTGACCTTCCCGTTCTTGCCGATGAACTCCTTGGTAGCGACGGCGAAGTCGCGCTCGCAGCCCTCCTCGTGCGAGGACGAGGTGCGCAGCTTGGTCGGCCAGTACGGCCACACCAGCGGCTTGTCCTCCTGCTCGGGCGGCATCGGCAGCAGCTCGAACTGGGTCACGCTCGCCGCGCCGTGGCGGTTGGAGGTGCCGACGCAGTCGGAGCCGGTGTCGCCGCCGCCGATCACCACCACGTGCTTGCCCTTGGCCGAGATCGGGTTGGGCTTGTCGCCGGCGATCTGCTTGTTCTGCGGGATCAGGAACTCGAGCGCGAAATGCACGCCGCCGAGCTCGCGGCCCGGCACCGGCAGGTCGCGCGGCACTTCGGCGCCGCCGGCGAGCACCACGGCGTCGAACGCCTTCTGCAGCTGCTCGGCGCTGACGGTCTCCTTCGCGTCATTGACGATGCCGGCCGGCAGTTCGGTCGCCCCCACCAGCACGCCAGTGCGGAAGACGACGCCCTCGGCCTGCATCTGCTCGACGCGGCGGTCGATCAGGTGCTTCTCCATCTTGAAGTCGGGGATGCCGTAGCGCAGCAGGCCGCCGATGCGGTCGTTCTTCTCGAACACGGTGACGTCGTGCCCGGCGCGCGCGAGCTGCTGCGCGGCCGCCAGGCCGGCGGGGCCGGAGCCGACCACCGCGACCTTGCGGCCGGTCTTCGCCGCCGGCGGCTGCGGCTTCACCCAGCCCTCTTCCCACGCCTTGTCGATGATCGCGTGCTCGATCGACTTGATCCCGACCGGGTCGGTGTTGATGTTGAGCGTGCACGCCGCCTCGCAGGGCGCGGGGCAGATGCGGCCGGTGAACTCGGGGAAGTTGTTGGTCGAGTGCAGCACCTCGATCGCGCGCTGCCAGTGGCCGCGATAAACCAGGTCGTTCCAGTCCGGAATGATGTTGTTCACCGGGCAGCCGCTGTTGCAGAACGGAATGCCGCAGTCCATGCAGCGCGCGCCCTGGATGGCGGCCTGCTCGTCGGTGAGGCGAAGCACGAACTCCTTGTAGTGCTTCACCCGCTCGCCGGCGGGCGCATAGGCCTCCGACAGGCGCTGATATTCGAGGAATCCGGTTGGCTTGCCCATTTATGCGGCCTCCAGTTGATGCTTGCGCTGCGCGGCCATCTCGCCGAGCGCGCGACGGTATTCATGCGGGAAGACCTTGACGAACTTGCCGCGCCAGCTTGCCCAGTTGTTGAGGATGGTGCGGGCGCGGGTGCTGCCGGCGAAGCGCAGGTGGCGTTCGATCAGGCCCTTGAGGATGAACTCGTCGTCCATCGTCAGGTGGTCGATCGCGACCCGGCCGTGGGACTCGAGCTCGTCGCCCGACTCCGAGCCGCGGCGCGCCTCGAGCTCTTCGGGGAGCGGCTCCAGCGACACCTGCGCCATGTTGCAGCGCTGGCCGAAAGTGCCGTCCTCGTCGAGCACGTAGGCCACGCCGCCCGACATGCCGGCGGCGAAGTTGCGGCCGGTCTCGCCGAGCACCACCACGGTGCCGCCGGTCATGTACTCGCAGCCGTGGTCGCCCACGCCCTCGACGACCGCGCTCGCACCCGAGTTGCGCACCGCGAAGCGCTCGCCGGCGACGCCGGCGAAATACACCTCGCCCTCGGTCGCGCCGTACAGCACGGTGTTGCCGACGATGATGTTCTCCGGTGTCTCGCCGCGGAACTCGGCCTTCGGGCGCACGATGATGCGCCCGCCCGACAGCCCCTTGCCGACGTAGTCGTTGCCCTCGCCGACCAGCTCGAGGGTGACGCCGCGGGCGAGGAAGGCGCCGAAGCTCTGGCCCGCCACCCCGCTCAGGCGGATGTGGATGGTGTCGTTCGGCAGGCCCTCGTGGCCGTAGCGGGCGGCGACCCGGCCCGACAGCATCGCGCCCACGGTGCGGTTGATGTTGCGCACCGGCAGGTCGATGTTGACCCGCTCGCCCTTGGTCAGCGCGGCCTGCGCCAGGCTGATGAGCTGGTTGTCGAGCGCGCCGTCGAGGCCGTGGTCCTGGCGCTCGGCGTGCCGCCGCGCCACCTCGGCCGGCACCGCCGGCTGGTGGAAGATGCGCGAGTAGTCCAGGCCCTGCGCCTTCCAGTGGGCGATGCCCTTCTTCATGTCGAGCAGGTCGGCGCGGCCGATCAGCTCGTCGAAGCTGCGGATGCCGAGCTGGGCCATCAGCTCGCGCACCTCCTCGGCGACGAAGAAGAAGTAGTTGACGACGTGCTCGGGCTGGCCGGCGAAGCGCGCGCGCAGCACCGGGTCCTGGGTGGCGACGCCGACCGGGCAGGTGTTGAGGTGGCACTTGCGCATCATGATGCAGCCCTCGACGACCAGCGGCGCGGTGGCGAAGCCGAACTCGTCGGCGCCGAGCAGCGCGCCGATGACGACGTCGCGGCCGGTCTTGATCTGGCCGTCGACCTGCAGCCGCACGCGGCCGCGCAGGCGGTTGAGCACCAGGGTCTGCTGGGTCTCGGCCAGCCCGAGCTCCCACGGCGAGCCGGCGTGCTTGATCGAGCTCCAGGGCGAGGCGCCGGTGCCGCCGTCATGGCCGGCGACGACGATGTGGTCGGCCTTGGCCTTGGCCACGCCNNGCCATCTTGATCTGGATCTGGTCGGCGTTGACCAGGTACTCGGTGGTGACGCCGAAGCGGCCCGAGGCCACCTGCTTGATCGCCGAGCGCAGCGAGTCGCCGGCCGCGAGCTCGAGGTCGCGCGCGACGCGGGTCTCGCCGATCACCTGCGACAGCTTCATCGCCTGGGTCAGCGGCTTGAAGCGCATCGGGTCCTCGCCGCCCTCGCCGGTGTTCGACTTGCCGCCGATGCGGTTCATCGCCACCGCCAGCGTGGTGTGGGCCTCGGTGGAGATCGAGCCGAGCGACATCGCGCCGGTGGCGAAGCGCTTGACGATCTCCTTGGCGGGCTCGACCTCGTCGAGCGGCACCGGGGTGGCCGCCGGCTTGAGCTCGAACAGGCCGCGCAGCGTCATGTGCCGGCGGGTCTGGTCGTTGATGATCTGCGCGTATTCCCGGTAGGTGTCGGCCTTGCCCGAGCGGGTGGCGTGCTGGAGCTTGGCGATCGCGTCCGGGGTCCACATGTGCTCCTCGCCGCGGATGCGGAAGGCGTACTCGCCGCCGGCGTCGAGCATCCCGGCGAGCACCGGGTCGTCGCCGAAGGCCTGGCGGTGCAGGCGGATCGCCTCCTCCATGACCTCGAACACGCCGATGCCCTCGACCTGGCTGGTGGTGCCGGTGAAGTACTTGTCGAGCATCGCCTGCTGCAGGCCGACGGCCTCGAAGATCTGCGCCCCGGTGTAGGACATGTAGGTCGAGATGCCCATCTTGGACATGACCTTCATCAGGCCCTTGCCGATGCCCTTGACGAAGTGCTTGACGTACTTGTCGGCGGTCTCGGCGTCGCCGGCGAGCTGCTGCAGGGTCTCGAGCGCGACGTAGGGATGCACCGCCTCGGCGCCGTAGCCGGCGAGCACCGCGAAGTGATGGACCTCGCGCGCGGTGCCGGTCTCGACCACCAGGCCGGCGCGGGTGCGCAGGCCCTTGGTGACCAGGTGCTGGTGGATCGCCGACAGCGCCAGCAGCGCGGGGATCGCCACGCTGTCGGCCGACAGCTGGCGGTCGGAGACGATGAGGATGTTGTTGCCCTCGAGCACCGCGCTCTCGGCGTCGGCGCACAGCGAGGCCAGGCGCGCCTCGACGCCCTCCTTGCCCCACGCCGCCGGGTAGCAGATGTCGAGCTCGGCGGAGCGGAACTTGTTCTTGGTGTAGCGCGCGATGTTGCGGATCTTGGCCATGCCGTCGAAGTCGAGCACCGGCTGGCTGACCTCGAGGCGGAACGGCGGGTTGATCTCGTTGATCTCGAGCAGGTTCGGCTTCGGCCCGATGAAGGACACCAGCGACATCACCAGCTGCTCGCGGATCGGGTCGATCGGCGGGTTGGTGACCTGGGCGAAGAGCTGGCGGAAATAGTTGTAGAGCGGCTTCTCCTTGGTCGACAGCACCGCCAGCGGCGAGTCGTTGCCCATCGAGCCGGTGGCCTCCTCGCCCGCCTTGCCCATCGGCTCGAGGATGAACTTGATGTCTTCCTGGGTGTAGCCGAAGGCCTGCTGGCGGTCGAGCAGCGCGGCGGCGGGCGCGGCCGGCGCCAGCTCGGCGTCGGCGGGCAGCTCGAGGGCGTCGAGCTCGATGTTGATCCGGCTCAGCCAGTCGGCGTAGGGGCGGGCGTTTGCGAGCGTGTGCTTGATCTCCTCGTCGCCGATGATGCGGCCCTGCTCCATGTCGATGAGGAACATCTTGCCCGGCTGCAGCCGCCACTTGCGCACGATCTTGCTGTCGGGGATCGGCAGCACGCCGGACTCGGAGGCCATCACCACGAGGTCGTCGTCGGTGACCAGGTAGCGCGCCGGCCGCAGGCCGTTGCGGTCGAGGGTGGCGCCGATCTGGCGGCCGTCGGTGAAGGCCACCGCGGCGGGACCGTCCCACGGCTCCATCATCGCCGCGTGGTACTCGTAGAAGGCGCGGCGCTTGTCGTCCATCTGCGCGTGCGACTCCCAGGCCTCGGGGATCATCATCATCATCGCGTGGGCGAGCGAATAGCCGCTCATCACCAGCAGCTCGAGCGCGTTGTCGAAGCAGGCCGAGTCGGACTGGCCGGGGTAGATCAGCGGCCAGATCTTGTCGAGATCGGCGCCCAGCAGCGGCGAGCTCACGCCCTTCTCGCGCGCCCGCATCCAGTTGTAGTTGCCGCGCACGGTGTTGATCTCGCCGTTGTGGGCGATGTAGCGGAAGGGGTGGGCGAGGTCCCACTGCGGGAAGGTGTTGGTCGAGAAGCGCTGGTGCACCAGCGACAGCGCCGAGACCGCGCGCGGGTCGATGAGGTCGAGGTAGTACTCGCCGACCTGGGTGGCGAGCAGCAGGCCCTTGTAGTTCACCGTGCGCGCCGACATCGACACCATGTAGAAGGCCTTGCCGTGCTTGAGCTTGAGCGCGCCGATCGCGTTCGCGGCGCGCCGCCGCACGACGTAGAGTTTGCGCTCCAGCGCCTCGGTCACCATGATGTCGGCGCCGCGCCCGATGAAGATCTGGCGGATCACCGGCTCGGTGGCGCGCACCGCCGGCGACATCGGCATGTCGCGGTTGACCGGCACGTCGCGCCAGCCGAGCACCGCCTGGCCCTCGGCGCGCACCGCGCGCTCGATCTCCTCTTCGCAGGCGAGCCGCGAGGCGGCCTCCTGGGGCATGAACACCATGCCGACGCCGTACTCGCCGGGCAGCGGCAGCTCGACGCCCTGCTTCGCCATTTCCTCGCGGTAGAGCTGGTCGGGGATCTGGATCAGGATGCCGGCGCCGTCGCCCTGCAGCGGATCGGCGCCGACCGCGCCGCGGTGATCCAGGTTTTTCAGGATTTCGAGGCCCTGCAGAATGATCTGATGACGTTTCTCGCCCTTGATGTGGGCGATGAAACCCACGCCGCAGGCATCATGTTCGTTCGCCGGATCGTAGAGACCCTGCTTCTGGGGGAGATCCATCTCGTTCTTCCTCGTCTGGACGCTGGCGCCGGCGCACTCGGCGCTGGCGCGATTTTCAGACGGCCGCAGCCGCCGCTTCACTCGTCCGGTAAACCGAACGCGCACAAAAAAGCCGGGCGCGCACGCACCGGCTTTGAAGATGGCACCAAATTGGTGCGAAAACAACTCGAAAGCTTGACTAAACCCGAAACTTTCCGGTTTTTTCCGAGCCGAAAAAAACTATACGCCGCGACAACCGGGGGTTCAAGAATTTTTTTGCGCCGCCGCATGCCGCGCCGGCGGCCTCAGTGATGCTCGCCCACCGCGAACAGGCGGCGGTGCTCGCGGATGGCGTAGCGGTCGGTCATGCCGGCGATGTAGTCGGCGATCGCCCGCGGCTTGTCCTCGCGCGCCTTGGCCTGGTACTGCGGCGGCAGCAGGCGGGGGTCGTCCATGAAGGCGGCGAACAGCTCGCTCACGATGCGGCGCGCCTTGTTGGTCATCCGCAGCACCTGGTAGTGGCGGTACAGGTTCTCGTGCAGGAAGCGCTTGAGCACCTGCAGGCGCGGCAGCAGCGCCTCCGAATAGGCCACCAGACGCGGCGCGGCATGGACGTCTGCGAGCGTCTCCACTCCGGCGGCGGCGATATTGGCGCGGGTCTGCCCGAGCAGGTCGATCACCATCAGGTGGATCATGCGACGGATGGTCTCGTGGATCAGCCGACGCCCGCCGAGGCCGGGCCATCGCGCCTCGACCTGGCGCCGGTTGTCGGCGAAGATCGGCACCGCCTCGAGCTGCTCGAGGGTGATCAGGCCGGAGCGCAGGCCGTCGTCGACGTCGTGGTTGTTGTAGGCGATCTCGTCGGCGAGGTTGGCGAGTTGGGCCTCGATCGAGGGCTGGGTGTCGTCGAGGAAACGCTGGCCGAGCTCGCCGAGATGCACCGCGTTGGTGCGCGAGCAGTGCTTGAGGATGCCTTCCCGCGTCTCGAACATCAGGTTCAGGCCGTCGAAGGCGGCGTAATGCTCCTCGAGCAGGTCCACCGTGCGCAGCGACTGCAGGTTGTGCTCGAAGCCGCCGTAGTCCTTCATGCAGGCGTTGAGCGCCTCCTGGCCGGCGTGGCCGAAGGGGGTGTGGCCGAGATCGTGGGCGAGCGCGATCGCCTCGGCGAGGTCCTCGTTGAGGCCGAGCTCGCGCGCCAGGCCGCGCGTCATCTGCGCCACCTCGATGCTGTGGGTCAGGCGGGTGCGGAAGAGGTCGCCCTCGTGATTGACGAAGACCTGGGTCTTGTACTCGAGGCGGCGGAAGGCGGTGGAGTGGACGATGCGGTCGCGGTCGCGCTGGAACTCGCCGCGCGCCACCGCGCTCGCCTCGCCGATGCGGCGCCCGCGCGAGTTCGCCTCGCTCACCGCATAGCCGGCGCGCGGGCGGTAGGTGTAGCCGGCGTCGGCGCTCACCGGCAGCGGGCCGCGATCGCGGCGGCGATGTCGGCCTCGGCGGCGTCGGCGTGGATCACCGCGCGGCCGATCGACTTCAGCAGCACCAGGCGCAGCCGCCCGGCCTCGACCTTCTTGTCGTGCGCCATCAGCTCGAGGTAGCGTCCGGCGCCGAGCGCGGGCCCCCACACCGGCAAGCCGGCGCGCTCGAAGAGGGCGGCGATGCGCTCGACCTCGTCCGCCGCCAGCCAGCCGAGGCGGCGCGACAGCTCGGCCGCCATCATGGTGCCCGCGGCCACCGCCTCGCCGTGCAGCCACTCGCCGTAGCCCAGCCCGGTCTCGATCGCGTGGCCGAAGGTGTGGCCGAGGTTGAGCAGCGCGCGCTCGCCCTGCTCGGTCTCGTCGGCGGCGACCACCTCGGCCTTGTTGCGGCAGGAGCGCTCGATGGCGTCGGCGAGCGCCTCGGGCTCGCGCGCCACCAGGCGCTCCAGGTTGGCCTCGAGCCAGACGAAGAAATCGGGGTCGCGGATCAGCCCGTACTTGATCACCTCGGCCAGGCCGGCGGCGAGCTCGCGCGCCGGCAGGGTGTCGAGGGTGGCGGTGTCGGCGAGCACCAGCTTCGGCTGCCAGAAGGCGCCGATCATGTTCTTGCCGAGCGGATGGTTGATCGCGGTCTTGCCGCCCACCGAGGAATCGACCTGGGCGAGCAGCGTGGTCGGGATCTGGACGAAGGGCATGCCGCGCTGGTAGCAGGCGGCGGCGAAGCCGCCCATGTCGCCCACCACCCCGCCGCCGAGCGCGACAAGGGTGGTCGAGCGCTCGCAGCGCTCGCCGAGCAGGGCGTCGAAGATCAGGTTGAGCGTGACCCAGTCCTTGTGCGCCTCGCCGTCGGGCAGCACCACCGCGGTGACGCGCACGCCGGCGGCCTCGAGCGCGGCCTGCAGGCGGCCGAGGTAGAGCGGCGCGACCACTTCGTTGGTGACGATCGCCACTCGCGGCGTCTTCAGGTGCGGCAGCAGCAGCCCGGCCTCGCCGAGCAGGTCGCGGCCGATGTGGATCGGATAGGCGCGGGCGCCGAGGGCGACGTTCAGTGTGCGCATTTGGATTTGTGCAGTGTCAGCAGGGCTTTCTCGATCTGGCGCACCATCGCGCCGGGATTGCCGCGGCCGCCCTCGACGACGAGGTCGGCGACCTCGCGATAGAGCGGGTCGCGCGCGCGGTGGAGTTCCTCGATGCGCTGGCGCGGATTGGCCACCTGCAGCAGCGGCCGGTTGCGGTCGTGGCGGGTGCGCTCCCACAGGATCTGCGGCGGCACGTCGAGGTAGATCACCACGCCGCGCTGCGACAGCACCGCCCGGTTGGCGGGCGCGAGCACGATGCCGCCGCCGGTGGCGATGACGAGGTCGCTCTCCTGGGTGAGATCGTCGAGCACCAGCGACTCGCGACGGCGGAAGCCCTCCTCGCCCTCGATCTCGAAAATGGTGGGGATGCTGACCCCGGTGCGGGCGACGATCTCGTGGTCGCAATCGACGAAGCGCAGCCCCCGGCGCCGGGCCAGCTCCTTGCCTACGGTGGTTTTGCCGGCACCCATCATGCCGATCAGGATCAAGCAGCTCACGCGCGCATCGCCGGAAGTCGAAAGGAAACGGGGCGAGCGTCCCGGCTGGAACGCCCGCCCCGGCATTGTATCAGCAGCGCGAAAGGCTTATCTCAGGCTGAGCGCCTCGGACACGATGCGCGGCGTGATGAACACCAGCAGCTCCTTGCGCTCGGTGCTGCGCTCGGTGGAGCGGAACAGGCCGCCCACCAGGGGCAACTCGCCGAGCACCGGCACGCGCGCGACGCCGTCGGATTCGCTCTCCTCGTAGATGCCTCCGATGACCACGGTGCCGCCGTTCTCGATCAGCACCTCGCTCTTGATGTTCTTGGTCTCGATCGAGGGCACCGAGAAGCGGGCGTCGAACACCGGCCGGTCCTTGTTCACCTCGATCGACAGCTGCAGGCGGCCGTCGGGGGTGATCTGCGGCTTGACCTTGAGCGCCAGCACCGCCTTCTTGAACTCGACGTTGGTCGCGCCCGAGCTGGTCGCCTCCTGGTA
>JRYI01000577.1_pt1 | contig 12276 bp, 12 predicted proteins | sample 235361 | NCBI WGS metagenome assembly JRYI01 (sample SAMN03074212, study PRJNA261471) | activated sludge metagenome | biome: Common Effluent Treatment Plant; feature: Wastewater; material: Activated sludge; isolation source: activated biomass in a lab-scale reactor treating industrial wastewater at...
TGGAAAACAGATAATCGACGGAAAAGTTGACGATCATTTTCGGACAATAACTTCCAGGAATGGTCAATTGTTGCACGCATTGATCGATGGCGCTCTGGAACATCCCGGATCGAAGTAGTCAGAAAATCTATATTGGACTCGATCTCCCTGGCAATTTCCGCGCAGGAGAGTAATCCTGTCCAGGCCGCGGCCAGTTCGATCGCCAATGGAATCCCCTCCAATAACTGACAGATTTTTATGACAGCTATTCGCTCATCATCTATATTGAAGTCACCCCTCACTCGCTGCGCGCTTTGGATGAACAACGCCACTGCGCCGTATTCCTCCACCTTATCCAGAAAGGCGGAAGCAGGCACAGAAAGCCCATGCAATTCATAGGTCCATTCCCCGTACAAATTCAACCTCTCGCGAGAGGTAGCAAGAATAGTTATGTTGGGTAATCGTTGAAGGATTTCAGACACCAACTCAACCATGGCCAAGGATTGTACGGTCAGGTGTTCGAGATTATCGAGAACCAGCAATAATCCTTGTTTCGTCTGGCCGGCCAGGTAGGTGAATAATTGTTCTTTTGGATCCGTGGAGCCTGAGAACACGAACTTGAGCGTGTCTGCAATGGTAGGGATTACCAATTCGGCTGAATTGATCGAAGCTAAAGGTATATAAAAAACACCGCCAGGGAACATGGCACGCTGGCGTGTTGCGAATTCTAGCGCCAGTCGTGTCTTGCCGATGCCGCCCATCCCTGTCAATGTCAGCAGGTGGCACTGAGAATTGTCAAATAGCCTGCCCATCGCGGCCAATTCCGCTTCTCGCCCCACCAATGGCATGACCAAAAGCGGTAGATGGTGTGGAGCAGGATTCACGTCTGCATCAGAGCGAGAGATGGGCAGGGGAGCGGAAACAAAATACCCGCGCGCGGCGCGAACGAACTCCTGTTTGCCAGTTGCCGGAATTTCCAGCGCGTCGGCCAGCAAATCCGCCAGTTGATGGGACGGCCGCCTTTCCCCCGATTCGATCTTGCGCAGAGCAAAGATAGAGCAACCTGCGCGTTGCGCAAGCCCGTCCTGAGTCAAATCAAGCGCCTTGCGGCGCTGTTTGACCCATTCTCCAAACGGAACCGGGAAATCTTCTCTTCCCACGCGTCTTCCTCGTAAACACCCGATTTCTTTATGAATTCGAATGTCTAGGGCAACCGCTCCTTAACGACCGCAAAAACATTGTACCACATTTTGGGTGATTTCAAGGGTCACCAAGTGACCCCACAACACCTGGAATTTATCGTTAAATGGCAGCAGTGAATTGAAAAACTTCCTGAGAGAAGTTGAACGTCTAGCAAAAAGGAGTGAACCATGAACATTTATCTTTTGAACCTGTTCCGCCTGACACACGTCGTCGCCGGCATATTGTGGGCGGGCGCGGCCATCAGTTACCTGTTTTTCGTCAAGCCGTCAGTTCAATCCATTGGCGCGGCCGGGCCGCAATTCATGCAAAACCTGATGGGGCGGCGCAAATATCCCATCTTCATGATGGTCACCAGTTTGCTCACCATCCTGGCTGGCGGCGCGTTGTACTGGTACTCCTCCGGCGGCCTGAAAGGATCATGGATTACGACGGGGCCTGGCCTGGGGTTTACGATTGGTTCCCTTGCCGGGCTCATCACCTTTTTCCTGGGCATGTTTGGTATTGGTCCTACCGCCGGGCGCATTGCCGCCCTGGGCCAGCAGATAGCGACATCGGCAACAGGTCCCACGCCGGAACAGATGAATCAGATGCGGCGATTGGAGAAGCGCGTGAACGTTTTGGAGCGGGTGGAATTCGTTTTGATGGTGGTTGCCATGGTAACGATGGCTACGGCGCGTTACTGGTCATTTTAAGGCACAAAATCTGATGAAGAATCTACAACGCCTCTTATTTCCATTTTTTGTCTTGGTGGCGGTTTTATCGGCTTTTGGTGTGAGTGGCTGCCGGACACAGCCAATAAATACCCAAACCGACGATGTCGTCTTCACCCTTAAGACTGTGTTGGTGGACGGCCGAATGAGTTTCATCGGCGCCGGTGGCGAGATTGACGGAGCTGTGAACCCCGACCTGATCGTGCGCGCTGGAGATGCCATCCGTCTGGTCATCGTCAACGGCGACGACATACCCCATGACATCGCCATACCTGACCTGAATGTACACGTCCCTTTGCTTACCGGCAGAGAACAGGCCGCCGAACTCACCTTCCAGGCCGGTCAACCAGACATCTTTACTTATTACTGCACCGTTTCCGGCCACCGTCAGACTGGTATGGAAGGAAAACTGATCGTCAAAGGGAGGGAACAATGAAACGCTATTTTCTCTTTCACATGAGTTTATTTGTGGCGCTGGTGACCTTATTATCACCGGCGCAACCCGGTGTAGTTGCCCGGCAGCATGAGCCGGAAACCGGGCAGGGCGAGACGCTGGTATTCCAGCCCCTGGTTTTGCGTCCGGCGGCCGCCACTGCGCCGGTCATTCATAGCTTTACCGCCAATCCGGCAGCCATCCAGAGCGGCGCGGCCAGCACACTCTCTTGGCAGGTGACGGGGGCTACCAGCCTGAGCATCAGCCCCGGCGTGGGCGCGGTCAGCGGCACGAGCATCAGCGTCAGCCCGACTGCGAAAACCCTGTATACATTGACGGCAAACAATGCCGCCGGCTCGACCAGCGCCCAGGTTACNNGCTTATTACGCCTACTGCCCGGCGAACTGCACCAGCGCGGCCGCTTTCACCATTTTGTCGTTGGGCGAGGGGGTGGATTTTGCGGCGCTGGATTTGGACCCGAACGGTCACCCGCGCTTGCTGTTACGCCTGCCGGTACAGTCGAACACGATTTACCTGTTTCAATACTGGATGTGTGACAACAACTGTGCCAATCCGGCACAGTGGACGGGCGACAGCATCGGCTATGCCTACCGCCGGCAGGTAGGCTGGGTGGAATCCTTTATCCACTCCTTTGCGCTGGATCACCTCGGACGGCCGCGTTTCATTTATTACGATAGTGGCGCGGACAGTGACGATCCCCACTGGGGCGCGTTTTACGCCTACTGCGATGCCAACTGCACTGACCCGGCCAACTGGTATGAAACCCGCCTGCTGGATGACAACCAGACCACCGATTTTGCCCTGGCCTTCAGCCCCGCCAACCAGCCGCGCCTGGCTTTTTATACTTACCTCAACGACGCCTGGGTGGTGGTTTATGCTGAATGCGACCAGAACTGCGGTACGGCGAACAACTGGTACGGCTCAGTGTTGGCCGATACGGTATCGGCCGGTGTTTCCCATTGGGCTAACTTCTCGCTGGCGGTAGATGGTAACGGCCGCCCACGACTGGCGCTCTATACCGGTACTGGCAGCGGCGGCAACCTGACACCCAACACCCTGTATTTCCTGGGATGCCGGGAGGGCGATTGCGCCGTAGCCGCGAACTGGTCAGCCATTGACCTCAGCTTTCCGCAAACGCACGGCGAAGAAGGTGTATCGCTGGCACTGGATGGGCAGAACCGGCCACGTCTGGCCTATCACGCCCCCATGGCCGCCGGCTTTGGCCTCTATTACGCCTGGTGTGATACCAACTGTGAAGTGAGCGCGGCCGGCTGGCATTCACAAGAGATGGAAACGAGCGAGGAAGTCAACACCGAGCTACCGATTCCACCCTGGCCGGGCTGTGCCTTTCCCGAATGTAACCCGCCCATTCCGCCCTGTACCGTTTCGACCTGGGATACGGGAGTACGTCCCTCCCTGGCGCTGGATAAGCAGGGGCGGCCGCGTATCGCCTACGATGCCAACCACGAACAGGGCGGTGCTTGCGGCACATTTACCGATACAAAATTGACGCGCTTTATTCAGTTTGAGCAGCCGTAAGATCGCTGATGGAAGGTGTGCCATGACACATTTGAAACTCAACGAGGCATTTGTCGACGACCTCCTGGCATTTTTGAAGTTACGCCGGCGGCAACCCTCGGTTGAATACCTGGACGCTCTGATCGGCTCCTTCATCCGCAAGGTTCCGTGGGAAAGCGTGTTTCGGATCATCAAGCGCAACGCCATGGCGGCGACGGCCGACTGTCCACGTTTTCCGCGCGAGGTGTTGAGCGACGCGATGAAGTTCGGCGGCGGCGGGACGTGCTTTGAGATCAATTACGCCTTCTTCGCCTTGCTAAATGTGCTGGGCTATGAAGGCTACATGACCTTGAACGACATGGGCGATGAGCAGGCGTGTCATGCCGCGATTGTGATTTTCTTCAACGACCAGAAATACCTGGTGGACGTCTCCGTGCCATTTCCACGCCCATATGCCTTCTTTCCTGAGGCGACAGTTTATCAATACACGCCCTGGCTGAACTTCACCATTAAACCCATGGGCGAAAATTGCTACGAAATCACGCGAGCGCCCCATGCCCGTCCAACTATTTTTACGTTCAACGATGTCCCCATCAGCGAAGAAGACTTCGAAGCAGCAATCGAAGCGGATTACCTGCCGACAGGTTATTTTCTCAACAGGGTTGTGATCAACAAAATGCTCGGCGAGAGGGCATGGCTGTTCAACAGCGCCACCCAGCCCTACATGCTGGAGTCCTTCAACCATGACGGCAAGCATGAGATTCCTCTGAATCCAGAAACGTTGGTCGAATCGCTGGCGGAACGATACCGGATGCCTGCTGAAAAAATCTCCGCGGCGTTGTCGCTGGTATTGGCAAATGAAGCCCAGGAAACCCGCTAGAAGAATCTTTGTAGTGTCTTTTGGATTGGATATTGAAAACCATTAAGACAAGGAGATTCAGATGAAACCCTTTCTCAAACATCACTCTTTGATCGCCGGTCTCGTCCTGATGTTCCTCTATACGTGGACGATTGACCTCTCGAACTCAGGAGTCCTGCCGTTTCAGGTTCCTTTCCCGATCTACATCACCCTCGGCTGGGGCTTCATTTTCGTCTCACTGTTGATGACGTGGTTGACTCTCGGTAAAGATGAAACGGTGAGGTTATTCAAACGCCTTTTTATCTGGCGCGTGGGCTGGAAGTGGTTTCTGGCAGCGCTTGCGATCGAGCCTTTCTGCATTGTGGCGGGAGTTTACCTCAACGCCGCGCTGACTCGAACTCCGCCCGATTTCAGCGCGGCCATGGTGAATCAGATCTTCGACGCCTCCGCGTCTCCCCTGCTCTTTTTCCTGGCCTTCTTTCTCTTTGACCTCATCACGAATGGCGAAGAAATGGGCTGGCGAGGTTACGTTCTCCCCCGTTTGCAGGCAAAACACAGCGCGTTGACAGCCTCTCTAATCCTCGGTGTGATCTGGGCGTTTTGGCATTTACCGAAATACATCGCCCATTTCGACGTTCTCGCCTTCGGCTGGGCGGTGGTTCATTTCCTGGCATTCGCCGTCATCCTGACCTGGTTATACAACAACACAAATGGGAGTTTGCTCCTCGTTGCCGTTTGCCATGCCATGTCAAATTCCGTCGGCATGTTTATGCCAATGGCCAACACCGCATCGAACGAAAACATCGTCTCCTACATCTTCTACGTTCTATTTGAAGTCATTGTCGCAATCGCCGTGACCTTCGTTGCAGGTTCCGCAAATCTCTCGCGTGCGGAAATGAAGCAGATACAAGGAGTAACCATGAACCCCAATGCTCAGTTTTTACAAAAGCCGTATGTTCTCGTTTTTTTAATCATGTCATTCCTGTCGCTTGCCCTGCCGGTCTCGGCGCAGACAGGCGGAGAGGCTGCGGGGGAGAAAACATTCGTTTCCCCGAATAAGGCGCAAGGTCCGACCGACGCGACGGAGATGGAAGCGTTCATGGACGACCTGTTCGCGAAGGACATGGAAGAGAATCACATCGCGGGCGCGGCTGTCGTCGTCGTCAAGGACGGTCAGTTGTTCTTCTCCAAAGGTTACGGTTATGCCGACCTTGAAAACCGGGTTCCCGTTAACGCCGAACAGACGCTATTCAAGCTTGGCTCCATCACCAAACTGTTTACATGGGCGGCGGTGATGCAGCTCGTCGAACAAGGAAAACTGGATCTTGATGAGGATATCAACACTTATCTTGATTTCCATATTCCACAAACGTACCCACAGCCGATCACCCTCAAGCACCTGATGTCGCATACTTCAGGTTTTGAAGACATTCATGCCGATATGGTGCGATTGCATGAGGAAGACCTTGCGCCGCCGCGCGAATGGCTGGCAGCGCACATTCCCGCGCGGGTTCGTTCGCCCGGCGAGGCCGCGGCCTATTCCAACTACAACGCCGCGCTGGCGGGATACATCGTGGCGCGCGTATCAGGACAGTCTTACAGCGAGTACGTGCAGGAACACATTCTCGCTCCGTTAGGCATGAACGGCACAACCGCCTATCTGCAAACGCCGCCTGAACTGCGCGCGCGCGAGTCGGTGGGCTACATGTACGAAGCGGACGCCTATCAGATATTCCCGCAATTGCTGAGTCCCGAAGATCTCTTTCCCGCTGGCGTCATGCGATCGACGGCAACCGACATGGCGCGCTTTATGCTTATGCACTTGCAGGGCGGCTTCTATGGCGATGCGTCTACAGAGATACGCATCCTGGAAGAATCAACAGCGCGACAAATGCAAACCGTTTTATTCGCGCCTGACCCGCACATACTGGGCAACGCCTATGGCTTTTTCGAATTCAACGATAACGGCCGGCGCGTTCTCGGTCACAGCGGCAGCGGCGAGCCGATGGAATCCATGCTGTTGCTCCTGCCCGACGAGAACCTCGGCGTGTTCGTCGTCTATAACAGTCTCGGCGCAGACGGGCTTAATCGACAGCATTTTGGGTTTCAGCGAGCGTTCTTTGACCACTACTATCCCGCGCCCGCGCTCGAACCACTTCAACCTTCAGCCGATTTCGCAGAACAGGCCGACCGCTTTGTGGGCGCGTACAAATGGACGATGAGTTCGTACACCACGCTCGAAAAATATTTCGCATTGATGGGGCCAACCATTATCGTCAAGAATTCCGGCGACGGCACGTTATCGCTTGAATCGCCTTTTGGCAGTTGGCACATCGTCGAAGAAGAACCGCTGTACTTCCGCTTTGCGGACGCCCCGTATCATATCGCCTTTCGCGAGGACGAACAGGGACGCATCGTCTATCTCTTCACCGACCTGACGCCGATGATGTCGTTTGAGAAAGTGCCGTGGTATGAGACGCTCGGATTCAATATGCCCTTGCTGGTGGTTAGCTTGTTGTTGTTCCTGTCCACGCTTATCGTAACATTGGCCTGCTTCATCCGTGACCGACGACTGGCCGCTAATCCTCGACCTTTCTCGCCCCGCGCCCGCACCGCCTTTCAAGTCATTGTCTGGATTAGTGTTCTCAATCTGCTGTTCATCGTTGGCAATGTGATGTGGGGCGAGCAGATCGTGTTCGGCGTCCCGTTCGGCTACAAAGTCGTGCTGGGATTAGGCGTCCTCTCCGCAATGTTGACGGTCGTCGCGCTGTTCTACGCCGTGCTGGCGTGGAAGGATCGCTATTGGGGCGTTGCCTTCCGCTTCTATTACACGCTCGTAACGGTTGCGGCAGTCGCGTTTGTTTGGTTTCTGAACCAATGGAACTTATTGGGCTGGCAGTATTAGGCGCATCACAAAGTTCACTTGTAGCGCGCAACAACGAAAGGAAACCCTCATGTCAACACAAGAACTCACTGCAACGAACAAGGCGCAAGAACATTCCACCGCTATGGGGGATCAATACACCCTCTGGCAGATCCTCGGCATCTGGGCGGTTGCCACACTGCCAATGGGGCTGTTGGCTTGGGTCGTGGCTCCTGCCATCATTCCCTACGTCCCGTTACATCCTGGCGTCACCTATTGGATCTTGATCATCATGGGCATGATGTGGCAGTTCATTGTCTCGCTGGTGATCATGTACCACGAACTCGGCACACTTCGCTGGAGCATTATCCGCAAGCGAACCTGGCTTCAAACCCCACGTGATCCGAAAACCGATCAACCGAATTCAAGATTGTTTTTGTGGGTGATCCCTCCCCTGATCTACAACGCTCTGGTTGGGGTAGCGCTCGCCGGTTATCTGGATGCGCCCATGAGTTGGCTTTTCCCGGCCCTGAAGCCGCCTTATGAGATGAGTCAATTGATATCGCCCGAATTTCAGGGGCAATGGTGGTTGTTGGGAGTCTTGCTGGTCAACCATCTCTTCAATTACTTTCTGGGCGAGGAGTTTCTCTGGCACGGCGTACTCCTGCCCAAGATGAGGGGCGTTTTTGGCAAGTACGACTGGGTAGCAAACGCCGTCCTCTTCGGTTTCTATCATGTCCATAAGCCCTGGGCGTTCCCCAGTATCATCGCGACAAATCTGGCCTACAGTTGGCCCGCGAGCCGTTTTCGCAGCAACTGGATGGCGATCATCGTGCATGGCGTGGAAGGGATCCCCGGTTTGGTGATAACCCTGGCCGTCATCCTTGGTTTGACATGACATAAAAGAAAGGAGAAAACAATGTACAGGAATATCGTCAAGATTGCTTTGAAAGGCGTTGGAATGGCAATGGGCGTCGCGGTTATCGTGATGTCCACGCTCGAGACGCTGGAGGCAAGCACGGGTGTTTCCCTGCTCGGCATAGGCTTGGCCGCGCTGGCACTCGCAAATCTGCAGGAATAATTAAAAGGGGGCAATCACCTTGAACGTGATTGCCCCCTGTCAAAAAAAGGAGCAATCATGAAGCAGCCATCCCCTATAACCATCATCCTGAAAACCGCTGGTTGAACTGGCCATTGGGCGTCGTGACCGCGGTCATTGTTCTGCTGTCATTATTAGGAGCGCTTTCTGCCTTTGGTGTATTGCCTTCAACAGGCTGATGAACAGGAAAGCCCAATACCAATCTTCATTTTGTTGACAAATAGTTTGAGCATATTGTCCACAACATTTGCATGATGAACGCACTAACACACGAACAGTTCCGGCAGTGGATGGTAACTTACAGTCGAGCCAGCGTTGAAAATGACCCGTACGCGTCGGCGAACCTTTTTGCGGAGGATGCCGCTTACTATGAAATGCCCTTCGCTGACCCCATGATCGGGCGCGATGCTATCTACGAATACTGGAACAATGGCGCGCAAAGATTGAAAGACAAGGAATCTACCTTCGAGGTCCTTGCCGTGAATGGCAATCTCGGCGTGGCTCGTTGGCGATCGCAATTCACCGTCATTGAATCGGGCAATCGCTTCGCGCTGGACTGCCTGTTCACAGTCGAATTCAATGATGGCGGCTTGTGCCGGACCTTCCGCGAGTGGTGGCACATTCAGGAAAAATTCACTGAGTAACGGGCGTTTTTCAACGTCCGCTGAAAAATATGTCATGGAAATTTTGGAATACAACGACGTTAATCCATTGCAGGTTCTGAATCTCACCCTGCTCGCGCTGGACTTCCCGCTCACGCCCGAACATGCCGCACATATTCGCCGCACCGACCCGCGACCATTCCCATGCCTGACTGTGAATGCGGTAGAAAATGATGCGGTTGTGGGCCAAGTTGGCGTCTTCCGTCTGCCGATGATTTCAACAGAGGGACGCGAGGACGTGGGCGGAGTCTGGGCAGTGTCCACGCATCCTCTTCATTCCGGGCGCGGGATTGCTTCGACTCTACTGGAAGAGGCTCATGTCCGCATGCGCAAGGTTGGTTTGCGCTTCTCCACGCTGGGGACGAGTCGTTCTGGGGTTGCTTATCGCCTCTATCAAAAACATGGCTACGTGGACATGAACATCTGGGCGGCCGCATTGGCAAAATGGGAGGTAGCGCATCAGCCCACTCGGCTGCGCGCCCAGCCTGCGAGCGAGGGCGGATTTGATTTCCTCGAAAAGATATTCGAAGATCTCGCGGGAGATTATCTCGGCTTTGCATGGCGACATCGCCCGTTTGCTCGTCTACGTGACAAAGTGAATCCAGAAAACATCTGGATAGTGTGGAAGAACCACGAGCCTGTCGGGTATGTTTTTGCCGGCAATGAAAACCTGATCTTGAAGATGGACATTCAGATATTGCGAAGGGATATCGACGTGCCGGAGGCTGTTGCTGCGGTCGCATCCAATTTTCAGACGTCTTATGTGCAAGTCACGATGAGCCGCCTATTGGACTTTCCCGGCCTGCAACGGGCTGGCTGGCAGGTTGCGTATCCCAATTGGAACGCCTTCATGGTCAAACCGCTTCTGCCCAATATGAGCGCTGATGATGCGCGCCACCTCTTCGGCATCGGCACGGATCGGTTCCTCATTTCGTGGCTGGACGTGACGTGAGGAGGAGCGAAGGAAGTCAATGGAACCATTCAACCTCGCCGCGCTCGTCATCGGCCGACGAGTCGGGCCTCGACGAGTCGGGCCATAGCGCCAGGCGCATCCGCAGCCATTCGGCCGCGTCGGCGGGTTCAACAGCTCGTGTCAGCATGTCAATCCAGTTTCACTCGTCGCAACAGTTGGGCATTAATAGAGACGATGATCGTGCTCAGCGACATGAGCACCGCGCCCGCCGCCGGGGAGAGCAGGATGCCCAGCGGAGCCAGCACCCCGGCCGCCAGCGGCAAGGCGATGATGTTGTAGCCGGCCGCCCACCACAGGTTCTGGATCATCTTGCGGTAGCTCGCCCGGCTCAGCTCGATGGTCTTCACCACGTCGAGCGGATCGCTGCGCACCAGCACGATGCCCGCCGATTCCACGGCCACGTCCGTTCCGCCGCCGATAGCCACCCCCACGTCGGCGCGAGTCAGCGCCGGGGCATCATTGACGCCGTCGCCAACCATAACCACGCGCTTGCCCTCCGCCTGCAATTGGGCCACCTGGCGATCCTTCGTTTCCGGCAGCACCCCGGCAAAGTAACGATCAATGCCCAGTTCGCCGGCCACGGCCGCGGCCACCGCCTCGCTGTCGCCCGTCAGCATCGCCACCTCCACACCCATCTCGCGCAGGCGACGCACGGCCTCCCGGCTCTCCGGCCGGATGACATCGGCCAGGGCGAAGGCGGCCACGACCTGCTCGCCACGAACCAGATAGATGACCGACTGTCCCTTGCGGTTTGTCCCCTCCGTGAAGGCTTCGATGCCGGTCGGCAGTTGCAGGGACAGCATCTCCAACAGGCGCGGCCCGCCGACATAGACTGTCTCGCCGCCTGATTCAGCGCGCACGCCGCGCCCCTTCAGCGCCTCGAACCCCTGGATTGCGGGAAACGACAGCCCCCGCTCCTCGGCCGCCTTGCGAAACGCGCGGGCGATGAAATGCTCCGAATCGCCCTCGACGGCTGCGGCCAGCGCCAGCGCCGTCGCTTCATCCGTCCCTTCGATGGCAGTCATGCCGACCACGCCGTGGGCCCCCAGCGTCAGGGTGCCCGTCTTGNNGCGATCAGGGTGATCGCGGCCACGGCCAGGGCGACGTAGAACAGCCAGCCCGCGGCCCGGTCGGCCAATAGCTGTGTATGTGACTTGCTTTGTTGTGCGTCCTGCACCAGGCGCATGATACCCGCCAGCGCGGTGGCCTCGCCCACGGCCGTCACTCGCGCCCGTAGGCTGCCGTCGCCGCTGTTGATCGTCCCGGCGATGACCTGACTGCCCGGCTCCTTCTTCACCGGTCGGGATTCGCCGGTGATCATCGCCTCGTTGACGTCGGTTTGACCTTCGATTACTTCGCCGTCGGCGGGGACGCCACCCCCCGGCCGGACAAGGAACACGTCTCCCGCAACCAACCGGGCCACCGGGACTTGTTCGACGCGGCCGTCGGCCGTCACACGCTCGGCCGTGTCCGGGAGCAGCTTGGCCAATTCATCCAGCGCCCCGCTGGCTTGGCGCACGCTGCGCATCTCCAGCCAGTGACCGAGAAGCATGATCGTCACCAGCGTCGCCAGTTCCCAGAAGAAATCCGCGCCGATGGGGATGAAAACGGTGACGAGACTGTATACAAAGGCCACGGTGATGGCCAGCGAGATGAGCGTCATCATCCCCGGCTTGTGGTTGCGAATCTCCGGGGCGGCCATCTGCAGGAAGGGCAAGCCGCCATAGAGGAAGATGATCACGCTGAGGACAGGGGCGACCCACTCGCTGCCGGGAAAGCGGGGCGGACTGAAGCCCAGCAACATCTGGACGTGTTCGGAATAGATCAGGACGGGGATGGTCAGAGCCAGGCAGACCCAGAAGCGCCGCCGGAACATGGCCTCATGACCGGTATGGCCGCCGTGGTCGGCGTGGTCGGCGTGGTCGGCGTGGTCGGCGTGGTCGGCGTGGCCGCCGT
>JRYI01001336.1_pt1 | contig 12248 bp, 13 predicted proteins | sample 235361 | NCBI WGS metagenome assembly JRYI01 (sample SAMN03074212, study PRJNA261471) | activated sludge metagenome | biome: Common Effluent Treatment Plant; feature: Wastewater; material: Activated sludge; isolation source: activated biomass in a lab-scale reactor treating industrial wastewater at...
TCATATCGGTGGACAACAGGCGGATAAAGGGGGGAACAGCTTGTGTACAAAGGCGTGCAAGCGCCAATCGCGGAAAACGATGGACAATTCGCGCACATCAGGCCGCGTGCCTATCAACCACCTTGTCCCAGCCCGCAGTCGGCGCGCAGCATGGGCGCAAGGCAGTTATCCACAGATTTTGGCGCACTGTTTACTTCTTTATCATTTAAATAAAAGAAAAACAGAACAACAAAACCGCGGTGCCACGATGGCCGCATTACCGCCTGGATCGGCATCTCCGAAGGCACTGTAGGAGCGCAGCCCTCTGCGCGATTGCGGCGGTTGTCCGAGCGTGACGGCCGTGATCGCCCTGAGGGCAGGCCTCCTTCAGGGACACCGCGAGCCCTTTCCCGTCGACACCGGAAGAAAAAAGCCGGAAGCCACCTGGGTGACTTCCGGCCTGACGAGAAAAAGCGAGCCGGCGGGCGCCGGGGCGAGACCCGCGGGTCGAAGCGCGCTTCAGTCGAAGTCGGCCAGCGCGGCGAGATCGGCCGCCTCCAGCCAGCGCCATTCGCCGGGCGCGAGCGCCGGATCNNTGCACACCGTCGAGCAGGGTCTGCACGAAGGTCTGGTCGACCTCGTGGCAGAGCTCGATCTCGTAGCGCTTCGGCGTCCGCTTCTTGCCCGAGCTCCACTGGTGGATGAACTGGCCGTCGTCGGAGAGCAGCATGAGGCCGGTGGTGTCCTGGTCGAGCCGGCCGAGGCACTGCACGCCGCGCGCCACCAGCGGGTCGGGCAGCAGGCGGAAGACCGAGGGATGGAAGCTCGGCTTGTGCGAGCATTCGTAGCCGGCCGGCTTGTGGAGCATCAGGTAGGCCTGCGCACGATAGCGCCAGCGCTCGCCATCGACCTCGAAGGCGAGGCCAGGTTCGCCGCCGCTGGCCCCGGGGTCGAAATCGGCGAAGGGATCGTCGCAGGCTTCGCCGGCGACGCGCACGAGGCCGGCACGGACGAGGGCGCGGCACTGCCTGCGGGTGCCGAAGCCCTGGGAATGGAGGAGTCGTTCGATCTGCATGGCGCGGATGGTAGCCCGGCGCGGGTCCGGCGCGGGGTAAACTGGTTGCCCCCTGAATTCGGGAGAAGACCGTGCAATTCGAACATCTGGTCGAGGTCAACGATCTCGCCAACGCCGGCATGCGCCCGCTCAGCCGCGAAGAGCTGTGGTTCGGCCTGCTCTGCCGCGCCGAGGACGCGCGCGCCTTCCTGCCCGGCCTGGAGGCCTGCCGCATCCTCGCCCGCAGCGAGGGGCGGCTCGAGCGCGAGCTCGTGTTNNTCGGCCTACCATCAGTCCGATCTGGACACGGTGCGGGTGATCCGCATGATCGTCGAATCGACCCGCGAGCAGTAGCCGTCCCCCGCCCGGCGCCCGCCGCAGACGTGGCGGGCGCCTTTTCGTTCACAACGAGGAAACAAGCAAAGATGTGGTTCAAGAACCTGCAGATTTATCGCCTGCCGAGCAACTGGGACATGAGCGCCGAGCGGCTCGACGAACAGCTGGCGAAGAAGCGCTTCCACCCCTGCGGCAGCCAGGACATGGAGAGCCGGGGCTGGGTGGCGCCGCTGCCCGCCGCCGATGAGGACCGCCTGGTACATGTGGTGGGCGAGCAGTGGCTGATCTCCCTCGGGCTCGAGCATCGCCTGCTGCCCGCCGCGGTGGTGAAGCAGGAGGCCGAGGAGCGCGCCGAGGAGCTGGCCGAGCAGCAGGGCTACAAGCTCGGCCGCAAGCAGATGAAGGACTTGCGCGAGCAGGTCACCCAGGAGCTGCTGCCGCGCGCCTTTACCCGCCGCCGCCGGATGTTCGCCTGGATCGACCCGGTCAATGGCTGGCTGGTGATCGACGCCACCAGCCAGGCGCGGGCCGAGGACATGCTCGAGGTACTGCGCCAGACGCTGGACAGCTTCCCGCTCGCGCTGCTGCGCACCGAGCGCTCGCCGAGCTCGGCGATGGCCGACTGGCTCGCCGCCGACGAGGCGCCGGGCGGTTTCACCATCGATCAGGACTGCGAGCTGCGCGCGGTCAGCGAGGACAAGGCGACCGTGCGCTACGCCCGCCATCCGCTCGAGGGTGACGAGGTCAAGGGCCATCTCGAGGCGGGCAAGCTGCCGACCCGGCTGGCGCTGACCTTCGACGACCGGGTCAGCTTCGTGCTGACCGAGAAGCTCGAGATCAAGCGGCTGGACTTCCTGGACGTGGTGCGCGACCAGATCGAGGGCGACGCCGACGACGCCGCGGCGCTGTTCGACGCGGAGTTCGCGCTGATGACCGGCGAGCTCGCCCATCTGCTGCCGGCGGTGGTCGAGGCGCTCGGCGGCGAGCTCGCGATGCCCGCGGCCGATAGCGCCCCCGCGCCGGACCAGGCGACGCCGTCCGCCGCGCCGAGCGACGGGCAGACAGGCGAGGTCGCGGCCTACGATCCTCCCTTCTGAGCGCGCGGAGGGCGTCCGGGGTGTCGCAGCCGCGCAGCCCTCAGCGTGATAAGGCGGCAGTGCTGGCAGGGNNGGCTCCTACAGGGGCCGTGCCCATCGCAGGCACTGTAGGAGCGCACCCCTGTGCGCGATAACGGCGGTGGTGCGGGTGATGGCGGCGGTGGTGCGGGTGATGACGGTTGCTATCGCCCTGGGGGCAGGGCTCCTACGGGGGCGGTGCCGATCGCAGGTCCTGTAGGAGCGCACCCCTGTGCGCGATTTCGGCGGTCGTGAGTGCGATGACGGCCGCGATCGCCCTGCGGGCAAGGGCTGCGCTTCTGGGTGTACACAGTTTTTAAGTATTTAAAAGATCATAAAGATCATGTACCGCCAAATTCTGTGGACAACTCTATTTTAAACTTCCAAAACAAGCGCTTGCGCTGTTGATCGGAAGGCGGTGAAGTCTGTTGGCAGCGGGAGGACGGTTTCTGGAGCGAAAATCGGCACCGTGCGATTCAGCACACTTGTCCACAATCGCTCAGCCCTCCATCCACCGCTTGTTCACCGATGCCGGCTGCGGGCGTCTGCGGCGCGAGCGGTATAATCGGGGCCTTCCCTGCGCCGCCGCGGCGCGCGCCTTGGCGCGACCGCGCGGACGCCGATCTGCCTTCAGGAAACCGCGATGCCCAGCGAGACGGAGCGGATGGCTTCCACCATCCTGATCCTCTATTCGACCACCGACGGCCACACGCTGGAGATCTGCGAGCGCATCCGCGAGGTGCTCGCCGCGCTCGGCCACAGGGTCGAGATCGCGCCGGTTTCGGGAACGCCGTCGCGGCCTCTTGCCCAGTGGGACAGGATCGTGCTCGGTGCGGCGATCCGCTACGGCCGCCACAAGCGCGAGGTGCATGACTTCGTCCGCCGTCACGCCGAGCTGCTGTCGTCGAAGCCGAACGCCTTCTTCTCGGTCAACGCGGTCGGCCGCAAGCCGCACAAGCGCCAGGCGGACACCAACCCCTACGTGCGCAAGTTCCTCAGCCAGATCGCCTGGCAGCCGCAGCAGGTGGAGATCTTCGGCGGCAAGATCGACTATCCGCGCTACGGTCGCTTCGACCGTGCGATGATCCGCTTCATCATGTGGATGACGAAGGGGCCGACCGATCCGCGTTCGGTGACCGATTTCACCGACTGGAACCAGGTCGACGCCTTCGCCCGCCGCCTCGGCGGCGGCCAGTAGCAGGCGTTTTCGTCCGGGCTCGGCGCCCGGCCCGTCAATCCGCGACAAGGAGGACCCGTAATGTCCAGTGAGGGCTATCACGAACCGATCGAGGAACTCAGCGCCGAAACGCGCGACATGCATCGCGCGATCGTCTCCCTGATGGAGGAGCTCGAGGCGGTCGATTGGTACAACCAGCGCGTCGATGCCTGCCGGGATCCCGAGCTGAAGGCGATCCTGGCGCACAACCGCGACGAGGAGAAGGAGCACGCGGCGATGGTGCTCGAGTGGATCCGGCGCAAGGACGGCCGTTTCGACAAGGAACTGAAGGACTACCTGTTCACCGACAAGCCGATCGCCCACGAGTGAGGCGGACGGCGCCGGGCGGCGCCGTTCCATGGCCAGGACGCCGCAGGGTGCGCAGCGCACCACTGCGGTTTTTTTGACCCCGACGCCGAGCGCGTCACGCCGGCGATGCCGTCGTGCTGCATCCTGCAACGCGGCCGCGCTACAGTCGCGGCATGGAAGATTTCATGAACATCGAATGGTGGCAGTGGGAGATCGCAGGCCTGGTGCTGGTCCTGCTCGAGCTGGTGATTCCTGCCTTCTTCATCATCTGGTTCGGCTTCGGCGCGATGCTCACCGGCCTCGTGCTGCTCGCCGCGGGCGAGCTGTCGCTGACCGCCCAGGTCGCGGTCTGGATCCTCGCCTCGCTGGCGATGGTGGTGCTGTGGTTCCGCGTGTTCCGGCGCTCGCGCCACAAGACCCTGATCGGCACCGCCGCGGGCGAGGTGATCGGCGAGGTCGGCCTGCTGGTGTCCGCGGTGGCGCCCTTTCAGCGCGGCCGGGTGCGCTTCCAGCGCCCGGTGCTCGGCGCGGAGGAATGGGCCTGCATGGCGGAGACCGCGATCGCCGCCGGCGAGCGGGTGCGCGTGGTCAGCGTCGAGGGCAGCTTCGTCAAGGTGGCGAAGGCCTGACCGGAATCTCAATCAACCAACGGAAGGAAAGCGTTTCATGACCGAAGGTCTCGCAATCGCGCTGGCGCTGCTGGTATTCGTCGTCGTCACCATCGCCAAGGGCGTGCGCCTGGTGGCGCAGGGCGAGGAGTGGGTGGTCGAGCGTCTGGGCAAGTACCACGCCACCCTGCGTCCGGGGCTCAACATCCTGATCCCCTACCTCGACCGCGTCGCCTACAAGCTGGTGACCAAGGACATCATCCTCGACGTCCAGGAGCAGGAGGTGATCACCCGCGACAACGCGGTGATCCTGACCAACGCGATCGCCTTCGTGAAGGTCACCGACCCGGTCAAGGCGGTGTATGGCGTCACCGACTTCTCGGAGGCGATCCGCAACCTGATCATGACCACATTGCGCTCGATCGTCGGCGAAATGGAGCTCGACGAGGCGCTGTCCTCGCGCGACAAGATCAAGGCCCGGCTGCGCGAGAGCATCGCCGACGAGGCGGTGGACTGGGGTCTGACGGTGAAATCGGTGGAGATCCAGGACATCAAGCCCTCGCAGTCGATGCAGAAGGCGATGGAGCTGCAGGCCGCCGCCGAGCGCGAGCGCAAGGCCGCGGTGACCAAGGCCGAGGGCGCCAAGCAGGCCGCCATCCTCGAGGCCGAGGCGCGGCTGGAGTCGGCCAAGCGCGACGCCAACGCGCAGGTCATGCTCGCCGAGGCCTCCGCGGAGGCGATCCGCCGTGTCACCAGCGCGGTCGGCAGCGAGCCCGGGCCGATGATGTACCTGCTCGGCGAGAAATACATCGGCGCGCTCGAGAAGCTGGGCGAGTCGGACAGTTCCAAGCTGGTGGTGATGCCGGCCGACCTGCAGGAGACCCTGCGCGGTCTCGTCGGCCGGCAGTGAGCGCGCCTGCGCCAGAAGCGCCAGGCTGGGTGCTGTGGCGGCTCGACGACAACGACAACCGCTTCGTCGTCGCCCGCTTCGCGAGCCAGGACGCGGCGGAAGCGGCCGCGCGCGCGCTCGAGGCGCACCGCCACAAGCAGACCTACTGGGTGGAGGCCGAGGGCGGCTCGGCCCCCCTGGCTGGCGAGCGCGGCGGGGTCGGCTGAACGGCCGCCCCGCCCGCTGGTTCAGGCCAGCACCTGCCCATGCTCCCGGGTCGCATGGAAGCTCACCTTCGGCCACTTCTCGGCAGTCACTTCCAGGTTGTAGCGGCTGGTGGCGAGATAGACCGGGTTGCCGTCGATGTCCTTGCCCAGCCGCGCGTACTGCTCGCGCTCGAAGTTGCGACGGGTGAGCTCGTCGGGGAAGGTGAGCCAGCGCGCGGTGTGGATGTCGGCGGTCTCGAACATCGCATCGACCTTGTACTCGTCCTTCAGGCGCTGGGCGACGATCTCGAACTGCAGCACGCCGACCGCGCCGAGCAGCAGCTGGCCGCCCTCGAGCTCGAAGACCTGGATCGCGCCTTCCTCGCCGAGCTCCTGCAGCCCTTTTTGCAGCTGCTTGGACTTCAGCGGGTCGCGCAGGCGCGCGGCGCGGAACAGTTCGGGGGAGAAGTAGGGGATGCCCTTGAAGCCGAGGTTCTCGCCTTCGGTCAGGGTGTCGCCGATCTGCAGCTGGCCGTGGTTGTGGATCCCGATGATGTCGCCGGCCACGCCCTCTTCCTTGATCACGCGCTCGTTGGCCATGAAGGTGAGCGCGTTGGCGAGCTTCATGTCGCGACCGGCGCGCACGTGCTTCACCTTCATGCCGGAGCTGTAGCGGCCCGAGCAGATGCGGAAGAAGGCGATGCGGTCGCGGTGCTTGGGATCCATGTTGGCCTGGATCTTGAACACGAAGCCGCTGAAGGCGGGTTCCGCGGGCTGCACCACGCGCACGCCGCCGGTGGCGGTGCCGGCCTCGCGCGGCTGCGGCGGCGGCGCCCAGTCGATCAGCGCCTGCAGGATCTCCTGCACGCCGAAGTTGTTGATGCCCGAGCCGAAGAACACCGGCGTCTGCTGGCCGCCGAGGAAGTCGGGCAGGTGGAAGGGGTGGGAGGCGCCGCGGATCAGCTCGATGTCGTCGCGCAGCTGGCCGATCTCCAGCGGGAAGCGGCGCTCGAGCTCGGGGTTGTCGAGGCCGTTGATCGCCTCGGCGTCGCTGCGCCGCTCCTCGCCGGGGACGAAGGTCAGCACGCGGTCCTGCAGCAGGTGGTAGACACCGCGAAAGGCCTTGCCCATGCCGAGCGGCCAGCTCACCGGCGCGCACTGGATCTTCAGCACGTCCTCGATCTCGGCGAGCAGCTCGAAGGGCTCGCGCACCTCGCGGTCGAGCTTGTTGATGAAGGTGATGATCGGCGTGTTGCGCAGCCGGCACACCTCGAGCAGCTTGATCGTCTGCGCCTCCACGCCCTTGGCGGCGTCGATCACCATCACCGCGGCATCGACCGCGGTGAGCACGCGGTAGGTGTCCTCCGAGAAGTCCTCGTGGCCCGGGGTGTCGAGCAGGTTGACCGTGTGCCCGTGATACTCGAACTGCATCACCGAGCTGGTCACCGAGATGCCGCGCTGCTTCTCCACCTCCATCCAGTCGGAGGTGGCGTGGCGGGCCGACTTGCGCGCCTTCACCGTGCCGGCGAGCTGGATCGCGCCGCCGAACAGCAGCAGCTTCTCGGTCAGCGTGGTCTTGCCGGCGTCGGGGTGGGCGATGATGGCGAAGGTGCGGCGCTTCTCGACGTCGCGCAGGAGTTCGGGCGGATACGGGGTATGGGCGGGGGCTGTGTCGGACATGAAGGCGTTCGCAGAAAACAAAGCCGCCGGCCCGGCGGGCGCGGCGGAAGGACAAGGCCAATTCTATCAATCAATTGCGCACGGCCGCAGGCGTTTTGCCGGGTGCCGGCGCGATCTGCGATGATGTCGGCCTTTCACCGACCGGAGCATCCGCGGCCATGGCCAGACCCGCCCCCACCCTGCAGCAGCGCAAGACCTTCGCCCTGATCCGCATCCTCGGCGGCCTCGTCGCCGGCTGCTATCTCGGCTACGTGGTGCTGGTCAATCTCGCCGCCGGCGCGGCCTTCGAGGGCCAGCTGCTGTTTACCGCGCTGGTGGCGGTGGCCGGCTTCGGCTATGCGGTCTGGTATCTGCGCGAGCTCTCGGCGGTGGCGCGCGAAGAGCGCGCGCGGCAGGGCCGGCGCTGAAAAAACGCGGCGCGCCGCCTGTCGCAGGCGGACGCGCCGGAGCGGAGGAGAAAGCGGTGCCCGGCCGCGGGGCCGGGCCGCGGACTTACTTGTTCTTGCCGATCTGGTCGCCGATGACGCCGCCGATCGCGGCGCCGCCCACGGTGCCGAGCACGCCGCCGTCGGTCACGACCGCGCCGGCGACGCCGCCCACCCCGGCGCCGACCGCGGCGCTCTTTTCACGCGAGGACATGCCTTCCCAGGTGGAACAGCCGGTGGCGGCGACGGCGAGCAGCAGGGCGGGGATCAGGGTGCGCATCTTCATGACGGTCTCCTTGCGGGGTTCAGGGCTGGGTGCGCCTGGCGCGCACGGGTGGTGTCGATTGTGACCGCGTCGGCGGGCCGAAGATTCCTCGGCGAGGGGCCATTTGTTGCAGTCGGTAAGCATGCGCGCGGGGGTCCGCCGCAGGCCAGAGCACTGATGCGGACGGGGATTCGCCCGCGGTGGCGCGTGCCGGGGGGCAACACCAACGCTTACATTTCCTCTCGCCTGCCGGCGCGGTTCAGGCCTCAGCCGCCGAGCATGTCCTCGGCGCGCACCCAGGCATCGAACTCGGCCTCGCTCAGGTAGCCGAGCGCGAGCGCCGCCGCGCGCAAGGTGCTGCCGTCGGCCCAGGCCTTCTTCGCGATCTGCGCCGCCTTGTCGTAGCCGATGTGCGGGTTGAGCGCGGTCACCAGCATCAGCCCGCGCTCCAGGTGAGCGGCCATCTGCGCGGCGTCGGGCTCGAGGCCGGCGACGCAGTGGCGCTGGAAGTTGCTGCAGCCGTCGGCGAGCAGGCGGATCGACTGCAGCAGGTTGTGCACGATCACCGGCTTGAACACGTTCAGCTGCAGGTGGCCCTGGCTGGCGGCGAAGCCGATCGTGGCGNNGACGTTGAGCTCGAAATGGCCCTGGCTGCCGGCGAAGGCGATCGCGGCGTTGTTGCCGAGGACCTGGGCCGCGACCTGGGTCATGGCCTCGCACTGGGTCGGGTTGACCTTGCCGGGCATGATCGAGCTGCCCGGCTCGTTGGCCGGCAGGCGCACCTCGGCGAGGCCGGCGCGCGGGCCGGAGGCGAGCAGGCGCAGGTCGTTGGCGAGCTTCATCAGCGCCACCGCGAGGGTCTTCAGCGCGCCCGCCAGCGCCACCAGCGGCTCGTGCCCGGCGAGCGCGGCGAACTTGTTGGGCGCGCTGGTGAGCGGCAGGCCGCTCAGGCGGGCGAGCTCGTCGGCGATCGCGGCGCCGAAGCCGGCCGGCGCGTTGAGCCCGGTGCCGACCGCGGTGCCGCCCTGGGCGAGCTCGCACACCGCCGGCAGGGCGCTGCGGATCGCGCGTTCGGCGTGGCCGAGCTGGGCGACGAAGGCCGACAGCTCCTGGCCGAAGCTGATCGGGGTGGCGTCCATCAGGTGGGTGCGGCCGGTCTTCACCAGCCCCATGTGGCGCGCCGACTGCTCCGCCAGCCCGCCGGACAGCTCGGCCAGCGCCGGCAGCAGGCGGTCGCGCACCGCGCTCGCCACCGCGATGCTCATCGCGGTCGGGAAGCAGTCGTTGGAACTCTGGCCGCGATTGACGTGGTCGTTCGGATGCACCGGCGACTTGCCGCCGCGGCCGGCGCCGGCGAGCTCGTTGGCGCGCCCGGCGATGACCTCGTTGACGTTCATGTTGGACTGCGTGCCGCTGCCGGTCTGCCACACCCGCAGCGGGAACTGCGCATCGTGGCGGCCGGCGACGACCTCGGCGGCGGCCTGCTCGATCAGCCCGGCGATGTCGGCCGGCAGCGCGCCGCTGCGGCCGTGGATGCGGGCGGCCGCCTGCTTGATGAGTGCGAGCGCATGGATGACGGCGATCGGCATCGACTCCTCGCCGATCGCGAAGTTGATCATCGAGCGCTGGGTCTGGGCGCCCCAGTAGGCGTCGCTCGGGACCTCGACGGGGCCGAGGCTGTCGGATTCGGTGCGAGTCATGGTGGGTCTCCGCGGCAGGGGCAGTGGGCGTGCACTGCTTGGGACCGCGCGCGGGCCGTGAAGTGCGCGAGGTGCGCAGCGGGGGGCGCGCTCAGGGGCAGCCGACTCAGGGGCAGCCGATGCAGCCGGTGGTGCGCGCGCCGCTGAAGTCGGCCTGCTCGAGCTCGGCGCCGGTGAGGTCGGCGCCGGTGAGGTTGGCGCGGCTGAAGTTCGCCCCCTGCAGGCGGGCGCCGCGCAGCGAGGCGCCGCTGAGGTCCGCGGCGCGCATGTTGGCACGCTGCAGGTCGGCGCCGTCGAGGCGCACGCCTGCCATCCGGGCATTGCTGAAGTCGGCGTTGGCGAGGATCGCCGCGGACATGCTGGCGCGGTTGAAGTCGGCATTCTGGAACAGGCCGCGGGTGAGGTCGGCGCCGTCCAGCGTGGCGCCGGCGAAGCGCGCCTTGCGCGCCTTCACCCGGAACAGCGATGCGCCGCTGAGGTCGGCCTCGCTGAAGTCGGTGCCGGTCAGCATCGCCTCGCGGAAGCTGGTGCGGGCCAGCTTCGCCCCCACCAGGCTGGATTCGGTGAATTGCGAATTGGCGAGGTTGGCTCCGCCGAGCTCCACGCCGTTGAGGTTGAGCTTGACGCAGAAGGTGCCGCGCCGGATCTGGCAGCCTTCGACCTGCTGCACGCCCTGGGCGCAGACGGCGCTTGCGGAAAGGATGAATACGATGGCGCTGAGGATGGTCTTGTGGGGCATCTGTCTCGTCGGTCGAAGGCGCTGCCGCGCGGAGGACGGGTCGCGAACATTCTAGCCGCATGCGGGCGGCTCGCTTCGCGCCTCAGGGGGCGTCGAAGCGCCGGCATTCGAGGGCGATCACCGCCAGGCGGTTGTCGCTGCCGGTATAGAAAAGCGAGCCGATGGCGCGGCGGTTCTGGAACTCCTCGTGCAGCACGAGCGAACCGCGCAAGCCCTCGAGCGCCAGCGCGTCGGGTTCGCGCGCGCCGAAGTCGAGCACCCGCAGCTGGCCGCCGGCGTCGTCCAGTCTGCGCAGATAGACATCGTCGCGGCCGGCGAGGTTCGGCGACACGTCGCTCTTGCCCGGCGGAAAGCGCCGGCTCTCGGCCTGGCCGGGGGCATCCCAGAGGAAGTCGGGGGTGACGATCTCGAAGCGGGAGATCGACGCATCGCCCTCGATCAGGGCGCGGGTGAGCTCGGGGTCGCCGAGCTCGGCGCAGACGATGCTCGCCTGCGCGGCGCTGGGCCCGGGGCGCAGGGCGAGCGCGACCGCCGCGGCGAGGACGACGAGCACGCCCGCCTGGGCGAGCCGGGTACCGATCGATCGAGCCATGCGCCGCCTCCTTCCGCCCCCGCCGTGTCGATGGCCATTATGCCGCCGCGCGGCGGACGGCGGGGCGGCGCCGGCTTGCAAATCGGCGCGCCCTGGTCTTGATTGAAATCGCATGGTCCGCGCGGGTCGCGGAGCGGGGGCGGCCGATCCGCCTGCAGGGGGAGAACGAGATGCCGATCACGAGCGAAGTGCTCACCCGCCTCGGGGTGTCGCGGGCGAACGCCGACCGCCACCTCGATGCGCTGAATGCGGCGATGGCGGAGCATGGGATCGACACCCCGCTGCGGATCGCCCACTTCCTCGCCCAGGTGCTGCACGAGTCGGGCCACCTGAAACACGTGGAGGAAAACCTGAACTACAGCGCCGACGGGCTCGCCAACACCTGGCCGGCACGCTTCGGCGCGCGCGACGCCAGCGGCGCCTACCTGCGGGTCATGGTCGGCGGCCGCAGCCGGATCAAGCCGAACGCCGCCGCCCTGCAGCTGCAGCGCAAGCCCGAGGCGATCGCCAATGCCTGCTACGGGGGCCGCATGGGCAACCGCGACGCCACCACGGGCGACGGCTGGCGCTACCGCGGCCGCGGCCTGATCCAGCTCACCGGCCGCGACAACTACCGCGCCTTCGGACACTGGGTGGGCGAGGACGTGCTCGCCGACCCGGACGCGGTCGCGGGACGCCATGCCGCGCGCTCGGCGGTCTTCTTCTGGGACCGCCATCGGCTCAACGCGCTCGCCGACATCGACGACCTGCACGGCATCACGCGCGCGATCAACGGTGGCCTGAACGGTTTCGCCGCGCGCCGCGAGCTGCTCGAGAAGGCGCGCCGCGCGCTGCGCGAACTGCTGCCCGCGGCGCCCGGCGCCGGGCCGGCCCTGTCGCCGACCCATCGTGTGGTCCCGGCGCAGCTCAACCTGCGCTCGGCGCCGACGGTTTCGCCGGCCACCTGGATCGCCAGCCTCAACCAGGGCAGCGAGGTCGAACTGTGCGGTGAGGCGGACAGCGCCGGATGGGTGAAGGTGAGGGCGGTGGTCAATCGGGTGCTGCGCTCGCGTGCCTCGGTGGCCTCGGCCCAGGCCAGGCTGGCGCAGGCTACGGCCACCACCAAGGAGGCGCGCGCCAGCCTGGCGCGGCTGGA
>JRYI01000348.1_pt1 | contig 12219 bp, 13 predicted proteins | sample 235361 | NCBI WGS metagenome assembly JRYI01 (sample SAMN03074212, study PRJNA261471) | activated sludge metagenome | biome: Common Effluent Treatment Plant; feature: Wastewater; material: Activated sludge; isolation source: activated biomass in a lab-scale reactor treating industrial wastewater at...
AACCAACTGAACTACCACTCCGCACTTCAACGACCCCGACCCTTCGGCCCGGACCGACTGCCGGCACCGCACCGGCAATCGAAAACTGGCGTCCCCACGGGGATTCGAACCCCGGTTATCGCCGTGAAAGGGCGGTGTCCTAGGCCTCTAGACGATGGGGACAATCTTGGGTGTGGTGGAGGTAAGCGGGATCGAACCGCTGACCTCTTGCATGCCATGCAAGCGCTCTCCCAGCTGAGCTATACCCCCGGCACCGAAGAGCGCGCATTATAGGAACCACGTCGGACGCTGTAAAGCGGTTTCTCGAAGTTTTTTCACTGCGCTCAAAGCACCTTGCCCGGATTCATCAGCCCGGCCGGATCCAGGCTGCGCTTGATCGCGCGCATCAGGTCCATCTCCACCTCGTCCTTGTAGCGCAGGATCTCCTCGCGCTTGAGCTGACCGAGACCATGCTCCGCGGAGATCGAGCCGTCGAGCGCGGCGACCAGGTCGTGCACGATCCGATTGACCTCGGCCGTGCGCGCCACGAAGGCGGGATTGTCCTCCGCCTTCGGCTGCGACAGGTTGTAGTGCAGATTGCCGTCGCCGAGATGACCGAAGGCGACGATGCGCACGTCGGGCCACACCGCGCACAGGGCCGCCTGGGCGCGCGCGAGAAACTCGGGGATCCGGCTCACCGGCAGCGACACGTCGTGCTTGATGCTGATGCCCTCGATCTTCTGCGCCTCGGAAATGTTCTCCCGCAGCGCCCACAAGGCCTCCGCCTGCGCGACGCTGCCTGCGATCGCAGCATCGCCGACCAGCCCGGCCTCGATCGCCGGGCCGAGCACGGACTCGAGCAGCGCCTCGAGCCCCGCCCCCTCGACGGTGTCGGAAAGCTCGAGCAGCACCCACCAGCGGCCTGGCCCGCGCAGCGGCGCCCGCGCGCCCGGAATGTGCTTCAGCACGAGCCGGAGCGCCGCGTCGCCGACGAGTTCGAAGGCGGTAAGGCGGTCACCGCAGGCGGTGCGCAGCCGTTCGAGGAGCGCGACCGCCGCCCGCGGCCCGGCGACCTCGGCCCAGGCGGTGGCCCGGCTGCGCACCGCGGGGAACAGCTTGAGCACGGCGGCGGTGATGACGCCGAGCGTCCCCTCCGCGCCGATGAAGAGCTGCTTGAGATCGTAGCCGGTGTTGTCCTTGCGCAGACCTCGCAGCCCATCCCACACCCGGCCGTCGGGTAGCACCACCTCCAGCCCGAGCGTCAGCTCGCGCGTGTTGCCGTAGCGCAGCACCTGCACGCCGCCGGCGTTGGTGGAAAGGTTGCCGCCGATCTGGCAGGAGCCCTCGGAGGCGAGCGACAGAGGAAACAGCCTGCCCGCCGCCGCCGCCGCTGCCTGCACCGTCGCCAGCGTGCAGCCCGCCTCGACGCACAGCGTGCCGTTGGCCTCGTCGAGGCTGCGGATGCGATTCAGCCGGGCGAGGCTGACCACCACCGCCCGCCCATCGGTCAGCGGCGTGGCCCCGCCACACAGCCCGGTATTGCCGCCCTGGGGCACCACCGGCATCCCCGCCGCGGCGCAGGCTCGCACCACGGCCGCCACCTCCTCGGTGTCGCGCGGGCGGGCGACGGCGAGCGCCCGTCCATGGTATCGGCCGCGCCAGTCCTCGAGATACGGCGCCTTCTCGGCGTCCGCGGTGAGCAGCTGTTCGCGGCCAACGATCGCGGCAAGCTCATCCAGCAAGTGATCCATCGGATTCTCCGGTTCGGACGCGGCGTAGCCGACCACGGGGCCGGCGTCAGCCTTCGCGCTCGCGCTCCAGCACGAAACGCAGCAGCGGCCGCGCGCGCGCCACCGCCGCCTCGCCTTCGGCGATCGCCTCGGCGGCGCGGTGATAGTCCATCAGACCGAGCTGGCCGACGCGCGGCGCGATCAGCACGTCGGCCGGCTCGCCGGCGAGCCGGCTGCGGGCGATCCGCGTCTGCATGATGTTGATGCTGCCGGTCAGCACCGAGACCAGCGACGGCAGCGCCTCCTCGGCGCGGGGCTCGGTGACCCCGAAGCGCAGGCGGGTGAACAGGCGCTCGCTCCAGTTCGCCTCGCTCTCTTCCGGCAGCGCGGGCTCGAGGGCGGCGCGACGCCACGCGCGCCCGACCATGTCGGATCCGAGCTCCACCGCGATCACGATGTCCGCTCCCATCGCCCGGCACAGCGACACCGGCACCGGATTGACCAGACCGCCGTCGACCAGCACCCGGCCGTCGTGCACGACCGGCGTGAACAAGCCCGGCAGCGCAATCGAGGCGCGCACCGCGGCCGCGACGCTGCCCTCGTGCAGCCAGATCTCGCGTCCGGAGGCCAGGTCGGTGGCCACGCAGGCGAAGCTGGCGTCGAGCGCGGAAAAATCGCGGTCCACAAAGTTGCGCTCGAAGAAGTCGATCAGGCGCTGCCCGCGGATCAGGCCGCCGCGCAGCGAGACGTCCAGCATCGACACCACGTCCTGCCACTTCAGCCCCTCGACCCAGCCCGTCAGCTTGTCCAGATAGCCCGATGCCGCCGCGGCGCCGACGAAGGCACCGATCGAGCAGCCGGCGATCAGGTCGGGAACGACCCCTTCGGCTTCCAGCGCGCGCAGCACGCCCAGATGGGCCCACCCGCGCGCCGCGCCGCTGCCGAGCGCCAGACCGATGACCGGGCGATCACGGGCGGCCGCCGGCGCCGGCTGGAAGCGCTGCCGGGTCGGCTCGCTGGGATCGGCGCCGTCAGTCATGTCTCAGGCCCGGTCCAGCCTCTCCGCGTAGAGGTCGTGAACGTCGCAGTCGGTCACCCGCACGCGGACGAAGTCGCCTGGCGCCAGCCCCTCGCCGTCGGGGATGATCACCAGCCCGTCGATCTCGGGCGCGTCGCCCTCGGAGCGGGCGACCGCCTCGCCTTCATCGATGTCGTCGACCAGCACCGTGATCTCGCGCCCGATGCGGGCCTCGAGACGGCGGGTCGAGATGTCCTCCTGGAACTCCATCAGCCGGTTGCGGCGCTCCTCGCGGACCTCCTCGGGCACCGGGTCGGGCAACGCGTTGGCGGTCGCGCCTTCGACCGGCGAATACGCGAAGGCGCCGACACGATCGAGCTGGGCTTCGTCGAGAAATTCCAGCAACTGCTCGAACTCCGCCTCGGTCTCTCCCGGGAATCCGGTGATGAAGGTCGAACGGATCGTCAGTTCCGGACAAATGCTGCGCCAGGCGCGCACCCGTTCGAGCACGTTCTCCGCGTTGGCCGGACGCTTCATGAGCTTGAGGATGCGCGGGCTGGCGTGCTGGAAGGGCACGTCGAGGTAGGGCAGGATCTTGCCTTCGGCCATCAGCGGGATCAGCTCGTCGACGCTCGGATAGGGATAGACGTAGTGCAGCCGGATCCAGATGCCGAGCTCGCCGAGCGCCTTCGCCAGCTCGAGCAGCCGCGTCTTGACCGGCTTGCCGCCCCAGAAACCGGTCCGGTACTTGANNGCAGCCCTCGGAGATCTTCAGGTAGGCGTAATGCCGCGGCGTGAGGCGGATGCCCTGAGGCGGCACGAGGTCCACGAAGGGATCGTGCGGCTTGGGCAGATTGCGATGCACCGCCTGCATCACCTCCTCGGTCGCATGCGGCCCCGTCACCGCGAGCACCTGGGGATGAGCGGCCAGGACGACGTCGTCCTTCGCCCCGAGGCAGCCGGTCACGATGACCCGCCCGTTCTCGCTCAGCGCCTCGCCGATCGCATCGAGCGACTCCTCGACCGCGGCGTCGATGAAGCCGCAGGTGTTTACCACGACGAGGTCGGCATCCTCGTAGCTCCCCGAAATCTCGTAGCCCTCGGCGCGGAGCCGGGTCAGAATGTGCTCGGAGTCCACCGTCGCCTTGGGGCAACCGAGGGAGACGAAGCCGACGCGGGGCGCGTCAGACGAGAGTGTTGATTTCATGCTGGCGCGCCTGCTGTGAACGGGGCAAGATCCGCCGCACTACGGGCGGACGGGACTCTGCCGCCCTTACTTCTGGGAACTGCTCTTGTCGGCCGGCGCGGGGGCCTGCTCGCCCTCGTCCGCGCCATCCTGCTTCGGAAACTGAAAACCGGTGAACATGTTGCGGGTCTGGCTCTCGAGCTGTTCCTGCATCTGCTCGACCATCTTCTTCGACTGCTCCACGTAGGCGCCCATCATGCTCTGCAGCGCGGGCCCCTGGAAGTTCAGGAACTGCGCCCAGAGATCCTGCCCGGCGGGACTGTTCTCGCCGTAGATCGAGCGCGTCTGTTCCTGCAGCTTGGCCTGCATCTCGGTGAAGGCCTTGATGTTGTTCTCGAGGTACTTGCCCATCATCCCCTGCATCGCATTACCGTAAAAACGGATCATGTGCGCGAGGAGGTCGCTGGTGAACATCGGGACGCCCCCCGTTTCCTCGTCGAGGATGATCTGCAGCAGGATGCTGCGCGTCAGATCCTCCCCGGTCTTGGCGTCGACCACCTGGAAGGACTCGTGGTTGAGCACCAGCTCCTTGACGTCGGCGAGGGTGATGTAGGAACTCGTACGGGTGTCGTACAGGCGGCGGTTCGGGTACTTCTTGATCAGGCGCGGCTGTTCAGCCATGACATTAATCTCCTCGACGGTGCTCCAGCCCCGCTATCGATTTTGCTCGAATTATAACCCGCCGTTCCACGGTAATACGTGAAACCCCGCCCGAACGACGGGGGTTTCACGCAGACTTGCGCTGTACGCAAAGCGCATCAGCCCATGTGCAGGCCGCCGTTGATGTTGATGGTCGCCCCGGTGATGTAGGCGGCCTTGTCGGAAGCCAGGTAGGCGCACAGGTCGCCGATCTCGTCCGGACGACCGAGGCGCTTCATCGGCACGGTGTCGATGATGCCCTGGCGGATGTCCTCGCGGATCGCCATCACCATGTCGGTGCCGATGTAGCCCGGCGCCACCGCATTCACGGTCACGCCCTTGGTCGCCAGTTCGGCGGCGAGCGCCTTGGTGAAGCCGAGCACGCCCGCCTTTGCGGTCGAGTAGTTGGTCTGGCCGGCCTGGCCCTTGACGCCATTGACCGACGAGATATTGATGATGCGACCCCAGCCGCGCTCGGCCATCTTGGCCGAAACATGATGGGTGACGTTGAACAGGCTGTTCAGGTTGGTGTTGATCACCGCGTCCCACTGGCCCTTGTCCATCTTCGGGAAGAACTTGTCGCGGGTGATGCCGGCGTTGTTGACCAGCACGTCGATCGGACCGACCTCGGCCTCGATCTTGGCGACCATGGCGGCGCAGGACTCATAGTCGGACACGTCACCTTCGGCGGCGACGAAGTCGAAGCCGAGGTCGCGCTGGGCGGCGAGCCAGCCAGCCTTGGGCTCGAAATTGGGGAGACAGTTGGCGACCACCTTGAAGCCGTCCCGGGCGAGAGACTGGCAGATCGCGGTACCGAGGCCGCCCATGGCGCCGGTCACGAGTGCGACTTTCTGGGACATCTTGAGATCCTTTCTTCGCATGATTGTATGAGGCTGGCGATCGCCGGTGAGGGATCCCGAGGCTCGCCGCCATCTGCTGCGGCAGCGCAATAGCTGCATCGCGTCCCCATTATAAACGCGGCCGACCTGACGTGTTGCGCCGCAATAGCCCGGACCGACTCACAAGTCGCGGACGCCCCATGAAAAAAGGCGCACCCCCGGAGGGATGCGCCTTCTCGGACGACGCCGAACCGGTCCGGCTCAGTACATGTGCTGGCCGCCGTTGATCGAGATGTTCGCCCCGGTCACGAAGGCCGCCTCTTCGGACGACAGGTAGGCCACCAGGCCGGCGATTTCTTCGGGCTTGCCGAGACGGGCGACCGGGATCTGAGGCAGGATCTTCGAGTCGAGGATCTCCTGCGGGATCGCCATCACCATTTTGGTGCCGATGTAGCCCGGCGAGATGGTGTTGACCGTGACGCCGTTGCGCGCGACTTCGAGCGCCATCGCCTTGGTGAAGCCATGGATGCCGGCCTTGGCGGCCGAGTAGTTCGTCTGGCCGAAGGCGCCCTTCTGGCCATTGACCGAAGATACGTTGATGACCCGGCCCCACTTGCGCTCGACCATGCCGTCCATGACCTGCTTGGTCATGTTGAACACCGAGTCGAGGTTGGTGCTGATGACCGCGTCCCAGTCGGCCTTGGTCATCTTCTTGAAGGTCATGTCACGCGTGATGCCCGCGTTGTTAACCAGCACGTCCACCGGCCCGACCTCACGCACGACCTGTTCGACGCAGGCCTTGGCGGAGTCGAAATCGGCGACGTCACAGGGGTAGGCCTTGAAGCCGTATCCCATGTTGTTCATCGTGTGCAGCCACTCGGACGCCTTGGTGTTGTTCGGCGAATGCGTCGTGACCACCTTATAGCCCAGCGCGGCGAGCTTGATGCAGATCGCCTCGCCGAGACCACCCATGCCACCTGTTACCAGCGCAACTCTTGACATTGCTTCCTCCTCTCCCTGAAAAATCACAGAACGGCGGGCTTCCCAACTTCCCGACAGTGCCCGCCCACACTCACTGTCGCAATCGCTTTTCGTCGCTCGTGCTTCAAGCCTTCTGTTTCACGTACCGCCCCGGTGCCGGCTCGATCGGCTCGTATTTCGTGCTGCCGAGGCGACCACGGGCGGCGACCTGCTTGCCGCCATAGCGCTTGAGCCACTCGATCCAGTGCAGCCACCAGCTCCCCTTCTGCTCGATCGCCTGGTCGAGCCACTCGCCCGGCGCCGAAGGGGCGAAATCCGCGGTCCAGTAACTGCGCCGGTTCTTCGAGGCGGGGTTGATCGCGCCGGCAATGTGGCCGCTCGCACCGAGAACGAAGGTGGTCTCGCCGCCGAGCAGGTTACGCGCCAGGTAGGCGCTTTCCCAGGGCACGATGTGATCCTCGCGCGCCGCCATCAGGTAGGCCGGCATGTCGAGCTTGCCGAGATCGACCTTCTGGCCGAGCATGGTCAGCTTGCCGGGCACGCGCAGGTTGTTCTCGAGGTACATGTTGCGCAGATACCAGGTCAGGAAGGGGCCCGGCAGATTGGTGGCGTCCGAGTTCCAGTAGAGCAGGTCGAAGGCCTGCGGCTTCCTGCCCTTCAGGTAGTTGCCGACCACGTATTGCCAGACCAGGTCGTTAGCGCGCAGGAAGGAGAACACGTTCGCCAGTTCCTGGCCGGGCAGCAGCCCACCCTTGCCGATCGCCGCTTCGCGCGCCGCGACGCTGGCCTCGTCGACCAGGCAGCCGAGTTCGCCTGCATCGGCGAAGTCGAGCAGCGTCGTCATCAGCGTCAGGCTGCTCACCGGGTCCTCGCCGCGCGCCTTGGCCACCGCGAGCGCGGAGGCCAGCATCGTGCCGCCGACGCAGAAGCCGAGCACGTTGGGCTTCTTCACCCGGGTCACCGAACGCACCACCTCCAGTGCGGCCAGCGGCCCCTTCTCCAGGTAATCGTCCCAGGTGAAGCCGGCCTCTGCGGGGCCGGGGTTCTTCCAGGAGACCAGGAAGACGGTGAAGCCCTGCTCGACGATGAAGCGCACCAGGGAGTTCTCCGGCTGGAGGTCCATGATGTAGAACTTGTTGATGCTGGGCGGGATGATCAGCAGCGGCACCTGCGCCACCTTCTCGGTGAGCGGCGAGTACTGGATCAGCTGGATCAGCTCGTTCTCGAAGATCACCGAGCCCGGGGTGATCGCCAGGTTGCGGCCCACCTCGAAGGCACTGTCGTCGGTCATCGAGATCCGCCCCTTCTCGAGGTCGGCGAGCAGGTTCTGGATGCCCTGCGCGATGCTCTCGCCGCGCGAATCGACCGCCGTCTTGATGAACTCGGGATTGGTCGCGGCGAAGTTGGTCGGTGCCAGGGCGTCGACATACTGCCGGGTCAGGAACTGGATGCGCGACTTGGCCCGGCCATCGGCCATCGGCAACGAATCGGCGAGCTGGGTCATGAAATCCGCATTGAGCAGATAGGCCTGGCGGACGTAGTCGAACACCGGACTCTCCTGCCACTCCGGCGCGGTGAAGCGCTTGTCGCCCGGTGCCGGCTTGGCCACCGGCTCGACCGTCTCGCCCGGCTTGCGGCCGAGCATCGAAGACCACAGCGCAGCATGCTTCTCGGCGAACGCCTTCTGCATGGCCGCGAAGGCCTCGGCCTCCGGCATCGGGACCTTGGGCGCGGCCGCGCCGCTGGAGTCCTGCATCACCGCATGCTGCCGGGCGAGCGTATCGAAGAATCCCTGCGCCATCGCCTGGCCGGCGGCCAGCATGGCCTGCAGTCCTGCCGCGGATTGGCCGTCCTTGGAATCGGTCATCCGTTCCTCCTGGGGCGGGGAGCCTGGCGCGCTGCGCCCTGCCGCCCGCTGAGTTTCTGGGGTGCGCAAAGCGTTCGGTGCCCTGGCGCTGCGGGCGGTAGAATCGCCCGATGTACCTGATACCGATCGCCTGGCTCTATGTTGCCGTGCTCGCCGCCGTGACCGAGGAAACGGTCGTCGGCGGCGTGCTCACATTCGTATTTTATGGCCTGGCTCCGCTCGCCCTGTTCATGTGGCTGCTCGGCACGCCGGTGCGACGAAGACGCAGGCTGGAGCGCGAAGCCGCAGACGACCCTGCCAAAGATAGAGCCGAATCCGACGCCGATCAATAGCCGTTGCACCGAAGCGACGATGCCGGCGGCGTATCCTGCGGCAGCGCATCATGGCGCCAGCCATACCAGCGACGCGAAACGGCCGGTCACGCCGTCCCGCCGATAGGAATAGAAACGCGCCCGATCGGCATGGGTGCAGATGCCGCCGCCATATACCGCGGCGACGCCCGCTCGCGCCAGCCGGAGGCGGGCGAGCTGGAACAGATCCGCCATCCACTTTCCCGCACGCTCGCCCGGCCGGAAGGCGGACGCCGCGCCCTCGTCGCGGCCGACGAAGGCGTCGCGCACCTCCTCCCCCACTTCGAAGGACGCCGGGCCAATCGCCGGGCCGAGCCAGGCGATCACCTCCTGCGCCGGCACGCCCATGCGCGCCAGCGTCGCTTCCAGCACCCCGGCCGCCAGCCCGCGCCAGCCTGCGTGGGCGGCCGCGACCGCGCTGCCCGCCCGGTCGCAGAACAGCACCGGCAGGCAGTCCGCGGTGAGCACTGCGCACACCTGACCCGGCGTGCGCGCCACCGAGGCGTCGGCGCGGGGCACGCCGGTCGCCGCCTCGGTCGCGGCCACCGCGCAGCCATGCACCTGCTCGAGCCACACGGGCTCGGCAGGCAGCAGGCCACGCAGCCGCGCCCGGTTATCCGCCACCGCCTGCGGCGCGTCGCCGACGTGGCCGGCGAGATTCAGACTGTCATAGGGAGGGAGACTGACGCCACCCGCGCGGGTGCTCACCAGCGCGCGCACGGCCCGCGGCGCCGGCCAGTCGGGAACGATGCAGGAAAGGCTCATAGGCTGAACTCGAGTCCGGCGGCGCGCAGCAGCGCGGCGAGATCGTCCGCCATCGGCAGCTCCCAGCGCATCGCCTCGCCGCTGCGCGGATGGATCAGACCGAGGCGGAAGGCATGCAGGGCCTGCCGCGGAAAGGCGTCGAACAGCGGGTTGCCGCTGCGTCTGAGGCCATAGACCGGATCGCCCACCAGCGGGTGCCCGAGCTGCGCCATGTGCACCCGGATCTGGTGGGTACGGCCGGTCTCGAGGCGGCACTCGACCAGGCTCGCGCGCTCGAGCCGCGCGCGAACCCGGTAATGGGTCACCGCAGGCCGACCGCCATGAACCACCGCCATGCGGGTACGCACCGTCGGGTGACGGCCGATCGGCGCATCCACCGTGCCGTCGCCCGCGAGCACGCCATGCACCAGCGCGTAATAGTGGCGGCTGACGCTGCGCGCCTGCAGCTGGCGGACGAGATCGGTCTGGGCCTCGAGCGTCTTCGCCACCACCAGCAGGCCGCTGGTGTCCTTGTCCAGCCGGTGCACGATGCCGGCGCGCGGAATCGCCGCCAGCGCCGGCGCATGATGAAGCAGGGCGTTCAGCAGCGTGCCACTCCAGTTGCCGCTGCCGGGGTGCACCACCAGCCCGGCCGGCTTGTCGATCACCAGCAGGCAGTCGTCCTCGAACACCACCCTGAGCGGGATGTCTTCCGGCTGCTCGGCGATCGCCTCCGGCGGCGGCGGGGCGTCGACCGCCAGCAGCTCGCCGCCGGTGATCTTGTGCTTGGCGTCGCGCACGCCGCCATCGACGTGGATGCGCCCCTCGCGGAGCCAGGTTTGCAGCCGGCTGCGCGAATGTTCGGGGAAAATCCGCGCCAGCGCCTGATCCAGCCGCAGCCCGGCGAGCGCAAGCGGAATCCTTAGCGTCGCGGACGAGCCGGCTTCCTCCGCTGGGCTATAATCGTCGGGTTCATTCACGCGAGTTTTTTCGATGGCAAGGTTCACCCTGGGAAGTGTAGCGGGAAAAATCGGCCTGATCGCTGCGCTGCTGCTCGGCGGCTGCGGCATGCTGCCGGAGCAGATCGACGAGACGGCCGGGTGGAACGCGCAGCAGCTCTACGCCGAAGCCAAGTCCTCGATGAACGAGGGCGGCTATGACCGGGCGATCCAGCTGTTCGAAAAGCTCGAGGCGCGCTACCCCTATGGCCGCTATGCGCAGCAGGCCCAGCTGGAGGCCGCCTACGCCTACTACAAGTCCGGCGAGAGCGCGCTCGCACTGGCCGCCGCCGACCGCTTCATCAAGCTGCACCCCAACCATCCACACGTCGACTACGCCTACTACCTGAAGGGCCTGGTCAATTTCAACGAGGATCTCGGCCTGCTCGCCGGACTCGCCAACCAGGACCTGTCGGAGCGCGACCCAAAGGGCGCGCGCGACGCGTTCGACAGCTTCCGCGAACTGGTCACCCGCTTCCCCGAGAGCCGCTACGCGGAAGACTCGCGCCAGCGCATGCAGTACCTGGTGAATTCGCTCGCGCAGCACGAGGTCCATGTCGCGCGCTACTACTACAATCGTGGCGCCTACGTGGCGGCGATCAACCGTGCGCAGGCCGCGATCCTCAACTTCCCCGAAGCGCCGGCCAACGAGGAGGCGCTGTTCCTGCTAGTCAAGAGCTACGACGCGCTCGGCATGGCCGAGTTGCGCGACGACAGCGAGCGGGTGATGCGCTCGAACTTCCCCGACAGCGCGTACTTCAGGGGCGGTGCGCAGGACGACCGCCCGTGGTGGCAGTTGTGGTGAACCACTGACACCCCGCAGCCAAGAAAAGGCCCGCCAGTTTGCGGGCCTTTTCCTTGCGGGCCGCTGCCTCAGCGGCCGCGGTCGGAACTCACTTCTTCTGCGCCGCGGCCAGGCCGTTGACGATCTCCGCCCTGGCTTCCTCGACCGTTCCCCAGCCCAGCACCTTGACCCACTTGCCAGGCTCGAGATCCTTGTAGTGCTCGAAGAAGTGCACCGTCTGCTTCATCAGCAGCTCGGGCAGGTCGTCGGTGGTCTGCACCTTGTCGTACAGCGGGGTCAGCTTGGACACCGGCACCGCGACGACCTTCGCGTCCACGCCGCCATCGTCCTCCATCTTCAGCACGCCGACCGGACGGCAACGGATCACCACGCCCGGCTGCAGCGGGAAGGGCGTCACCACCAGCACGTCCACCGGGTCGCCGTCACCGGCAACGGTGTGCGGCACGTAGCCGTAGTTCAGCGGATAACGCATCGAGGTGCCCATGAAGCGATCCACGAACACCGCGCCGCTCTCCTTGTCCACCTCGAACTTGATCGGATCGCCCTGCGCGGAAATCTCGATGATGACGTTGATGTCATTCGGCACGTCCCGGCCGGCGCTCACGAGGTCGAAGCCCATAATTCCCTCCCATGGAAAAAGTGCTGCGATTATAAGGGTAATTCCGCATTCCATTGCGGACCGCCTGCACCCGGGACGCGCCCGCTGCGATACAATCGCGGCTTGCCCTGCAGGTGTCGCGGCCGCACGCCGCGAAGAATCGGGAAACAGGTGAGAGTCCTGTGCTGCCCCCGCAACGGTGAGCGCATTGCGCGAGTCCGGAGACCGGCCTGCAGGTTCGATGTGACTGTGTCGCGGGCGGGCGCCACAGCGCGTGCCCCGTGCCCGTGTCCCGCTCGCGCGAACGGAATGCGATGGGCCGCAGACTGTCTTCCCTTCCAGAACGAACACCGCCGTGGCCCGGTTCCGGCGCCGCGCGCCGGCTTGCGCCGGTGCAATGGAGCCTGCTGCTGGCGGTCGCCGGC
>JRYI01003146.1_pt1 | contig 12219 bp, 10 predicted proteins | sample 235361 | NCBI WGS metagenome assembly JRYI01 (sample SAMN03074212, study PRJNA261471) | activated sludge metagenome | biome: Common Effluent Treatment Plant; feature: Wastewater; material: Activated sludge; isolation source: activated biomass in a lab-scale reactor treating industrial wastewater at...
CACCGACACGCCGACGCCGTGTAGGCCGCCCGAGAAGGCGTAGGCGGAGTTGCCCTCGCGCTTGTCGAACTTGCCACCGGCATGGAGCCGGGTATAGGCGAGCACCACCACCGGGACGCCTTCCTCGGCATGCAGGCCGACCGGAATGCCGCGGCCGTCGTCTGCGATCGTCACCGAGCCGTCGAGGTGGAGGGTGACCTGGATCTTCCTGGCGAAGCCGGCGAGGGCCTCGTCGGCGGCGTTGTCGATGACTTCCTGGATGATGTGGGCGGGGCTGTCGGTGCGGGTGTACATGCCCGGGCGCTCGCGCACCGGCTCCAGGCCCTTGAGGACGCGGAAGGAGGATTCGTCGTACTGCTTGGCTGACATTTGGGGTTCGTTGGTTGCGGCGAGGCGCAAGGATAGCAGAGCGGGGAGGGCAGGGCGGGCCCGCCCCCGGAGGCGCGACGGGCGCGCCGGCGTGTGCCTCAGGCGCGCAGCTCGGTCATCAGCTTGCCGACGTCGAGGGTCTGCGCGCGCTGCTGGATCTGCGGCAAGTACTGGGCCTGCAACGCCTTGGCCTCGCCCAGCAGATTGCCGAAGGCGCTCTTGAGCGCGTTCGCGTCGAGCTTGCGTCCGCCCGCGTAGTAGCGCCGGGCGACCTGGCCGAGCGCCCAGGTGCTGGCGAAGGAGAAGGCCGAGCCGGTCGCCGCGCCGCCGATCGCGCGGCCGGCCTTGCCCAGCACCTTGCCCAGCAGGCCGCCGACCAGCTTGCGGCCGAACTGCTCGACGTACTGCGAGGTCAGGCCGACGCCGACGGTGGCGAGGAAGTCGGTGACGTGGCCGCGGTCGAGCTCGTAGCCGTAGGTCTTGCCGATGCGATACACCAGCCGCGTCTGCAGCGGGATGATCGCCATCGAGGCGAGCGATTGCGGCAGCAGCTCGAGCGCGCCGTTGAGGATCGCCGCATTGAGGATCATGCGGTCGAGCGCCGCCTCGTCCACCGCCGCCTCGGGCGCGGCGGCGGGGGCGGAGACCGGTCCGGCGGCCGCCTCGAGCGGCAGCGCGGCGAGCGCGTCGGCCTGGCGGGTGACGCTGTCGGCGTTCGCGATCGACAGCCCGAGCGCCTCGCGCAGGCGATCGAGGAAGGCCGTCTCCGCCGCGTTGTGCACGCCGTCGGCGTCGCACACGCCGACCGCCATCTCGAAGGCGAGCTGGCGCAGCGCCGGGGTGTCGAGCGCGGCGGCGGCGTGCTCGAGGCGGAACCGCCCGAGCAGCACGTCCTGATACACCGACATCAGCTCGACGCCGCTGTCGGCGGCCAACGATTCGGTGATGCGGCGAATGTGCTCGCGTTCGCGGTCGTCCTTGTGCTGGTCGGCGAAGGCGGCCATCAGGCTGATGGCGAGAATGGCGCGAATCTGTTCGGGCTGCATCGTGGTGTCCTGTAGTCGGTTGGTGGATCGCGTGGCGGGGTAGAATACGCCGACCTTTCCGCGGCGCCTGATTGACCATGCCCGCCCATTCGAGTTCTTTGCGCACGATGACGACCGAGACCCCCGACAACAGCCGCGCCGAACCGGCGACCGACCACGCCACCGAGGCCGTGCCCCACGCCGCCGCTGAGCAGCCGCCGCGCAAGCCCCGCATCGAGCCGCGCGCGCTGCTGCAGCGCCTGCAGAAGGAGTGCGCCGCCTTTCGCGACTGCAAGCCGCTCGCGCTCAAGATCGACGCCAGCATCCAGGCGCGCTTCCCGGAGCTCGACCGCAAGAGCCTGCGCACCGCGCTGCGCATCCACACCGCGTCGACCCGCTACCTGAAGGCGGTGGAGCGCTCCGCCGAGCGCTTCGACCTCGACGGCAATCCCGCGGGCGAAGTCACCGAGGAGCAGCGCGCCCACGCCGCGGCCACCCTCAAGGAGCGCTTCGCCGCGGTGGCGAAGCAGCAGCGCGAGAAGCGGCAGGCCGAGGAGGCGGAGCGCAAGCGCGAAGAGGCCGAGCGCAAGCGGGGCGAGAAGCTGCAGCAGCTGGTGAGCAAGTTCGGCCGCTGACGCCGCCATCCGCACCGGGGCGCGAGGCGGCAGTCACTGGCCGTCGTGGTTGGCGTCGCCGACCCGTTGCATCCAGGCCACCGCCGTCCCCGCCACCACCACCGCCACGCCGCCGCCCGCATGGCCGGTGCCGAACAACAGACCCGCAAGCAAGCCGAGGCCCATCACTACGCGTTCGATCCTGAGCTCCATCGCCGTTCTCCCCTGAGTGATTCCACTGTTCGATTGCTGTAAGTATATACAGTGAATTGTGGGGGGTGAACACGCCTCAGGCGCCAGGGCGATTGCGCTATAATCCGCAGCCGTTGCCGGCATAGCTCAGTTGGTAGAGCAGCGCACTTGTAATGCGAAGGTCGTGGGTTCGATTCCTATTGCCGGCACCAATGGATTCAAGCACTTGGGCCAGTTCTCACGGACTGGCCTTTTTGCATCCCGCAGCTGTGTAAGCGTTATGCAGGCGCTCGAGGACGTTCGGGCGCCGTAGCCACCACCAGCGCGGCGGCCGCACGCGCTTCGCAATCGTGCTCACAGACACCCATCAGGCGCTCGCCATGGGCCACGAGATCGACGCTGTGCTGCTTGGCGCCGCCAACACGGCTCCGATTTCGGCGATAAGGGCTGCCAGATGTGCGTCCGCCGAGGGTCGTCGTGCCCAGCCGACTGCGCGGCACAGAAAAGTTGGTAAATATCGCCTTCGAGGTCCCCTACACGCACGCATCGTTCCGGCTGGCCGAGCAGACCAATCGCACAGTCATTGTTCTTGAACGAAATCTCGGTCGTGTCGTGCGAGAACAGGATCCGGTCGTTATCACACCTGCCGGATCCATTCAGCCGATGTCCGGTCCCGCCGCGTGCGGTGCGCGCGATCTGCAAGCGCGTCGCGCCATGCCGGCGCAGGCTGGCGCTACCCATGCGGCGCCGCATGCCCGCGCGATCGCCTCCTTGACCTCGACGAACGGGCCATCGGCGACGGTCGGCGGGCATGAAGCGCATCTCAACGGTCCTCCTTGTCGGTGTCGCAGTTGATCATCCAGGGCACGCCGAAGCGGTCGGTGCACATGCCGAAGCGGGCGGCCCAGAAGGTCGTGCCGAGCGGCATCTGCACCGTGCCCTGGTCGGAGAGGGCGGCGAAGATGCGCTCGGCCTCGGCGATCGAGTCGACGTTGAGCGACACCGAACAACCCTTGATCCCTTCGTACGGGAACGAGGGCAGGGTGTCCGAGCCCATCAGCGTCTGCCCGTCGCGCACGAGACAGGCGTGCATGATCCGGTCGGCGAATTGGGCGGGAACCGCTCCGCCTTCCGGCGCGCCGTCCCCGCCTTGGGGCGCATCGGCGAATTTGAGCATGGCCTCGAGGCTGCCGCCGAGGCACTGCTGATAGAACCTGAACGCGGCCTCGCACTGGCCATCGAAAAACAGATAAGGGTCGATTCGCACGGTGTTCTCCTCGGGGTGGGAGGCATCAGGGTTCCAGCCACAGGGCCTTGTCGCTCTGCGGATCGAACGGGGCGGAGAAGTGCTCGTGCACGATGCGCCATTCGCCGTGCTGCTTGCGGAAGCAGGTGGTCATGCGCATCCAGCCGGACATCTCCTTGCCGTCCGGTCCGGTGCCGCCACAGCGATTGAGGCCGTGCACGAAGGCGAGCTCGTCGCCCGCGGTGAACTGCAGCTCGTGGAGCTCGAAGATCATCGGGCCGGGGCACATCGCCATGCAGGCCTCCCAGTGCTTGCGGTAGGCGTCCGCGCCCTTGAACTGCAGTTGCGCGATGGCGTCGAAGGCGACGATGTCCGGTGCGTAATGGGCGAAGATGCGCTCGACGTCCCTGGCGCGAACCGCGTTCGCCCAGTCTTCCAGTCGGTTGCGCAGCTCGGTCTCGGTGCGTGCGAGGGTGGATGCGGTGTCCATCAGGTGTCTCCTTGGGGTGGATTCAACGGGGGTGTACCGGTAGTCGATCGGGCGGTGGCCGGATCGACATCGGCAAGCCGGTTCAGCAGGCGGCCGCCCGCTCGACCAGGCCCAGCGCCTGCAGCGTCTGCGGATCCTCGGCGACCGGCCGCACCTCGACGCAGCCGAACTTCGCGCCGGGGATGCGCGACGCCACCTGGATCGCCTCGTTGAGGTCCCGCGCCTCGATCAGGTAGTAGCCGCCAAGCTGGTCCTTGGTCTCGGTCCAGGGCCCGTCGGTGACCGAAACGCGGCCGTCGCGCACCCGCACGGTGCTGGCGGCGGCCGGCGGCAGGAGCCGGTTGCAGGCGAGGTAATGGCCGCTCTGCCGGATGTCCTCGGTAAACGCGCGGTACTCCTCGAAGTGCTTGTCCGCATCGGCGCGGGGCATCTGCTCCATCACCTTCTCGGCACAGATCAGGCACAGGTATTTCATCGTTCTTCTCCTTCGCGGTGGGGTTCGGCGGGGGTCGCCTACCCCTTGGTCGAACGGCGCGCCGCGAAATCGACATGGGGCTGGCGACATCGGGCTGGCGACATCAGCCCGGCAGTTCCGCCAGCCGCCGCTCGAGGAAGCGACGCTCGGGGGCCTGCCGGACCAGCTCGAGCGCGCGTCGGTAGGCCGCCCGCGCCTCTTCGGTCCGGCCCAGGCGCCGGCACAGATCGGCACGCGCGGCGTGGGCGAGGTGGTAGTCGGCCAGCTCGCCGCGGGCGAGGAGGGTGTCGACCGCGGCCAGCCCGGCCTCGGGGCCGTCGTGCATCGCCACCGCGACGGCGCGGTTCAGCGCCACCACCGGCGACGGATCGAGCCCCAGCAGGAGATCGTAGAGGGCGACGATCTGCGCCCAGTCGGTGGCGGCGGCGGTGGGGGCTTCGGCGTGGACCGCCGCGATCGCCGCCTGCAGCGCATAGGGGCCGGCACGGCCCGAAACCAGCGCGCGCTCGACCAGGGCCGTGCCTTCGGCGATCAGCGCCCGGTTCCAGCGCGAGCGGTCCTGCTCGTCGAGCAGCACCAGATCGCCCGCGGCGGTCGTGCGCGTCTCGCGGCGCGATTCCTGCAGCAGCATCAGCGCGAGCAGCCCGATCGGCTCCGGCTCCGGGAGCAGCTGCGCAAGCAGACGGCCGAGCCGGATCGCCTCGCCCGACAGCTCGGCGCGCGTCAGCGATTCGCCGGCCGAGGCCGAGTAGCCCTCGTTGAACACCAGGTAGATCACCCGCAGCACGCTCGCGAGCCGGGTCGGCAGCTCGGCCGGCGGCGGCACTTCATAGGGCACGCGCGCGTCGCGGATCTTCGCCTTGGCACGTACGATGCGCTGCGCCAGCGCCGGCGGCGCAACCAGGAAGGCGCGCGCGATCTCCTCGGTGGTGAGGCCGCACACCTCGCGCAGCGTCAGCGCCACCTGCGCGTCGGGCGACAGCACCGGATGGCAGCAGGTGAAGATCAGCCGCAGCCGGTCGTCCTCGACGCGTTCGTCGTCGGCCATCTCCTCGCTCGCCGGGTCCGGGCGGTCATCGAGGTCGTCGACGAGTTCGAAGCGCGCACGCCGCCGCAGGCCGTCGATCGCCTTGAAGCGGCCGGTCGACACCAGCCAGGCGCGTGGGTTGGCCGGCATGCCCTCGCGCGGCCATTGCTCGAGCGCGACACGAAAGGCATCGTGAAGGGCTTCCTCGGCGAGGTCGAAGTCGCCGAGCAGTCGAACCAGGGTCGCGAACAGGCGGCGCGACTCGGTCCGATAGATCCGCTCGATCCGCTCACGCACCGTGCCCGCTGCGGCGGGTGTCTCCGGCGCGGGTCGATGCGGTGCGCCCGAGGGCGTCATAGGGTCGTCCATCCACCCCTCCTGCGAGCCTGCGGGCGTTCGGAGAACACCGTGGTTTACACGATCGACGGTCGCTGGCCCTTCCGCCTCAGCGTGGCTCAGCTTCCTGAGCGATTCAAGCCGGCGCGCCTCGCCCGCCGGCGGCGGCGCGCTTTCATCCCCCACGCCCGAAGAACTCCAGATTCACCTTGAGGGGGGCGGTTCAGCCGCCTATCCTTCAATGATCGCGCGCGAACCTGTCAGCGGTGGTTCCGTTCCGAAGACTGGAGAACTCTCATGGCCATCGGTGTTTGGATCAGTCTTCTCGCTTACTTTGCGCTCATGATCGCCATCGGCTTTTATGCGATGCGCAAATCCACGTCTTCGTCCGAAGACTACATGCTGGCGGGCCGGGGCCTCAGCCCACAAGTGGCGGCGCTGTCGGCCGGCGCTTCCGACATGAGCGGCTGGTTGCTGCTGGGTCTGCCCGGGGCGCTGTTCGTGTCTGGCCTGGCGTCGGCCTGGATCGGGATCGGTCTGCTCGTGGGTGCCTACTTCAACTGGCTGCTGGTCGCACCCCGCCTTCGCGAACAGACGGTTCACTACGGCAATGCGATCACCATTCCGGAATTCCTGGCGAACCGCTTCCCCACGCGGGCGATGTCGATCAGACCGATATCCGCGATCGTCATCGTCGTCTTCTTCGTGGTGTACACCGCGTCCGGCCTGGTCGCCGGCGGCAAGCTGTTCGAGACCGCGTTTTCCGGGATTTTCACGTTCGGCGGGCTGAGCGACTACGCCGCCGGCATCGTGATCACCCTCGGCGTGGTGCTGGCCTACACGGTCGTCGGGGGCTTCCTGGCGGTGAGCATGACCGACTTCGTGCAGGGCTGCATCATGATGCTGGCACTGGTCATCATGCCGGCGGTCGTGCTCTTCGGCGAGGGTGGCGGCGGTTTCGCCCAGGCCTCGCAGAACCTGAATCGCGTCGATCCCACGCTGCTTTCGTGGACCGAGGGGCTGACCTTCATCGGCTGGCTGTCTGCGGTGACCTGGGGCCTGGGTTATTTCGGCCAACCGCACATCATCGTGCGCTTCATGGCCATCCGGTCGCTGAAGGACGTTCCCATTGCCCGCAACATCGGCATGAGCTGGATGCTCGTCTCGCTGGTCGGCGCGATCTCGGTGGGCATCTTCGGCCGCGCCTATGCGATCCGCAATGGCATGGACGTCCAGGATCCGGAAACGATCTTCATCATTCTGGCGGACCTGCTGTTTCATCCGCTGATCACCGGCTTCCTCTACGCCGCCCTGCTCGCGGCGATCATGAGTACGGTGTCCAGCCAGCTGCTGGTGTCCTCGTCATCGCTGACCGAGGACTTCTATCGGCTGTTCCTGCGCAAACAGGCGACCGACCCGGAGCGCGTGCGGGTGGGTAGGATCTGTGTCGTCCTGGTCGGGCTGGTTGCGGCCTTCATTGCATCCGACCCGAACTCGCAGGTTCTGGGGCTGGTCGCCAACGCCTGGGCAGGGTTCGGGGCGGCGTTCGGCCCACTGATCATCCTGTCGCTGATGTGGCCGCGCACGAACGGCGCCGGCGCCATCGCGGGCATGCTGGTGGGTGCCGCCACCGTCATCATCTGGATTGCACTGGGCTGGAACGAAGCGTTCATGGGGGGACCCGGCGTGTACGAGATCATTCCGGGCTTCATCGCTTCGTTCATTGCGATCCTGGTGGTGAGCAGCGTGACTGCCGATGCGGGGGAATACCAGCACATCACTCGCTGAAGGGAGCGCCCAGCACGCACTTGCTTGCGCGACCCTTGAACAGGGCCCCGCGCTCGCCAGGAGAGACCGAGCATGAACGAAGCGAACCTCCATCCGCAGCGTGAACTCAGCGAGCTCCGCGCGCGCATCCGCGACCACTGTTTCGCCGACGAGGCGACGGTGCTGCACAGGCTCGTCGAACGCCTCGCGCTGTCGGAGGACGACCGCCAGAAGGTGTCCGCCGTCGGCGCGAGCTACGTGGAGCGGGTGCGCAAGGAAACCTCGCCGTCGATGATGGAGGCCTTCCTGGCCGAATACGGCCTCTCCACCGCCGAGGGCGTCGGCCTGATGTGCCTGGCGGAGGCGCTGCTGCGCGTTCCCGATGCGGAAACCATCGACGACCTCATCCACGACAAGATCGAGCCGTCCGACTGGGGCGCACATCTCGGCAAGTCCTCGTCGCCGCTGGTCAACGCCTCGACCTGGGCGCTGATGCTCACCGGCAAGGTGCTGGACGACGATCCCAAGGGGCCGGTGCGCGCGCTGCGCGGCCTGGTGCGCCGGGTGGGCGAGCCCCTGGTGCGTACCGCGGTGGGCCAGTCGATGAAGATCCTCGGCCGCCAGTTCGTGCTCGGCCAGACCATCGAGGAGGGCATGAGCAATGCCCGCGAGCTCGAGAAGCAGGGCTACACCTATTCCTATGACATGCTCGGCGAGGCGGCACGGACCGATGAGGATGCCATCCGCTATCACGCGGCCTACGCCCGGGCGATCAGCGCGATCGCCAAGCAGGCCAAGGGCGAGGTGCGCTCCAGCCCCGGCATCTCGGTGAAGCTGTCGGCGCTGCATCCGCGCTATGAATACACCCACCGCGATGCGGTGATCGCGGCGCTCGTGCCGCGCGCGCTCGAACTGGCGAAGCAGGCGGCCAAGGCCAATATCGGCTTCAACATCGACGCCGAGGAGCAGGACCGGCTGGAGCTGTCGCTCGACGTGATCGAGGCGGTGCTGGCCGACCCCGCACTCGCCGGCTGGGACGGGTTCGGCGTCGTGGTGCAGGCCTACGGGCGCCGGGCCGCTCCGGTGATCGAGGCGCTCTACGGCCTTGCCGAGCGGCTCGACCGCAAGATCATGGTGCGGCTGGTGAAGGGCGCCTACTGGGACAGCGAGATCAAGCTGGCGCAGGAGCTGGGCGTGGAGACCTTCCCGGTGTTCACCCGCAAGGTCAGCACCGATGTCAGCTACATGGCCTGCGCGCAGATGTTGCTCGATCGGCGCGACCGCATCTACCCGCAGTTCGCGACCCACAATGCCCACACCTGCGCCGCGGTGCTGGCCATGGCCGGCAACGACAAGGACAGCTTCGAGTTCCAGCGCCTGCACGGCATGGGCGAATCGCTGCACCAGATCGTCAAGCAGGCGGAGGGGACGCATTGCCGGATCTACGCGCCGGTGGGCGCGCACCGCGACCTGCTGGCCTATCTGGTCCGCCGTCTGCTGGAGAACGGGGCGAACTCCTCTTTCGTGAACCAGGTGGTGGACGCCTCGATCCCCCCCGGCGAGATCGCGCGCGACCCGGTGACCGAGCTGCAGCGCCTGGGCGACGCCATCCCCAACCCGTCGATCCGTCCGCCCGGCGAGCTGTTCGCGCCCGAGCGCAAGAACTCCCGCGGCTACCGGATCAACGAACCCGCCTCGATCCTGCCCCTGCTGAAGGCGCGCGAGGCGTTCGCCGACACCACCTGGACCGCCGGACCCATGCTGGCAGGGCACCCGGCGCCGCGGGGGCCGGCGCGCGACGTGGTGTCGCCCGCCGACGCCTCGCGTGTGGTCGGCAAGGTGCATGAGGCGACGCCGGAGGAGGTCGCGGCCGCCCTCGACGCCGCCGAGGAAGGCTTCCGCGAGTGGTCGGCGCGTCCGGCGGCGGAACGAGCCGAGGTGCTGCGCCGCACCGCCGATCTCTACGAGGCGAACGTCGCCGAGCTGATCGCGATCACCACGCGCGAGGCCGGCAAGATGCTGTCCGATAGCATCGCCGAGGTGCGCGAGGCGGTGGACTTCCTGCGCTACTACGCCAACGAGGGCGAGCGGCTGGAAGTGGAAGAGCCCGGCAGTGCGCGCGGCATCTTCGTCTGCATCAGCCCGTGGAACTTCCCCCTGGCCATCACCACCGGCCAGATCGCCGCGGCGCTGGTGGCCGGCAACGCGGTGCTCGCCAAGCCGGCCGAGCAGACGCCGCTGATCGCCGCCCGCGCGGTCGCGCTGATGCGCGAGGCCGGCCTGCCGGAGGCGGCGCTCCAGCTGCTGCCCGGCGACGGGCCGACGGTCGGCGGGCCGCTGACCAGCGATCCGCGCATCGCCGGGGTCTGCTTCACCGGCTCGACCCCGGTGGCGCAGATCATCCACAAGGCCCTGGCGCAGAACGCCGGGCCGGATGCGGTGCTGATCGCCGAGACCGGCGGACTGAACGCCATGATCGTCGACTCCACCGCGCTGACCGAGCAGGCGGTGCGCGACATCCTGATCTCGTCCTTCCAGTCGGCCGGCCAGCGGTGCTCCGCGCTCAGGATGCTCTACGTCCAGGAAGAGGCGCGCGACCGGCTGCTCGACATGCTCTACGGCGCCATGGAGGCGCTCACCATCGGCGACCCCTGGAGCACCGACACCGACGTGTCGCCGGTGATCGACGCCGACGCCCAGGGCGAAATCAGCGCCTATGTCGCCGCGCGTGAAAAGGCCGGCAAGGTGCTGAAGAAGCTGCCCGCGCCCGATGTCGGCACCTTCGTCACGCCCGCGGTGGTCGAGGTCGGCGGCATCGAAGATCTCGAGCGCGAGATCTTCGGCCCGGTCCTGCACGTGGCCAGCTTCAAGGCGCGTGACCTCGACAAGGTGGTCGACGCGATCAACGCCAGGGGCTACGGGCTGACCTTCGGGCTGCATACCCGCATCGACGACCGCGTGCAGCAGATCGTCGAGCGCCTCCATGTCGGCAACGTCTACGTCAACCGCAGCCAGATCGGCGCCATCGTCGGCTCCCAGCCCTTCGGCGGCGAGGGCCTGTCGGGCACCGGGCCCAAGGCCGGCGGCCCGCACTACGTCACCCGCTTCCGCCGCACCGCCGCGGTGGAGCACCACGACGCGCCGAATGGGAGCGCGGTGCCCCTCGCGGCGCTCCAGTCGGCCCTCGACGGGCTGGACGCCAGCAACTGGGCGGCCCGACCCGATCGCGTCGCGGTGCTGCGCAAGACGCTGAGCGGCAAGCGCGGCCTGATCCGCAAGGCGCTCAACGAGACCGCGGCGCTGGACACGAGCCCGCAGACGCTTCCCGGGCCGACGGGCGAAAGCAACCGCTTGTCGCTCTATCCGAAGGGAGCGGTACTCTGCCTCGGCCCCACGCCGGAGATCGCGCTCGCCCAGGCGGTGCAGGCCCTCGGTGCGGGCTGCGCCGCCGTGCTCGTCGCGCCGGAGGCACAGGCGTCCGTGCGGCCGCTGAGCGATGCCGGCGCGCCGGTCGCCGCGCTCGACGGCATCGTCTCGGCCGAAACCCTGAGCGCGGTCAAGGGCATCGCCGCGGTGGCCGCGGCGGGCGCCAGCGACTGGACCCGCGAACTGCGCATCGCGCTCGCCAGTCGCGACGGCGCCATCGTGCCGCTCGAGACCCAGATCATCTGCCCGGAACGCTACCTGGTGGAACGCCACCTCTGCATCGACACCACCGCGGCGGGCGGCAACGCCAGCCTGCTGGCGACGGCAGGGTAGATGCGCGGTTGTTCGGGGGTGTCGGGGTGCTGCAGGTGAGGGACAGGGGCCGGCCCTTTGCTGCCGTTCAACGTTCAAATCCACCCGACCGGCTACAGCGGGCGAAGCCCGCTGTAGCCGGTCGGGTGGAATGCAGGGTTAGCTCTTATTTCGACGGCGTTTCACTTTGCTCCGCTTGTTTTTTCGCTGGCTTCGGCGTGATTGGGCTGTAGATACAAGTTACAGCGCCAGTAGTCAACGCAACGCTGTATCGCAGATCACAATTGACAGCAGCGAATATTATTGGCAATTGCTCATTCCCAAAGCTGGTTGGTAAGAAAATAACCTTTTGACCAGGCTTGCATATGCTTGCCACGTCATCGTGACGCCAAACACTTACTTCACAAAGATTTGACTGATCAATGGAAGATGCCGGGAGTTCGGCGGAAGGGCTTTGATTGCAGGCGGAAAGGGTGATGGCTGAAAACACTGCTAGCGCAAAAGAGTGTGAAGTCTGCATTTGGTCTCCAAGTTGATCGATAAAGCCTAAATTAATTTTGGGGGACCGTTCTGCCGCATATCTTCTGAATGATGGAGAATTTTTTCTGCAAGTTGCTATTGAGATGCGGGAACCACGCGGAAGGCAAGATAACAAGACGGGAATAGCATCAACCCAAAGCTTAGCAGGGTGTTGAAAATTGCATCGTCACCTTCGGCTTCCAGCTTGGCTGGGAAAAATCGACTCTGAGGAACCCCGGCGAGGTTCGCCATGAAGCACTTTCCTACCGTCTTTCGAGCCGATTCTGCTACCGCAATTCAGCAGCGCTCCCGTCGCTGCAAAGACGTCGTTTCCGATCCCATGCCGCACTTCGAATGGCGCGCGAGCGCCAACGAATTACGGCGCCAGCAAATTGCCCAGTCGCGTCAGGTTGTACGCGGC
>JRYI01010541.1_pt1 | contig 12176 bp, 12 predicted proteins | sample 235361 | NCBI WGS metagenome assembly JRYI01 (sample SAMN03074212, study PRJNA261471) | activated sludge metagenome | biome: Common Effluent Treatment Plant; feature: Wastewater; material: Activated sludge; isolation source: activated biomass in a lab-scale reactor treating industrial wastewater at...
CGAATACCCGTTCAACCTGTCCACCGGCCGCGTGCTCTATCACTGGAGCGGCAGCACCATGACCGGCCGCTCGCGGCTGGAGGACGTCTACCCCGAAGCAGTGTGCGAGGTGCATCCCGACGACGCGGCCGCGCTGGGCATCGACACCGGCGACTGGATCAAGGTTTCCTCACGACGGGGGGAGATCACGCTGCGCGCCCTGGTGACCGGCCGCTCGCCGCGCGGCACCGTCTTTGTGCCGTTCCATTTCGCCGAAGCCGCGGCCAACACGCTGACGCTCGACCGCGTCGACGCGCGGGCCAAGATACCGGATTACAAAAACTCGGCCGTCAAGGTGGAGAAAACGGTCGCGCCGGAGGGGCTGGACGCGGGCTACGACGAGCATCTGTTTGATCGGGGGGCGATTAAGGACCCGGTGCAGATACATTGAGTTAAATCAGGACTGTATCGGGTATGAATCGCTCAGATATTACACGGATACCGACGCCGGGATATTGTATAATACATTTATGGTCACACTTACGATTAGTTTGCCCGCCGAACAACTTGAAAAACTTGAGCAACTTGCGGAACGCTACCAGGTGCCTCCCGAAGAACTTGTGCGCGTCAGTATCGAAGAGTTGCTAACGCGCCCGCAAGAAGATTTTGATGAGGCATTGAGCTATGTTTTAGCTAAAAATGACGAGCTATATCGACAATTAGCTTAATGCGCTATCTAACTCTTGGCGAAGTGCTGACTATACATCATCGGGTTATGGAACAATCCGGTGGCATGGCGGGGGTAGGCGATGTGGGAGCATTGGAGTCGGCCATCGCGCAACCGCGTATGACATTTGCAGAAAATGATCTCTATCCCACAATTGCGGATAAGGCAGCGGCTCTGGGTTTTTCAATTATTCAAAACCATCCATTTGTCGATGGGAACAAACGGACCGGTCATGCGGCGATGGAAACCTTTTTGTATCTGAATCAATATGAAATCGTCGCTGACATGACCGAACAGTATGAGGTTATTCTATCCGTGGCTTCCAGCCGGATCGGCCGGGAGGAATTCATCCAATGGCTGAGGAAACACATCGTCGTCCTTGATAATAGTTAACCTCACGATATCTCCTTAACCTTTAAGAGCGGCCCCTATCTAAAACACCTCTCGAACCTCCTCCACATCCGCCGCGATCTGCGCCTTCAGCGCATCCAGCCCCACAAACTTCATCTCCGGCCGGACGCGGCGCACGAACTCCAGCCGCACGTCTTCGCCGTAGATGTCGGCGTCGAAATCGAGAATGTGGGCCTCCACGGTCAGCTTCATCCCGTCCACGGTCGGCCGCACGCCGACATTGGTCGCCGCCGGGTGGCGCGCTTCGCCGATCCAGATGTAGGTGGCATAGACGCCGTTGGCCGGCAGCAGCAGCTCGTCCCATACGGCCACATTGGCCGTGGGGAAGCCGATCGTCCGGCCGCGCTGGTCGCCTTTCACCACCGGCCCGCGCACGCAGAAATAGCGGCCGAGACAGCCGGTGACTTCGTCTATCTCCCCCGCCTCCAGCGCCTCGCGCACGCGGCGGCTGCTGACGATCTCGCCGTCATAGAGCACCGGCTCGCCCAGCGTCTCCACGGTGAACCCCTTCAGCTCTCCCTGCCGGCGCAGGAAGGGCACATCCCCCTCGCGCTGATAGCCGAGGGCGAAGTTGCCGCCCCATAGTTCTTTCATGTCCAGCGCCTTGATAAGCTGATCGACGAAATCGGCGGCGCGAATGTGGCGCACCTCGTCGTCGAAGGGGTGGGTGATGATCAGGTCAATGCCCAAATCGGCCAGCAAGCGCACGCGGTCGTCCAGCGTCGTCAGGTAGAAGCGCGGCGGCAGCGTGTGGAGCACGCGCCGCGGGTGGGGGAAGAAGGTCAGCGCGGCGGCGCGCATCCCTTCCTCATGGGCGCGCGAGGCCATGCGCCGCAGCAAGGCCTGGTGGCCAAGATGAACGCCGTCGAACGAGCCGATGGCGATGCAGGTGGGTTGTTTGTGATCGACTTCGCTGAGATGAGCGACGCGAACGTAGGATTGGGTCATAGATTATTCGCAGATAGAGGCCACAATTCATAACGCGGCCATCGGCGGAATTGTAACAGAGTTGAGGCGATCGCAGCACATCCCAAGCCGTTTCGGCCGGCGTTGTGCTATAATGTCGGCGAGGTAACACGAACTATGGTCGCTCCGGTCATCACACGCAAGCGGTTCACAACGCAAGAATATGAGCAGATCATCGCTGCCGGCGTCATCACCGAGGATGATCGCGTTGAGCTATTGGATGGGGAGATCGTCGAGATGAGTCCTATCGGGCCAAGCCATTCAGGTATTGTTCTAAGGCTGACAGAGCTGCTTTATGAGCTACGATCCCCACAGATAATGGTTCGTGTTCAGGACCCTGTCCGTCTTAACCGGTTCTCAGAACCACAACCGGACATTTCGGTTGTTCAGCGACGTTCCGACTATTACACAAACAGCCATCCGGAACCTGAGGATATTCTCCTCTTGATTGAGGTCGCCGAATCATCTCTGTCGTATGATCGTGAATTGAAACTACCCCTCTATGCGCGCGCCGGAATACCTGAGGTCTGGATCGTAGCTCCGTTAGAGCAGATGGTTGAGGTCTACCGCTCGCCAAAGGGAGCCGGCTACCGGGATAAGCAACAACTACGGCGTGGAGAAATTTTAACGGCTCTCAATATCCTCGAATTCAACGTGGCCGTCGAGAATGTTCTCGGCTAGTTAATCTCGTTCATCATCTTCCGCGGCCGCCACTCCCCGCCCTCGACAGCCACAATGCCCAGAAAGCGCCCATCCGGGCCGAACGCGGCTGCGTCGCCGGTGGGGCTTCCCTCGCCGGCCGGCACGCGCCGACCAAAGCCCAACTCAATCGCCGCTGCCTTGTCGAACTCCACCCGCGGCAGGTGGGCGATGATCGCTTCCAGCGGCAGCAGACGAGCGGCCACGACTTCCGGCGTCAGGTCATCGAGCGCGATCGCCTCATCCGCAGTGAACCGCCCGACAGCCGTCCGCCGCAGCGCAACCACGTGCCCGCCGCAGCCCAGCGCCTGGCCCAGGTCGTGGGCCAGCGAGCGAATGTACGTGCCCGACGAGCAGGCCACGCGCAAGGTCAGGAGAGGCGGCTCATAGGCAATCAGATCGAGCGCGTGGATCACCACGTCGCGCTCCGGCAACTCGACATGTTCACCGCGGCGAGCGCTCTTGTAGAGAGGGCGGCCGTCGCGCTTCACGGCCGAATAGGCCGGCACGCGCTGGCGGATGGCTCCGCGGAAAGCGGGCAGCGCGGCGAGGATGTCGGCTTCGCCGGCCGTCACGGGCCGCTCGGCCGTCACTTCGCCCTCGGCGTCGTAGGTGTCGGTCGATTGCCCCAGGCGCACCGTCGTCTCATACACCTTGTCCAGCCCGACAAGGTACTCGACCAGGCGCGTTGCCCGGCCCACGCAGACCAGCAACACCCCGCTCGCTAGCGGGTCAAGCGTGCCGGCGTGGCCCACGCGGCGCAGGCCCGCAACGCGGCGCACCCGTCCGACGACATCGTGGGACGTGGGGCCGGCAGGCTTGTCGATGATGAGAAGACCGGAGAGGGTCACGCGCGGGGGGAGGGTTGGGCGCGTTGGCGGTCGATGGCCTCGCGACAGGCAGCGACGAGACGCGCTTCGGCCCGTTCCAGCGGCCCATCGAGCGCGCAGCCCGCGGCCAGGGCATGGCCGCCGCCGCCGAATTTCACCGCCACCTCGGCCACGTTATAGGGCGGTTGGGCGCGCATGGTGACGCGTATCTTGTCGTCCGACTCTGTCATGACGACGCCCATCACCGCCGTATCGACGTCGACCAGGAAATTGACGAGGCCGGAACTGCTGGAGTTGCCGCTCAGGCCTGCGCGCTGAATCTCCTCGCGGGAGATGCTCGTCCAGAGCAGGCCGTCCTCAAGCTGCATGCGCGCGAGGCCAATGCCCCACATCCGGGCGGTCGTGAACGGTTTCTGATGCAGCGCGTGGAGGGTGATGGCGGCGATGTCGGCCCCGGCATCCACCAGGTCGGCCGCGGCGCGCAGGGTGGCTGCGGTCACATTCGTCGTGCGGAAGCCCATCGTGTCGGTGACCATGCCGGTCAGCAGGCTTTCGGCGATGCCCGGCGTCATCTCCACGCCGATCTCCGGCAAAAAGCGGTGGAGGAGTTCGGCCGTGGAGCTGGCGTCGGGATCGACGACATTGAACGCGCCGAAGCGGGTGTTGGTGATGTGGTGGTCGATGTTGGCCAGCGTCGGCTTGGGATCGGGCAGGGAATCGTAGGCCCAGCCCATGCGCGACTGATCGGCGCAATCCACGGCGATGACCAGATCGTAATGCGCCTCTGTGTTGGGCGCGCGCCGTATCTCGCCGGCCAGCGACAGCTCCTGGAAGCGCGGCGGCACGGCGTCGTCGCAGACCAGCGTCACCCGCTTGCCCAGCTGCTGCAAGCCCTGACCGACGGCCGTCAGCGAGCCGATGGCGTCGCCGTCGGGGTCCACGTGGGCGATGACCAGCACACGGGCGGCTTTTTCAATGGCGAACCGAATCACGCGCTCACTCGTCCGACTTCGCGGCGAAATCCGACGGTTCCGCGGCGGAATCAGCGCCTGGCGCGCTCTCCGCGGGCTGGATGTTCAGATTGTCCAGCAAGTCGTTGACCTCGTCGGCGTAGCGCAAGCGCGGGTCCCAACGGTAGTGGATGACCGGCGCGGAACGCAAATCAAGCCGCTGGGCAACCTGGCCGCGAAGGAAGCCCGACGCGCTCTGCAGGCCTTCCATGACTTCCTTTTCGCGCGTTTCGTCGCCCAGCGCGTTGACGTGCACGTTGGCGTGTTGCAACTCGCGATCGATCGACACTTCGGTGACGGTAACGCCTTCCAGCCGCGGATCGCTGACCTCTTTCAGGAAAAGTTCGCTCAGAATAACCCGAATCTGTTCGGCCGTTCGTTCTTGTCTAATCTTGCTCATTGTTATGGCTCAACCCGCTGCGAGACGTAGAACTCGATGATGTCGCCCGGCTGGAAGTCGTTCCACCCGTCGATGCTGACCCCAAACTCAAAGCCCGCCTTCACTTCGCGAACGTTGTCCTGCAAGTGTTTCAGGCTGCCGATGGGGCCGCTATGCAACAGGCGGCTATTGCGGATGACGCGCGCCTTGGCGTTGCGCCGCCCTTCGCCGGTGCGCATGTAGCTGCCGGCGATGCTGCCGAGACCGCGGATCTTGAATACCTGACGAACCTCAGCGCGGCCAATGACCACATCCTCGTAGGTCGGGGCCAGCAAGCCCTTCATCGCCTTCTCGACATCCTCGATCAGCTTATAGATGATCTGATAGGTGCGAATCTGCACCTCTTCCACGGCGGCCGAGTTGCGGGCAATCGGGTCGGCCTCGACGTTGAAGCCCAGGATGATTGCGTCGGAAGCCGAGGCCAGCATCACGTCGCTCTCGGTAATCGGCCCGGTGGCCGAGCGCAAGATCTGTAATTCGACCTCGCCGCCGTTCAGCCGCTCCAGCGACGTGACAATCGGCTCCAGCGAGCCTTGCACATCGGCCTTGACAATAAGGTTGAGCGTCTTGCTTTCTCCCTCTTGCAGCCGAGCGAAAAACTCATCCAGCGTCGTCGATTTACCGCGGGCGGTTGGCATCGTGCGCGCCGCTTCGCGGGCGTCCTCGATCATCTTGCGGGCGACCTTCTCGCTCTCGACCACATGGAACTGCTCCCCGGCGACGGGGATGCCGTCGAGACCCGACACCGCCACCGGCGACGACGGGCCGGCGGCTTTCACGCGCTGGCCGGTGTAGTCGAACATCGACTTGATCTTCCCGTGATGCTCGCCGATCAGCAGCGTATCGCCCACGTGGAGGGTGCCGTTCTGCACGAGCAAGGTGGTCATGATCCCCTTGCCGCGCTCGATTTTGGCCTCCAGCACGGTCCCCGACGCGGTTGCCGCGGGGTTGGCGCGGGGGTTCACTTCCTCGGCCGTCAACAGGACGGCTTCCAGCAGGTCGTCGATGCCCAGCTTCTCGCGGGCCGACACGGGGATCACCAGCGTGTCGCCGTCCCAGTCGTCGGGAACCAGCCCCATCTCGGAGAGTTGCTGCTTCACACGGTCGGGACGAGCGCCGGGCAGGTCGATCTTGTTCAGCGCGACGACGATGGGCACGCCCGCCGCGCGCGCGTGGTCGGCCGCCTCGCGGGTCTGCGGCATCACGCCGTCGTCCGCCGGCCTCGCCTTTGGTGACGTTTGCCTGGCGAACCACGTCGAGCAAGGAGGTCTTGCCGTGGTCAACGTGGCCGAGCATGGTGACGATTGGCGGCCGCGGCTGCAAATCGGCAGCGCTCTCCTCGGCCAACACCTTGCGCCAGCCGGTTTTTTCTTCTTCCTCGACCGCTTCGGCCGCCGCTTCCTGCTGGGCAACCACGTCGAAGCCCATCTCGCCGGCGACGATGGCCGCCGTGTCGAAGTCGATTTGCTGGTTGATATTGGCCATGATGCCATTGGCCATCAACTCCTTGATGACGTTGATCGGGCTGACGCCCATCATGGCGGCCAATTCGCGAACCGTCACAAATGCCGGAATTTCAATTAAAGTTTTAGTCTCTGCCATACTTGTTTGCCCTACCGCTTGCCGTCTTGGAGACGCTTCTGCGCCGTCTTTTCGCGCAATGGCGCAACTGAAGTTGCGCACCACGAGTGTCACCGCTTGTAGTCAGGCGCTTTAGCGCCGAAGAGCGGTGTCACTTTGTTAAATATCTTATTCTATCCCGGCTGTTGCCGGGCGGCGCGGATCGGCGGCAATTGCCGCCAGTTCCGCCTCGCTCAGCTGCGCGTCGAGCGCCTGATTCAAAATGCCGGGATGCCGGATGGCCTTGTCCCAGCAAGCGACCTGGTCGCACAGGTAGGCGCCGCGGCCGCTACGCTTGCCGGTCGGGTCAACCAGGACGCCGCTGTCGGGTGTGCGCACCACGCGCGTCAGCCGCCGCTTGTCAAACTGGCGGCGACAGACGATGCACGTCCGTTGCGGCACATGGCGTCCTGGCTGCTTGCCGGTCATTACCAATTCCTAAAGATCGTCCTCATCGAGCCAGTCGGAGCCGCCTTTCTTGCGCTTGCGCTGGACGACGACCTGATCCAACTCTTCATTGTAAACCAGGGCCTGGCCCTTGCGCTTCTTGCGTTTGGTTTCTTCCTCGGCGGCGGCAGCAGCCGCTTCCTCGGTGGTGGGCCGCACGACGACGACGCCGGGCTTCTTCTTCGGCTCCGGCTTCGCGGGCTTTGTCTCTTCCACGAAGATCGTCTGCGACAGGTCGTCGAGAGGGGTCAGAGTCTCCTCGATCTCGGGCAGCACCTCGTCGGGTTCCAATATGCCGGCGACCTCGCCTTCTTCGTCTTCTTCATCCGCAGCCAGGATCTCGACCTCTTCATCGGCAAAATCCAGCGCGGGTACAGACGTTTCCATCTCTTCCACGTCCATGATCCGGTCGACCAGCGGCACTTCCTCGACGACGGTGAATTCGCCTTCGTCAATCAACCCCTCGACTTCCGCTTCGGCAATGGCCTCGCTCTCGGCCGCCACCAGCGCGTCGATCTGTGCCGACTGGTAGGCCGTCAGGGTCTCCTTGACCGTCTCCAGGGCTTTTTCGCCCAAACCACGCAGCTTCAGGAAGTAATCGTCACCCATCTCCAGGATGTAGATCAGATCGCCCACCGTGTTGACGTTGGTGTCGAGCAGCAGGTTATGGATGCGGCCCGGCAAGTCGAGCACGTCCAGCGGCTGCTGCCATGCCTCTTCGGGCACGCGCTTGCGCAGCTCAACCCGCTCGCGACGCACGACTTCGTACCTCTGCGCGCGGTCGGCGATGATACGTCCCTCGACGCCGGATACAAGCCGGTCGAGCGTCAGGTAGTCCTCGGCCGTGACGGGGCGGCCCATCTGCTTCTTGTCCAGAATGTTGCGCACCTGGGACAGGAAACCCTCGTCCCCGACGATGCGCTGGTCGGCCATCGGATGGTCGAGATTATTGAGCGATTCCGACGCCGCTTCGGTCAGGTTCTTGATGTCGATACGCCAACCGGTCAGCTTGGCCGCCAGACGCGCGTTCTGCCCCTCGCGGCCGATGGCCAGCGAGAGTTGATCGTCGGGCACGATGACCACGGCCGTCTTGCCCTCTTCCGGATGCTCTTCCAAAAAGACGTGGGAGACACGCGCCGGGCTGAGCGCCTTGGCGATGAACACGCGCTGGTCGCCGTCCCATTCGATGACGTCGATCTTCTCGTCGTTCAATTCGCGGACGATGCTCTGGATACGCACGCCGCGCATGCCGACACACGCGCCGACCGGGTCAACGCCGTGCTGCAAGGCCTGAACGGCCACCTTCGAGCGCTGGCCCGCCTCGCGGGCGATGCTCTTGATGTCCACCTGGCCGTTGTAGATCTCCGGCACTTCCNNGCTCTTGGGCAGGATCGCTTCTGTCCGGCCCAGGCCGATGGTGATGTGCTGGCCGCTGATGCTCTGCACCGTGCCGTTGACCAACTCGCCTTCGCGGCCGGAGAAGTCCTCGAAAAGGTGCTCGCGCTCGGCCTCGCGGACGCGCTGGAGCAATACCTGCTTGGCGGTCTGCGCGGCGATGCGCCCGAATTGCTCCGTGGTGGAGTCGATCATGACCACGTCGCCCAATTGGGCGTCGGTGTGGCCTTCCTTGCGCGCCGCGGTCAGTGTCACCTCGGTGCGGTTGTCGATAATATCGTCGACGACCTCCTTTTCGGTGAAGATCGTCGGTTCGCCGGTGCGCGGATCAATCTCCACTGTAACCATCTGGTTACTGCTCAGATTGGCGTCACGCCGGAATGCGGAAACGAGGGCCGTTTTCAATGCCTCGAAAACGTCCTCTTTAGGGAGGCCTCGCGCCTCACATATTTCGTTGAAAGCCAGAATAAATTCGCTCTTCATAGAACTTGTTCAACCTATTCAGTTTTTCTACGACCTTGCGCTATCGAATCGGATTTTGTCGACTGGAAACAAAAAAAGTGGGGGTGCCCACTTTTCCGTCGATCAAATATCTCCAGATTGTCGTGGATGGTAGTATAGCATAAGACAAGCCAACCGACAACCGAGGGAATCAAGAAATCCACAGATTACACAGATTAAGGGCGAAAAACCTTCGCCATCCAGGTAATAGACTGAGTCCTCCTCTCTTAATTTGTGTCATCTGTGAAATATGTGGGTTTTCTTTCTCTCAGGCCACCAGCAGTTCCCCCAGATCGGCCGCCACCTCGACCAGTGACGGATAGCGGCGCCAGGCGCAGGGGAATGTCTCACCGTAGGTCAGCTCCGTGGGGACAACCACGACGCGCATCCCCGCGGCCGCGGCGGCCATGCAGCCGGCAACCGAGTCCTCCAGCGCGAGACAGGCGGCCGGCGCCGTATTCAGCCGCGCGGCGGCCAGCAGGAAAACGTCGGGCGCGGGCTTGCCGTGGGTCACTTCATCGCCGCAGGCCAGGGCGTGGTAGCGCCCGGTCAGGCCCAGCTTGCCCAGGATGATCTCCGCCACCGGCCGGGGCGTGGATGTGGCGACGGCCCAGGGCAGCTCCAGCGCCTCGATCCGGTCGAGCAAGGCCCAGAGACCGGGCATGACCGGCACGCCGTCACGCAGGCTGTCCAGAAATTCGTCTGCCTTCAGTTGCATCAGCTCTCCGTGGGACACAGGCAGGCGCAGCGCGTCCAGCAGCAGTTGGGTGCTTTCGGTCGTCCGGCGGCCGATCATCCGCCCATAGAGGGTGTCGTCGATAGTCGCTCCATAGGGGGCAACGACGCGCTCCCACGCCGCTCGCGCCAATGGCTCGGTATCGACCATGAGGCCGTCCATATCGAATAGAATGGTGGTTCGATTCATGGTTCAGTCCCACATCGCAATCGCTGTCGCTCTTCGATTGCGACAGCGATCACGATAGCGATAGGGGAGCAGCGTAACCCGTAAATTCATTGTCAATTCCCCGCAATCGTAGTATGGTAATGTGGTCATTTCAATAGCGCAAGCCACCTATGGACGAATCAGTTCATTGAAGAGCGCCGGATGGGTGGCGGCGAATATCGACAGTGCAAGTTCTGGCACTGGTTGCCGAGAGGCGATCGGGAAGCTGGGCTTTTTTTTCGCACTGAGGGCTTTTGATTGAAAGACCTGGCAGGTGGACGGACAGGAGTCCGCTCACCTGTCGGGTCCGATAGCTAAAAGCATTCCGGCCGTGTCATAGCGGCGAATATGAGTGGGAGATTGCTATGACAGATTCGTTCCGCGTGGAGCTCCACGACGTCACCAAACGCTTCGGCGACTACGTCGCCGTCGACGACCTCACCCTGCAAGTACGCGACGGCGAGTTCTTCTCGCTCATCGGCCCCAGCGGTTGCGGCAAAACGACCACCCTGCGCATGATCGCCGGGTTCGAACAGCCGACAGACGGCCACATCTATCTCGGCGGCCAGGCCGTCGAGGGCATCCCCGCCCACAACCGCCCGGTCAACACCGTCTTCCAGAACTACGCCCTGTTCCCGCACATGACCGTGGCCCAGAACGTGGCCTTCGGGCTGGAGATGCAGAAGGTGGCCGCGCCGGAGATCAAGCGGCGCGTGGCCGAGGCGCTGGAACTGGTGCGCCTGCCGAAGATGGCCGACCGCAAGCCGCGACAGCTCTCCGGCGGCCAGCAGCAGCGCGTGGCGCTGGCGCGGGCGCTGGTCAACCGGCCGCAGGTGCTGCTGCTCGACGAGCCGCTGGGCGCGCTGGACCTGAAGCTGCGCCGGGCGATGCAGATCGAACTCAAGCACATCCAGAGCGAGGTCGGCATCACCTTCATCTACGTCACCCACGACCAGGAAGAGGCCATGACGATGTCGGATCGAATCGGCATCATGAGCGAGGGCGTCCTGCAGCAGGTTGGCTCGCCCCACGAGGTCTACGAGAAGCCGGTCAACCGTTTCGTGGCCGACTTCATCGGCGAAACCAACTTCCTGCCGGCCACGGTGACGCGGCTGGAGACGGAAGAGGATTACCCGATGGTGGCCTTGCAGGGCGGCGTGCGCGTTCTGTCCGCCAACGAAGGCCACGACCTTCACCTTGACCAGCGCGTGACGCTGACCATTCGGCCGGAGCGCATCAATCTCTACCCGCAAGGCAAGGTCGACGTGCTGAAGGCCGAGAGCGGCCTGGAGGCCGAGGAGCTGGAGCGCATCCTGGGGGCGAAGATGCCCGGCCCGGTGGACATGAAGGAGTTCCTGCTGGCCGAACCGGAGAACGTGGTGCTCAACGGCCTGCTGGAAGAAGCATTCTACATCGGCACCGACACGCGCTTCCGGGTCACGCTGGAGGGCGGCGCGTCGCTCGTCGTGCGCCAGCAAAACTACGGCTCGCGCTATGACATGCCGTTCGACGTGGGCAGCCGCGTCTATGTGCAGTGGGCGGCGGAGAACGCGCAGATATTGATTGACTGATGGTATCGCTTGTAGTCAGGCGCTTTTGCGCCGTCGGCGGATGGGAGTCCGTTTGGGCGGGAGTCCGGCTGAAAAGCGCAACTGAAGTTGCGCACTACGAGTGGAAATCGCGTAGATATTGATCGATTAGGAGCGCAGTATGAGTACCAACTATCGCAAACGCTACGCCGGCGGCGGCCGATTCCACAACAGCAGGAGGAGCCGATGGCTGCCGCGAATCACACCGGGCTGAGCCCGCATACGCCATCTCCCATGACGCGCGGCACAGACCTCTTCTTCCGCATCGCCGCCGCTCTCTTCCTCGGCCAGTCTCTCCTCTGGCTCACCCTTCTCTTTCGCTGGGCAACCTTCTCCGTTATCAATTGGCGGCCGCTGGCCGTCGAATTGGCGCTGGCCCAATGGCCGTCGTTCGCTGCCTACGCGCTCTTTGGCGGTATGGCGGCCCTGTGCCTGGCGGCCGGGATCGGCTTGTGGCGCGAGACGGGGTGGGCGAAGCCCGCGGGAATGGCGGCGGCAATCGTCACTCTGGCGGCGGGCGTCCTCTACTATTTGCTGGCCCACGAGTTCTACGGCGCGGTCACGCTCGTCGGGTTGGGCGGGATGCTGCTGTTGCTGCTGACGCGCCGCATCGCCTGGTC
>JRYI01002876.1_pt1 | contig 12127 bp, 9 predicted proteins | sample 235361 | NCBI WGS metagenome assembly JRYI01 (sample SAMN03074212, study PRJNA261471) | activated sludge metagenome | biome: Common Effluent Treatment Plant; feature: Wastewater; material: Activated sludge; isolation source: activated biomass in a lab-scale reactor treating industrial wastewater at...
CGGATCGCCGGTGTGGCGCGGTCGATCATCAGGTCGGTCAAAGCCCAGACCAGCGCGTCGACGCGGTCGGGGCTGCGTCCTCTCGCAAGTCCGTCCGCACCGAAGGCGAGCATCTGCTCCTCAAGCGTGGCGTGCACGCCGACGTGGGCGATGCGGCCCTCGGCGTAGAGCGCGGCAACGGGCTCGGCACGCAGCCATTTCCCGCGCGTCGCCCGGACGGTGCGCACGGCGACCGCCTCGTCGATCTGGCGCAGCACGGCGATCACGAGATCGCCGCCCTGGTTGACCTCGGCGACGACGCGGTCGGCCATGAACTCCCGGTAGGCGCGCACGGCGGCGCGGGCCCAGACCGTCGGCTCGCGACCTTGCAGCGAGCGGTCGGCGGCGATGTAGGCACGTCCGTCGGCGGCAAGGCCGGCAACGACGATGCCGCAGGCGTCCGAGGTCGCCGTCGCGGTCACCGGCGGATCGACGGCGACGACGATGCTGTAAAGCTCCGGGCAGTCCTTGACGCGATGGCGCTCGATCCAGTCGCGCCGCCACAGGCTGCCCGACTGCTCGTCGACGATCTCGCCGAGCAGCTCCTGGCGGCCCAGCGCCGTGCCGGCGTAGCGGCGCTCCATCTCGGCGATGAAGGCGGGCGCCAGATGCGCGGCGTTGGCCGTCGTTGCGGCGCGCGTGATCACGGTCGCGGGATCCGACATAATGGTCTTCAGAAGCGGCAGCGGACGCGGCGTGGTGGTAACGGCGACGGCCGGGCTCGCGCCGAGCCGCATGCCGAACTGCAGCATGTCCCACGTCTCCTCGGGGCGGCGCCACTTGGCGAGCTCATCACACCAGGCGGCATCGAACTGCGGTCCGCGCAGGCTGTCGGGATCCTCGGCTGAGAACATCTGCGCCACCGCGCCGTTCGGCCAGACGAGCTGCGATTTCGAAACCTCGAGCACCGGGCGCTCGTCCTCGCGGTGGATCGCGAGCAATCCCGAGATGCCTTCGATCATCACGCGGCGCACGTCACCCAGTGTCTCGCCGACAAGTGCGATGCGCCGCGCCGGCGTCTCGCCGAGGGGCGGAATGCCGAGCGCCTTGGCACGCACCCATTCGGCGCCGCTCCGCGTCTTGCCGGCGCCGCGCCCGCCGAGGATCAGCCAGACGCGCCAGTCCTCGCCCGCGGCCGTCGTGGCCGGCGGAAGCTGGTCGTCGCGCGCCCAGAGCTGCCAGTCCGACAGGATGAAGGCGAGCGTCTCAGGATCGAGGCTTGCGAGATCCCCGGCGAGGCGGCCCGCCGCCGCCGAGTCGCTCAAGGCGTTCCGCAATCTCGCGGCGCATGCGCTCCGCGTCGGCTCCCGCGGCGCGGGCGTTCCCATCGGTGTCGAGCTCAGCGACGGCCTCCGTGACCTTCTCGAAATTGTTGATCAGGGTGGCGAGGGCGCGGCTCTCGCGCTCCTCGTCCTGGGCCGAACGGGCTTTACCGCTCGCCATTCTCTTCTCCATGTGCTCGAGCTTCAGACTGATGGCGCGGTAGAGGCGCGCGATGAGCGCCCGGCGCGCGCCGCGCGAAGGCAAGGCGCCCGGAGGGTTGCGTTTCTGTCGGTCGCCTGCGGACGCAGCGGTCTCGCGCCGGGGGCGCTGACGCGTCCGTTCCGCACGCCCCGGCCAGTTCTCCCGCTTCGCCCGCGCTCCGATCCGCATCGGGCTGAGACCGAAGCGGCCCGCGATCTCGGAGAGCGGAACCGAGGCATCGGCGTATGCGCGGCGCACCTGAGCCCACGTCTGCTCGTCATCCTGCATGCCGCTGCCACGCCGTACCCGATCCGCACCCGGTCGGGCCGCGGGCCGTGCTGTCTCTTGCGCCGATGGTTTGTGAGATGAAGGCTCCGCCGCCGTAGCGCCGGCGACACTTTGCGAGCCATACTGAAATACTATCGATCGACCGTTTCGCTGTCAATAACGAATGGACGTGATCTTTGTATTATTTTCGTATCCATAATATAATATTAGAAACTACTTAAACAGAGAGAACACTCCAGAGTATCCGCCCATTTCACGCCGGGGATAACTTTGCCCCGATGCGCCGCCGGCATCCCCTTACAACTCGCGCGACCGCCTTCCGGCAGCCGCATAAATAACCATAATGCCCGAGTGATCTGAGTCCGTGAGGCCGCGTCCGGGTAGGCGACCCCCGCCCGAGGACGACGGCCGTCCGATTGCGCCATAATCCGGGGCTGACACGTTGAGCGACTGGTTCTTCAAACGCGGCCGGCGCGAGGGCATCGACTGGATGGCCCTCGATTCCAAGCTCGATTCCTCGTTCTCGGAATTCTGGTCGCGCTGCAAGGACCTGTGGGACGCCGGCTCGAGCTTTTTTGCCCGTTTCAAGCTCACGGGCTGGCGGCGCCTCCTCAACGAGGGCGCTTCCGACGCGTTCACGCTCGCCACCGGCGGACTGCTCATTCTCTACGCGCTCGCGCTGCCGGCGTTCCTCGACTTCGACGAGGGGCGCTTCCTCACCGGCAAGTACAGCGTCAAGTTCCTCGATGCGGCCGGCAACGAGATCGGCCAGCGCGGCATCCTGCACAACGACGCCGTGCCGCTCGAGGAGATCCCGGACGCCGTCATCAAGGCGACGCTCGCCACCGAGGACCGCCGCTTCTTCGAGCACTTCGGCATCGACGTGCTCGGCACGGCGCGCGCGCTGGTCGAGAACCTGCGCGCCAACTACGTGGTGCAGGGCGGCTCGTCGCTCTCCCAGCAGCTCGCCAAGAACCTGTTCCTGTCGTCGGAGCGCTCGATCGACCGCAAGATCAAGGAAGCCTTCCTGGCGCTGCTTCTTGAAACACGTTTCACCAAGCGCGAGATCCTCAAGCTCTATCTCGACCGCGCCTATCTCGGCGGCGGCGCGTTCGGGGTCGAAGCGGCGTCTCAGTTCTACTTCGGCAAGTCGGTGCGCGAGGTGAACCTCGCCGAGGCCGCCCTGCTCGCCGGACTTTACAAGGCGCCGACGACCTACGCTCCCCACGTCAACCTGCCGGCGTCGCGCGCACGCACGAACGTCGTGCTGGACAACCTTGTCGAAGCCGGCTTCTACACGCCGGCCCAGGTGCTGGAAGCGCGCCTGCATCCGGCGCAGATCGTCGAGACGCGCGCCACCACCAGCCCCGACTGGTTCCTCGACTGGGCCTACGAGGAGGTGCAGCGGCTGGCCGAAGGCAAGAACCAGTACGTGCTGACGGCGCGCACAACCGTCGACCTCACCATGCAGAAGCAGGCAGACGAGGCGATGATCACCTTCCTCAAGCAGAAGGGGCGCGGCCTGCGCATCAACTCGGGGGCGCTCGTCGCCATGGAGACGACCGGGGCGGTGCGCGCGCTCGTCGGCGGGCCGGACTACGGCGAGAGCCAGTTCAACCGCGCCACGCATGCGCGCCGCCAGCCGGGCTCGTCGTTCAAGATCTACGTCTACGCAACCGCGCTCGAGAACGGCTACACGCCGACCAGCGTGGTGCGCGACGCATCGCGCACGTGCGGGCGGTGGCACCCGCAGAACTACGGCGGCAGCCACGGCAGCGGCTCGCGCATGCCGCTCTGGATGGCGCTCGCGAAATCCTTGAACACCGTCGCCGCCGAGCTGTCGTTCGCGGTCGGACGCGAGAAGGTCGTCGAGATGACGCAGCGCCTCGGCATCACCGGCATCCGCACCTCCTGCTCGATGGCGCTCGGCGACTACGGCATCCCGCCGATCGAGCACGCCGGCGGCCTCGCGACGTTCGCCAACGGCGGCAAGAGCGCACGCCCCTACGCCATTCTCGACATGGTCAACTCCAGGGGCGAATTGGTCTACAGCCGCGAGCGGGACGAGCCGGAGCCGGCGCAGCTCGTCTCCGAGAAGGTGGCCCAAGGCATGAACCAGATGATGCAGAAGGTGGTGACGGACGGCACCGCGCAGCGCGCCGCGCTCGACTTCACCAACGTGGTCGGCAAGACCGGCACCAGCTCCGGCCCGAAGGACGTCTGGTTCGTCGGCGCGACCGGAAAGTACGTCGGCGTGGTCTGGCTCGGAAACGACGACAACCGGCCGATGGCGCACGGCAACACCGGCGGGCAGCTCGCCGCGCCGCTCTGGCAGTCGTTCATGTCGGTGGCGCATCGCGACATGAACATCCCGAACTTGCCCGGACTTCAGCCGCACCCGGTGCAGGTTGCCGAGCAGCAGCGCATTGCCGAGCTGAGGCTCTCCAACCCGGCCGCCGCGGCCGCCGAGCTCGGCGCCGCCAAACTGCAATCGCCCACCATGGCGGAGCCCGCCCGCGAAGCCCTGAAACGCATCGCGACCGCGCTCCGCAAGGCCGCCGGTGTCGCCGAACCGCCCCCCGGGCCCGCCCCGGCACCCACCGCTCCCCAAGCTCCGGGGACGCAGCCGCGCGGCAATCGGGCCGGGACCGGCGCCAACCCCGCCTTCGCCTCCGAAACCAGCGGCAGAAGCTCTCCTGCCGCTCCTGCCGTTCCCTGATCCATGTCCGCAGCCAGCACCTTCCGCTCTCTCACCTCGCTCAATTTCATGAGCTTCACGCTGCACCGGCTGCGGAAGCGGCTCGCCGTGCTCATCGGCTACACGACCGACTGGGCGCTCTTCATCGGCGTCGTGCTGATCCTCGGGTTGGGGTCGAGCTGGTACATGATCGAGCGCGGCTCGCCGCTCACGACCGTCACGATCGGCCCATGGGTCTCGTGGGTGGCGGCAGGGCAGCCGGACGCCGACCCCTATACGCGCGCGCACGCGGCTCGCCTCGGCATCCTGCCGCTCAGCACGCGCGTCTCGCACACCTTCATCGCACGGGCCGACGGCGAGGGGCGCAACCTGCACTCGTCCTGCGACTACGTGATCGAAGGTCGCGAGGCGCCCGACTTCTGGTGGAGCCTCACCGTGTTCGACGCCGATGGCCGGCTGATCCCGAACGCTCTCGGACGCTCGGCCTTCACCAGCGATACCATGGCCATCGATCCGGACGGCAGATACAGGGCGACGCTCTCGCGCGATGCCCATGCGGGCAACTGGCTGCCGACGGGCGGCGCGGGGCGGCTCGCGCTCGCGTTCACGGTGCTCGATCTCGGCACGCGCGCCGTGGCACAGGACGACGATCTCGAGAGCCTCGTGCCCACCATCACGCGCAAGGGGTGCTAACAATGCTCAAACGCCTCTGGGCCCGCATCACCTCGATCAACATTCCGCTGACAGCGGCCGCCCTGCTCGCGGCGGCGATCCTGCACATCCTCGCCACGCTGGCGACGCCCCACCTGATCCCGACCTCGGGCTATGGGCGCCTTGCGGGCGATCTACCCGAGAACACGATGCAGATCCTGCCCGCGGTGGCCCCCGGCGCCCAGCCGCTGCCGTTTCTCTCACCGGACGCGCGCTATGCGGTCTGCCGCTTCGACACGCGCAATGGCGCCGTCAGCATCAAGGCCTTCCTGCCCGATCCCGGCTGGGTGCTGGCGCTCTTTTCTCCGGACGGCGGCAACTTCTTCACCTCCGTGGCCTCACCCGAGCAACGGCCGAACGTCTCGCTCCTGCTGGTTCCCGGCGACGATGGCTGGCGGACGGGGGGAGGCGCTGCGGGATCCGGCGAGCCTGTCGTCACCCGCGAGGCGACCCTCACCATCCCCGCCAACGAAGGCGTGGCCATCGTCCGTGCGCCGGATCGCGGCGAAGCCTATAATCCGCGCGCGCTCGCGGATCTCAAGCGCGCAGAGTGCAAATTCCGGCGCACGCGCGCGTCGTAGATCGCGCCTCGTCCCTCAATCGTCGAGGTCGAGATGGTCGCGGCGGCGCGTCCGATGGCGCGACTTTTCCGCGGGCCTTGCGTCGGCTTCGGCCCAGCGCTCGTAACGAACGCCCGGAAAGAAAACGATATCGGCGGAGGCAACTACCCCACGCCGCGCTGTCATTTGCCGGGACCCTAGTGCCGGCTGCCTGAACTCCAGAATGCTGGCCATCGTGTCATCCCCCGTGCCCGTGCATCCTCTTTCGCTCGCCCGGCTTCCCTTTCCGGGCCTGCGCCCCTCGCGGATGGCATTGATGGGGCTCCTGCTTCGGTTAACGAAAAGTTAACGGCGTGAAGCTTGCCGCACGCTGGCGTCGCGGCGTGGCCGCAGAGCCTCAGAGCTCGGTCAGCCATCCCTCGAGGCCATGGGCACCGTCCCGCGCCTCGACTTCGACGATCCAGAGGTCGGGATCGGTGCGAGCCTCGCGTTCGAGGAGCGCGTCCACCTCGGGATCGGGGCGCGCAGCCCCCTTCGAGAAGGCGATCCAGCGGCGGTCGGTCTCGGCGCTCGAGAGACTGGCCGGCGCCGGTCCGAAGAGCAGAGACGTGCCGTCGAGACAATTGACCCGGATGTAGATCGCGCCGGCATCGTCGTCGCCATGGCGAACGATGTAGGCGTGCCGTCCGCCGCCCGCCAGCCGACGCACGTAAGCCTTGACCCAGATCTCGGACTTGAGCCGCATCGCTCTCCGGCCTGTTTCGGGGGCGCCCGCCGGCGGNNGCCCGCGAGCTTCGCGAGCAACTCGCCGGAGATGCGACCCGTTTGCTTGAGCTTCCGGTCTGCCTCGAACTTCCGGATCGCACGTCTCATGGCCTCGTTCAAGCGGCCATCGGGAATCGTGGTGATGTAGCCGAGCTGGCGGAAGGCGCGCTGAACGGCGCGGACGACGGCTTCGGCCTCAGGCCCCGGGGCGGCGTCGCTTCCGGCCGAGGTGCGGATATCGGCAGAGCCCAGCACAAGGTGCTGGAGCAGCGCTTCGCTCGGCTCGGCCGTCAGGGCCAGCCCCGAGTCCGTCTCGTACGCCATGACGGCGCCCCGCGTCACGAGCCCCGCCACGCCGTCGACGGCGCCGGTCTCGTAGCCCTTGGCCTTGAGCTCGCGCTGCACGGCACGCACGAGATCGGTGCGATCGGTGGCGACGGGCAGCGGCTTCACCGCACCCGTCTCCAGGCGGGGAACGCTCGCCTCCCCGCGCGCGGCGACGGCCTGGTGTGGCTCGGCCGGCGTCCCGCCGGTCCAGCCGGACGAGGCGGTCTCCCCGGCGGGGGCGAGACCAGCGAGCTGGCGGCCCGGAGGCTGCAGCACGAAGATGTTGGTCACCATTGCGCCGGTCAGGACTGCAAACGACAGGAACGCGAACCTCACACCAGACGGCGTCATCTTGCGGCCCCGGGCCCTATGGTTTCGGAGGGCCCGAGTATCGGGAGGGGGACGTTAAGATCCCGTTAACCTGAGCGAACTCTCAACGGGACGGTCGTTTCGAAATCGATAGAATTCGATTCAATTCCGTCCGATTTCCGCCGCGGTTCCTCAAAATTTTTGCCGTAGCGTGCCGGTTATGTGAGGCCGTCTCGGCCCAAGCGTTCCACGACCGGAGCCCGTTGCCATGAGCCTGTTCAGGATTGCCGTCGTTCTCTCGCTCGGCGTCGCCCTCATGCCCTCTGACGAGGAGCAGCAGACGGCTCTCTACCAGCGTGCGGCCACGGCCGCGCACTGGACCATGACCTACTGCGACCGCAACGCGCAGCAGTGCATCGTGGCCGGACATTTTTGGGACGCCTTCGTGCAGAAGGCGAAGTTCGCTGGCAAGCTCGCCTACGACGTGGCGATCGCCTCGTCCGAGACCTTGCGGCAGGATCCCCTCGCCCCTCAGCTCGCCAGCGACCGCGGCACGCTCCAGTCCGGCGATCTCGAGCCCAACTGGCGGGGCGAGAAGCGGCAAGGCGACATCTAGAGAGTTTCCGTTTCAGNNTTGCTCGCATGACCATGTTTCGGAACGACTCTAGACCTTGATCACTTCAGGCCCCATCCGCCTGAAGTGTGAACCCATCCGGTCTCAAAGCTCGCCCGAGTTGAACGTATCGCAGACCTTTATCTGCCCCGACTGGAAGCCGCGCTTGAACCAGTCCACGCGCTGCGCCGACGAGCCGTGCGTGAAGGCATCCGGCACGATGCGGCCCTGCGTGCGCTTCTGGATCATGTCGTCGCCGATCTGGCTCGCGGCATTGAGCCCCTCGTCGATGTCGCCAGGCTCGAGCCGGTTCTTGAGCTGATCGTTGAGGTTGGCCCACACGCCCGCAAGGCAGTCCGCCTGCAGCTCCATCATCACCTGGATGCGGTTGCCCTCGCGCTCGCTGACGCGGGCCTTCGCCCGCTGCACCTGATCGGAGATGCCGAGCAGCTTCTGCACGTGATGGCCGACCTCGTGCGCGATGACGTAGGCCTGCGCGAAATCCCCCGGCGCGTTGAAGCGCCGCTTGAGCTCGTCGTAGAAGGCGAGATCCACGTAGACCTTCTGATCGAGCGGGCAATAGAACGGCCCCATCGCCGACATGCCCGTGCCGCACGCCGTCTGGGTGCCGCCGCTGAACAGTACGAGCTGCGGCTCCTTGTACGTCTTGCCGAAGCTCTTGAAGACCCGGCTCCACACGTCCTCCGTATCGGCGAGCACGCGGGAGATGAACACCTTCATCTCGTCGACGCCCTTGGGAGCCGGTTGCGCCTGCTGCTGGCCCGGCGCCTCGGCCCCCGGCAGCCCGGGAATGTCGAACGGGTTGCGGTCGCCCTTCGGCACCTGCTTCTGCTCTTGAGGGATCTGCTGCGAAATGTCGGGGAAGCCCTGGCCGCCGCCGAGGAGCACCTCCAGCGGATTGATGCCGAAGAACAGCATGATCGCACCGAGGATCAGGAGCGTCGTGAAACTCATGCCCCCGCGCCCGCCGACCGGGATCTGGAAGCCGCGTCCGCCGCCTCCCGGAAACCGGAATCCGCCGCCCTGGCCGCGCCGGTCCTCAACGTTGTTGCTCTGGCGATCGTCGTCTTCGTAGCGCATGAGGGCACCCGTGCTCGTTTGCGTCTTCCTGGACCATAGCGCCGCCAGGGGGAGGAGTGCTAGCCGTTTGCCGAGGACACCGCATCACCCACCCGATCGGATCGACGTGTGGCCCTTTACTCCGGCCCGCCCCCCGTTCCGGCTCGAGCCCTGCTAGGTCATGCCCTAAAGCCCCGCCGACATGCCGCCGTCGACGGCGAGCTCTGCGCCGGTCACGTAGGCCGAGTCGTCGCTCGCGAAGAAAAGCGCCGCCTTGGCGATCTCCTCGGGCGTCCCGAAGCGCCGCATCGGCGTCTTGTCGAGCAGCGCCTTGCTGATCATGGGGTTCTTGATAAACCGCTCGGTCAGCGCGGTATCGATATAGCCTGGGGCGATCGCGTTGACGCGAATGTTGTAGGACGCATACTCGACGGCGAGCGCTTTCGTCAGCGCCGTGACCGCGCCTTTGGTCGCCGTGTATCCGGCGAGCTGGCGCAGGCCGCGCCGCCCCATGATCGACGACACGTTGATCAGCGACCCGGCGCCGGACGCCTTGAGCAGCCCGAACGTATCGCGCGCGACCCGCACCACGCCGTCGAGGTTGACCTCCCGGATCTTCACCCAGTCGGCATCCGAGAGGTGCCGGAAGTCGCTACGGACGTTGAGCCCGGCGTTGTTGACCACCACATCGGCACGCCCGAACGCGCGCTCGACCTCCCGCAGAAGCGCCGACACGTCCTGGCCGCGTGACACGTCGACGGTCATTGGCGTCGTTGCGAGCCCTTGCCCGCGCAACGCCTCGGCGGCGGCGGCCGCGCTCTCACCGTTCACGTCGGTGACGAAAACATGCGCGCCTTCGGCGGCGAACACGCCGGCAATGGCGCGCCCGATGCCGGCGCCCGCGCCCGTCACCACCGCGACCTTGTCCTTCAATCGATCCATGCGCTTCTCTCAGAAACCTTCGCGTAACACGCCACGCCGCTCCCCCGCTTGTGCGGGAGGTCGGGAAAGCAACCTCCGGGGCGCCCGGCCATGGGGCTCCCCGCCCCCTGTGCCCCATCCCTAGCTCCTCCCCGCGCGGAGGAGGGCAATGATCGTCTCGTTTGCTGAATCGCGGCTACGCCGGAGCCGGGGCCCACACCTCGCGCATCGTCACCAGCTCCTCGGCGGCTGACGGATGCAGCGCCACCGTCGCGTCGAAATCGGCCTTGCGGGCGCCGAGCTGGAGCGCCACCGCCGCCATCTGCACGATCTCGGCCGCATCCACTCCGAACACATGGCAACCGAGCACCCGGTCCGTCGCCCGGTCGACGACCAGCTTCATCAGCATGCGCTCCTCGCGCCCCGACAGCATGTCCCGGAGCGAGCGAAAGCGCGACTTGTAGATGTCGACGTCGTGACCGAGCGCCTGTGCCGCCGCCTCCGAGAGCCCCACCGTCGCCAGCTCCGGCGTCGTGAACACCGCCGTCGGGATCAGCGAATGATCGACCTGCGTCGGCTTCCGGCCGAACACCGTATCCGCGAACGCGTGCCCCTCGCGGATCGCGACCGGCGTCAGGTTCGCCCGGTCGGTCACGTCGCCCACCGCATAGATGCCTTTGGCCGTTGTCCCCGAGAAGCTGTCGACGATGATCTCGCCCCTGGCGCCGGTCCGTACGCCGGCCGTCTCGAGCCCGAGGTCAGCCGTTGCCGGCTCGCGCCCGATGGCGGAGAGCACGAGATCGGCTTCGATCGTGCCGCCGCTGTGCAGCGCCACGCGGAAGCAGCCGACATCCTGCGCCACGCCGACGAGAGATTCGTTCATCATGAGCCGGATGCCCCGCGCCGCCATCGCCTCCATGAGCCCGTCGCGGAGATCCTCGTCGAACCCGCGCAGCACCTTGTCGCGGCGATGGATCAGCGTCGTCTCGACGCCGAGCCCGGCGAAAATCGAGGCGAACTCCACCGCGATGTAGCCGCCGCCGCAGACCACGATCCGCTTCGGCAGCGCCGCGAGCGCGAAGATCTCGTCCGAGGTGACGATGTGGGCGGCGCCCGGAATGTCGCCGTAGCGCGAGGGCCGCCCACCGGTCGCGATCAGGATCGTGCCCGCCGCGACCCGCTCGCCGTCCGCGAGCTTGACCGCACTCGGCCCGTCGAGCCTGGCCCGCGTCTTGAACGTGCGCACGCCCTTGGCCTCGAGGTTGCGCTCGTAGATCCCTTCGAGGCGATGGATCTCGCGATCCGTATTAGCGATGAGCTGCGCCCAGTCGAACGTCGCCGGCGCCCGCGCCCAGCCGAAGCCGCGCGCGTCCTCGAACAGGTCGCCGAAGCGCGAGGCGTAGACCAGGAGCTTCTTCGGCACGCAGCCGCGGATGACGCAGGTGCCGCCGATCCGGTCGCACTCGGCCAGCCCCACCTTCGCGCCGTATCCGGCAGCGATGCGCGCCGCGCGCACGCCGCCCGAGCCGCCGCCGATGACGAAAAGATCGAAGTCGGTTTGTGTCATGGGAACGAGGGCCAGCCTGAGGAAGGGAGATCGGCGCCACCCTGACCGAACGACGCGCCCCACGCAACCGTCCCGGCGGCCGCAGCGCGACTACACCGCTTGTGTCTTTACCAATTAGGCGTCTGGATCCCGGCCGCCCATGCGGAGCATGGCTTCGCGCGTCCATGCGGAGCATGGCTTCGCCATGATGTCGGGATGACGTTGCTTGTGCGGGGAGCGGCCAAACCCCTTCGACGTCATCCCGGCGCAGGCCGGGATCCAGACACGCCTGAAGCAGAGGCAAACCGGCAGCCGCCCGCGCGCTAAACGGCCTCCTGGCCTTCGCCGTACCTGGCCTCGATCACCGAGACGCCCTCGGGTCCGCCGATGATCGCCGCATCCGCGATGCCGAGGAACAGCCCGTTCTCGACCACGCCGGGAATGAACTTCAGCGCCTCGTCGAGCGACTCGGGGTCGTCGATCTGCCCGAACGCGCAATCGAAGATCAGGTTGCCGCCATCGGTGACGAACGGCGTGCCGTCCGGCTTGAGACGCAGCGTGATCTCGCCGTGGCATCCGGAATCACCAGCCAGCATCTCGATCATGTTGCGCGTCGCCGTAATGCCGAAGCGCACCACCTCGACTGGAAGCGGGAAGCGGCCGAGCTTGTCGACGCGCTTCTGGGCGTCCGCGATCACGATCATGCGGTCGGAGGCGGTCGCAACGATCTTCTCGCGCAAGAGCGCGCCCCCTCCGCCCTTGATGAGCCTGAGCTCGCTGTCGAGCTCGTCCGCGCCGTCGATGGT